>WNGG01008000.1_pt1 | contig 11674 bp, 11 predicted proteins | sample 5400661 | NCBI WGS metagenome assembly WNGG01 (sample SAMN13153372, study PRJNA577476) | soil metagenome | isolation source: 100 cm soil or saprolite under Garry oak tree replicate 1 | place: USA:California | collected 2016-06-15 | reverse complement strand
TTACTTTGGTCGCGCGGGCCAGGGTCAAGGTGAACCGGTCACGGAGCTCCCACCCGGCTTCACGATCAGCGAGAGCGTCAACGGTGTGGTCTCCCTGGTCAAAGACCGCCCCTCACTGATCCAGCCAGAGGAGGTGGCGACCATTGAGGAGGCAGTACAGCAGCATCCCGAGGCGCGCCGGTACCGGGTCGCCGTCAAGCACGACCTGATCGAGATCTACGAGCAAGTCGGCCCTGATTACGCCGCTCTGCTCAGCGAGCTACATATAGTCGACCTGTCGAGTCCGGGCCTTGCCGAGCGGTTGCAGACCGTGGAGGAGCAGCACGCCCACTACACGCCGGTGTTGCGCTTCATCCTCCTTGATCCGACACGGCGGCAGTTCGGTGCGCAGCGGATGTGCTACCGGGGGAGTATCGACGGTTGGTTGGAGCTGGTGCAAACGGGATCCGCAGCAAAATTGGCCCGTGCACTCATTCCCACTTTGGGCACAGATGAGTTCTTTGAACTCTGGTGAGCCAGCGACGGACGCAGCGCATTGCCTCACGAGAAATCTTCCCTGACGGTTTGTTGACCCGGAGGCATCTTCCTCCAATGCTTCTCCGGAAAAGCTGAACGTTATGGTGCGTTGCTGAGAAAGCACTTCCTGCCCGGCCTGGCTCTCGCTCACTCTGGTCCGGCATCTGAGGAAATCCCGGCTGTCCCTTCTACTTGCAAGACTGGCGCGGGCGATCGTCCATGGATCACTTCTTCTTGCCATTGCTCCTCAAAGGCTTCCAGGAGATGGGCTCGTATTTTCCGCATGCCCTCGCACAGATATCCCTCCATTCAGTACTGGAACAGGTAGTTGCTTCAGTCCGAAAAGACCCTCTTGCCAAACTGCACCCGTTTCGGTTACAATTAGACCGGAGGCAGAACATATGAGTATTGGAAATTCCCCCGGTTCCGGATGGTTCTCGGTGGCGGTCCAGGCACTGGTGGTCCTCGCCGAAACAGACGGACCCTGTTCAAGCAGCGCGATGGCCCAGGATCTCAAGGCACACGCTGTCTACTTGCGACGTGTGTTAGCCCAGCTGGTGCGCGCCAATTTGATTGTGGCACGCGAAGGACGGGATGGAGGCTATCGCCTGGCCCGATCACCCGAACACATCACGCTCGCAGAGGTCTATCAGGCCGTCAAAGCGGAAGATCCGATGAGGGATACTACCAGCAGGAGCAGCGTGAACGCACGGGTGCAGGCGGTCCTGGAGGAAATGGGAGCCGAAGCCGAGCGCTATCTGCTTGAACTCCTCAGCCGCCATACGCTCGCTTCCGTCCTGGAGCGCGTCGGGATCGCTTGACTCTCCGCGTAGGACACGGCAACTGCCCCCGGCAAACCGATACAACCATTCCCTAAACTGTACTTGACATTGCTACAGTTATCTTCTATACTGTAATCATAAAGATTGCAGTCATTGGACGGCTTCCACTACTGCAAACATCTCCATTCAGACACTCTGGAAAGGAAAATACATATGATGATCACGATGAGCGTTGCTCTCCTCATTCTTCGCCTGGTAGCCGGGCTGACGCTGGCCGCGCACGGAGCGCAAAGGTTTGGTTGGTTCGGCGGTTCCGGGTTTACCAAGGCAGTGCAGGGGATGCAGAAACAGGGGTTCAAACCGGCCTGGTTCTGGACCAGCCTTATGATCCTGGGGGAGGTTGGTGGTGGTCTCTCCCTGGCGTTTGGGTTCTTGACACCCCTGGGAGCAGCCGGAGCCGTGGGCGCGATGTTCATGGCGATTGTCAAGGTCCATTGGAAGCACGGTTTCTGGAATAGAGATCATGGCCTGGAGTTTCCGCTCCAGTTGCTCGTCTCGAGCCTGGCTATCGGACTCGTGGGACCCGGAAGTTATTCCCTGGATGCTCTTTTTGGGATTGCCTTCCCACAGGCGCTGCTGTTCGGCGTGCTGGCCGCAGCTGCCTTGCTCGTCGATGTCATCGGTCTCTTTATCAGCCGTTCGCCTTTGGCGGTTCAGACCGAGGTCGGGTCCCACGCTTCCTGACAAAGGAGAACATTCATGTCAAATAGAGATGCGAAAGAAGCACAAAAACAGGAGGCTCTTATAATGGATACAACATTGCTCCCTGAGCGTGCCGGGCCTCGCCCGCGCACGACTCCCTGGGCACCACACATTCAACAAGATCAGCGTGGGTCGCGAGAGATGCAGGCCGCGCTCGCCGCGCGTGTTTACGCGCTTCCCGACGTAGAGGAGCGCCCAACCACCCTATCGGCTCCCGGTGCGCGGGCCATCTGGCTCAAGGATACAATTCCTGTCGGCCCGACCAACGCGTTCCTTGGCAACCGCGAGATCGGCCACTTCCACCCCTGGGACGGGAGCATGCACGTTGCTCTGCCACCCGATGTAGCCCGGCAGGCCGTAACCTCTGGCTGGGCCGAGGTGCATCCGGTCGCGTTGGCGGGGATGGCGCCGGAGAACATGGTGATGGTCTATGGCCTACGCGACGAGCAGGAGGTAAACGTCATTTTCGACCTCCTGCAGGCTGCTTATCGCTACGCTGGCGGTCACTTGCCGGAGAAAGAGGCGGCTTCTGAGGAGCAATAGCAGAAACAAACATAGCAGGTGTGATCCACCACCGTTGGAGAAAAAGGATGATCGCAAAGGAGCATACGATGAGAACAATTAGCCACGAGGAACTGAAGCAGAAGTTGGACCACAAGGAGGACTTCCGCCTGGTGATGGCTCTCGGTGAGTGGGCATTCCAGGCCAAGCACATTCCCGGTTCCATCCACTTCGCTACCATGCGGGAGGCGCTCGCCTCGCTCAACAAAGAAGACGAGATTGTGGTGTACTGTTCCGACGAGACCTGTATCGCGAGTAGAGCCCTCGGCCAACTCTTGGAGCGCAACGGCTATACCCACGTGCTGCACTACGCAGGTGGCCTACAGGATTGGGAACAGGCGGACTATCCGTTAGAAGGCGAGTGGGTCGAGGAGAAAGAGAGGTAACGTGGTGGAGGTGTTCCGCCCCGCAAAGGTCGCTCCCGAGATTGCGCGACAGGCCATTGCGATCGGAGCAAAAGTACTCTGGCTCCAGGTAGGGATCGTGTCAGAGGAAGCCCGGCAGATAGCCAAAGCAGCAGGACTGACCGTCGTCATGAACCGCTGTATGGGAGCCACTCACGGGCTGCTCGGCCTGGGACCCGGACCTCATGCCTCGATCGGTGCCTGAGCGGGCGAAGGGAGGGAATCCTGGATGCTGTACTACAGGCTCTCCTGCCCAAGTGAACCATCCTTCCCGTCGCTCCAGCTTTCAGGAGAGCCACGCAACGAATTGTTAGGGTCGCTGCACCCGGAACGTGATCGTGAAGACATCGCCTGATTCCACTCGCTGCATCAATGGCTCATAGAACGCCCGCATGAAGGGAAGCGGGTCCGCTGTCGGCTGCGGCATACCCTCCCCCTCAAAGAGCCGGTCCTCGCGCAGGTGGACGGTTCGTTCTACCTCCCTGGGGGGAAGGTCGAGCCGAACCGCGACCGTCAAGTCATCACCGGCCCGCAGCGTTGCGTACACCTCCTGCTGGTACATCGTTGCCAGGCGGGACAAGAACTCCTCGTCGTTAGCCGGTGCTTCTCGCTCCGTGACGTGAAAGACGCGCTGCCCTTGCCCATCGCTTTTGACCAGGGCGGTAATCCTGAAGACTGCTTCAAACATGTGTTGCTCCTCTCTGTGCGCATGCGGTTGTGTTGATCGTATTAATTATATTATATGTAGGCGTTAATAAAGAGGAATCCTTTCCCACGAAAGGAGGTTGCCATCGCGATCCTCCTTGTTCTCGAGCGGAGGATACCGAATTCCCCATCTCCTATATTTTAGGAAGGGGATGCTTCAGCAAAAGCTGAGAATCGCTAATGCCCCAGGGTGGCAAACATGGCGACGGCGGCCGCACCCATGCCGAGAAAGGTGAGCCATACCAACAGGTTCGAAAACCAGCCGCTTTTATACTGCCCCATGATGGTTGCGTTTCTGGCAATCAGGGCAATGATGAAGATCAGGGGCACTGCCACCACCCCATTGATCACGGCGGCATAGACCAGGGCTTTGATCGGATCTATCCCGATGAAGTTGAGCGACAGCCCGATCAGGGTTGCCACGATGATGACGCCGTAAAATCCCCACGCTTTAGTCAGTTTCAGATTCAATCCTTCGGCCCACTGAAAGCTCTCCGACACCGCATAGGATGCCGACCCGGCTAACACCGGGATGGAAAGCAAGCCGAGGCCGATGATTCCGGTGGCGAAAAACGCTTGCGCGATGTAGCCCGCGTTGGGGAAGGTATGCACTAATGGTTCCAGGGCCCGGGCGGCATCAGCCGCCGTCCGAATGTCAGTCACCCCATTGCCGTGCAGGACCGTGGACGTTACGACGATGATGGCCCAGGTCACCACCTCCGAGAAGAACATGCCGGAGATGGCATCGATGCGCATATTGCGGATAAACCCCCAGTTGATGCGAGGACGGCCGTCCTTGCCGAGCAGGTGCGCCTCTCGCTCCTCTTCCGTTTCCTCTGACGCCTGCCAAAAGAACATGTAGGGAGAAATGGTCGTCCCCAACACCCCAGTGATCACGAAGAGGAATTGAAAGTTGAGTTCGATATGGGGCAGAAAGGTCGCCCGCAAGATCGTCGGCCACGGCTCTGCCACGATGAAGACCGTGAGGGGATAGGCCAGCAGGGAGAGCGTCAACCATTTGAGGATGCGCGCGTAGACTTTGTAGGACAGGAAAATCTCAAGCGTTAAGATGAGCGTCGTAAAGAGCAGAGCGAAGACCACAAAGGGCAGGGGAAGCAGCAGATTCGCCGCTGCCGCCATGGCCCCGATATCAGCCCCGATGTTGATGGTATTGGCGATGAGCACCAGCAGCACTACTATGTAGAGCACCGGTTTGCTAAAGTGCTCGCGCACGACGGCAGCAATCCCTTTGCCCGTGACGACCCCGATGCGCGAGCAGGCCTCCTGGACCCCTGCCAGGAGCGGGAGCATAAACAGGGCGGTCCAGAGTTGGCCGTAGCCAAATTGCACACCCGTCTGCGAGTAGATGGCTATGCCGGACGGATCATCATCTGCGGCTCCGGTGATGATGCCAGGTCCGAGCATCCGCAGGAATTTTTTCAAGGCCTTGAACATCGCTCTCTTCCCCTCTCACTTTTTGAGAAGTCGCTGCAGCCACCCGTTCGCTCCGGGTCATATTCCAGGCTCAGGCAGAGTCGTGTAACCCGGAACGAGCGCTGTGCTACGTGTTTTAAGAGCATAGTGAATTGTGGGACGAGCACTTTGTCGATGACGTGCATGATGCCGTTGTCCGCGATCACGTTCGCCTGAAGCACATGTCCACCATTGATCTTGATGCTTTCCCGCACAGACGTGGTTACGGTGTCTGAACTGATATAGCTAAGCGCGTCTCCGCCGGTAGCGATCTCTTCCTCCCCCAGCGGAATCTCAGAGACGTCCGACCACACTCTGAGCCGCTGCCCCTCGAGCGTTTTGAGGAAGAGGCGATCGAGCAGGTCGTCCGCCGTATAATACCCCGGCACGATGTGATACTTGAGCACCCTGGCCAGCTTTCCAGGGTCCGCGAACAGGTTGGCCTGCTGGTCATCGGACAAGCGGTCAAAAGCGGCATCCGTGGGAACGAAGATGGTGAAGGGGCCCGGCCCGCTGAGGGTCTCGATAAGCCCGGCCACGGACTCTAGTCCCCTGACGTACTTGTTGTATGCGTGTTCTGCACGCGCGGTTTCGAAGATGTTTGCCATGTGATGTTTCTCCTTCTCTTTCAAGTTAAATTTACGAGGGTGCAGCCGTAGGTCTCTATCCTGGGAACCATGCTCATGGGCCAGGACAGATGACTGCACCAACTTGCCATGTGCACTGGAGAGCGCCTGACCATGTGATCACAAATGAAGCAGAGTCCACTCTGCTTTGCAGCACTCGAGTACATCCACAGCTTAATCGGAGCGCGTGAAGAAAAGCGTGGGAAGAGGCGTGAAACTTTTTCTTCCTAGCTTCGCTCATCCGGTCGGAAAGGTGGTACCTGCTGTTCTGGCAACGGCGCTGATTGTTGAGGAAGCAACTCTTCTGGCGGGAATTGCTCGGGGTGCTTATGTTCCCATCTGTGCCAGAGAGCCACGATGATCTGCTGGAGCACGCCAGCAACAGGGATAGAGAGGAACCCTCCAAGCAATCCGAAGAGTTCTGCGCCGGCAATGAGCGCGAAAACGGCCACAATGGGATGAACTCCAACTGTTCTGCTGAAGATGCGTGGCGAGAGTATCTGCCCTATGACAATTCCTAGAAGCGCCAGAAAAAGAGCTACAATAAGCATTACTACCCATCCCTGTGGTAGAGCTGCCAGGATACACAATGCTGCTATCACAATGACTCCTATCACCGGGACAAAGTAGAGGAAAAAGTAGAGCGCTCCCAATAAAGCTGCATATGGGACATGCAGCAGCGCAAGCGCAACGCCGGTACTCACGGCTCCAATAAGCGCAAGCAGCAGCGATCCCCGAAAGTACCCACCCAGGCTCTGATCGAGGGCACCTAACAGGAAGTTGATCGTGCCCCTATGAGTTGCTGGAGTTTTGAGGCAGAGCCAGCGAATGATGCGAGGACCGTCAATGACAAAGTAGACACTGAGCGTGATCACGATGACGAGGTTGATGATGTTGTTGATCAGCCCTGTCAGGAAAGGGAGCACCCCTGAGAGAGAGCCCAGTACTTGAGAAAGCAACTGGTTCTTGAACATCGCAATCTGGACTTTGGTAATACCAAGCTTTCCCAGGAAGTCAATTAACCATTGATTCCGACGCTCTCCAGCCGGGCTCAACAGGAATTGGATGGATTGCGCGAGCGCGGAAGATTGCCGAATGAGGGAGGAGACCACGATATACATGCCTACAGCCAGGGCACTTGCTACCAGGAGATAAGCAACGGCGATTGCCACAGGGTGTAGGAGGCGGCGTTGTAAAAACTGTACAAGCGGATAGATGATGTAGGCGAGCAGTGCGGAAAGCATCAGGAGGATGACCGCCCCTAAGATCAATGAAATCGCATAAAGTGCAACCGAGCCGATGGCGAGAAACGCCAGGACCGTCAATGCGAGGATCAATCTCCTCCTGGCGTGGCCAGAAGGGACCACCTCAGTTGATGCCTTGTCGTGTGTGGTATCAGTCATATTTGGAGACATGCCTTGTACTCCCTTTCCCCGGCGCTCCTGCAATGTGATGCTCGAATAGCCAGAAACGAACGTTACTAGTGCATAATAAAAGGAGATTTTCGGGGGACGCCCCCGATCCCCCGGCAGGGGGCTTTGCCCCCTGCACCCCCATTCCCGAAGGACTCTCTTGATTATACACTAGAGGCTTCGCAAGCTCAAAACCATCCCCTGGTCAGAAATGACCGCAACGCCTTCTTTTTCTTCATGCGGGCGCGGGCCTCTGACGTCTCCAGCACGGCGCGCTCTTTCAGTGGAAGATAGAATGCCACAGCAAGGCCCAACAAGACCCCGCCTATCAGGTAGGCGCCGAGGACATCGCTGGCCTAGTGGTCTCCCAGGTAAATACGGGAGGGGCCGATCAGCACTACGAAGGCGACCGAGGTCGCCAGGAGAGTGGTACGCCACCAATGCCTTCCCACGAAGAGGATGACGCCGAAGGACCAGAATGCCTTAAAAAGCGCAAAAAGTTGCTCGTCAGCAATGGAGTACAGTGCTCCTATCACACACCGTTGCTCGAGAAATTGTGTCATCGCGCGGGACCGCACCTGCTTAGTGGCGGCAGCGATGGCATGCTGCGTTGGTGGGACCTGCGGCATGGGGAGTGCGTGCGGGTGCGCAAGGCCCATCAAGGGGCGGTCCAATCGCTCAAGCGCAGCCCGGATGGCCAGCGGCTGGTCAGTTGCGGGGATGATGGCGCGATCCAGGTGTGGGATCTGGAGAGCGGCGAGCTTCGGCGGACGCTGCGGCGTGACCGGCCTTACGAGCGACTGGATATCAGCGGGGTGCAGGGCTTGACAGACGCACAGCGAGCCTCGCTGCGAGCGTTGGGGGCGGTTGAGGATGGCATAGTTGCTCACTGAGAGAGCAACTGTGGTCAATTCGGCCCCAGTTTGGAATGGTCCTGGGGAAGATGCGCCTACTTCCCCAGGATTTGGATCTCCATCGGTCGCAAATTGACAGAGATTATATGCAGCGGGCCATGGGTTACCCCGCCGTCGATCTCCGCGACCTCAACGGAGCCAGCCGGGCGCTCGACGACCGGCCCCGGCATCTCAAACTGATCCTGGTTGCTGTAGAGGACTCGGAACTGCTTCCCTACCGGGTTGAGCATCTCGTCAACGAGGACCGCTCCAGCCCAACTGTTCTGCGTACTCGTATTCGCCACGATCAGAACTTCCTGGTCGGAGAGGATACGCGAAAAGCTCAAGATGCCGGGGGCGAGGGTCGAAATGTCGAAATGCACCCCGTCTCCCGAGATCGGCCGGGAATAGGGGCGGCCATAACGCAAGGCTGGCTGGGTATTACGCACAAGGGAGAGACGCTGAATAGCCTGAAAGTAGATGCTGTCCTGCGAGAAGGCGTCGGGTTTGCCCCAGAGCGCTTCTCGCACCCACTCCGAGGAGGAGCCTCTGCCCGCCAGGCCCTGCTCGGTCCCATAATATAGGCAGGGAATGCCTGGCAGGCTGAAGAGGCAGCCCACGCCGAGCGAGACCTGGTCGTCGTAGGCGTCAGGCTGGTGCGGATCTCGGTAGAAGAAGCGCCAGCTCTGGTCGTGGTTGTCCAGGAAGGTCACAAAAAAGTTGCCGGCATCGCCGTGCGTGCTGAGGACACCGGTCTCTACTTGCTTACGGTACTCATACATGCTCAGGATTTCGGCGGGAGCGATCTGCCCCTTGACCACCGCGGGCAGCTTGTAGAACAAGGGGTAGTCCAGGGCCGCATCCACGCCGATCGGCTCGCCCTCGCTCATGGCGTTGCGGCCGATGAAATGGGCGATCTGCTCCTCACTCCCCCAGACCTCGCCGAAGGTGAAGAAGTTTTTCTTGCCGATGCTCTGAGCAAATTCGCGAATGGAGTTGGCAAAGTTGCGTGCGAAAACAGGGTCGAGGTACATCAGGGTATCGATACGAAAGCCATCGATATCGTATTTCGCGATCAGGTAATTGAAAGCGCGCACCAACGTCTGAAACACGGTCATGCCCTCGGGAGTCTGGTAATCGGTCACCAGGGCTTTGAGCGAATCGAAGTCACCCGCGGGAATGATCTGGGAGTCAACGAAGGCATTGCCCTGACGCTTGAAAAAGCGGTTCCCCTGGAGTTCTCGTGGCCACACAGCAGCATCGAGAGGCAGGTTGGAGATGGAAGAAGATTCTGGCCATGCGGCATTGGGGTTTCCCTGCTCATCGCGCCAGAGAATCGGGTAAGGATGGTTGTTCCAGGGGGCGACAGAGCCAAAGTCGGGATAGGCGAAAACATCACCCACGTGGTGCAGGACGATATCGAAAATCACGTAGATGTTGCGGGCGTGCGCCTCGTCCACCAGTTCGCGCAGCTCGCCCTCTACAAATTGCGGGTCGTGGTGCGCGCGTTCCGGATCGGACGAAAAGCGCGGCTCGATCGCCAGAAAATTTTGAAAGCCGTAGCCATGATAACTTGGGCTGAACTGGCAGTTTTTCAGCAGCGGCGAAAGCCAGAGCGCGCCCACCCCCAGCTCCTGCAAGTAATCTAGTTGCTGCTTTATTCCAGCGAAGGTCCCGCCCTGGTAGTCGCCCCATGGTTGATCCCAGGGCTGGTGGGGCGGGGCAGCAGGATTATTGAAGCGATCCACCATCATGAAATAGATCCAGATATCTCGCCAGTCGATGGGTGAAGGAAAAGGCGTCAGCACTTCAACATTGCGGTTTCCCACATACACTAGTCTGGCTCCTGGTTTGTTCGCCTGGTCAAGTGTGATTTGTACTTCGGTATCCCAGACAGAATTAGGCATGATAGTCTCCTTTTTATTTTGTCGGCTGGAGGAGATTCGCTACCACAGCCGTCCAGCCGGTCTGATGGCTGGCACCGACGCCGCGCCCGCTATCACCGTGGAAGTACTCGTAGAACGGGATGTAATCGCGCCAGTGCGCATCGTTCTGAAAGGTCATGTTGGTGCCAAATACAGCTCTGCGACCCTGCTCATCACGCAAAAAGATGTTCGTGAGCCGCCGCGAGAGTTCCTCCGCCACCTGCCCTAGCGTCAGTTTCGTGCCGGAGCCGGTCGGGCATTCTACCAGGAAATCGTCGCCATAGAATTGCTGATATTTCTGGAGCGCTTCGACCAGCAGGAAATTGATGGGGAACCAGATCGGCCCGCGCCAGTTGGAATCCCCCCTGAAGGCCCCGGTGGTCGACTCGCCCGGCTCGTAATTCACGGAATAGTTCCCATAGCGCGTATCAAGCACATAGGGATGTGCCGCGTGATACTTGCTGATCGAGCGAATACCGTAGTCGCTCAAGAATTCCTGGGGATCCAGCATGCGTTTGAGCAGAGCCTCCAGGTCATAGTCACGCACGATTGCCAGCAGGGAGTAGTTTTTGCTCAGGCCGATCCTTCGTATATCCTGCCATCGCGCGATCAGGTGTGGGACATAGGGGCGGTTTTCCGCAAACCAGCGCATGCGCTCATCGAGAAAGTCTGTCACCAGGCTTGTTTCAGCCGTCTCTACTGCCAGCAGGGGAATGAGCCCGACGAGGGAGCGCACTTTCAGCGGAAGCTGCTGGCCATCGGGTAAACTCAACTTGTCGTAGAAAAAGCCGTCCTCGTCATTCCAGAGTCCCAGGCCGCTCTGTCCCTCACCGTAGATGGCATCGGCGATGTACAGGAAGTGGTCAAACAACTTGGTTGCCATGTCTTCATAGATCGGGTCTGTGCGCGCCAGTTCCAGGGCCATCGCCAGCATGCTCACAGCAAACACCCCCATCCAGGCGGTGCCGTCAGATTGCTCGAGCACGATTCCATCGGGCAAGGTCGTGTTGCGGTCGAAGACGCCAATGTTGTCGAGTCCCAGGAATCCGCCTTGAAAGATGTTATTCTCCTCCTGGTCTTTGCGATTGACCCACCAGGTGAAGTTGAGCAGCATTTTCTGGAAGACGCGTTCCAGGAAGAAGGTATCACCTTTCCCCGTGCGCTCCTTCTCTTGTTTGTAGATATGCCACGCGGCCCAGGCATGCACGGGCGGATTGACATCGCCGAAGGCCCATTCGTAGGCGGGCAACTGGCCGTTGGGATGCATGTACCACTCGCGAAGCAGTAGGAGCAGTTGTTCCTTCGCGAAGGCGCTATCGACCAGGGCCATCGCCACGCAGTGGAACGCCAGGTCCCACGCGGCGTACCAGGGATACTCCCAGGTGTCGGGCATGATGATGATGTCGTTGTTGCTCAGATGCCGCCAGCCCCGATTGCGGCTGCGCTGGGGAGGTGGCGGCGGGCCGGCAGGGTCGCCACGCAGCCATTTATCCACATCGTAGGAGTAGAACTGCTTGCTCCATAGCAGGCCAGCCAGAGCCTGTCGCTGCACTGCTTGCGCATCCTCTGTCTGGGCCGTACTCACCGCCCGGTAAAACTCGTCGGCTTCCTCAAC
>WNGG01009292.1_pt1 | contig 11676 bp, 13 predicted proteins | sample 5400661 | NCBI WGS metagenome assembly WNGG01 (sample SAMN13153372, study PRJNA577476) | soil metagenome | isolation source: 100 cm soil or saprolite under Garry oak tree replicate 1 | place: USA:California | collected 2016-06-15 | reverse complement strand
CGACGCGCACGCTCGTCAAGCAGGGGCCACACGGACCGAAGCTTCTTTCGCAGCACATCGACGGATGCCGACGCCATGCCCCAGCATCATACCCGTCGCCCCAGTCGAGTTAGGTCCATTATTTACTTACGCCGCCTTAGTCGAACGGGAGGCGCGGGAATCGACAGCGGAGCGGCCCGCTCAACGCGGCGGCGGCGTGGGCGTGGCCGTCGGGGTCGGCGTCGGCACCGGCTCGGTGAGGCCGGGAACCACGCGTGGGTCGCGCAGCGGGTTCTGGCGCGGGTCGACGTTGGGATCGACGCGCGGATCGCGCAGCGGCCCGACGGTGTCGGTCGGCAGGCGTGAAGGGCTCGCGCTCGGCGACGGTGACGCCGCGGGTGAAGGCGCGGGGGTCGCCCGCGCGGGAGGCGCCGCCCCCGGCGCGGCGGGCCGCGGTCGCGTGGCCGGGCGAACGGCGGTCTTGCGGGCGGGCCGGTCGATGCTGGTCACGACCTCGGGGGCGCCGTCGACACCGCCGCGAAGCGTGAGGACCACCTGCTGGCCGGGCGACAACCCGCCCGCGCGCTGCAGGGCGGGCGCGTCGACCGCGAACGTCACGTCTCTGGCCGCGCCGCCGGCGCGGACCGTGATCGTCCGCGCGTTCGGGTCGACGGCGACGACGACCGCGGTCAGGCTCGTGGAAAGAAGGATCGCCGCTAAAACCATGGTGCCCTCCGTCGGGGCCGCTCTACTGGAAGCATTGCACGAGGAGGGCGCGGCCCAGCCCCGACTTGTTTCCCGGATTGCAGCTTTCGCCCGGCACCGCGCAGCACCAGCACGCCTCCAGCACCTCGGCGACACCTCCGCTGGGGATCGTGGACTCGGTGACGGTGCCGGTGCTCGGTCCGCCGCAGATCCCATCCACGGCCGGAGCGCTGCGGACGACGAAACGCGAGGGCCGTGACCCGCTTCTCGTTGGGCGCGACCTGGCGATAGATGACGATCATGGGGTCGCCCGGCTTGAAGCGGGACGCCTCCGCGATCACGGCCGCGTCGAACTGCCACGACAAGCGCTCGCCGGAGGCCGACTTCATCACGATGCCGCTGCGCGACTTGTCGACGCTGGCCAGCTTTCCGTAGACGCTCTTGTGCGGGCGCGGGGGCTCCGCGGGAGCCTGCGCGCCGGCGCGCGGCGCGGACGCGCCGGCGAAGAGCCCGAGCAGGAGCGTAGCGCCCACCAGCGCGCGCGACCGGGAGCGGCCCATGAATTCCTCCCCGGCGGGGCGGGTGCGGCGCCGCCGATGCCCACAGCGTATCACCGTCATCCAGTGGTACGCCCCGAATCCGGTGAGGTTTGACATCATGATGCTCTCTTCACCGTTGATCCTCGTCGACGCGAACCTTCTGCTGTACGCCTACCACTCCAGGGCAGAGCAGCACGAGGCCGCGCGTCGATGGCTGGAGACGGTGCTGAACGGGACGGACCTCGTCCGTTTCGCCTGGCTCACGTTATGGGCCTTCCTCAGGATCGGTACGAACCCTCGGGCATTCGAACGTCCGCTGGCGGCGTCCGAGGCCGCGGATGCCGTCTCCTCCTGGCTCGCGCAGCCCTCCGCCGGCATCCTCGATCCGGGTGAGCGGCATTTGGAGATCCTCCAGGAGCTGATGCGCGAGGGTCAGACGGCGGGGCCGCTCGTGATGGACGCCGTGCTCGCGGCGATCGCCCTCGAGCATGGCGCCACCCTCTGTACCACCGACCGCGACTTCGCGCGGTTTCCCCGCCTGCGCTGGACGAATCCGCTCATCACCACCTGATCGAGGGTGAGGACCTCCGTGTCCGCGGCGGCTTCCTGCGCGGCGGCCACGCGCAGCGCGGGCGGCGCCGCCAGCAAAGCGATCGCGCCCACTGCGCTCATTGCGCATCGCTGCACTGTCGACTGTCGACTGTCGACTGTTGACTGCCGCATTCAGGGCTTCTCTGCTTTCTGGCCGGGTTGCTCCGGGTGCAGCGAGGCCTTTTGCAAGCGGGGGTCGAGCGCGTCGGCCAGGCGGTCGAAAGCGTCGGCGTCGGCCGACACCAGCGAGGTCACCTCGAGCGGCGTCAGGTCCAACCCCTCGTTCTGGAGCTGGCGGATCGCGGCCAGCCGGTCCCGCCGGAATCGGCCCCGCAGCTCCTCGTCCGAGGCCAGCTTGCCGATGAAGATCTCCACACTCTTCTGTGTCACCTTGTTGACCTCCGCGCCCCCCATCTCCATGCGGCATGCCAGGGTCGAGGGCGCGGGGCCCGCGGTCTGTTCTTCGCGTCTCATCAACGCTTTGGCGCGGGTTCGGTGACGTCACGGCTGACGGCAGGGCTGCCGCCGTGCCTGCGGGAAAGACGCCAGGCTGGCTCGAAATCGACAGTCTGCGGGCGCGTACGGGGGCGATCGGCCGGCATCCGGCGGCCGGGGAGGCGGCGTCGCCGCTAGACCACCCCGCCGCCGGCCTGGACGTTCTGTCCGGTGACCCAGCCCGCCGATTCGCCGGCGAGGAAGGCGGCCACGCCGGCCACCTCTTCGGGCGCGCCGATGCGGTTGAAGGGCGACAACGTCGCGGCGCGGGCCCGCACCTCGTCGCTCGTCAGCATCTCCGTGTCCGTGAATCCCGGAGACAGGATGTTGACGGTCACGTGGCGCGGCCCCAGCTCGCGCGAGAGCGACCGCGCGAACTGCTCGATCGCGCCCTTGCTTCCCAGGTAGAGCCCGGCATTGGCCATGTGCATGCGGGTGCCGCCGCTGGAGACGACGATGATGCGGCCGCCGTCGCGGATGCGCCGCCCCGCCTCGCGCAGCGTGTGGAAGGCGCCCCGCGTGTTCGTGTCGAACACCCGGTCGTAGTCTTCCTCGTCGCTCTCGGCCAGCGGCTTGGACAGGAACACGCCGGCGTTGGCCACCACGATGTCGAGGGGCCCGAGCGCCCGCTCGGCCTCGTAGAAGAGCCGCTTCACCTGCGCATGGTCGGCCACGTCGGCCGGGATGCCCTCCGCCCGGCCGCCCTTGGCGGCGATCCGCCCGGCCACTTCGAGGGCCCGCCGCGAGCTGCGGCTGTAGTTGATGACGACGGCGGCGCCCTCGGCCGCCAGCCGCTCGGCGATCGCGCGCCCGATGCCGCGCGAGCTTCCGGTCACGAGGGCCGCCTTGCCCTCGAGCGGCCTGGTCACGATCGTGGCCGGCGAGCGCGACTCCGCGGCCGCGGAAGCGCTCATACCGCGACCTCTTCCAGCTCCGCCACCGCCGGCGCGGGGACGGGCACGGTCGCGCGCGTGCGGGCCAGCAGCACGTAGATCGACGGCACCACGAACAGCGTGAAGAGCGTCCCGATGATCATCCCGCTCACGAGCATGATGCCGATGCTGTTGCGCGCGCCGGCGCCCGGCCCGCGCGCGATCACCAGCGGGAAATGGCCGACCACGGTCGCCGCCGTCGTCATGAGGATCGGCCGCAGCCGCGTGCCGGCCGCCTCGACGATGGCGCGCAGCTTGTCCATGCCCCGCTCCTGCAGGTGGTTGGCGAACTCCACGATGAGGATGCCGTTCTTGGAGACGAGGCCGACGAGCGTGATGAGACCGACCTGGCTGTAGATGTTCAGCGTCGTGAGGCCGAGGAACGAGAACAGCAGCGCCCCCGAGACGGCCAGCGGGACGGACCCCGCCAGGATGATGAACGGGTCGCGGAAGCTCTCGAACTGCGCCGCCAGCACCAGGTAGATGAGGATGGCCGAGAGCAGGAACGTGCCGAGGAATTTGCTGCCCTCGGTGCGGAGCTGCCGCGACTCGCCCGCGTAGTCGACGGTGAAGCCGGGAGGCAGCATCTTCTTCGACTCGTCCTCGAGGAAGGCCAGCGCCCGGTCCAGCGACACCGGGGGCGGAATGACGCCCTGGATGCGCACCGCGTTGAGCTGCTGGAAGCGCTTCAGCTCCCGCGGCTGCGTGGAGGTCCTCAGCGTGGCGAAGGTCGACAGCGGGACCAGCTTCCCGGCCGAGCCCGTCACGTGGATGTCCGAGAGCTGGTCGGCGGTCAGGCGCTCGCTCCGCTTCACCTGCGGGATCACCTTGTAGCTGCGGCCCTGGATGCTGAAGCGGTTGACGTAGTTCCCGCCGAGCAGCGTCGAGAGGTCCTGCCCCGCCTGGCTCAGGTCGACGCCCTGCGCGCGGACCTTGTCGCGGTTGAACACCACCTCCGTCTGCGGCTGGTCGTACTTCAAGTCGGCGTCGGCGAAGATGAAGAGGCCGCTCGCGAAGGCCTTCTGCACGAGCTGGTTCGAGAACTCGAGCAGCCGCTCGGGCTCGGCGGTCGAGGCGATCACGAAGTCGACCGGGAAGTCGCCGGCCCCGGGCAGGGGCGCGGGCGTCTGCGGGATCACGCGCACTCCGGCGATCTGCGACAGCGGCCCGGTGGACTCGACCAGGAGCTGCGCCGTCGTCTTCTTCCGCTGGCTCCACGGCTTGGTCACCATGCCCCCGAAGCCGCCGGTGGGCTGCGTGATCTGGAAGATGCTGTCGTGCTCGGGGAACGACGCGTATACGTCGTGGATCTTGGCCGCGAAGAGCTTGGTCTGGTCGAGCGTGGAGTCGGCGGCCGCCTGCACGTAGCCGAAGACCACGCCCTGGTCCTCCATCGGCGCCAGCTCCTTCTGCGAGAGCAGGTAGAAGGGGGCCATGAGGACCAGCACGATCGCCCACAGCACGAGCACCACCGGGCGCTCGCGCAGCGTCCAGGAGAGCACGCCAGTGTAGGCGCCGCGCACCGACTCGAACCGGCGGTTGATCCAGCCGGCGAGCCCGCGCTCGGTGTCTCCGGAGCGCAGCAGGCGCGAGCCCATCATCGGCGACAGCGTCAGCGCCACCACCCCCGACACGATCACCGCGCCGGCGAGCGTGAAGGCGAACTCGCGGAAGAGCGCGCCGGTGAGGCCGCCCTGGATCCCGACCGGCGCGTAGACCGCGGCCAGCGTGATGGTCATGGCGATGATCGGCCCGACCAGCTCCCGCGCCGCGTCGATCGCGGCCCGGAAGGGCGGCTTGCCCTCGTGGAGGTGGCGCTCCACGTTCTCCACCATCACGATCGCGTCGTCCACGACGAGGCCGACCGACAGCACGATGGCCAGCAGCGTCAGCAGGTTGATCGTGAAGCCGGCGGCCAGCATCAGGAACACGGCGCCCACGAGCGAGATCGGGATCGCCACCACCGGGATCAGCACCGACCGCGCCGAGCCGAGGAACAGGAAGATGACGATCACGACGATGAGCAGCGTCTCGGTCAGGGTCTTGAGCACCTCGCTGATCGCGTCCTGGATGTAGGCGGTCGAGTCGTAGGGGATGCCCGCCTTCATGCCCGCCGGGAGCTGGGCCTGGATCTCGGGGATCGCCTCCCGAACCTTCTTGATGACGTCGAGCGAGTTGGCGGTGGGCAGCACCCACACGCCCATGAAGGTGGCGGTCTCCCCGTTGAAGCGCACGTCGGCGTCGTAGTTCTCGGCGCCCAGCACCACGTCGGCGACCTCGCCCAGGCGGACGACGACGCCCTTGTCCTGCTTGACCACGAGCTGCCGGAACTCGTCGGCCGTGCGCAGATCGGTGTTGGCGACGAGGTTCACCGAGACCATCGAGCCCTTCGTCTTGCCGAGGGCGGAGAGGTAGTTGTTGCGCGCCAGCGAGTCGCGCACCTGGGTCGGGGAGATGCCGAGGGCGGCCATCTTCTCGGGCTTGAGCCAGATGCGCATGGCGAAGGTCCGGTCGCCCAGGATCTGGGCGCGCTGGACGCCGCTGATCGCGGAGAGCTTCGGCTGGACGACCCGCGTCAGGTAGTCCGTGATCTGGTTCTGGTCCAGCTCCGCGGAGGAGAAGCCCAGGTACATCGCCGCGAACTGGTTGTCCGCGGTCTCCAGCTCGATGACGGGCGCCTCCGCCTCCGGCGGCAGGTCGTTGCGGACCTGCGCCACCTTGGCCTGGATCTGGGTGAGGGCCGCGTTGGTGTCGTAGTTGAGCTTCAGGTGCACGGTGATCGTGCTGAGCGCCTGCGCGCTCGACGATTCCATGTAGTCGATGCCGTCGGCGCTGGCGATCACGCGCTCGAGGGGTGTGGTGATGAAGCCGCGCACGAGGTCGGCGTTGGCGCCGACGTAGATGGTGGTCACCCGGACGACCGCGATGTCGCTGCGCGGGTACTGCCGGACGCTCAGCGACCGGATGGACTGGAGGCCGGCGATCAGGATGACGAGGTTGACGACGAGCGCCAGCACGGGCCGCTTGACGAAGAGGTCGGTGAATTTCATGGGAACCCGCTAGTGTTTGTGCCCCGCCTCAGTTGTCTTCCGGCTTGGGGGCGGGGTTGTTGCCGGGCTGGACGTCGTTGTTGATGTGGACGGCGGCGCCGGGCCGCAGCTTGAACACGCCCGAGGTGACGACCTCCTCGCCGGGCCCGAGGCCCGAGACGACTGCCACCTGGTCGCCGTGGCCGCTGCCGAGCTTGACGAACTGCTGGCGCACGCCGCGGTACTTCTGGCCGTTGGGCCCGTCGACGTCGGCCACGACGAAGACCGAGTCGCCGTAGGGGGCGTAGTTGATCGCCGAGGCGGGCAGCGCGACCACCGACGCGGCGGCCCCGAGGTCGATCCGGGTCTCGACGAACATGCCCGGACGCAGCCGTCCGTCGTCGTTGGCGAGAGTCGCCTGGATCCCGACGTTCCGCGTGGACTCGTTCACGATCGAGTCGATGGCCGTGATCCGCCCCGTCAGCGCCGGGCCCGCGCCCTCGGCGCTCACGCTGACCTCGCCGCCCACGCGCAGCCGGGTGACGTCCTGCTGGGGCACGGCGAAGTTCACGTAGATCGGACGAAGGGACTGCAGCGAGACGACCGGGTCCCCCGCCGACAGGTACTGGCCGAGGTTGACCTGGCGGATGCCGAGCATGCCCGCGAACGGCGCCCGGATCCTCTTGCGCTCGATGGTCGCGCGGATCTCCCCGACCCGCGCCTCGGCCTGCTTGTTCTCCGCCTCCGCCCGGTCGAAGTCCGCCTTGGCGACGATGCCTTGCTCGGCGAGGCCGCGCGCCCGCTCGAAGTTGAGCTTCGTGAGATCGCGCTGCGCCTCCGCCGCCACGAGTTGCGCCTCCTCCTGCCGCGTGTCGAGCAGCACGAGGACCTCCCCCGCCTGCACCCCGTGGCCGGAGTCGAACGCGATGCGATCGACGATACCGGGCAGGTCGGCGCTCACGGTCACACCGTGGACGGCCACCGCCGTCCCGATCGCCTCGAGCGTTGCCGGCCATTCCACCCGCTTGGACACGGTCGTGGTCACCGCCTCGGGTGGCGGCTGGAAGGAGGAGGCCTGGGCGATCGCGGTCTGCACCTGCTTGAACTTCACCATTCCGATGAGAGCGATGAAGGCCGTCACCACCGTCAGCGTCCCGATCATTCGTTTGGTCATGAGTTGGTGCCCTTTCGACAAAGCTACCGTCCTAGACGATTCAGTGCTGAACCAAGATCCGTGAAAAAACGTCAACGAGCCGCGCGCAGCGCCGTCAGCAGCTCCCGAAACGCGCCGCGGTGGGCGGGGGCAAGGTGAGCGAGCAGATCCTTTTCGGCGGCTTCGAGCGCGCGGAGCCCCGCCGCCTGGCGCCGGCGGCCTTCGGGCGTCAGCTCGGCGCGGATCGATCGCCGGTCGCGGGGGTCGTCCACGCGCGCCACGAGGCCCTCGGCCTCGAGCCGATCGACGAGCTGCGTGATGTTGGAGCGCACGCACGCGCAGCGCTCGGCGAGCGTGCCGAGCGGCAGCGGCTCCCCCGCGGCCACGAGGCGCGAGAGCGCGCCGAACTTCGCGAGCGACAGACCGACGGGCTCGAGGACGGCTTCCAGCCGCGCCTCCACCGACTGCAGCGCCGCGATCACCTCAAACGCCAGTGACCCGGGCGCGCCGGACGCGGCGTCCCGTTCGTTCATGGATGAAATATACAGCCGCGACCGATCTCTGTCAAGGCCCCTTCACGACCGGCACGGTCAGGGCGCTCGGGTGCGCCGCGTCGTGATAGACGACGACATGGGCGGTGCGGGCCTCGGCCCGCGACTCGTCGGCCACGACTCCCCCGCCGTTCCAGTTCTTCTCCAGGTAGATCGAGTTCGGGCAGCGCAGGAAGAGACGCAGCCGGCTAAGCGCGGCGACGCGCCGCGAGAAGAACGGGAACTGGTCGAACGCGTATTCCAGGACGGCGCCCGGCGCGACCCGCGTCTCCTTCTCGGCCGACTCGCGGTACCGCGCGCGCTTGAGGTCCTCGGCCAGCAGCACGCTGGTGCCGTCGGCCGTCACTTCGTAGAGCGAGACGCGGAAGTCGGTGTCGGGGACGTCGAGCGCCATCCAGGCGGAGAGGCGGACGTATCCGGTGATCTCGGTGGCCGCGGCGAAGGGCTCGCTCGTGTAGATCACCCCGTTGCCGAACGTGTTCAGGACGTAGCGCTGATCGGTGAGGTAGGCGCGGATCTCTTCCGCCTCGGTCGTCGCCGGCCGCGTGTCGAGCGGGTCGTAGGTGTAGCGGTCGGGCGGCGAGGCCCCGGGCTCGCTCGTCGAGAGCGAGCCGCTGCGGAAGACGCCGCCCGCGGAGCCGTCGGATGCGAGGTACAGCGTGCGCGTTTCGTTCGAGATCGCCTCCAGGCGGCCGGCGTACTTCCACTCGTCGGCGGGCACGACGTAGTACGCGATCCGGTCCCTCAGGAACTCGGGGCGCGGCCCGTCCTTCATCGTCCAGTCGTACCAGGCCTTGTGGAGCGCGTTGAGGTCGAGGAGGCTGGCGGGGCCGAAGGTCAAGCCGCCCACGTCGCGGCTCGGGGTCCGGGTACCCGGGTGGTCCCACGGGCCCACGACCAGGAAGTGCCGCGCCTTCGCCTCGGCGGCGCCGTTCGCCATGTGGCGGCGGTAGTAGTGCATGGCGCCGTACTGGTCGTCGTCGTAATGGCCGGTGATGGTGAGGATCGGGATCGAGATCCGCGCGTAGTCGGCCGCGCTCGGGCGCAGCGATCTCCAGTGATCGTCCGCGCTCGGGTGCTGGAGCACGCGCTGGAACCAGGCCGAGGGGTTCCCGACCATGCGGTCGAACTCGCGGAAGGGCCGGCCCGACAGGTAGAGCTCGCGGAACTTCGAGATCCAGAACGCCGCGTCGCCGAACAGGTTCGGCTGGGGAGTCACGCCGCTGGTGTAGGTCGCCCACTGCATCAGGTAGGGCGCGCGGACGTTGTTCTGGGCCGGAAAGTCCACGCCCATGGCCGCGGCGGCGGCGGGGACGATCGTCGCCAGGTGGGGCGGGAAGTTCTGGAGCGTGGCCCACTGGTCGTAGCCGGCGTAGGAGCCGCCCCACATCGCGACCTTGCCGTCGCACCACGGCTGCCTGGCCAGCCACTCGACCGTGTCGTAGCCGTCGCGGCCCTCGTTCTCGAAGGGAAGGAACGCGCCCTCGGAGTTGCCGCGGCCGCGCACGTCGACGAGCGCGAAGACGTAGCCGTTCTGGGCGAAGTAGCGGGCCCGCGGGTAGTAGGTATCGCTGTTGTACGGCGTGAGCGTGAAGACGACCGGCAGCGGCCGGTCCTGCGACCGCGGCTTGAAGACGGTGGCGTTCAGGTGAACGCCGTCGCGCATCGGGATCTTCACGGCCCACAGCATGTCGGTCTCTGCCGGCGGCGCCGCCCACGCCGCGCCGGCCGCTCCGGCGCCCAAAGCTGCAGTCACGACGAGCGCCCGGATGGTGATGAGCTTCATCGGCAACCCCTCCCGCGGATCGCAGCGGATGTTAGCCGAGAGCGGCCGCCGCTGACATTCATTCGCTCAACTCCTCCCGGGGCGAGTTGCCGTCTCATCCGCCGGCGACCGTCTCCGGTCATGCTCGCCCGTCATCGGCCAGCTCTGAGAATGAACAGACCGCGATAACCGCAGGTATCGGCCGTTCGAGATCGGACCTCGTTCTGAAGAGGGTGGGAAGTCTTCTGTGGCGTCCGCTTCTTTCTGATCCCAAAGACGACATGCTGCTCGAGCTTGCCGTGGCTGCGCGCTGTCAGTCGATCATCACCTACAATGTCCGCGACTTCGTGGGGGCCGAGAAGTTCGGCATTTCAGTGATCGAGCCAGGTCCTTTTCTATCTGGCATCGGAGTTCGCAAGTGTGCACACTCAGTGTCCGTCTTCCTAACTCGCTCCATCGTCACCTGCGTGAGCTCGCCGAGCGGGAAGGCGTATCCATGAACCAGCTCATCAGTTCCGCCGTGGGCGAGAAGCTGGCTGCTCTCATGACTGAGGACTATCTGGCTCGGGCCAAACGCGGCAGCCGGAAGGCGTACGAGGGCGTTCTTCGCAGGGTCCCGGATGTGCCGCCAGCGGAAAGAGACAAGCTGTCGAACGATCGGATGCAGCGGACGAGGCCGGCGCAAGCGAAGAAGCCTCGCCGCTGATCCGGTGTTAGCCCCACAATCTGCACTTGACGGCCACCTTTGTTGGATATACAATGTGTACCCACAGGAGGAGGTATGCTGACCAAGGTGCAGAAGTGGGGCAACAGCCTCGGCCTTCGTATCCCACGATCCTTCGCTGCCGATGCACGGGTGGGGCCTGGTTCGCTCGTGGACATTTCCCTGGTACGTGGTGGCCTGATGGTTCGTGCGGCACGTCCCAGGAGGTACCGCCTTGACGATCTGCTCAAGGGGATCAGCGAGCGAAATCTTCACGCGGAGGTGAACTCCGGCCGTCCCGTGGGGCGCGAGGCCTGGTAGGTGGCGCGCGAGTACGTCCCCGAACGAGGGGACGTCGTCTGGTTGGCCTTCAGTCCGCAAGCAGGTCATGAGCAAGCGGGAATCCGGCCGGCACTTGTCATCTCGCCGGCAGGCTACAACCGCCGTGTGGGTCTCGCTCTCTTCTGCCCCCTCACTACTCACGTCAAGGGGTACCCATTCGAGGTGGCGTTGCCCCCTGGACTAAAGGCAAAAGGGGCGATCCTGGCTGACCAGATCAAGAGTCTTGACTGGCGTGTTCGAAAAGCCAAACTGCTCTGCAAGGCGCCCCGCGAGGTCATGGAGGAGACGCTGGCTCGCGTGCTGGCCCTGATCGAGCCCGAGGGAGCAGGCTAACAACCAGTTGGAGCTGACGAGGTCCGCGATGGCAAGGCGGCGCGGCCCTCGCAGCTCAACCGAGTGATGGCCGTCCACGAGCTGCCCGTCCACCGCTACCGCAACCGGCTCCGCCTGCGGGCGGCGCTGGAGCGGCTGGACGATCCGAAATGGCCGCGTTTCGCGCCGAGTTCGGCCTGACCCCGAGTCAGGTCCGGCGCAGCCGCCTCAAGGCGATCCGCTCGCGGCTCTTCTGGCCGCCGCCTTCGAAGAGGAACGTCAGCGTGATGTGATCGTCGTCGATCAGCCGCATCTCGAGGCCGTGGACGTGGCCCGCGGCCGGCGAGCGGAGGTTGGTCGCGTCGACGAAGGCAAAGTCCATCACCCCGCGATCGAGGTCGATCGTCCGCGCCTTGAGCCGCGGCTGGTTCTCGGCCGCGCAGAAGTGCGTCATGCGGAGGTCGGCGCCGTCCAGGTGATAGACGCTGGTCATCGCGGACGCTCCGCCCGTCACCAGGCTCTCCACGACCGCCGAGCCGTTCCCGGTCAGCGAGTAGATCGCGTTCATGCTGCCGGTCCC
>WNGG01007998.1_pt1 | contig 11676 bp, 12 predicted proteins | sample 5400661 | NCBI WGS metagenome assembly WNGG01 (sample SAMN13153372, study PRJNA577476) | soil metagenome | isolation source: 100 cm soil or saprolite under Garry oak tree replicate 1 | place: USA:California | collected 2016-06-15 | reverse complement strand
ACATCGGTACCGTCGGACAGGCGAAGCACGAGATGCCCGGCTTCCTCCCGAAGCGATACCGCCGCGCACGGGCTGCTGAGAGATGCGCCGAACTTCTGGGCTTGGACCGTGGCCCGCTGCGTGAGGTCCCCTCCAGAGATGCCCGTCGGGAAGCCCAGGTAGTTTTCGATCCTCGAGCTGGACCCCGCCTGGCCACCGACGGCGACCATGTCGATGACGAGCGTGCGCAGTCCCTCCGAGGCGCCGTACATTGCTGTCGCGAGCCCAGCCGGACCCGCGCCCACGACGATCAGGTCGAAGCAGCGCTCCGGCAGCTTTCCGACCGTCAACCCGAGGTAGTCGGCCAAAGCACCCGGGGTCGGGCGGCGTAGCACCGCGCCCGTGGCGATCACGACGGGCAAGTCCTGGGGGGCGATATCGAACTCCCGCAGAAGGCGCTCGACTTCGCGGTCAGCGTCCGGGTCCAGCCACTCGTGCGGGATGCGACTGCGGACCAGGAACTCTCGAACGCGGCCGAAGTCAGGTGAGAACCGCGATCCGATCACGCGAATCGCCGAGGCGGCGCCACTCATCAGAATCGCACGGCGAGCGAGGAAAGCGGCCAGGATCTTGTCGCTCAGACTCGCGTCCGTGGCGATCAGTCGCCGGAGCGCATCACGCGGAACGACGATCACTTCGCCGGCCTCGGCAACCCGGGCCGATACGAACACGCGCTGGCCGGTCAGGAGATTCAGCTCGCCAAGGAACCGGCCGGCTCCGTGGCGGGCGATGACCCGCTCCTTACCCTCGGAGTTGACGACGATCTCGACGGCGCCGGAAAGGACGACGTAGAAATCGTAGCCGGGGTCGCTCTCCCGGTACAGGTACTCACCGGCCGCGACCGCTCGCCGAACGCCGAGCTGTCCCAACGTCGCCAGTTCGGCGTCGCTGAGTTGCTGGAAGGCATCTGTATCAGCAGCCACGGAACGAAGCCCTACCTTTGTGCTCGAGCGTTCAACAGCGCGACCTGCGCAGCAGAGATGCCCTCGAGGGCGAGTCCGTACGACAACCCCTCCTGGAGACGGCGGCGAAAGCGATTCGAGAGCGCCATCCTCGTGTACCGTAGCGTGAGCGGGCTCTGCTTTTTCATGTGTCGTGCCAATTCCCAGGCCCGCGGCAGCAAGGCTTCACGAGAAACGACCTCATTCACCGCGCCATACTCCTTCGCTTGGGCGGCGCTCAGTTTCTGGCCGCTGAGGAGGAAATAACGACCGCGGATCTCGCCGATGACTTCAGGCCACACGATATGCAAGCCATCACCGGGGACGATGCCGAATGCGGGATGCGGCGCATCCTCGAAGTAGGCATCTTCGGTGGCAATGACGATGTCGCAGAGCAAGGCATATTCGGAGTGCACCGTCACCGGCCCGTTGATCGCCGCGATCATCGGGACCTGTATGTCGAGAATGTTCTCGAGGACCTTCGTGCCCTCCCGGAGGATCTTGTCGTATCCAGTGGGTGTGAAGAAGTCGAAACCATCCGGAGCGATCTGGGCGCAGAATTCATTGCCGGTGCCGGTCAGGATGACGACGTGGTTCTCGCGATCATCGCCGATGTCACGGAAGGCCCCGACCAGGGCTTCATGCACGTAGCCGTTGAACACCAGCGGCCCGCCTCCCGAATGCAAGGCGACCTCGAGGATTCCGCCTTCTCGTTTCATCCTGACGTTTTCGTATCTGTTGCGATAGCTTTCGAACACAGCCTTACCTCCCTCCCCCAAGCATAGCCCGATGAACGCAACCCTCGTCCTGTTCGCCGCGCTCAGCGCGCCGCCGCCCACGGTTCCTCCCGAGTGTAATCGGACCTATTCACACCTCAGCGCGTCTGCCGCCGCACAGGGAGGCGTTGCTCTCCTCGAGGTGGCGGCAGGAGCCGTCGAGCCGATCGCGACGTGGCGAGCGAAACCGCTTCGCTTCTGGCGCGACGATGCGGAGGGACCCTGGCGCGCCTTCATCGGCATCGATCTCGAGCAGCGACCCGGCGACGCGCGCGTTACGCTGAGGACGGCTCACGACGGAACCTGCACGGTCCCGCTGTCCGTGGAGCCCGTGGCCTTTCCCGAAGAGCACCTCCAGGTGCCGCAGCGTTTCGTCGACTTGAGTCCCCGGGACCAGGCGCGCGCGGCGCGGGAGGCGGCGCGTCTGGCCGCGCTGTTCCGGTCCGTGACCGGGCAGCGGCTCTGGCTCGGTCCGTTCCGAGTCCCGCTCGAAGGCGTCCGACCATCGTCGAGCTTCGGGCGCCGTCGGATACTCAACGGCCAGCCGCGTTCTCCGCATACCGGCGTGGACCTGGGCGCGCCGGCCGGGACCGTCGTTCACGCCATGCAGCGTGGACGGATCGTACTGAACGCGGACCTGTTCTTCTCCGGCCGCACGGTCATCCTCGACCATGGGCTCGGGCTCTTTAGCGTCTACGGCCACCTCAGCGAGTCCCGGGTGGCTGCCGGACGCGTCGTCGACGCGGGGGAAGTCATCGGGCTCGTCGGCGCGACGGGGCGGGTGACCGCTCCTCACCTCCACTGGGCGGTCCGGATCGGCGACGCACGCGTGGACGGTCTCGACCTCGTCCGCCTGACGTCCGCGTCTGCTCCGGCGGAGACGACTCGACCGTAGCGCGGTGCCGGCGCGAGGTCCTGCGTCCTTGACCGCCCCCGCCCCACCGGCGTAGCGTGTCTCGATGTCGTTGGTCGCGGGTCGATCGGGGATCTGACATGCCCAGCCAGGACGAGCCGACCACTTCCAACGCCGCCCTGACGTCGCGGTTCCACCAGATGTTTCCGGTCCTTTCCGCGGCCGAGATCGACCGCGTCCGACGTTTCGGCGAGGTCAGGCGGTTCCCGGCCGGGGAGCTCCTGTTCCAGGCAGGAGAGGCCGTCCCCGGGATGTACGTGATCCTCTCCGGGCGGGTAGCGATCGTGCCACGCGATGGGCTGGGGCAGGCGGTGCCGGTGGCAGCGTTCGCGCAGCTCATCGGGGCCCCGGTCGAGGAAATGACGGAGGTGGTCCCGGGCGAGGTCATGGCCGAGCTCGGACAGCTCTCCGGAAGGGCGGACCTGAGCGTGTTCGACGCCCGGGCGGTCGGTGACGTGGAGGCGATCGTCGTTCCGCCTGAGGCGCTCCGAGCGCTGCTCGTCGCCGAGGCCGAGCTTGGCGAGCGCATCCTGCGCGCGCTCATCCTCCGTCGCGTGGCGCTCATCGAGATCGGTTTCGGAGGCCCGGTGCTCGTCGGGGCACTCAAGTCCCCGGACGTGACGCGGCTGTCACACTTCCTCGAACGCAACGCGATTCCCTTCCGGGTGGTCGATCCCGATGAGGACCGGGACGCGTCGTCACTGCTCGCGCGCTTCGCAGCGCAGCCGGGGGAGCTGCCGATCGTTGTCCTGTCGGACGGCACGGCGCTCAAGAACCCGACGAAGCAGGAGTTGGCGCGGGCCCTGGGCCTGGTGGCGACGAGCTTCCGCTCCGAACCGTACGACGTGGCAATCGTCGGCGCGGGTCCGGCCGGGCTTGCGACCGCGGTCTACGGCGCGTCGGAGGGCCTCTCCATCCTGGTGCTGGAAGCGCTCGCGTTTGGAGGACAGGCCGGCGCCAGCGCGCGCATCGAGAACTATCTGGGCTTTCCCACCGGCGTCTCGGGGCAGGCGCTGATGGGACGCGCGTTCACGCAGGCGCAGAAATTCGGGGCCGAGTTCAGCCTGTCCACCGAGGTCAAGCGGCTGGACTCCGCCTCGGAAAACTCGGGTCCTGATCCAGTGCACTTCCTCGAGCTGGCCGATGGCCGGCGGGTCGGGGCGCGCGCGGTCGTGGTCGCCACCGGCGCGCGCTATCGCCGTCCGGAGATTCCGAACCTCGCGCAGTTCGAGGGCCGCGGCGTCTCGTACTGGGCCTCGCCCGTCGAGGCCCGGCTGTGCCGCAACGAGGACGTGGCCCTGCTGGGTGGAGGTAACTCGGCGGGCCAGGCCGCGGTGTTTCTCGGAAGCCACGCGCGCCACGTGCGCATGCTGGTGCGCGGGCCGGGCCTCTCGAGCACCATGTCCCGCTACCTTGTCGATCGGATCGCGGCCTCCCCGAACATCGCGGTGCTCCGCGACACCGAGGTCGTGGAGCTCCTCGGCACGCCCGACCAGGGTCTGCAGGGCGTGCGCTGGCGCAACCGGCGCACCGGGGCCGAGGAGCAGCACGCCATCGCCCACTTGTTCCTCTTCACCGGCGCCGATCCGGCCGCGAGCTGGCTCACCGGCTCCGGCATCCCCCTCGACGAGAAGGGCTTCATCCGAACCGGCGCCGACGTACGTTCGACCGACCGGGTGCCGCTGCCGCTGGAGACAGGTGTCAAGGGAATCTTCGCCGTCGGCGACGTCCGTTGCGGCTCGGTGAAGCGGGTGGGGGCGGCCATCGGGGAGGGGGCCGCGGTCGTAGCGCAGCTCCACACCTTCCTCGCCCGGCGTGGTTCGACGCCGGCCAGCGCCACGCGCGCCTAGGAGCCCGATCCGGTGCCCGTCGTCGTCCTCCTCTGCGCCGTCCTGGCGGTGGCCGCATCCGCGAAGCCGCCGCTGGTCGCCGATGCGGCGAGCGTGTGCGACTCCTGCGCCGAGTGGAACGCCGATCGCGAACCCTTCCACGTCTTCGACAACACGTACTACGTCGGCGTCGCCGGGCTGTCCTCCGTTCTCATCACGTCGAACGATGGCCACGTCCTCATCGACGGCGCGCTGCCGCAATCGGCGCCCCTCATTGACGCGCACATCCGTGCGCTGGGGTTCCGCACGGAAGACGTCAAGCTGATCCTGAACTCGCATGCGCACTTCGACCATGCCGGCGGCATCCGGGCGCTCCAGCGGGCGAGTGGGGCCACCGTTGCGGCGAGCGCGCGAGGCGCGGAAGCCTTGGAGCGTGGTGGTCCGGTGCCGGATGATCCGCAGGCGGGTCTCGGGGCCGTGATGGCGTTTCCGCCGGTGAATGGCGTCTCCGTCGTGAAGGACGGCCAGACTCTAACCGTGGGGCCGCTGGCCGTCACCGCGCACCTGACGCCCGGCCATACCCCAGGCAGCACGACCTGGACCTGGCGCTCGTGTGAGGGCACTCGATGCCTGGACGTCGTCTACGCGGACAGCATCACTCCCGTCGCCGCTCCCGGGTTCCGCTACACCGGCGACGCGAGCCATCCCTCGATCGTGGAGGGTTTCCGCCGCAGCATCGCGGCCATTGCGGGTCTTCCCTGTGACGTCCTGCTCAGCACCCACCCCGGGTTCGTGGGGATCGACGAGAAGCTGGCGCGGCGGCGGAAGGGGGAGACGGATGCGTTCGTGGACGGCAAGGCCTGCCGCGCGTATGCCGAGACGGGGGCGAAGGCGCTCGACGCGCGCATCGCCGCGGAGAAATGACGGGGGCTGCGCCCGGCTCCGGAGAGCCAAAAACGGCGAACCTGCTGAAACCGCGTGAACCCATACGAAACGACCTATGTCGTTGCGACCCGCATAGATAGCGGTCGAAATCGGTCTCACGTCGTTTCGCTCAGTTGCAGTTCATCTCACCAAGAACTTGTCCCCGGTTTGTCCCCCGCGTGGTGTAGGTTCGATCTGCGAGGGACACGCGGATGCCGAAGCTTCAAATGTCACCACCCTGGCTCGTGGGGATTACCAGCGATCGCGACGCCGAATACATCGATGCCGTCCAGCCTGGCCTCGTACTGCGCATCCGACGCGGCCGAATGGTCTGGTTCGTCCGCTATCTAGCAAACCCTCTCCCTCTTGGGGGGAGAGGGCAGGGTGAGGGGGTCATCGCTCGTCGCTATCGCATCGGCGATTACTCCGCCGTCGGCCTCTCGGCCGCGCGCAAGCTCGCGATGCTCGGCAAGAAGCTCCTGAATGACATTACGCCCAAGGACATCGAGAGCACGTTGCTCCCTAAGCACGCTCCCGCCACGCGCAACCGTGCGCTCTGCGCCTTCCGCGGTCTCTTCGGATGGGCGGTCCGACGAGGCCTCCTCGAAAAGGATCCGACTGCCGGCATGCCGAAAGAGCACGCGACCGCCCGCACGCGCGTCCTTTCGGACGAGGAGATCCGGACGCTCATCACTGGCTTCGATCAGACGCGCTACGGTCGAGCGCTCCGCCTGCTCTTCCTGACGGCCCTGCGCCGTGACGAGGTCCTCGGGCTCAAGTGGAGTTGGATCGACCTGGAGAGAGGAGTGCTGACGATCCGCCCGACGCCGAGAGGACCGGCCGCGTCCGTGAGGAGCTGCGGCGCACGGCGCTTCCGCCGCAGGCGGTCGCGCTCTTGGCCGAGCAGCGCTCGGCTCTATTCGCCGAGGGCATCCGGTCCGAATACGTGTTCGCCACGAGCACCGGCGAGCGCCCGCACCCGGACTCCCTCAAGCCGATCTTGTACCGGCTCCGCGGCCGCCGGTCGAACGGCTGGCCGCCATCCAAGGACAAACGAGCCAAGCAGCGCAACGCCGTGCTGCCCGACGACGTGAACATCCACGACATCCGGCGCACCGTGGCCGATGCGCTGCTGAACCGGATCGGTGCGCCTCCCTGGATCGTCGACCACGTCGTGCTGGGCCACGCGAGGCCCAAGCTCCTCCGGACCTACATGCCGACGCTGCCACTTGGCGAGGCCCGTGATGCGTTGCAGAAGTGGGGCGAAGAGATCGACAGGATCCTGGGCACCGACATCGGCGCGAGGGAACTAGAATTGGCTCGTGGCGCCGATCACCGAGAAGCTCCTGCAGCAAGCCCTGGCGTTGCCTGAGGACGCGCGAATAGAACTGGCCGAGGCCCTCCTCGAGAGCGTCGAACCCGGGCCGGCGGACGAGCGCGCCGATTCGGCTTGGTCTGCCGAGGCGAAGCGCCGCCTCGAGGAGGTTCGAACCGGGGCGGTAAAGGCCGTTCCCTGGGAGGAAGCCGAAAGGCTGATCTTCGATCCTTCGGATGATCCGAAGGATCGTTAGCCTCCATCCTGAAGCCATCGCTGAAGGCCGCGAGGCCCGCCTCTGGTACCGCATCCGAAGCCACGCCGTCGAGGAGCGGTTCGCCCGGGCTCGGGTGACCGCCGACATCATCTCCATTCCGCGTACCCGCGGCACACGTCCGGTTCCCTCTGGACAGGCTCATGAATCGAAAGCGCCGAACCCGCCTTCCGGTCACACCGCCACCCGGCCGCCGTCGACGTGGATCATGGCTCCGTTCACGTAGCTCGCCCTGCTGGAGGCGAGGAAGACGATCGTCTCGGCGATCTCTTCGGGGTGGGCGGCGCGGCCAAGCGGAATGGTCGAGACGATGGCCGCGAACCCGTCGCCCATCGCGTCCGTACCGGGAGTGGTGGTCGGGCCGGGAGAGACGGCGTTGACGCGCACGCCCTTGGGGCCGTACTCGGCCGCCCACGCCTTGGTCAGCAGCGCCACCGCTGCCTTCGAGGCGCCGTAGGCGGAGAGCCCTGGCATCCCGAACTCGGCGGCCATCGTGGTGACGTTGATGATCGTGCCGCCGCCGCGCGCGACCATTTTCGGTGCGATCGCCGCGGTCAGCAGAAACGGCGCCTTGACGTTGACGGCGAACGTCTCGTCAAACGTCGCCTCGGAAAGTTCGTGGGTTGCCCCGACTGGAAAGACGCCGGCGTTGTTGACGAGGATGTCCACCTCGGCGGCGCGCTCGGCGAGTGCGCGCACATCGTCGGGCGACTCCAGATCAGCGCGTACGAACTCTGCCTCGCCACCGCCGGCCTCGATCGCGGCGACCACCGCTGCGCCACGCGCCTCGCTCCGGCCGCTGATCAGGACACGCGCTCCTTCGCGCGCGAGCGCTTCCGCCGTCGCGCGACCGATGCCCGAAGTGCCACCCGTGACCAAAGCTCGCTGTCCGCTTAGCTCCTGCATTCGTTCTCTCCTCTCCCGAAGCTTGAGCCGCCCTGGTGCAGCTCGGGCGACGCTGGAATTTCCGTGACCCGCCGTACTGGTCGACGGGCAGCCATACGATCCGAGCCGTGACGCGGCTGGAGATGGACCGCGATCTCAGCCCTGTGTGACGATCTCACTCAGCACGTCGAGCGCCTCGTGAGCCGCCGAAAATCCCGCATAGGCTGCTATCTGGAGCAGTGCCTCACGCAGCTCGTCCACGGTCCACCCGAGGTTCAGTGCGCCGCGCAAGTGCGTCTTGAGCTCCTCGTTGTGTCCGGTGGCGGCGAGCACCGACACCACCACCAGGCTGCGATATTTCAGCTCCAGACCGGGCCGATTCCACACTCCACCCCAGACGTGCTCGATGGCGGTCTCGAAGAACGGCGCCAGAAACGGATCGCCTTTTGCCGTCCGCTGACCGTTCGCTTCACCAAATACGCGCTGACGGATCGATGCGCCGCTCGGCCTCGCGTCCTGTGTCACATGCTGCCTCTCGCTCATCGCTGGCCTCCCGTAGTGGACTAGACGGTCCAATATACGTCGATTTAATTGGACTGTCAAGTCCAAAGCGGCTAGCATTCGGTAATGGCGAACGCGCACGCACCCGCAACGGCGAAGGGACGCGCGACGCGCGAGCGGATCCTGCAAGCCGCAGCCGAGCTCATCGCCGAGAAGGGCGCCGCGGGCATGAGCCTCGACGACGTCCGGGCACGCACCGGCGCGAGCCGCAGCCAGCTCTACCACTACTTCGAAGACCGCGATGACCTCGTCCACGCCGTCATCGACATCACGATCGACGCCGTCCTCGACACCCAGGGCGAGCTCCTCGCCCACCTGGACTCCTGGGCCAATATCGACCGCTGGTTCGACTTACTCGTCCAGCATCAGATCGGCCGGCAAGCGTGCGGCGGCTGCCCGATCGGCTCGCTCGCCGGCCAACTCGCGGAGAGCGACCCAGACGCCCGGGCGGCGATCGCCGCCGGCCTCGCACGCTGGGAAGCGCACTTGCGCGACGGCCTCACTCGCATGAGAACCCGGGGCAAGCTGCGCAAAGACGCCGACCCCGCCGCGCTCGCCACCGCCACTATGGCCAGCATCCAAGGCGGGCTCCTCCTCACGCAGGTCCGCCGCGACCCCCACCAGCTCCGCATCGCGCTCAACGCAGCGCGCAACAACCTCCGCGTCGCGGCCGCCTGATCACAGCCGCGAAGCACATTCGGCATGGAGCCGCTTAAGGTCTTGGACGGCGTGACCAAACGACGGCCCTCAGAATCGGCTCAATGCGTTGCGGTGAGCCTCGTCCGAAGCGTAAGAGGCCGGAGAGGATCCTGCGTGTGGAGGTCAGCGCCCACGGCGAGGACGCCGCGGCAAGCGATGGCGTCTCTTGAGCCTGATCCGCGACGCTAGGAAAGCGTCGAGCTGGTTCCGCTGATCTGGTCGCTCAAGCGCTGTCTCCACGAGAGTGACGGCCTCAGGGAACAGGCTTTCGACGAGGGCCAGGAAGTTCCCGCGTAGGCGCCGCGGATCAATCACGACGTGGCTCATCTCCTGCTGATAGCGGTCCAGCAGCACCGAGAGGTCGAACCGCTTCCGTTCGTGGATGGCCTGGAGCTTCGCGAAGTCGGCTTGGTCACCCCGCACCGTCTTCATCAGGGCCAGGTCGTGACGCTCAGGCACAAGCACGGTCAAGCGAGCGAGACGGGGCATGGCGCGCAACAGCCGATCCTCGAAGTCATACGGCCCATCGGCGACTCCGCTCTGCTCGAAGGGCATGGCCAAGCCAGTCGCCTCTCGTGCGGCATCTATTGCGCGCCTGAGATCGGCGCCCAGAGCGTTGAAGGTGTCGATGTCCGTCGTCGGATCGTCGATCCGATACTTCAGCGCCGCTGCGCCGCCGCCGATGATGATGACGGTTGCGGGCCGCTTGAGGGCGCGATCGACGGCCCGGAGAAATCGTTCGATCTCTGCTCGGACGTAGTACCTCACGCCGCGACGCGGACGTGTTTGCGGAAGGCCGTGGTGAAGCTCTCGAGCTCCATGTTCATGAGGAAACCCCAGCGGCGGGCGAGAGCCGGCGACTTCTCCTGCGCCGCGGCCCGTGCAAACGACCCCCGCCCGCCCGAGAAAAAGGGCCGCAAGGCCGTCCGGCGGCGGTCTCTAAGACCGCTTGCGCGGCGTGCGAGGCGCCGATCGCCGCCGAGCTGGCCGGTCAGCTCGAGGTAGAACCCCAAGGCCTGCCGCTCGTCGCGCTGCGTGGCCGCTCGCTCCAGGCGCTGATAGTCCAACTTGTCGCGCTGCCGCCAGAAGGCGACGGGCAGAACACGGGCCACCGTCGGACTGTGGTGCGCCAGGACCAGCCCGTCGGCAAGGACCTCCTCTAGGGGCAGGCGGAGGTTCCTTGGGGCCGGTCCTGCGAGCGGAGCGCCCAGGGCCGCCAAGCGCCCCCGGAGCCTTTGCTCTTCCGAATCGCCACGGGCACGTGGAGTCGCCTTCAACAAGGCCGTCAGGACGTCTGCCTGTGGATGGGGGAGGTTCGCGCGGTAGACGGTCGCTACACCGTCGCGCTCGGCAACGGTCAGACCAGCCGCTTTCATGGCTTCCAGTTCGCGGTGCGCGGCGGCGAAGCTCACCCCGCTCATGCGCGCGAGTGCGCTGACGCTCCCGCTGACCCTGTCGACCCAGAGCCGGCGAAGGAGCTGCCGACGCGCGCGGCTCGTCACCAAGTAGTCCAGCACAGCAACAGTCTATCGGATTAATCGATAGTTGTCGATCTCGGTCGTTGCGCAAGACTGGAGTGATGGAAAGCCGTCAGGCCTTCGAGGAACCCGGCCAGCGGAGCGGGCACACCCTGATCGAAGAGGATCCTCACGCGGGCCGATCAGGCTTCAGCGAGACTCAGCTCGGCGTGCTGGAGGACTGCGTCTACTTGCTCGCGCGTATCGCCCGGGAACCAGGCGAGAAAGTCATCCACGCGGGCACCCGATTCGAGGTTCTCGAACAGCGCCTTGGACCGGCACACGCGTGCCCTTAAAGACCCAGCCGCCGCCAGCCTTGCCCGGGATCTGCTCCACGGCGCTGCACCGGGACCAGTCCAGCATGTGGCAAGCCTAGCGCCGAGATACTCAGTGAACAAGGCAGTCAGCGGTCCCGATAGGACCGGGCGAACGGCCCGTCGTTGGAGAGCGGCCAGAGGGCTCCCAGGCACTCAAAATCCCTGCCGGACCAGGAATGGTCACCGCCGGCTGGACGTAAAGGTCATGGAGGTCGAAGGAGTCGCGGTGACTGCCCCTCGCGGTGGAACTGGGGCACAGGACGTGGTGTCGAAGAGTACAGATCGCTGCGGAGATGAGATGAAACGCGCGCTGTGCCTGATGGTGCTGATTGCCGCCGGCTTGGCCAGCCAAAGCATGATCACGGCCGAGGACCGTCGCGCTGAGGCGTGCGCACCGGAGACGCCCGATCACGTCGGACCACCGTCTGCGGACGCGTCGTGGCCGGTACTCGATGGGTGTATCGACGATCCGCGGCTGGATGCTGGTCTTGATCAGGATTTCGCCCAGGTGTGGCCCAGGATCCAGCAGTGTCGCGAGGCTGCGCGGGCGATCGTCTTGGCGGGCACCGATGCCGATCGTGAGCGGCTCTGGGCTACGTTCGACGATTTGCGCGAGCGGTCAGAGATGACGGCGAGCGTGGTCGACGCCGTCCTGGATTGGCATGTGGAGCGCGCGCTGGCGGCTC
>WNGG01023261.1_pt1 | contig 11678 bp, 7 predicted proteins | sample 5400661 | NCBI WGS metagenome assembly WNGG01 (sample SAMN13153372, study PRJNA577476) | soil metagenome | isolation source: 100 cm soil or saprolite under Garry oak tree replicate 1 | place: USA:California | collected 2016-06-15 | reverse complement strand
GGCAGCGATCCGGTCCAGCAACCGCCGGTAGATCCCTGCCATCGCGGCTGTGCAGGCTGCGCTGCGGCCATCAAGCAGCGGGAGCAGCTTGAGCCCGGTCGAATACCACGCCCGCGCCCGCCGAGCCTCGAAGCGGACGAGGTCTGCCAGCCGGTCGGGATCGGCGCCGGGCGGCGTTCCGCCTGGCGCCAGCTCGCAACCGAAATGCTCAATATCCTCCGCAGGAAGATACACACGCCCGCGCGCGTGGTCTTCACCGATGTCGCGCAGGATATTGGTGAGCTGGAGTGCGACGCCGAGCGCATCCGCGAGCGGCTCCGCCGCCTGCGGGTCCGCCACGCCGAAAATGCCGAGCGACAGCCGGCCGATCGACCCCGCGACGCACCGGCAGTAGTACAGCAGTTCGTCGAACGTGGCGTAGGCCGTGCCGCGCACGTCGGCGGCGCAGCCGTCGATCAGTTCGCCGAACGCGCTCAGCGGAATGGCAAACCGCTTGGCCGCGTCAGCAAGACCAACCAGCGTCGGATCATCGGTGTACGCGGCGGGATTGATCGCCGCACCTCTGGCATCGTCAAGCAGCGCCAGCTTCTGCGCCTCGGGCAGGGAGCCATCACCGATGTCGTCGATCCGGCGGGCAAACGCATACACCGCGCAGAGCGCCTGCCGCTTGGCGCGGGGCAGCAGCCTGATGCCGTAGAAGAAGTTGCGCGCCTGGCTCCGCGTGATTCGCTCGCAGTGCCGGTACGCGACTGCTGCGTCCGGCGCCGCCCTCTGTTCGCTCGCCACCGTCATCTCCCGGTCAGGTAGGCGCGGGCGAGTTCGGCGGCGGTTCTCGCCCGGCCTGGCCGTGGTGTGGTGCCGAACACGTCGAACCCGTCTCGAGCATCCGGGCCGCTCACGCCACCCCTCGCGATCGCGGCCAGGGTTGCGCGCCCGCCGGCCACATAGCCCGCGACAGCGAGCCTGGCCCAGCCGCCAAGGGTGCCGGTCAGCGCGGCCCCCTCAGCAAGCAGGCGTCCGGCGCGCTCGGTTTCGAACCGCAGCAGCGTGCGCACCTGCGGCGGCAGCGATCGGGGGGCCGCTCGTACGGCCCGCGCCAGGTCATCCTCGGTGCACCCGAACGCGGTCATGTCCTCCTGTGGCAGGTAGATGCGGTCCCTTGCGAAGTCCTCCGCCACGTCCTGCCAGTGCTCAGCCAGTTGCAGGGCGGTGCAGACAAGATCGGCGAGGCGCTCGCGCTCAGGCGTCGCCGCGCCGAAGACGCGAAGCACGATGCGCCCGACCGGGTTGGCCGACAGGCGGCAGTAGCCAAGCAGCTCGTCAAAGCTTGCATACCTGCTGACCGTCTGGTCCTGCCGGTTGGCTTGAATGAGCATCCTGAACGGCTGCGCGGGAATGGCGCACTCGGCCACGGTGCGGGCAAGCTCCTGGATTACCTCCAGCTTGGGGATGGCGCCGGACGAGAAGGCACGATCCAGATCCTGCTCGATCTCCTCGAGCGCACGCAGTCGGTCGCCAGGTACCTCGTCACCTGTGTCGTCCACCAGCCGGGCGAAGCGGTACACGGCCATCAGGTGCCGCCGGTGCCCACGTGGCAGGACTCTGAGCGCCACCGGGAAGTTTTCGCCGGCCGCACGCGACGCCAGGGCCTGCATCGGGCCGGCGGCATGCACCGATGCGGCAGCACCGTAGGTAACGTCCCCATGGCTGCTTGGCGTTGCCTCGCGCGTCACGGTCTCTATTTCGGCACACTTTTCTTGCTATTGCAAACAATGACATATGCGTCACGTTAGATACATGACATAAACGTCACCTCATGTGACGCGGTTACCAGCGCATTACCCCGATCTCGACCGCGCAACCCCACGGCGGATCGCGGCCGGTCCGTCCCGCCCGGTCCGGCCGCAGCGGCTCCCTGGCCACCGGAAACAGTTACCCTCCGCACCATCGCGACCGCAAGCTGCCGCGCGGCTTGGGTCATGCGGGCGGGGCGCAGTCACGTGCATTTATCCGCCTGCTCTTCTGTCCAGCGTTTGGTACAAATAGGCTGCCCTTCGCACCCGCGCGAATACTGACTTTCCGGCGGACGGAAAATTCGAAGCCGCCACGCGAAGCGGCGTGTCGCATAATTCCTCACGCGCGCCAGATGAGGACCAGGGCGCAGTCGTCGACGTGCGCGGTCTTCATCGCGCGGACCAGCTCGGCGGCCCCCCGCTGGAACCCCGATGTGACCAGCCGGTCCGCCTCGCCAAGCAGGCGGTCGATGCCCGCATCGATGTCCCGGCCCGGCGCCTCGACCAGGCCGTCTGTATACAGCAACAGCGCGTCGCCCGGACGGAGCACACCGCGCTCAGGCTTGCAGCGCAGATCCGCCACGACGCCGAGCACGATTCCCTTCGCCTGGGTGATCCGCCATTGCCCGTTGCCCGCGTCGAACTGCGCCGCGGGCGGGTGGCCGGCCGAGTAGAGCACGTACTCGCCGGTCATCAGGTCGAGGGTCAGGTGAATAGCTGTGACGAAACCCTCGGCTGTGCTGCCACGGCGCAGATAAGCGTTGCATGCGCCGAGAAATTCCTCGGTTGGTACCGAGCCGAGCAGGCCACCGAACGCACCAGACAACAGCAGCGCGCGGGTTCCGGCGTCGATGCCCCGGCCGGAGACGTCAACGAGGGCCAGTTCCAGCGTCTTGCCGTCGTAGGCGGACACGACGAAGTCACCGCCAAACGACGAGCCATCTGCTGGTTCAAGCACCACCTTCGAGCCCCAGCCTTCAGGCAGCGCAGCCAGCCGTCCCTGTGCGCGCAGCCGGTCCCGCAGCTCAACCAGCATCTGGTCACCGCGCAGCCCGCGCACACCAAGTTTCTCTCTGGTCCTGGCTAGCGCGTCGGCAAGCACCGCGACGATGGCGATGGTCGCGACGATCCCGGGCCCGGCCCTGCCCGCCGTCACCTCATAGGCGATCACCACCGCAACGATGCAGAACAGGATCCGCAGGGCCCGGACTCGCAGCAGCAGGCCGCCGGCGAGGATCGGAAGGATTATCACGCCTGGCGAGAACCACCACGCCGATACGTGCACGCCAGCCACACCGACCGCCACCGCCCAGACTGCGAGCAGGGCGGCCAGCCGCCTGTTGCGGGTGATGAACTGCCTGCGCACGAACGTGTTCACCGAGTCACTAGCGATGCGGGCGGTGGTGAGCAGGCGGGCGGCCGGGCGTGAAACCATGATGCGGGCACTGTAGCTGCCAAACGGCCCGACGAGCACCTCCTGCACGTCCTGACCCCTGTTTGGCCGTATCTTGACCGCCTTGACCACTGCCAGGGATCGAAACCCATTGGCCGCATCGCTCGCCAGGCGGTACGAAGGCAGTCATGACTGAGGAGTTTGCGGTCCGCCCCATCGCCGAAGAAGAGTTCACCCGCGCCTACGCCGTCGACCAGCACGCATTCCATACCGCCTGGCCCACCGAGCCGGAGATGCGGCACTTCAGCGAACGGCTGGAGTTCGATCGCACCCTGGCGGCGTTCGATGGCCCCGCGATCATCGGGGTCGCCGCGGTGTTCAGCTTCCGCATGAGTGTGCCGGGCGCGATCATGCCGGCGGCCGGCGTGACAGCGGTGTCGGTGTTGCCGTCGTACCGCCGCCGCGGCGTCCTGCGCAGCCTGATGACCCGCCAGCTCGGCGACATTCATGACCGCGGTGAGGCAATCGCGGCGCTGTGGGCCTCTGAATCCGGGATTTACGGCCGGTTCGGCTACGGGGCCGCGTCGAAAGTCTCATCGCTGCGTATCCGCCGCGGTGAAGGCCAGCTTGCACACGGTGCGCGGCCCGACTGGCCAGTGCGGCTGCGGATCGTTGAACCACGCCACGCCAGGCCCGAGCTTGCAAAAGTGTATGACGCGATGCTGCCGGGCCGCCCGGGGGCCTTCGCCAGGGATGACCGATGGTGGGACGCTGCGCTCTACGACCCTGAATACCGCCGCGGCGGCCACGGACCGCTCCGGTGCCTGCTCGCCGAGGACTCTTCGGGCCCGCGGGGCTACGCGCTCTACTCCGCCGCTCCGCAGTGGGACGACGATGGCATCCCCGCGGCGGTCATCAGCATCCGCGAGCTGATGGCTGACGGAGCTGCCGCCGCGGCCGGGCTCTGGCGCGACCTGCTGAGCCGTGACCTTACCGGTGAGGTTCTCGCGTGGAACCGGCCGTTCGACGACCCGTTGCCGCATCTGCTCGCTGACCCGCGGCGGGTCCGTGCCCGGACGCGCGACGGGCTGTGGGTCCGCCTCGTCGACGTGCCTGCCGCGCTGGCCGAGCGCGGGTACGCCGCCCAGGCCGTTGCCGTGATCGAGGTGAGCGACGAGATCTGCCCATGGAACGCGGCCCGGTGGCGGCTGCGGACGCACGGCCCAGGTGACGGCCCGGCGAGTTGTGAACGGACCCATGATCCGGCGGACCTAGCGCTGCCGGTGGCCGCGTTGGGCGCCGCGTATCTCGGCGGCACCAGGCTCGGTGAGCTGGCCGGTGCTGGCATTGTCAGCGAGCTGCGTCCAGGCGCGCTCGCCAGAGTATCCGCGGCGATGTCCTGGGATCCGGCCCCATGGTGCCCGATGATCTTCTGAAAGTGCGTCACATCATGCCTGATCAGCACTGCTGCCGATGGTGGAGCTGGTCACCCGGATGCGGCCGGTCCCGTGCTGCGTTCGGCTGCTGCGCTGCCACGCTCGGTGCTGCGCCCTTTGCCGGGCGCGGCAGGCGGCGGGCGATCGGCAGCAGCAGCGCCGCGGACAACAGGCCGACGAGAAAGGCGCCCGCGAGCCCGGCGCGGAGCCCGGCGCCAGTCTGCTCGGCGATGGCGATGCTCGCGCCGGCAAGGCCCGCGCCCATCGCCACGCCGAGGGTGTCCATGAGCAGTGCGGACGACAGTTCCGCCGCCTCGGCTCCCTCGGTCGCCACGCCCATGATGGCCAGCGGGATCGTCGGGAACGCGATACCCATCCCGATACCGGCGACTGTCCAGCCTGCGTACGTCGCGGGCAATGGCATGTAGATCAGCGCGGCTGCCACGCCGGCGGTACCAGCAACGATCAAGGTCGCGCCGATGGTGACAAGCGAGGCCGCACTCAACGTGTCAGCATGACGGGACTGCCACCAGCTGCCCGCGGACCATGCGACCGTGGCCAGCGCAACGACAACGCTCGCCGCGGCGACGGACAGGCCACGGACGCCGGTCAGCATCAGCGGCACGAAACCGTCCACCGCGAAAAACGCGGCTGACAGCAGAAACGCCGACGCGGCTGCCGCCGGAATCCCAGGCCGGGCACGGAAGGTTCCGCGCGGGACGACCCGCGCGAGGGCTGGCAGGCCGAGGACGAGTCCTGCGGGGCAAAGGGCGAGACTCACCGGCGCTGGTTTGGTCAGCCCGCCAAGGAGGAGCCCAGCTCCCACGGTCAGCTGCAGCGGCCACCGCACAGGAAGCCGGGGCCGATCGCCGTGTGGCGTGCCAGGAAGGGCTGGCAGCACCAGCAATGCCGAGGCGGCGAGGATCGGCATCGGCACCACGAACGCCCACCGCCAGCCGATCGTGGCGGCGATCAGCGCACCAAGCGGCGGGCCGAACAGCCCAGGCAGGATCCACATCGCGGCAAGCAGGGCAAGGACGCGGGCACGAAGCCGCTCCGGGTAGGTCTTGGACACCGCTCCGAGCGACACCGCGTACAAGGCGCCGGTCGCTACTCCCTGCAGGAACCGGCCCGCGGCCACGATCAGCATGCTCGACGCGAGGGCGGCGACGAGCAGACCCGCGCCGAACATGATGAGCGAGATCACCAGTGGGCGCCGGGGGCCGAACCGGTCCGCGGCGCGACCGCCCACCGGAATCGCGCCGAATGCCCCAAAGCTCGATCCAGCGAGTGCCCACCCGTAGAGCGACAGGCCGCCAAGATCGGCGCGGATCGCCGGCAGGATCGTGGTGACCATGAGTGCCTGGATGGCGGTCAAGACTTCCAGGATCAGCAGTCCCGCGGTGAGGCGGCCGCGTCTGCCCTGGAACACCTCCCGCCACAACGGCGGACCCGTCAGCTCGATGTCCACAACCTCCCATGAAACACTGACCAAGTGGAGGCCTGCGATGCCAGGAATGCGCGTCACACTTGATTCGGCGATGCGGGCGCGAGATGTTTCCAGGCCGCGCCCAGAGCACGAAGCCGCGGCCGCCGGGCGGGCTGCCAAGTCTGGCGAGCCACGGCCGGGCGGGCCGTCACAGGCCAGGTCACAGCCAGGCGGGGCGGTACAGAGCCGTGCGCAGCCAGCCAGGCAGGCACGATACCAGCACGCCAGGGCGCTCAGATGCCGCGCGGCCGCAGCCCACCCCGGACACCGCGCAGGAGCACCCGGCGCGTAATACCGCGGAACCGTTGGGTGGCAGCGCCCCGCAGGCAGCACGCGCAAACAGCCCCCGACGCCGCAAGCGCCGCCGCCGCGCGCGGTAGCTATGGTCGTCAGCCAGGCAGCGGTGGCAGCTCGCCGCCGCGCTCAAAGTGCGTGATCATCGCCAGTCGCCTGGCGTGCCGCGGGTCACCGGAGAACGGTGTGTTCAGGAACACCTCGGCGAACCGTGCGGCCTCCTCGATGGTGTGCATGCGGGCACCCAGGCTGAGCACATTCGCATCGTTATGCATCCGCGCCAGCCGCGCAGTCTCCTCGTTCCACGCCAGTGCCGCCCGCACACCAGCCACCTTGTTGGCCGCGATCTGCTCGCCATTGCCCGATCCGCCGATCACGATGCCGAAACTGCCCGGCTCCGACGCCACCTCCCGTGCTGCGCGCAGCACGTACACCGGGTAGTCGTCGTCGGGCACGAACGCGACCGGGCCGCAGTCGAGGGGTTCATGGCCAAGTTCGGAAAGCCGCTTCACAAGGGCAGCCTTGAGTTCGTAGCCGGCGTGATCGGAACCTAGATAGACACGCACACCAACTAGTGTCCCAGACCGGCCGCCGGCGAAGCACTGGTTGACATGCAGGTCATGAAGCGGCCCTCAGGTGAAGTCCGGATCGCGGGTCCGGCTGCGCTTTAGCTCGAAGAAGCCGTCAGTGCCCGCGACGAGCAGCACGCCGTCCCACAGCCGGGCAGCGGCCTCACCGCGCGGCATGGGCGTCACCACGGGACCGAAGAACGAGACGCCGTCCACCGAGATTACCGGCGTGCCGACCTCATAGCCGACCCGGTCCATGCCGTCGTGATGTGACGCACGCAGCGCCTGGTCGTACTCGGTTGACTCCATCGCATCGGCTAGATCTGAGGGAAGCCCAGCCTCGGTGAGCGCGGCCTCGACGGTCGAGCGGTCCCTAGGCTGTTGCTGGATATGAAAGCGGGTGCCGAGCGCGGTGTACAGCGGCTCCAGCACGTCAGCGCCGAACTTCTGCTGGGCGGCGATGCACACACGCACCGGCCCCCAGCCGCTGCTCAGCAGCTCACGGTACCGCTCGGGGAGGTCAGGCTTGTCCTCGTTGAGAACGGACAGGCTCATCACATGCCAGTGCGGACGCACCGGCCTGCGCGACGCTACCTCGATCAGCCACCGCGATGTAATCCAAGCCCAGGGGCAGATCGGGTCAAACCAGAAGTCGACCTGTGTGGAGTCTTTTTTCTCTGCCATGTCCGTCGCAACCGCTATCCATACCGGGTCATTCCAAGACAAGCGTGAAAGGATGCCCGAACGAGGCGGTGGCCGCGGGCGCTGGGCAACCGCCGGTCCCGCTGGCCAGGTACCTTGAAACGGCGCAGCTGCACGCACAAGCGAAGGGGAAACACCGTGGCGGGCAACCTAACAAGGAACGAAGCGCGGGAGCGGGCACGGCTGCTCGCGGTGGACTCATACGCCGTCGAGCTTGACCTGACAGCCGGCGAGCAGACGTTCACGTCGGTCACCGTAGCCAGGTTCCGCTGCACGAGCCCCGCGGCCGCGACGTTTATCGAGCTGGAGGCGGAGAAGGTCCGCGAGATTATCCTTAACGGCGCCGCAGTGGAGACGTCAGCATTCCGCGACGGCCGTATCACCCTTGTGGACCTCGCCGCCACGAACGAGCTGCGGATCGTCGCCGATTGCCGGTACTCAAAGACTGGGGAAGGCCTGCACCGGTTCACCGATCCGGTCGACGGTGCCGTTTACCTCTATTCGCAATTCGAGCCGGCCGAAGCGCACCGCATGTTCGCCTGCTTCGATCAGCCTGACCTGAAGGCCACATTTGAGTTCACCGTCACCGCGCCGTCGGGTTGGCAGGTGGTGAGCAACAACGCGCCGGATAAGGCGCCGGAGCCGGTGAGTGAGTCGGCTGCTCGGTGGCATTTCCCGCCAACGCCGGTTATGTCGACCTACATAACGGCGGTCTGCGCTGGCCCGTACCACGAGGTGCGAGGCGCCTACGACGGGATCCCGCTCGGCGTGTACTGCCGCAAGTCCCTCGCCGAATACCTCGATCCAGCCGAGATACTCGAGGTAACAAAGCAGGGCTTCGGTTTTTTCCACGAAGCGTTCGGGACACGGTACCCCTTCAGCAAGTACGACCAGCTGTTCGTACCCGAGTTCAATGCGGGCGCTATGGAGAACGTCGGCTGCGTGACATTCGTCGAGGAGTACGTGTTCCGTTCCAGGGTCACCGATGCCTACCGTGAGGCCCGCGCCGAGACCATCATGCATGAGATGGCGCACATGTGGTTCGGCAACCTAGTCACCATGCGCTGGTGGGATGATCTGTGGCTGAACGAGTCGTTCGCCACCTTCGCAGGAACGCTTGCGTTGGCGCAATCCACTCGCTGGACCGGTGCCTGGACCACTTTCGCGCAGCTGTTCAAGACGGTGGCCTACCGCCAGGACCAGCTACCCTCCACCCACCCGATTTCGGCTGATATCCCAGACATCCATTCTGTCGAGGTCAACTTCGATGGGATCACCTACTACAAGGGTGCGTCTGTGCTCAAGCAGCTGGTCGCCTACGTAGGCCTGGACAATTTTCTAGCCGGGGTTCGCCGCTACTTCGACCGGCACGCGTGGGCAAACGCGACCCTGAATGACCTGCTCGCGTCGCTGGAGGAAACATCGGGCCGGGATCTTTCTTCCTGGTCCAAGGAATGGCTGGAGTCGGCGGGTGTGAATACCCTGCGGCCTGAGTTCCAGCTGGACGACACCGGCGCCTTCACCTCATTTGCGGTACTGCAAGAGGCGCCGCCCTCGCACCCCACGCTGCGGACGCAGCGGATCGCGATCGGGCTCTATGACCGCGACGGTGCGGTCATAGCCCGGCGTCACCGCCTCGAGCATGACGTGGCCGGTGCGCGCACCGAAGTGCCTGGCCTTGCCGGGCACCCACGCCCAGACCTGATTATCCTCAACGATGACGACCTCGGGTACGCGAAGGTCCGGCTGGACGAGGCATCGCTGCGCACGCTCGTGGACGGCATCGCAGACATCAAGGAATCGCTGCCCGCGGCGCTGTGCTGGACAGCCACCTGGGACATGTGCCGCGACGCGGAGATGCCCGCCCGTGACTACCTCAGGCTCGTCACATCAGGGCTGCCGTCGGTGCCTGACATCACCATCGTGCAAAACCTGCTGCGTCAGATATCGGCCGCTGTCCGCAGGTTCACCGACCCGGCGTGGCGGGAGAGCGGGCTCGCCATGCTCGCAGACGCCCTGCACTCGATGTTGCACCGTGCCGAGCCCGGTTCTGACCACCAGCTCTCCTACGCGCAGGCGCTCGCGCGCACCGCAACTTCCCATGCTCATCTCGCATTGCTGGCTGGGTTGCTCGATGGGTCGACCGTGATCGAGGGCCTCGCCGTCGACACCGAGCTTCGGTGGCGGCTTTTGCACCGGCTCGTCAGCCGCGGCGTGGCCAGTGAAGCCGAGATCAGCGCCGAATTGGCGCGTGATCGAACAGCGGCCGGTGAGCGGCACGCCGCCAGCTGCCGCGCGGCCATCCCGGAACCAGCGGCGAAGCTAGCCACGTGGGAGAAGATCGTGAGAGGCAACACGATGGCGAACGCGATGTTCCGCGCGGTCATCATGGGCTTCGCCGACAGCGACCAGACCGATCTGCTTGAGCCGTTCGCCGCACGCTACTTCGACGTGGTCGGCGACGTCTGGCGGACCTGGTCATCCGACATGGCGCAGACATTCGTGACGGGCGCCTACCCGGCTGCGATCAGCGAGCAGACAATCGCGATGACCGATGACTTTATCGCGCAGGCGCAGCCGCCCGGCCCGCTACGCCGGCTGCTCGCCGAATGCAGGGACGACGTGCAGCGTGCGTTGCGCGCCCAGGCATGCGACCGGCAAGCGGGATCGGCCCGTGATTGAGCCAAATCCACAGCCCACGTCGCGGCGGGCAAGTTATCCACAGAATCTGGTTCACCCCTTCCGATCCCCTTGACAGCCTGCCAAGATCAGCAGTGGGGCATCGCCCCCAAGGGCGGGCGGGCTTGTAAGGAGAAAGCGGACCGTTCGGGCGTTTAGCGGGAGGCGGGGTTCAGCGGGCTCGCGGGTGGGGGCGATGGGCATCCGTGGTGACCGCGCTGGTGATCAGGCGAAGGCCCGGATCCGACGGGAGGTCATCGAGCAGGACTGCCCGGCCCGCGCCGTCGGTGAGCGGCAGGCGCCAGTTCGGGTATTCGTCGGTGGTGCCTGGCAGGTTTTGCGGCTGACGGTCGCCGATGGCATCGGCGAGTGAGACGCCGATCAGCCGCGCCGGTGTCCGGGCAAGGAAGCGGTAGAGGGCGGCCGTCATCTCCGCTGATCCCGGCCGCGCGCCAGCGGCTAGCAGGCCCATCTCACCTAGCACGGCGCGCCATGCCGTGACCGCCGCATCCGCGTCGAGCCGTTCGGTATCAATCGGGCGGGTCAGCAAGCCTAGCCGGGCACGCAGCGCGACGTGTTCGCCGGTCAGGAAGCTCGCAGCAGGCGGGATGTCGTGCGTGCCGACGGTGGCCAGGCACTGTCTGCGCCAGTTGCGGGCCGGCCGCGGCGTACCGTCGGCTGCTCGCTCGAACCACAACATGGACGTGCCGAGCACCATGCGGCTGGCCAGGAAGCGGCGCACCCGCGGTTCGACCGTGCCCAGGTCCTCGCCGATCAGCATGGATCCGGCACCTGCCGCCGCTACGGTAAGCGTCCCAACCATCGCTTGGTGGTCATAGCGCACGTATGCCCCGCGGTCCGGGGTCATCCCCGCTGGCACCCACCACAGCCGGAACAGCCCCATCACGTGATCCACCCGCAGGGCGCCCGCGTGTACCAGCGAGGCCTCGGTCAGCTCACGCAGCGGCCGGTAGCCGCATTTGGCGAGCCGGCCCGGATGCCAGGGCGGCTGGTTCCAGTCCTGGCCCAGCTGGTTGAACTCATCCGGTGGAGCGCCTGTGCTCATGCCCGTTGCGAGGACATCCTGATTCGCCCATGAGTCTGCGCCGCCTGGATGGGCGCCAACCGCGAGATCGCGGATCAGGCCTATCGGCATGCCAGCGGCCAGCGCGGCGTGCTGCGCGCTAGCGAGCTGACCGTGCCCCAGCCATTGCAGCCACGCATGGAAATCCACCCGCGCGGCGCGCAGCGCTCGCTGGCGCGCCACCGCCGGCAGCCGTGGGTGGGCCAGGTCATTGCACCAGCCGCGCCAGTCAGGGCCGT
>WNGG01025540.1_pt1 | contig 11679 bp, 10 predicted proteins | sample 5400661 | NCBI WGS metagenome assembly WNGG01 (sample SAMN13153372, study PRJNA577476) | soil metagenome | isolation source: 100 cm soil or saprolite under Garry oak tree replicate 1 | place: USA:California | collected 2016-06-15 | reverse complement strand
TGCTTTGTTGCCGCTCCTCGACGATGTCCGACATCGCCTGCGTCGCGGCGCCTCGCATCTGCCCGCCCGGCGCTCGCGCCAAAATGTGAATTTATTTCTGCGCGAGCCCTTAGGCATCACTCGTCAATCGTCAATCGTCGGTGGAGGGTAGGGGGGCATGAAGTCTTCGACGTCGACGTGAAGGGCATCGGCAATGCGGTTGATGTAGTTGAAGAAGCTGATGACCTCCACAGCGTCGAGGAGATCAGGATCTTCGAGACCGTGTTTTCTCAAGACATCCAGGTCCTCCGCGGTGACGCGCCAGGGGCTGCGCGTCAGCTTGACGGCATAGTCCAGCAGGGCGCGGGTAAGAGCATCCAGCGGCGCCTTGCGGTAATCCGTTTTGATCGCCTGAACCAGCGCATCGTCGTTCACGAGTTGACGGAGATCCTCTCCGTGCGCCTCCACTCAATAGTGGCAGTGATTAGCGGCCGAGACCACAACGGCCATCATCTCGCGCTGCGCCCGGGTCAGTTTCGAGGGGCCGAACATCGCCTTTTGATACAGGGCGATACTGGCTGCGATGTATTCGGGCTTGAGGCTCTGGATTTTCAGTATCTCGAAAACGCGACCCGCGCGCTTGGCCGCCCGATCGTATTGCTCCTTGAGAAAACCTGTTGCCTTGCCTTCCTGAATAGTCCGGATCCATGCCATCACTTTAACAATTGCGGATTTCGGATTTTGGATTTGGGCCTAAGAGAGAGTCTTAATTTTCAAGCATAGACAATTCTATTTCGGCCCGTGATCGTCGCTGACGCGTCGCTCGACAATCCGGACCAGACTCGTCAGGGCGTCGGTAAGCCTCGCGAAACCCGTCTCGGTTCGTTCAGTGAGTCTCACGAGGCTGGCCTCCGTCCGCTTCTGGGCCTCGAAGAGTTCATCGACCCTGGCAGCCGTGTTGACGTTGTACCGGGCTAGTAGTTCCAATTGCGTCTCGTTTGCTCGATCTCTTTCTGAGTCATTCTTCCTCCTTCTTAGATGAAACTCAGGGCCACGAGCCACGCGGCGTGTCCGTGCCTGCAATACCCGTCAGGATCTATCCCGCGGCAACCGCTGTCGCCTGTGGACTGTCGTGCATCCGATCGAGACTTGCCCACTCGATGAGAAGGCCTCAAATCCGCAATCCGAAATCCGAAATCCGCAATCTCCTTAATGTCTTCGTTTGTGAATGGGACTGGGTTCGTAATAGTAACCCTGCCTGTAGATGAGCTTGCTGAACGGAGGCAGGTATTCCAGGCTGATGCGGTGATACGAATTCGGTTGTTTTGCCTGGTTCGAAACGTACGTCAGATAGTATTTGCTCTTCAGCTCCCGGGCCACGTCTGCATAGACGTCCTTGATGTGGTCGTAGTCCAGCGGAAAGAACGCCCTCCCTCCGGTCTTTTCTGCGACGTCCGTCATTTCGGCTTCTCGTTTGCTGAAGAACTCGTCGATGTAATTGTCGTTGCCGAACATCTTCTTGTAGATGTCCGAGAGCATGACCACCCGTCGCTGCCTGCGGGCTTCCTCGCGGACGATCGCGGTCTTGGCGACAACGTAAAGAGACGCCTGGGACTGAATGACGGCGAGGGACGCATCCCGAAATCCGACGCTGCTCTGGTTATTGAGGCAGTCGGTTAACAGAATGATCGCCTTGCGTCCCTCAATCGCCTTGAGCTGGTCATTCGCGGCAACGAACATGGCGTCGTACAAGGCGGTTCGCAGACCCGGTTCGACCTTGCGCAGGGCTTTGCGTACCAGTTTCTTGTTATCGGTCCAGTCGAGGTCCACTTGGACATCATCTGAAAAACTGACGATCGAGATGCGGTCTTCCGGAGACAAAGCGAAAGCAAGACTCTCGGCCGCTTCTTTGATCTTTTTCAGTTCCTTCTCGACCGTTCCGCTGGTGTCGACGACCAGAACCACCGAGACCGGGTTGCGGTCCAAACCGAAGCTGCGGATCTGCTGCGGGACGCCGTTTTCGTAAAGCCGGAAATCTTCCCGGCGCAGGCTCTGCACCATGTTCCCATCTTCATCAAAAACGCTCAGAGGAACCTTGATCAGATTTACCGATACGGAAAAGCTGGTTAGCCCTTGGTTGCCGGCCGACTGCGGATAGACGGGGGCGCCGATAGCAACCAGGAAAATCAAGGCAGCCAGGAAGCGCCGGGTCATGGATCCACCGATAGACAAACCCGATGTATTGTACCAAGGCGCCGAAGCTCCCGCAAAGCCGCCCGGGTCTCGTTTTCATAAATGCGGCTGACGTATTCTTACAGGGAGTCACATGACCAATGACAAATGACAAATGAACAATGACAAATAGAAGTCAGGGGTCGGACAAACAGCTGCCATTTGTCATTTTTCATTATTTTTCATTTTTCATTTGTCATTGGTCATTTGCCACTCAATGGGGCCCAATTGCCACTTTCACCAGGGATGGGGATCCGTAAGCGCCCGGACAAGATGGTCCCTGGAAACGTTCCCGCCGCTCATGTACAGAACGACTTTCTTGCCGCGGATCTCCTGCGCGCATTTGGTCGCGGCGGCCAGAGGGGCCGCACCCGCTCCCTCGGCCAGAACGCGCGCTTTCTCCAGGTACTGGAGAATGGCCTGGCGCATTTCTTCCTCTTCCACCAGAACGAACTGCTTCAGATTCTCCCAAAGGATTTGCTGGGTCATCTCGAAGGCCACGCGCGTCTGTACGCCTTCTGCGAAGGTATCCGCGCTGCCCGTAGTCACCAGTCTCTTCTCTCTCCAGGATTCATAGGCGGAGCTTGCCCGGGCTGCCTGGACCCCGATAACGTGTAACGAAGGTTTGAGCGCTTGCGCGACCAGGGTCGCGCCGGCGCAACTGCTGCCCCCGCCGACCGGGCAGATCAGGACTTCTGCTTCGGGCAGTTCTTCGAGGACCTCCAGGGCTATTGTGGCTACACCGGCGATAAGAAGAGGCTCGTTGGCCGGGTGGATGTAGCGCATGCCGCGCTCGGCGGCCAGCCGCTCCACGTACTCGCGCGTCTCATCGAAGTCCGATCCGTGGATGACGATTTCGGCTCCCCAGGATTTCATCGCCGCCAGCTTGCTGGGGTTGCAGTTCTCGGGCACGCCGATGACGGAGCGCACCCCGAAGAGTCTGCTGGCATATGCGATCGACTGGCCGTGGTTTCCGGTGGAGGCGGTGATCACGCCGAGCGCCTTCTCCTGCTCCGGCATGGAGCCGATCAGATTGATCCCCCCGCGCACTTTGAAGGCGCCCGTCGGTTGGTGGTTCTCATGCTTGACGTGGATTTCAGCGCCAACGAGGTCAGAAAGCAGAGGGTAGGAGTAGAGCGGCGTGGGTTGCAAATACGGCGCAATGCGGCGCCGGGCCTCCCATATCAGCTTCATCCAATCCATATATGCTCCCCGGGATTCGACAAAAATTCTTCGCGCTTCCTTAGCGATCTTCGCGTCTTTGTGGTTCACACCGGCTTCAGATTTCACCACTAAGTCGCGAAGGAGCCGTCTCAGCCCTGTCACTGAGGCAAAATCCCTACTGGGTGCCGGTCGATTGGGGTTGCGGTTTCGGCAACGGCTTGCGCGGCAACTTTTCGTCGCGCATCGCCGTGTGGTACACCATGGCCGCTTCAATCACAGCCATCTGCATCATGTCCCCCTTCTGGATACGATCGTACACGTCCATATTGGAGTGGTGGGTGCGCGTGTCGTATTCGACAGAATCCTGGATGAACTGAAATCCGGGAAGACCCACGGCGTCGAATGACAGGTGGTCGGTGCCGCCGGTATTCCGGACGGACAGGGCCGTGGCTCCCATGTCTTTAAAAGGCGCCAGCCAGGCTTCAAAGATCGGCCTCACCTCTTCGTTTCCCTGGAGGTATATGCCGCGGATTTTTCCGGTTCCGTTATCCACGTTCCAGTACCCTGCAAATTTGGCGTGGTCGGGTTTCAGCGTCGGGGGTGTCTGCGTCAGCTTGCGATATTCTTCACTGTCGCGATCCATGTCTTCCGGAGGCGTTGGGCGCAACGCGAAATGTTCGTTCACATAGGCGCGGGATCCGAGCAAACCCTGTTCTTCTCCGCTCCAGAGGCCGATTCGGATCGTGCGGCGCGGCCTCAAACCTGTGTCTTTGAGGATACGCATCACTTCCATGGCGATGGCGGAACCAGCCGCGTTGTCCGTGGCCCCGGTGCCGGAGTGCCACGAATCGAAGTGGGCGCCGACCATCACCAGCTCTTCTTTTTTGTCCGTCCCGGAAATCTCCGCCAGCACGTTGTAGTCGTAGGGATCCTGATCCAGAAACTCCGTTTGAATTTCCATCTCCAGCTGGACCTTTATCTTCTTGTCCAGGATACGGCAGATCCGGTTGTAATGCTCCACCGCCATCACAACCTGAGGTGGAACGGGGGCCGCGTCCTTTTTGCGATCGCCTCCGCTGGAAACGAAAATAGTTCCGCCGTCCCCGCGCCCGGGTTCCACGAGCGCGGCGACTCCTTCCGAAACATAGAAGGCGTTTATTTTCCTCTGGAGCTGCCGGTTGGAAGGTTGCCCGGGCCTGCCGGGGCCGCGGGGCTGCCTCGCGGGTTGGCCCGGGTCCGGCATCATGGTGATATTCCGCAAGTCTTCATCGGAGTACCGCCTGCCCTGGGGATTGAACTGCGCTTCCACCTCTCGCGGCGGCTGCGTCAGTATGAAGAGTCCCTTCAGCTTGCCGCGATACGTGTCAAAATCGGACTCGGCATCGATGTCGACCCGCATGACCTCGGCGCGCACCAGGCCCCGGGTGCCCGGCGTCCAGGCCTTGGGATAAGCGATCAATGGGGAATAGGTGGGCTCCACCATTCCTTGAACTTCGTTTGCGCCCATTCCTGAGCCTTCCGCATTTGGCTCGACCCCGTGAGCCGGGGGCCATGGACGTCGGTGAGATAACTCAGGATCTCCATGACCTGGGATCGATTCAGTCCCTCGTCTTTGATCTTCCAGATCGCGCTTAGGTCGGCTCTTTCGTCCGCCGGCGCCAGGCTGACGAAAAACAGCCCCAGAACAACGGACAGGATTGGTTTTCTTCGCATCGAATGCCTCCGTTCCATTGCCTTCACCGCAAAGACGCGAAGGCGCAAGGAAACGCAAAGAATTTGCGTCAAAGAGCCGCGACCAAAATCTTCTTGGGGATTCTTCGCGTTCTTCGTGGTGGAAATTGGGTTTAACGCAAAGATGCAACCGTCCTACCGCTACTTATGCTCTTTCCTATGGCTGGCAGCGATGAGATTCAGTGCGGAGCCGGCCTTGAACCATTCGATCTGAGACTGCGCGTAGCTGTGTTTCACTTTGATCTCGTCGACTGACCCGTCTTTGTGCTTTATTCGCAAGGTCAAAGGCTTACCCGGGGTGAACTCTTGAAGGCCCAGGATGTCCAGGCGGTCTTCCTCCTGAATGCGATCGTAGTCCGCCAGATTAGTAAAAGTCAGCGCGAGCAAGCCTTGTTTTTTCAGATTAGTCTCATGGATGCGCGCAAAGCTGCGCGCGATGACGGCGACGCATCCGAGATAACGGGGCTCCATGGCCGCGTGTTCGCGGCTCGAGCCCTCGCCGTAGTTGTCGTCGCCGATGGCGACCCATCGCGCTCCTTTGGATTTATAGTAGCGCGCCACGGCGGCAAAAGGATGTCCAGTCTCACCGGTCAGGACGTTTTTCCCTTTGCCTGTCTCGCCGGTGAAGGCATTCACGGCTGCCAGGAACAGGTTGTCGCTGATCTTGTCCAGATGCCCGCGGTATCGCAGCCAGGGGCCCGCGGGAGAGATATGGTCCGTGGTGCACTTGCCTCGAGCTTTGAGGAGAACCACGAGGTCTGTGAAATCCTTCCCATTCCAGGCAGGAAACGGTTCCAGGAGCTGCAGCCGCTCGCTTTTGGGATCGACGACGAGCTCGATGGAACCCGGGTTCGCCGCCGGCGGCACGTATCCACTCTCTCCCTTCTCAAATCCTCGAGTGGGGAGCTCGTGCCCGGTCGGAGGCTCGAGCCTGACCTCCTCCCCGCGATCGTTGACGAGGGTGTCGCTCAGGGGATTGAAGCTCAGCTTTCCACCCAGCGCCAGCGCGGTCACGATTTCCGGGCTGCCGATGAAGGCCAGCGTCGAGGCCATGCCGTCGTTGCGCCGGGCAAAGTTGCGGTTGAAGGATGTGACAATAGTGTTCTTTTCCTCGCGTTGGATGTCCTCGCGTTTCCACTGCCCGATGCAAGGCCCGCAGGCATTGGCCAGAACCACCCCGCCGATTTCCGTGAGCGCTTGCAGCTGGCCGTCGCGTTCGATTGTGGCGCGGATTTGCTCGGAGCCCGGAGTGATCAGGAAATGGGTTCGGGCTTTCAGTCCCTTCCTGGACGCCTGGCGCGCCACGTGCGCGGCCCGTTCAATGTCTTCGTACGACGAATTCGTGCAGCTGCCAATCAGGGCGGCTCGAATCTCGTCGGGGTAGTCGTGTTCCTGCGCGTCTTTCTTGAGTCCGGAAATCGGGCGCGCCAGGTCCGGTGTGTACGGTCCCACGACCTGGGGCTCGAGCGTGGAGAGATCGATCTCGACCATCTCGTCGAAGAATTTCTCGGGATCTTCCTGCACCTCCGCATCGGCCGCCAGGTGTTCCGCGATCGCATCGGCAAGCTTGGCCACATCATCGCGCTCCGTAGCCCGCAGGTACACGGCCATGCGCTCGTCGTAAGGGAAGACGGAGGTGGTCGCGCCCAACTCCGCGCCCATGTTGGTAATGGTTGCCTTTCCGGTGCAGCTGATCGAGCGCGCGCCCGGGCCGAAATACTCGATGATTTTGTCTGTTCCGCCGCTGACAGTCAGGATTCCAGCCAGCTTGAGGATCACATCCTTGGGGGCGGCCCATCCACTGAGGGCTCCGGTAAGCTTGACTCCGATGAGCGCGGGCCATTTCAGCTCCCAGGGCATGCCGGCCATGACGTCGACGGCATCCGCGCCTCCGACACCCACGGCTACCATTCCGAGCCCGCCGGCGTTCGGTGTGTGCGAATCGGTTCCGATCATCAGACCCCCGGGGAAGGCATAGTTTTCCAGGACGACCTGATGGATGATGCCGGATCCCGGTTTCCAGAAGCCGATGCCGTATTTCTGCGAGATGCTGCGCAGGAAATCGTAGACCTCTTTGTTGGCGCTGAGAGAGTGAGCCAGATCTGTCTTCGCCTCGACGCGGGCGAGAATCAGGTGATCGCAATGAACCGTAGTGGGAACGGCCGCAGCCTTTCGGCCCGCCATCATGAACTGCAGCAGCGCCATCTGGGCGGTGGCGTCTTGCATGGCGACACGATCCGGGTTCAGGTCCACGTAGTCCTTTCCCCGCTCAAAAGAGCGCGTGGGTTCCTCCGAGAGATGGGAATAGAGGACTTTCTCCGTAAGCGTCAGCGGACGGGCCAGCAGGTTGCGGGCGCGTCGAATCTTCCCTGGCAACCCGGCATAGAGTTTCTGGATGATTTTGAAGTCCATTGTCATGAACGCACCTTCTCGAAGGAAAGTAATATTCTCGGCCAAGCCTGGAGACTTTGCAAGCCGGAAGCCCAGCTCGAGAAGAATTCAAGCGCTTTATTCACCACGGAGACGGAGGATACGGAGATTCCGTTGAATTGCGGATTTCGGATTTCGGATTGTCCTCATAGAGAAGCCGTTCCTAAATTCCAAATCCGAAATCCGCAATCGCCAATCCGCAATCAAAGAGCCCTCTGTGTCTCCATGGTGAAACAGGACGTCTTGCCGCTGGCAGGGTCACTTGTCCGAATTGCAGCGGCATCTGGGATCTGTGCCCTCGTGTGTCGGGAATCGTCAATGGGCTACCCAGGACTCTATGTGAACTTTTCTTCCCTGCCATTCGTATTGGTGAGTCGTGATACAATCCTTCCACTCAGGAGTCAGGCCCATGAATCGACGCAAATTCGTTGTTGTATCAACGGTAATGATGGCCGTTCTCGCCGCCGCGGTAGCGGGCATGGCGCTCTATTCCAGTTATGTAGTCAAGGCCTCCATTCCGGCGCTGCCGGAAGCCCTCGCCTGGCTGCCGGCGGACACCCAGGCGGTTTTCGGAATGAACGTCCAAAAGTTCGTCGCTTCGCCCATTTATGCCAGATTCGAAGAGAAACACGGCCGGGACATTGCTCACGACCTCGGCGAGTTCACGGCCAGGACAGGCGTGGACCCGCGCCGGGACATCTCCTATGTTGTCGGAGCCGGTCGCGTTCTGGACGGTCCCAAGGGAGAGGGCGTCGCGATCGCGGTGGGTCATTTCAATACGACCGCGATCACCACGTTCATCCAGACCCATGGGAGTCCCGTAAAGGTGGATTATAAAGGTGTCAGCATTTTAATGATCCCCGAAAATAGCGACTACAAGGTAGACAAGGGGATTGCCTTTATTGGGGAGTCCGAGATTGCCCTGGGGGAACTGGAATCCCTGAAGCAAGTGCTGGACGTCCGCTCGGGTAGCGCTTCAGGGATTATGACCAGCGGAACCCTGGGGCCGATGCTTCGCGCTCTGAATCCGGACGAAATGTTCTGGTTCGCTGGCGACGCGGCGAGGATTGTGGCAAAGGCGCCTGCCAATACCCCCTTTGCAGAAACTGCTTCGGCGCTCCTGACTGTTTCAGGCGCCTTGAACCTGACGGACGCTGTCACCGGCAAAATCACGGCTACGGCGCGAGATGAAGACTCCGCGCGCAAGCTTGCCGACGTGGCTCGCGGGGCGGTTGCCTTGGGGCAACTCGCCGGTGAGTCGCATCCCGAGGTGGCGGAGCTTTTGACGGGCATCAATGTGACGCAGGAGAAGAACGACATCCGGCTGGTAGTCAACTTCCCGGTGGAGCTTCTGGATAGGCTGGGGCAAGCGAAGCCGATCGGCATACCGGTGGGCATAAATGTTGTAGAAGCGGCTCGCGGCCTGTCCACTGACAAGCGCACGGCGCAGCCTCCCGGCCCGAAGTAATATTTTAGCCGCGGAGCCGCAGAGGCACAGAGAAACCCTCATCTCTGTGCCTCTGTGGCGACGAAAGACACCTGATTCCTCATTCGCAATGCCGCGGATTACCTCCATAGACTTCCCCCGAGCTTGATCTTGCGTTTGACGTAATGCTATAACGCCCCCGGCAATATAAATGCTCAGCAAAGGGGATCTGCTATGCCGTCTCCATCAGGAGAGAAGATTCAGTTCCGGGACGGAAGGCTCATCGTTCCTGACCGTCCCATCATTCCTTTCATTGAAGGGGACGGCACAGGGCCGGATATCTGGCAGGCATCCAGGAGAGTTTTCGATGCCGCGGTCCGCGGCGCCTATGGAGGCAAGAGCGAGATCCAATGGACGGAGATCCTCGCGGGAGAAAAGGCCAAGAAGGTCACGGGCGAATGGCTCCCGGACGCCACCTTGCGAGCCATCGATGAACACTCGGTCGCCATCAAGGGCCCCCTGACCACACCGGTGGGAGGGGGAATACGAAGCCTGAACGTCACGTTGCGCCAGGTGCTGGACTTGTACGCATGCGTGCGCCCTATTCGTTATTTCAAAGGCGTCCCGTCCCCCGTGAAAAACCCTGAAAGATTGGATGTGGTGATTTTTCGGGAAAACACGGAAGACGTGTATGCAGGTATTGAATGGGCCCAGGGTACGCCCGAGGCGGCGAAGGTCATCGAGTTCCTGACCCGGTCCATGGGAAAGAGGGTGGCGCCGGATTCGAGCATCGGTATCAAACCCATTTCCGTGACGGGGACAAAGCGTCTGGTCCGCAAGGCCATCATTTATGCACTGGAAAACGGCAACAAGCTCGTCACCCTCGTCCACAAGGGAAACATCATGAAATTCACCGAAGGGGGATTCCGGGACTGGGGATACCAGCTGGCCAAGGAAGAGTTCGGCGACCGGACTGTCACTGAAGAGGAGGTAACAAAGAACCACGGCGGCAAGGTTCCCGAGGGGAAACTTCTCATCAACGACCGCATTGCGGACGCCATGTTTCAGCAGGTCCTGTTGCGTCCCGGCGAGTATGAAGTCATTGCGACCCCCAACTTGAACGGCGACTACCTGTCGGACGCTTGCGCCGCGCAAGTGGGAGGTCTCGGAATCGCTCCCGGAGCCAACATCGGCGACCGGGTTGGCCTGTTCGAAGCTACCCATGGCACCGCGCCGAAGTACGCGGGGCTCGATGTGGTGAACCCCGGCTCTCTGATACTCTCCGGGGTGATGATGCTGGATTACATCGGGTGGAAAGAAGCGGGCAAGCTGATCGTCGAAGCGTTTAAAAAAACCATTGCCCAAAAGCGCGTCACCTACGACTTCGAGCGCCAGATGCAGGGCGCCACGAAACTGAAGACCTCGGAGTTTGCTTCGGCAATCATCGAAAACATGCAGGCATAGGGAGATTGCGGATTTCGGATTGCGGATTGCGGATTGAAGTAATTGACACGAGAGGATAGGGCGATGCGAAAGAAGGTGACCGTCGTAGGATCCGGAAACGTGGGAGCGACCCTGGCTCAGCGGCTGGTAGATCGCGAGCTGGCGGACGTGGTAATGATCGACATCCTCGAGGGTATCCCTCAGGGAAAGGCGCTGGACATGCTCGAGGCGGGTCCCGTCGAAGGCTATGACTGCAACGTTATCGGGACCAACGACTATAAGGACACGGCCGGCTCGGATATCGTCGTCATTACCGCGGGCATTGCGCGGAAACCCGGGATGAGCCGGGATGATCTTCTGGCTACGAATTCCAAGATCGTGGGGGACGTTACCAGAAGCGCCGTAGCGTACTCGCCGAACTGCATCATTATCGCTGTCAGCAACCCTCTGGACGCCATGTGCCATGTTGCCTTCCATGCCAGCGGGTTTCCCCGGCACCGCGTGGTCGGAATGGCAGGGGTGCTTGACTCGGCGCGCTTCAGGACCTTTATCGCGATGGAGCTCAACGTCTCAGTGGAAAACGTGACTGCCTTCGTCCTGGGAGGGCATGGTGACACGATGGTCCCCCTGCCGCGCTACTCCACCGTCGCGGGCATCCCGATCACGGAACTCTTGAGCAAGGAGCAGGTCGACCGGCTGGTTCAGAGGACGCGCGACGGCGGAGCCGAAATCGTGAAGCTGCTGAAAACCGGCAGCGCCTATTACGCGCCTTCGGGCGCCTTCGGCCGCTACAGCCGAGATGGTCGAAGCCATTCTGAAGGACAAGAAGAAGATCCTCCCCTGCGCCGCGTACCTGGAAGGCGAATACGGGATTCGCGGCCTCTACGTCGGAGTGCCCGTCAAGCTTGGTGCGACAGGTCTCGAGCAGATCATCGAAATAAACCTGACCCCCGAAGAGAAGGCCGCCCTCAACAGATCCGCGGAGTCAGTGCGCGAACTGGTGCAGGTGCTGAAACTGTGATGCCGTCGGCCGACTGAAGATGGAGGATTGAGGATCGAAGATAGAGGATGGCGACCCCAACAGTCCCACTTTCCATTTGTCATTTTTCGCCGGCCATTCGTCATTTCTCATTGATTTTTTCCATCGCTCACCAAGGTCAATGTATCGCATCATCGCCTGCTCAGTTAATACATCAGCCAGAAATGACAAATGACCAATGACCAATGAAAAGGGCGGATTAACTAAGGGCCCGTCAGAAAATAAGGTGTGCATT
>WNGG01011650.1_pt1 | contig 11679 bp, 8 predicted proteins | sample 5400661 | NCBI WGS metagenome assembly WNGG01 (sample SAMN13153372, study PRJNA577476) | soil metagenome | isolation source: 100 cm soil or saprolite under Garry oak tree replicate 1 | place: USA:California | collected 2016-06-15 | reverse complement strand
CGCGCCTCAGCGACTCGGCGATCAGCGCATCGGTGACGACGAGCTTGGCCTCGGCCATTTCCTCGATCGGCAGCACAATCTCGGTTGCTTCGCCGGGTGCGGCATCGTCGCGGCGAATGCGCGCGGCCTCCCCCTCCACGCCCAGCAGCAGACCGTGAAATCGCCGTCGGCCGTCGATCGCAACCGCCATTTCCACCTTGAGGCGGTGGCCGGCAAAGCGCTCGAAATCCGAGCGCCGCACGAGCGGGCGATCCATGCCGGGCGAGGACACTTCGAGCCGGTAGGCGCGGTCGATCGGATCGGCGACATCGAGCACCGGCGAGAGCGCGCGCGAGACTGCCTCGCAGTCCTCGACCGTCATCGTCCCATCCGGCCGTTCGGCCATGATCTGGACCGTGCAGCCGTCGAGCCCGGAAATCTTCACCCGCACGAGACGATAGCCGATGCCGCCCAGGACAGGCTCGGCAATAGCGGCTACGCGCGCCGCGACGCCCTGCTCGGCGACAAGGCGCGGCTCCGACTCGGCCTGAAGGGTGCCGATCGCTGGCGTCATCCTCGCTTGGCCTCGCAACTTCCAGTTAGACTACCGTCCGGGTTCGACCGGGCGCATGGGCCCGATTTCGGTAACAAAAAAGAGCGGGTCCCGGGGGAACCCACTCTCAAAAACCGACCGGATCACATCCGACCGTTATGAGATATCCAAAGCTGGACAGAGGGAATATAGCGATTTGCGGCGCTGGCGCAAGGGCCGCCGCGGCGCGCTAACCCGCGGAGATTTCTTCCCTAGCCTGCCCATTTCCAGGTCGCGCGCCGCGTCATCGTGAATTTTCCCGAGTCATCCCTTTGGACTTGAGAGTGTCCGTGCACGCCTCGCACATTCCGGAACTGGACGCGTTGATCGCGCGCGGCTCACCCGAGAGGCGGGCCAAGACGCTTGAGCGCATGACTGCCTTTTTTCTCGACGGGGCGAGCCGTTTCAACGACGATCACGTCCGGCTGTTCGACCTAGTGTTCAGCCGATTGATCGGCGAGATCGAGACGAACGGGCGCAGCGAACTCTCGCGCCGGCTCGCGCCCCTTGGCAATGCGCCGGTCGAAGCGGTGCGCCGCCTCGCGCAGGACGACGACATCGCGGTCGCGGGTCCCCTGCTCAAGCGGGCGCAGGTGCTATCCGACACCGATCTCGTCGACGTCGCGCAGAGCAAGGGCCAAGCGCATCTGCTCGCTATCTCCGCTCGGGCCCGGATCGCGGAGCCGGTGACCGACGTGCTGCTGCGCCGCGGCGACCACGAGGTGCGGCACAGCGTGGCCGCGAATCGCGGCGCGCGCCTGTCCGATGCGGGTCTTTGCACCCTGGTCGAGCGCGCGAAGCAGCGGCGCCTCATCGCATCCGCCGCGCCCGAGACGCCACCCGAGTCCCACCGCGCGCTGGCGAAGGTCTCGAATGAAGCGAACGCGCCGGCTGCGCCGCGCGACTACTCGCGCGCGCAACGCAGGATCGAGGCGCTACACCAGGAGGGCAAGCTCGACGAGGCCATCCTCGTCGACTTCGCGCACAAGAGCCAATACGGCAAAACCGTCGCGGCGCTTGCGTCCCTTTGCGTGGTACCGATCGAAGTGGTGGATCGGCTGATGGCTGCGGAGCGGCCCGATCCAGTCCTCATTCTCTGTAAGTCGGCGGGCTGGGCCTGGTCGACCGCCAAGGCCATCATCATGGTGCGGCCGGCCGGCGCGCGAACGTCGAGCCAGGATCTCGATGCCATCCATGCCGACTTCGATCGCCTGTCGCCGAGCACTGCCCAGCGGGTGATGCGGTTCTGGCAGGTGCGACCGCACCACAGCGGACGGACGACGGACGACGGTAGGACCTAGGCGTCCCGCGCTCTGTCCGTGGTCCGCCGTCGCGGATCATTCGGCGTCCGCGCTCCGTCGCCCGTTCTGCGAAAGATCAGATAGCAAGGCGCACGGCCTTCGCGCCTTGCCTTTGCTTCGTAGCGCGTCGCGGAAAAGCCTGACCACGCGCGACGCCAATCGTCGGCGCGCGCCGCCGTCCACGCGAAGTCGGACGATCGGATCAGGTGTTTGAGCGTCCAGGCCGCATAGTCCGGAACGTCCGTTGCGAAGCGGAACTCGCCGCCGGGACGCACGATGCGCGCGATCGCGGCCACGCTCTCGTCTTGGATGAATCAGATCGACGCACGCGAGCGAGGCCGGCGGCAACCATTCGAGCAGAAACACGGCGTCGTCGAAGTGCAGCCGGATATTGGAGAGATTTTTCAGGTCGATCGCCGCGAGCGCCTTGGCCATTCCGTTGACGAACGGCTCGACCCCGATGAAGCCGGTGCGCGGATGCTGTTCGGCTTGCGCGATCATGTGCTCTCCGCCACCGAATCCGATCTCGAGGCGGACGCTGTCGACCGGATTGGGGAACAGCAGCGCGAGGTCGGACGGCGCGGGCCTGGCAAGCTCGATGGCGAGCCGCGGCAACAGGGTGTCGAACAGCTCCGCCTGGCGCGGCCGCAGCGCATGACCCTTGCGGCGGCCGAAAAAGGCGCTGCGCCGAGCTTTGCTGCGATCGGATATGGACATGGCGGTCTCAACCGCCGCCATGTTGGACGCCCTACGCTCCCACGTCGACAGAATTAGGCCACCGCGGTTCTGATGTCCCTCACCAGGTCGGTTTTCTCCCAGGAGAAACCGCCGTCCTTGTCGGGCGCACGGCCGAAATGGCCGTAAGCGGCGGTGCGGCGGTAGATCGGCCGGTTGAGCTTGAGCGTGCGGCGGATGTTGATCGGCGTGAGTCTAAAGATTTCGGGTAGCGCTTTTTCGAGCTTCTTCTCGTCGACCTTGCCGGTGCCATGCATATCGACCAGCAGCGACATCGGGTCGGCGACGCCGATGGCATAGGCGATTTGGATTGTGCAGCGTTCGGCAATGCCGGCGGCGACGACGTTCTTTGCGAGATAGCGCGCGGCATAGGCTGCCGAGCGGTCGACCTTGGTCGGATCCTTGCCGGAGAAAGCGCCGCCGCCGTGCGGCGCGTAGCCGCCATAGGTGTCGACGATGATTTTGCGGCCGGTGAGGCCGCAGTCCCCGTCCGGGCCGCCGACCACGAAATTGCCGGTCGGATTGACCAGGAAATCGTTCGACCGCTTCGGCATCCAGCCGTCCGGCAGCGCGGAAGCCACCGCATCGCCGATCAAGTCCTTCACCATCGCCGGCGAGTACTTCTTGCCGTTACGAGTCTCGGCGTTGTGCTGCGTCGAGACCACCACCTTGGTGCACCCAATCGGCTTGCCCTCGATATATTGCACGGTCACCTGGCTCTTGGCGTCGGGCTGCAGGTCGAACAACTGCTTCGAGCGGCGCTTCTCCGCCAGCACCTTCAAAATCTTGTGCGCGAAGTAGATCGGGGCCGGCATGAATGAGCCCTTCTCGTAGACCTCGCTCTCGGTGCAGGCGAAGCCGAACATCATGCCTTGGTCGCCCGCGCCCTCCTGCTCCTCGCCCTTCTTCTTCTTGGCATCGACGCCCCTGGCGATATCGGGCGATTGGCCATGCAGCAGCACCTCGATATCGGCGCCGTGATAGGAGAAGCCGTTCTGGTCGTAGCCGATGTCGCGCACCACGTTGCGTGCGATCTGACTAATCAGCTCGCGGTTGACCACGGCGTGGTCGCCATATTTGCTGAACAGCGGCGCCTGGCCACGGCCCTCACCGGCGATGACGATCTTGTTGGTGGTGCAGAGCGTCTCACAGCCAAGCCGCGTATTCACCAGGCTGTCGTCGGCGATGCCGAGCTTGATGTCGTTCTCGATGAACGCATCGAGGATCGCATCCGAAATCTGGTCGCAGACCTTGTCGGGATGACCTTCGGAGACGGACTCGCTGGTAAAGAGATAATTGGCGTGTGACACTGAAGACACTCCCCTCGCAGTCTCGATTGCAACCCCTCGCGGCTCTTGGGCCGGAGTGTTTGTTGCAGCGTCCCCGCAAGCGGTCAAGGTGTGGGCGAAGCGTGGGACGGCGGACGAGGCAAGGTGCTCTCGTCCGTCGCCAGTCCCTCCATCGGTCGGCTCAGTCGCCTTCGTCGCCGGCGATCTCCTCGACGAGATCGACGATGCGGCGCCTGAGCTTGGGCTCCTTGATCCGCATGAAGGCCTTGGTCAGGGAGAGTCCTTCGGAGGTGGCGAGGAAATCCGAGACGTAGGCAGGGGAAGGCGCTTCTTTCATCCCTCCATCCGCCGACCCGTGCAAGTTGGGCGCGCCTTCGAAGAAGAACGCTACTGGCACCTGAAGGATGTGGGAGATTTGCTGCAACCGGCTGGCCCCGATGCGGTTGGTGCCTTTCTCGTATTTCTGCACCTGCTGGAAGGTGAGGCCGAGCGCGTCACCCAGCTTTTCCTGGCTCATTGCAAGCATCATGCGGCGCATGCGCACCCGGCTGCCAACATGCTTGTCGATGGGATTCGGGGCCTTTTTTGCGGCGGCCATAACGATCTCCTATGCGGCCGTGGTGCTCGCTAATGTTCCCGTTGCGCGGCCGGAACGCAATCGTATTCCGAGCAAAATCGGTGGTTACCGCAAAAAATTGTTGAAACGCGAATCCGGCCCCCTACGGCAGATAGCTGATTAGAAAAGGCAATTCGTCGATAGTCTCTATTGCAACCTATACGCAGAAAGTTGTAATCGGGCCGCTGGTGCACAACTTAGAACTGAATCCGCGGCGAAGTTAGGGCGCCCGCCTGCGGGAGCGCATCACCCACAAAAAAGCGATGCCGACCACTATTCCGACGGGGCCGTCACCCCAGCGGGCGTAGAGGGTGCGCGCGGTGGGTTGCGGCAGGGGCGCATCGAGCACGCCCTCGGCCCCGAGCGGCAGCGATTTGATGATGCGCCCGAGCGGATCGACCACCGCGGAAATTCCGCTATTGGCCGCCCGCACCAGCGGAAGCCCCTCTTCGATGGCGCGTATTCGCGCCTGCTGGAAGTGCTGGTAGGGGCCTGCACTGACGCCGAACCATCCATCATTGGTCAGGTTGAGGAGCCAGCCGGGCCGTTCCACGCTCCCGGCTACGGACGGCCAGTCGAGATAACGGCCGACATGGCGGTAGAGCCAGCCCTCGCGTTCGCGGCGCGGCACCGCGTCGCCGGGAAAGATGATTTCGTAACAGACCAGCGGCAGAAAATTCGGTACTCCTGGCGCCGCCTGATTGCGCCGCTGGTCGCCGGGGATGAATCCGCCGCGGACCTTGGTGAGTTGCTCCAGACCGAGCCGCTCGAGCAGCTCCTGAAACGGCAGGTATTCGCCGAATGGCACGAGATGGACCTTGTCGTAGACTGAAAGGATCGAGCCGTCGTGGCCGATCACGTAGATCGAATTGTAGGCGCGCGTGACGGGCGCATGGGGCGCGGTTTCGGGCGCACGGATGGCGCCGGTGATCAGCACCGTCTCCGCGGGTAAGAGCGCGGCGATCTGGGCGAGCGCATCGGGTTCGCGCGTGAGGAAGAACGGAAACGCCGATTCCGGCCAGATCAGAAGCGTCACCCCGCGCAGGCCAGTGGATTGCGGGCCGTTCGGGCGATCCGATAGCGCGACATAACGGCTCATCACCTGCTGCTTCTGCGAATAGTTGAACTTTTCATCCTGCTGCAGATTGGGCTGCATGATGCGAAGGCGCACGTCCGCGACGTAGCTGGTGGGGGTCCGCTCCAGCCGCACGCCGCCGTAGATCGCAAGCGCCGCGATCGCGGCCACGCTCAGCGCCGGAGCCAGCCACGGCCGTCTGGTGTCGGCGCGGTCATCGGCGAGCACCGCGGGCGATGCATAGACCGCGACGGCGAGAAACGTGAGGCCCCAGATACCGATGAGCGCCGCGCCCTGGGCGAGCCATAGCGGCGAGATCAGCGCATAGCCATAGGCGTTCCAGGGAAAACCGCTGAACAAGTGACCACGCAGCCATTCTGCGAGCGTGAGCGCGAGCGCGAGCGCGAGCACGCGGGTCGCGCCGCGCGTCCAGATCAGTCGCGCCAGTGCGAGGCCCAACGCCGTGTAGATTGCCATCGCGGCCGGCAGCGCAATGACTGCGAACGGCAGCAGCCAGCCGAAAGTCTTGGCGTCGACCAGGAACGCATGGCCGACCCAATAGAGGCCGGCGAGGAAATAGCCGAAGCCGAACCACCAGCCGACACTGGCGGCCGCGAGCACGCCGCCGAAGCGCCCGCCAGCCACGCCGTCGACGAGCCAGACCAGGATCGGAAACGTAATGAAGGGAAGTGGCCAAACATTCGTCGGCGGCAGCGCCAGCGTCGAGGAGGCGCCGGCGAGGAATGCGATCAGAATACGCCACCATCCCTCGGCCAGCACGATGGTATGGGCGAGGCGGGTGAGCGTCACGGCTGGCGGGCGGATTTCGATGGCGCTGCGTCGGGGGAAAGCTTGTCCGCTTCATCGCCGCTCACCGGCGGCGAGGAGGGAGGTGCGCTCGCGCTCGGCGGCGCGGGCGCGGGTCCCACCTGCCGCCGCATCACGCGCCGAGCACCGTTCTGCCGGTCGAGACTGCGATAGATCCTAAGCTTCTTCACGCGGCGGGGATCGGCGTCGAGGATTTCGAGTTCGAACGGGCCGGGCCCGGGCACGAGTTCGCCGCGCACCGGCACGCGGCCGATCCGCGTCGCGACATATCCGGCGAGGGTGTCCACTTCCTTGGCGACGTCGCCGACATCGAATTCGCCGACGATTGCGGTGACGTCCTCAAGGCTCGCGCGGGCGTCGGCGAGGAACGAGCCGTCGGACTGGCGTACCACGCCTGGCGCTATGTCCTCGTCGTGCTCGTCCGCGATCTCGCCGACGATCTGCTCGACGATGTCTTCGATCGAAACGACGCCGTCAGCGCCGCCATATTCATCGACGACGAGGGCGAGATGGATACGGGTCGTCTGCATCTTGGCGAGCAGGTCGAGCACCGGCATGGACGGCGGCGCATACAGAATTTCGCGGATGATTTTCGTCGCCGATAGCGGCATCGACAGATCGATGGCTTTAAGGTCGAGGCCGGCGGGAAACGGCTTTTTGCGGCGTCGATTGGCGGTTGCGCTCAAGGTCGCGCGCACCGTCATGAACGCGACAAGGTCGCGGATGTGGACCATGCCGGCGGCGTCGTCGAGGGTGTCGTCATAAACCACGAGCCGGGAATGGCCCGCGCTCTCGAACACCTTCATGAGTTCGCCGAGAGCGATGTCGCGCTGCACGCCGATGATGTCGGCGCGCGGCACCATCACATCCAAGACGCGCCGCTCGCGCAGCCCGAGGATGTTCTTGAGCATGGTGCGTTCGGCCGGCGAGAAGCCGGTCTCGCCTGCGCCATCTTCGAGCACATCCCTGAGGTCGGCGCGGATGGTGCTCGATTTCCAGCGGAAGATCGCCCGCAGCGCCCGCGTGAACCAATTCTCGGCGCTTTCGGGCGCGGCTTGGCCCGGCCGCGGTAGCGGCACGGGCAGATTGCGCGTCGCGCTCGGCTCGCTCGAACTGGGTGGGTCGGACTCAGGCATGGAGATTAGATAGCGCTGCGCGCAATGTAGGGGTTGGGCACGTCCAGCCGGGCAAGGATCGCTGTTTCGAGCCTTTCCATTGCAGCCGCCTCGTCTTCGGCCGCGTGATCGTAGCCGGCGAGATGAAGGAATCCATGCACCGCGAGGTGAGCAAGATGATGCGCAAAGGGTTTATGCTCGGCGCGCGCTTCACGTTCCGTCGTCTCGTAGGCGATTACGATATCACCGAGCAGGCGGGGTGTCCCACGCGCATCGCGCGGTTCCTTGGCGGGAAAGGACAGCACGTTGGTCGTTGCGTCTTTGGAACGCCAATCACGGTTGAGCGCCCGGATCGTCGAATCGTCGGTCAGCACGATAGCAAGCTCGCCCTGGATTGTTGACACCATGGACGCGGCTTCGCCGATCGCCCGGCGCAGCAGCGCCTTGAGGCTGCGCTGCGCCGTCCAGAGCGGGGATGCGACCACGATGTCGACCCTGAGCGGCGTCCGTCGTCGGCGCACTGGCGGCGGTGCGCGCCGTTTGCGTGCCACGAACGTCATCTCGCTTCCCCGCGCACGGGGAGGATAATGCAAGCGAGAAGGCTCATTCCTTGGTCTCGCGCGCCCGCGCGGCCTTGAGCGCCGCCTTGTCGTAGGCGTCGACAATGCGCGCCACGAGCTCGTGCCGGATGACGTCCTCGGCGGTGTAGACGACGTGACCAATTCCCTCGACGTTCCTCAGGAGTCGCGTCGCTTCCGCGAGGCCGGAGGTCTGTCCGGGCGGCAGATCGACCTGGCTCGGATCGCCGGTGACGATCATGCGGCTGTTCTCGCCGAGTCGCGTGAGAAACATCTTCATCTGCATCGCGGTCGTATTCTGCGCCTCATCGAGGATGATGACTGCGTTCGAGAGCGTGCGCCCGCGCATGAAAGCGAGCGGCGCGATCTCGATCTCGCCGGTCTGCAGCGTGCGTTCGACGATGCGCGCATCCATCAGATCGTAGAGCGCGTCGTAGATCGGGCGCAGATACGGATCGACTTTCTCGCGCATATCGCCGGGGAGGAATCCGAGACGCTCGCCCGCCTCGACCGCCGGACGCGAGAGAATGATGCGATCGACCTCCTTGCGCTCGAACAACTGCACCGCGTGGGCGACCGCGAGCCAGGTTTTGCCGGTGCCCGCCGGCCCAGTGCCGAAAACCAGCGCGTGGCGGCGCAGCGCGCGAATATAGGCGTCCTGCGCCGCGGTGCGCGCGCGCACGGGACGCTTGCGCAGGTTGATCTCCTCGAAAGTCGGCCGCGCAGTCGCCGGGTCGTAGTCGAACAGCGAGCCCTGCGCGATCGCCAAGCGGATCGCCCCTTCGACTTCGCCGGAGACCAGCTCGTTGCCGCGCTTGAGCTGCTCGTAGAGCCCTTCGAGCACCCGCCGCGATCGCTCCACGCCGTCGCGCGAGCCCGCCAGGGTGACGTGATTGCCGCGCTGCTCGGCGACCACGCCGAGCCTACGCTCGATCAGCGCGAGGTTCTGCCCGTATTGGCCGAACAACAGGGACGCGAGCCGGTTGTCGTCGAAGGCCAGCACGACCTGGGTTGCGGAATTGTCGCCGGCGGTGGGCGAGGACACCAACGATCCGCTGTCCGATCGAGATGAGCGCAACGGTTCAGGCCTCCATCAGCATCGGTTCCGCGTCGATGCAGGTGTCCACGCGCGTGCCGAACAGGCTGTTGGCGCCGATGTCGCTAATCGTCACCGCCGCGATGTCGCCGATCATTGTTGGTGGAGCCATGACCTGAACCGGCTGGAGATATGGGGAGCGGCCGACGATCTGGCCAGGATGGCGTCCCGGCTTTTCGAACAGGACGTCAAAGGTACGGCCGAGGCATCGCGCATTGAACGCAGCCTGGTGGCGGTCGATGGCCGCCTGCAGGCGGTAGAGCCGCTCGGATTTCACCGCGTCCGGTACCTGATCGGGCATGTCCGCGGCTGGCGTTCCGGGCCGCGGCGAGTATTTGAAGGAGAAGGCGCTGGCATAGCCGACCTCTTCGACCAGCGACAGCGTCGCGCGAAAATCCTCCTCGCTCTCGCCGGGGAAGCCGACGATGAAGTCTGACGAGAACGCCATCCTTGGCTGCGCGGCGCGCATGCGCGCGATGGCTTCAAGATAATCCGCACGGGTGTGGCGGCGATTCATGCGCTCGAGGATGTGGTCGGAACCCGACTGCACCGGCAGATGCAGATAGGGCATCAGGCTCGGCAGGTCGCGATGCGCCGCGATCAGGCTCGCCTCCATGTCGCAGGGGTGGCTCGTGGTGTAACGCAGGCGTGCGATCCCAGGCAGTTCGGCAACGCGCTCCAGCAATCGACCAAGCGTCCAGGGCGCCCCGTCGGGTCCTTCGCCGTGATAGGCGTTGACGTTCTGACCGATCAGCGTGACTTCGCGCACGCCGGCGTCGGCCAATCGCTCGACCTCGGCGACGATCTTCATCACCGGTCGCGACACCTCGGCGCCACGCGTGTAGGGCACGACGCAAAACGTGCAGAACTTGTCGCAGCCTTCCTGCACGGTGACGAACGCGCAGACGCCGCGCGCGCGCGTCGCTTCGCGGCTCGGCGCCCTCAGGATGTCGAACTTGTCCTCGACCGGAAATTCGGTGTCGACGACCGCGCCATCACGTTCGGCACGGGCGAGCAAACCGGGCAGGCGATGGTAGCTTTGCGGGCCGACGACGAGATCGACCGCCGGCGCGCGCCGGATAATCTCCTCACCTTCGGCCTGGGCGACGCAGCCCGCAACGGCAATGGTCACGCGGCGCCCGTTGCGCGCGGCAGCGGCTTTGAGCGCGCGGATACGGCCGAGCTCGGAATAGACCTTGTCCGCGGCCTTCTCGCGGATGTGGCAGGTATTGAGGATGACGAGATCGGCGTCCTCGAGCTCCGCGGTCTCGGCGAAGCCCTCGGGCGCCAGCATGTCCGCCATACGATGGGAATCGTAGACGTTCATCTGGCAGCCGAAGGATTTGACGTAGAGTTTGCGCGGTCGAGTCATGCCGGTCGAGTCGTTTTGGCCGCTCAGGGTGCCTTGCCCGCTCAGGGTGCCTCAACTCTTTGATGCGGCTCGCAAATCCCGCGCCGCCAGCGAGCAGCCGATGGCCTGGTTTTTACCCGCTTTGCCGCCAAAAGCAAATGGGTTTGGGTCGTCCCGTTCACTACTCCGGAGCACGGATGTCGGCGTCCTTGATGACCTTCGACCACTTGGCGATTTCGGTTTTGATGTAGCCATCGAGCGCATCGGGCGTGCCGGTGCCGATTGTCATTCCGAGATCGGCGAAGCGCTGCTGGATCTCCGGCTGGCCGACAAGCCGCGTCACCTCCGCGTTCAACTGCAGGACGATGTCGCGCGGCGTTCCGGCCGGCGCGACCAGTGCGAACCAGGTCGCTGCGTCGAAGCCGGGCAGCGCCACCTCTGCGATGGTGGGGATTTCGGGCGCGGTGGTAGCGCGTTGCGCGCTGGTGACGGCGAGCGCCCGCAACGAGCCCGCCTTCACGTTGCCGATCACGGCGGAGAGGTTGGCGAAGATCAAGTCCAGCTGACCGCCGAGGAGATCGTTGATGGCCGGCGCCTCCCCGCGATAGGCGATGTGCACCATCTTGATGCCGGCCTGGATCGAAAAAAGCTCGCCCGCCATGTGCGGCGTGGTCCCGAGTCCGCCAGATCCGAAATTGATCGCGCCGGGTTTGGCCTTGGCCAGCGCGATCAGGTCCTTGACCGATCGCGCCGGCACCGAGGGATGAACGACCAGCACCAGCGGCGAGACGCCAGCCGTCGCCACTCCGACGAAGTCCCTGGCCGCGTCGATGGAGAATTTGCGATAAAGCGTCGGCGCGACCGCGAGCGTGGTCTGGCTGCCCATCATCAGCGTGTATCCGTCGGCGGCCGATTTCGCCAGTGTTTCCGCGGCGATCATCCCGCTCGCGCCGGGACGGTTCTCCACCACGACCGATTGACCAAGCGTCTCGGTCAACTTCTGCGCCAGAATTCTGGCGGCGACGTCGGTGCCGCCGCCGGCGGCGAAGCCGACGAAAATTTTGATCGGCCTGTCGGGGTATCGTGTGGTCTGGCCTTTGGCCGTGGGCAGGTCTATGGCGGGG
>WNGG01030748.1_pt1 | contig 11681 bp, 8 predicted proteins | sample 5400661 | NCBI WGS metagenome assembly WNGG01 (sample SAMN13153372, study PRJNA577476) | soil metagenome | isolation source: 100 cm soil or saprolite under Garry oak tree replicate 1 | place: USA:California | collected 2016-06-15 | reverse complement strand
CGCGGCAGGAACGGCGGCGTGTCGCGCGCCTGACGCCAGTCACGCGGCACAATCGGGCGGCCCATCGGGTGCCGCCTCGACACCCACTTCGCCGGCCGTGCGCGCACTTCAGACGGCTTACACCCAAACCAGAGCGGCGGGGACAGCGCGCATCGCCATGCAGGCGAACACGGTTGCGGCCGACGGCGCGCTAGGGTCACCGACGGTGCGCGAGCACGGCCTCGTCGAGTTCAGCGGACACCACGCCGATCTGGTCGCGACGTTGCCGGGCAACCTGGGCACCACGGAAATACGGGTGATCGGGTCAACTCTTTATGACCGGCTTCCTGCGCCCGTGCGAATGCGGCTGCCCGGACACACGGCGTGGATAAAGATCAGCCTTCCCGCTGCGGCCGGCCGTAAGGCGGCGGCGATCCTTGGCGGCGGCCAGGCCAGCCCGCAAGATGCGCTGCGGGTCCTGCGAAAGTTCACCAACTCGGTCACCAAGGTTGGACCGGGGAAGATCGCGGGCACCCCCGTGACCCACTACCGTGGCACCGTAAGGTCCCAACTGGTCGACGTGTGGGTGGACCCGCAGAACCGGGTGCGCAGGCTGCGGGTGACCTCGCCGATGCCCGGCGTCGGCAGCGCCGCGCCTTCCACGCAGCCCAGTCCGGCCAGCGGCGAGGAACGGCTTCAGGTGACCCTCAACCTTTCCGGCTTCGGCACGCCCGTCATGGTCAACCCTCCACCGGCGAGCCAGACCACCGACCTGACCCGGCTCTTCGCGCGCAGCCCCGCCCCTTCTGCCCAAACCGGGTAACGGGTGCGTGCCGCCACGTCAGTCCCACCCATTTGATCCCCCTCGGTGTCAGGTTCAGTGCGCGAGTCCCCGCTCTCGCGCGTGCTCTGCGAGCAGTGCCCGCAACTGGGTCCGGCCGCGATGAAGGCGGGACATTACCGTGCCGATAGGTGTTCGCATGATGTCGGCGATCTCCTTGTAGGAGAACCCGTCGACATCGGCGAGATAGGTGGCAATGCGGAACTCGGCAGGCAACTGCTCCAGCGCCACCTTCACGGCCGAGTCCGGCAGGCGGTCAAGCGCCGCCTCCTCGGCGGACCGTAGGGCGCTTGCGCTGTGCGACCCCGCGCGGGCAAGCTGCCAATCCTCGATCCTTTCGACTGTTGACTGCTGCGGCTCTCGCTGTCGCACGCGGTAGTTGCTGATGAAGGTGTTGGTCAGGATCCGGTACAGCCACGCCCGCAGGTTGGTTCCCGGCTTGAACCGGTGGAATCCGGCGTACGCCTTGGCGAAGGTCTCCTGGACCAGGTCTTCTGCGTCCGCAGGATTGCGTGTCATCCGAATGGCCGCCGAGTACAGCTGATCGGTGTAGGGCATCGCGTCGTCGGTGAACCGCTGATCGCGGCGTATATCGGTGGCCGTACGAGGCTCCACCGGGCCTCCTCTCGCTGCTGCTAACGAATAAGACGCGGCAAGCTGCCTCGCGGTTCGGGCAGCGGGCTGGTGCCGGGCGCTGCGGGCCACGCACGAGAACACTTCGTTGCTGGTCGTCAGGGCTACCCATCGCGTCCTTGACCAAACGGTTCGCGCATATCCACGCATCATCTGGTCATCCGGTGTTTCAAATCGTGGCTGAACGGTAGGGGTGCAGTCACGCCATGCTTTCCAGGCGCTGGAGGCTGTCAATGAGGCTGAAGGTTCGGGACGTGATGACGGGGATCCCCGTGATGCTTCGGCCGGATCAAACGCTGGCCGACGCCGCCTGCGCGATGCGTGACCACGCTGTGGGCTGCGTCCTCGTCGCCACAGGCAGGCATATTCGCGGCGTGATCACTGATCGAGACATCGTCGTGCGCGCGATCGCCGAGTCGCGTGACCCGGCAAAGGTGCAGCTCCGCGACGTATGCAGTGTCGACATCGCGGTGATCGCGCCCGACGACGACGTGGCAGACGCGTTGCTCGCCATGCGCCGCCGCGCGGTGCGCAGGCTGCCTGTTGTCGAAGGCCGCCGTGCGGTCGGCATGCTGTCGCTTGGGGACCTGACGCTGGAGCGCGCGCAGGACGGTGCCTCAGCGCTCATGGACATCAGCGCCGCGCCGCCAAACGCATGATGAGGCTCTCCACATTGAAGCCGCAGGGATCACCGTCGGCGCAATAAACTTGCTGCCGGGCGGCCCACCGATTTCGTGGTCACCATGCACAGGCCGCTCGCGTTCACCTACATTGCGCTACCAAGGCGCGTAACGCAGATTGGACCCACATGTCTCAGCCATCCGACCCTGCTGAGCTGGAGGTCGAACTCGATGAGCTTGAGGCACGAGTCAGCGATCTTCGTCAGGCGGCCCGGATCCCCGACGCCGCCCTGCGGCCGATCCTCGACGCCACTCTTATCGAGCTGGAGCTCGGCCTTGACATGCTGGTAAAGCTGCGCGCACGCATTTCCGCTGTGCCGGATGACGCAAGGCGACCAGGGACCGCCAATGCGGAGCGTCGTCTGCTGCGGGCGGTGTTCGAGGGCGCGCCGACGCCGATCTTCCTGCTCGACACCGATGGCAGCGTACGCAGAGCCAACCGCCAGGCCGGTGCGCTGCTCGGCGTGCCCGCCGGATACACCACCGGGAAACCCCTGACCGCGTTCGTCGACCTTTCCGGAAGAGCGGCGATGAAAAGCCAGCTCAACGCCGTGGTCCGGACGCGCAAACCGCGCCGGGTCCGCTGCCAGCTGGCCGGCGTAGGCGGCAAGGTCGCGACCGAAATGATATTCGACCTGGTGGAGCTAACGGGCGAGCCCGAGCCGCTGATCGTCGCGGTCGCCGGATCTGGTGGTGCGTCCAGTGGCGCGCCGGCGCCTGTGCCCACATGGCGCGGATCGAACAGCGGCCGCAGCAGCCGCGCCAAGTCCGCGGACCGGGCCGTCGCCGGAGCGACCCAGCGCCTGGATCTCATGACTGCAGCGACCCGGCTGCTCCTGGAGAACGCGACTTTCAGCGAGTCTGTGACCCTGCACCGCTGCGCGCTGCTGCTGTCTGCCGAGCTCAAGGCGTGGGTGGTGGTCGACATCCTGAGCGACGAGGAGTTGCGCCGCCAGCTCGTGGTAGGGCCCCCGAGCGAGCGCACTGCCGTGTTGACCGCGGCCATCGGCGAAGTCCGGGTAGTTCGCGTTTGCTCACCCACGCCGAGGACGTCACGGTGCTGGGCAGCACGCAGTCAGGTGTGCCGGTGCTTTCGCTGCTTGGTGCGACCTCCGCGCTGTGCGTGCCGCTCTCAGACGGCCAGCGCAGTTACGGCGTGCTCACCCTCATCCGGCAGGCCGACGCGCAGCCGCTGGCGGTGGCCGATCTCGGGCTGGTCGAGGAGCTAGGTGAGAAGGTGGCCCTCGCGATCCGGGTGGACCGGATGTTCGTGCGCCGCTCCGAGGTGGCCGAAGCGCTGCAGGCAAGTCTGCTGCCACGGGAGATTCCGCCAGTCTCTGGCATGGATATCGCCGGTGTCTACGTCGCTGCGACGGAGGGCTTGTATGTGGGCGGCGACTTCTACGATGTTTACGACAGCCCTGACGGCTGGGGTCTGGTCATCGGTGACGTCCAGGGAAAGGGCGAGGAGGCGGCCGCGGTCACGGCGATGGCACGTCACGCCGCGCGGGTCCTCGCGCATTGGAACAAAGACCCCGCCGTGGTTCTGGGCATGGTCAATGATGTGCTCCAGGCGCAGCCAAGTAGTGACCGTTTCGTCACGGCTATAGCTGCCGACCTGCGCTGGGAGGGCGCTGTCTTGCATGCGACCGTGGCCTCCGCGGGTCATCCCGGTCCGGCGCTCGTCCGGCCGGACGGGCGCGTGCGGATGCTGCATGGTGGCGGAATGCCGCTCGGCCTGTTCGCGGACTGTGAGTTGGTCACAACGCATATGGACCTCGAACCCGGAGACATGCTCGTCTTCTTCACTGACGGCGTCACCGAGGCGCGAAGCCCGGCGAACGCCTATTTCGAGAGCAGGCTGGCCGATGAACTCGCCGCCTTGGCCGGGCAGTCGGCCCATGAGGTTGTCTCAGCGATGCAGGCACTCGTACTCGAACACAGTGTGAACAACCTCCGCGACGATATGACCATGCTCGCCCTGCGTGTGCTTGAGTCGCCGAGGTAACCGAAGCGTGCTTCGGGCAGATCCGGGGGCTGCGCCGCGGCTTGATCCGCTCGTCAGCGGTCAGCGATCAGCGCGTCGGGGTGTGGCGAAGCCGCCCGACCCGTACGTCAGCGGTCAGCGCGTCGGGCGCGTGGCGAAGCCGCCCGATCCGTTCGTCAGCGGTCAGCGCGCAGCGCGTCAAACGCGTCCCGAAGCCGCCCTATCCGCTGCTCGAGCCGTGACACCGAGTCCGCCAAGACGTTGTCCATGGCCAGGTTCGCCTGGCCCGCGAGGACGGCGACCTGATCCTCCACGGCGGCGAGCCGACCGGACAGCTCAGCCATCACAGATTCCGCGCCACCAACCGGGCCCTCCAGCTGCGCGCGGAGCAGCTCCGCCTGCGCCTGCAGTTGCCTGTTCTTGGCGTACAGTTCGACGAACACGGAAACCTTCGCGCGCAGCACCCACGGATCGAACGGCTTGGAGATGTAGTCGACTGCGCCGGCCGCGTAGCCGCGGAACGCGTGATCCGAGTCCGCACCCACCGCGGTGAGAAAGATGATCGGGATATCGCGCGTCTTCGCACGCCGTTTGATGTGGCCCGCAGTCTCGAACCCATCCATGCCCGGCATAACGACATCGAGCAGGATGACCGCGAAATCGTCGGTGAGCAACGCCTTGAGCGCTTCCTCACCGGACCCGACGGACACCAGCGCATGATCAAGTGAGCTGAGGATTGCCTCCAGCGCGACAAGGTTCTCCGCACGGTCGTCGACCAATAGGATCTTCGCCTTGTCGGCCACCTCACGTGCTCCCTTTCCCGTTCTCCGCGTTCTCCCCGTTGTTCAGGCGGCGAAGCATTCAGGCTTTGACACTAGCTGACTTGCAACTAGCTGTGCATGATTGACAGCACATTGCTACCTAATCGGCTGCCGAGCAGCCACGCGGTCCAGCCACTGCCGCATGACACGCAGCAAATGCTCGACATCGACGGGCTTGGGGATGTAGTCAGATGCGCCCGCGGCGATGCTCTTCTCCCTGTCGCCCTTCATCGCCTTCGCGGTGAGCGCGATGATCGGCAGATCTGCGAACTGCGGCATGCGGCGGATCGCCTCAGTCGTCGCGTACCCATCGAGCTCAGGCATCATCACATCCATGAGCACGAGCACGACATCGTCGGCTCGCTCGAGCACATCAACGCCCTCCCGGCCGTTTTCCGCATAGAGCACCTGGGCGCCACACCGTTCAAACACACTGGTGAGAGCGAAAACATTGCGTACGTCATCGTCAATGATCAGGATCTTGGCGCCGTTGAGTGGATCATGCGGATCGGGCGTTGCCGCAAGCGCTGGCCCGCGACCCCGGCGCTGAGGCGGCACCTGGCTGGGCTGCGCCAGGCGGCCCGATTCGCTGGGGTGCGCTAGGCGGTTCTCTTGGCTGGGCTGCGCAAGGCGGCTCTCTTCGCTGAGCTGCGCCGGGCGGGTTTCTAGGCTGCTGGCTGAGATCGCCGGAAAACCGGTGGGCGGGGTCGCCTCGGCTGGCGCGCGCCGCGTGGCCGTCGCGGGCTGGGGTTGGACATAGCGGACCGGAAGGAACATGGTGAACGTGCTGCCGTGGCCAACCCGGCTTCTCGCGCGGACCTCGCCGCCAAGCAGCCGCGCGATGTCGCGGCTGATCGAAAGGCCAAGGCCAGTGCCTCCGTAACGGCGGCTCGTCGTTCCATCAGCCTGCTGGAACGCATCGAAGATCACGCGGAGCTTGTCGTCGGCAATTCCGACCCCGGTGTCGGAAACCGCGAACGCGACGACGTCTGGCTCAGCGGCAAGCGTGCCGGTGAACTGGACGTTGCGGGCACGAGATATCCGCAGCCTGACGTCACCCGCCGAGGTGAACTTCACTGCGTTCGACAGCAGATTGCGCAACACCTGCTGCAGCCGTTGCTCGTCGGTGAACAGCTGCTCAGGGACATCGGGCGAGACCTCAACTCCGAAACCGAGGCCCTTGTCGACAGCCACCGGCCGGAAGACGGCTTCCACGTACTCGACCAGCGTTGCCATGGTGAGCACCTGTGGATGCACGTCCATCTTGCCCGCCTCGACCTTCGACAGGTCCAGGATGTCGTTGATCAGTTGCAGCAGGTCGCTACCCGCTTCATGGATCGTCGCGGCGAAGTCCACCTGCTTGCCTGTCAGATTGCCATCCGGGTTTTCAGAAAGCAGCTTGGCGAGCACGAGCAGGCTGTTCAGCGGTGTCCGCAGCTCGTGCGACATGTTGGCCAGGAACTCCGACTTGTACCTGGACGAGAGCGCAAGTTGCTGCGCACGTTCCTCGAGTGCTCGGCGGGCTTGCTCAATCTGGAAGTTCTGCACCTCGATCGCACGGTTCTGCTTGGCGAGCAGGGCTGCCTTGTCCTCAAGCTCTGCGTTCGATCTCCTCAGCTCCGCCTGCTGCCGCTGCAGCTCGTCGGAGCGTTCCTGCAGTTCCTGGGTGAGCCGCTGAGATTGAGTGAGCAGCGCCTCGGTGCGCGAGTTGGCCATGATCGTGTTGATCGTCACACCGATGGTGCCGACGAACTGATCGAAGAAGGCCATGTGTGTGTCGCTGAACGGGTGCAGCGAGGCGAGTTCGAGCACGCCGAGCACGTGGTCTTCAAACAGGATGGGCAGCACCACGATGTTGGCGGGCACGGCTTCACCGAGACCTGAGCCGACGGTGATGTAGCCCTTCGGCACGTCGTTGACAAGGATCGGCTTGTGCTCGACTGCCGCCTGGCCGACGAGCCCTTGGCCGAAAAGGATCTCTGCGCTGTCCTTCGTGCGAAACCCGTACGCGGCGATCCGTTTGAGCGTTGGCTGATGCCCGGTCTCCTCCGCACCGGGCGGGTGGTCAGCAAGGTAGAACGCACCGAACTGGGCCGATGTCAATGGAGTCAGCTCACTCATGATCAGTTCCGCGACGTCGAGCAAGTCACGGTGACCCTGCATGAGGCCGGCGATCCGGGCCAGATTGGTCTTGAGCCAGTCCTGCTCCTTGTTTGTCATCGTCGTTTCACGGAGGTTGGCCACCATCAGGTTGATGTTGTCCTTGAGTTCGGCGACCTCCCCTCGCGCGTCGACCCGGATTGACTGGGTGAGGTCACCCTCGGCCACGGCGCTCGCGACCGCGGCGATCGCGCGCACCTGAGTGGTCAGGTTGCCGGCGAGTTCGTTCACGCTTTCTGTGAGGCCCTTCCACGTGCCGGAGATCCCGCGGACGTGAGCCTGGCCGCCGAGGCGGCCTTCGCTGCCGACCTCGCTCGCGACCCTGGTGACCTCGTCGGCGAAGGCGGATAGCTGGTCGACCATCGTGTTGATCGTCGTTTTCAGCTCAAGGATCTCGCCGCGCGCGTCAACCGTGATCTTCTTGCTCAGGTCGCCGTTGGCGACCGCGGTGGCCACCTGGGCGATCCCACGGACCTGGTTGGTCAGGTTGCTCGCCATGAAGTTGACGTTGTCGGTGAGGTCCCGCCACACCCCAGAAGCGCCGCGTACGTGGGCTTGGCCGCCGAGGCGGCCCTCGGTGCCGACCTCGCGGGCCATTCTGGTGACCTCGTCCGCGAACGCGGATAGCTGGTCGACCATCGTGTTGATGGTGTCCTTGAGCTGGAGGATCTCGCCTTGGGCGTCGACGGTGATCTTCTTGCTCAGGTCGCCGTTGGCCACGGCGGTGGTGACCTGGGCGATGTTGCGGACTTGGTTGGTCAGGTTGTTGGCCATGAAGTTGACGTTGTCGGTGAGGTCCTTCCAGGTGCCGGAGACGCCGCGGACGTGGGCTTGGCCGCCGAGGCGGCCCTCGGTGCCGACCTCGCGGGCCATTCTGGTGACTTCGTCCGCGAAGGCGGATAGCTGGTCGACCATCGTGTTGATGGTGTCCTTGAGCTGAAGAATCTCCCCTTGGGCGTCAACCGTGATCTTTTGCGACAAGTCTCCCTTGGCCACCGCGGTGGCGACCTGGGCAATGCCACGGACCTGAACGGTAAGGTTGGAGGCCATGCCGTTGACCGAGTCTGTGAGGTCCTTCCACACCCCGGAAGCGCCACGGACGTGGGCCTGGCCACCGAGGTTGCCTTCGGTTCCGACCTCGCGTGCGACCCGGGTCACCTCGTCCGCGAACGCGGAAAGCTGGTCGACCATCGTGTTTACGGTCTGCTTCAGCTGGAGCATCTCGCCCTGGGCGTCGACGGTGATCTTCTGTGACAGGTCACCCGTCGCGACCGCGGTCGCCACCCGTGCGATGTCACGCACCTGCAGCGCCATCTGCGTGACCTCCGACGCGTGCAGCGCAAGCTGTGCCGCGACCTCGTCGACGAGGGCGGTGATCTCGGCGAGCGCGCCGACGCCGCTGGCGGCCCTCGCGGCTCGCATGGGAGCCGACGTGGTGGCTGGCCTGGCCTGGGCCGTCGTCGAGGCGGTCGCGCGTGTCTTCGGCGTTGGCCTGGTCCGGGCCGTCGTCGCGGCCGTCGCGCAAGTGGTCCGCGCTGGCCTGGACGGTCGTTGTCGCGGGCGCCTGGTCAGCGGCCGTCCCACGGGGGTGCGTTGCGGTGCGTCTGCTCATTGTCCGCGCATTTCGTTGCTGTTTGGCCAGGATTCCTTGGCTTTCAAGGGCCGGCTTTTCAGCCGGCTCACGAAACCAGGCCCGATTCCCTAGGATGTATCACCGTCACGAGTCTGTCACGCTGACGGTATCGGACATTACGGAATGACACCAAGAGGCCTTGTGAAAGGGCACAGCGATCTTGCCGCGAGCGCGGCATACGAGCCTGAGCCCGCCGCCGCCGCCGCGGCGCGCCGTTTCGTCCGAGAGACGCTGCATTCGTGGCATGTGGCGGACCGCTCGAGTCGGCTGGTTGACGATGTCGTACTGCTCACTAGCGAGCTTGTCACCAATGCCATCGTGCACGCAGGCACTCGCCTGCAAGTGAGCTGCAGGCTGGACGGCGGTGAGGTGGAGGTGGCGGTGCGGGACCGCCATCCCGCCCGGACGATCCGCGATGTGTTCGCGGCCGGAGACGATGCCGAGCGCACGAACGGCCGCGGGCTCCTGCTTCCTGCCGCATTGGCGTCGTCATGGGGGGTGAGCTACGCCCGGACCGCGAAGGCGGTCTGGTTCCGCATGGCACTGAAGGAGAAGGCAGCAGAAAGCAACGCGGCACCAAGGGTCGGAACACGCGAAGCCCAAACACCCGAAGACGGAACACGCGAGGTATCAATATGCGAAGCACATACGTCTGAAGCCCAGACACCAACATCTGAAGCCCAGACACACACATCCGAAGTCCAGACACGTATATCGGAACTCGAAACATACACACCCGAAGCCCCGCCACGTGCATCGGAAGTCCAGGCGCACACATCGCGAGGCCAAGCACACACATCCGAGGCACAAATCGCGTCAGGACCGGGCGAGGTGCCGTGGTACGCGGCACCGCCTGCCGACCCTGGCGCCGATGGCGCCGTTCCCATGGCCAGCGACGACGAGGTGATCGCGGGCATCGGCAGGCTCAGCTATGACGAGCTCCTCCGGCACACAGTGGAGATGGCGCGCGACGTTGCGGGGGCCGACGCCGTCTACGCGCTCGTGGCCGACGAGGACGGGGAGCTGCGGATGCGGGCGGGCGCGGGGATTGCTGCGCCGGAACTGCTAGCCAGGTTCGCCGGGCCTATCGCACAGGTTGCGCAAGTGCCACACGCCGACCCGTCGAGTCGGTTGCCCGCCGTTTACAACGAGATGGGTCAGTTCTTGGCTGAGCCCGCAGCGACTCCTCTGCCCGAGGGTGCCATGGTCACGGTGCCGTTTCTTGCCGAGGGGCGAGTCACAGGCATGCTCGCTGCGGCGGCCGCCGAGCGGAACAGCTTCAGCAGCGCCGACATCGACCGCTTGCAAAGACTTGCGGACCGGGTTGCGCTGTCGCTGGAGCGAGCCCGGCTCACCGAGCTTGAGCGGACCAGGCGCGGGCGGATCAGCTTCCTTGCCGAAGCGAGTGACCTGCTGGCCGGCACACTCGATCAGCACAAGACGATCGCGCTCGCCGCGCAGCTTGTGGTGCCGCGGCTTGCCTCCTGGTGCGCTGTCTATCTGGCCGATGACGGGGGTCCGCCAACTCCGGCCTACGTGTGGCATTGCGACGAGACGTACTGCGATGCACTCACCGCCCTGCTTGCGCGCATGCCGCCACCAGAGGTGCCGCCCAGCGGAGGGGCTCGCCAATGGTCATTGCCCCGGGCTCAGATAGCGCCGTGGGAGAACGTCGACTTCGCTGCCGATGCGGTTTGGTGCTGCCCGCTCGTGGCGCGCGGCCGCGCCCTTGGCGCGTTTGCGATTGGCCGACCAGCAGGCGACCGGTTCCCTCGCGAGGCCATCGAGATGGTGGAGGACCTCGGCCGCCGTGCGGCCCTCGCTCTGGACAATGCACGGCTGTACTCGCAGCAACTGCAGACAAGCCAAGCCCTGCAGCGTAGCCTGCTGCCACCCGAGGTGCCGAAGGTCCGGGGCGTGGATCTCGCGGTCGAGTACACAGCGGCCGGTGAGGGAAACGAGGTGGGCGGCGACTTCTACGATCTTTTCACCGTGGCGGATGGCCGCTGGCGATTCTCCATAGGTGACGTGTGCGGAACTGGCCCGCAGGCCGCGGCTGTGACGGGTCTCGCCAGGTACACAATGCGCATCCTTGCGCGCGAGGGTCGCGGGATCGCCGCGGTGCTTGACCGGCTGAACCGGCTGATTCTGGATGAAGGGCCGCGCGCCCGCTTCCTCACACTCGTGCACGGTGAGATAACCAGCGGCGCGGTCGGTCGGCAAAGGGGGACGGGCAGCGTGCCACGCGGCGCGGGCGGCGCGCGAAGCGGCGCGGCGCGGTCGGCCCCTGGGCGGGCGCCAGCGGTGCGTGTGTCGCTTGTCTGTGCCGGTCATCCGCCGCCTTTGCTTATGCGAGCAGGGGAAAAGCCGGAGCTCGCGGTCAGCTCGCAGCCGTTGCTCGGGGTCTTGGACCAGGTCAGCTTTCGCGCCAAGAGCCTCAGGCTCTACTCGGGGGACGTATTGCTGTGCGTGACCGACGGGCTGACAGAGCGGCGTCACGCCGGGCGGCTGTTCGACGATGACGACGGACTGCGCCAGGTGTTCGCCACCTGCGGCGGCCTGAATGCGGGTGGAGTGGCGGCCAGGATCATGCGCGCGGTCCGCGGCTTCGCGCCGGAGCCGCCAGCCGACGATATGGCTCTGATCGTTATGCGAGTGCTCTGACGCCTCTGGTCGCCACGGCGCGGGCGCCTAGCTCGGTGGGCTCTGTGACCGCAGCGCCTCTTCGATAACGTCGACTGCGCGGCTGGTGGCGGCGAGCCGCCTGCCCTCACGGCGGTAGGCCACCAGCACCGCGCTGCAGGCATGCGGCGGCAGCGCCGCGCCAAGGTCTGTCCGCACCGTGCGGTATCCCTGCTGCGCCGCCTCCGCGCATGCCCGAACGTGATGCCGGGCCATCTGCGCCAGCGCGAGTGGGTACCGTCGCAGGACGCCATACAGCCGGTAG
>WNGG01011175.1_pt1 | contig 11684 bp, 12 predicted proteins | sample 5400661 | NCBI WGS metagenome assembly WNGG01 (sample SAMN13153372, study PRJNA577476) | soil metagenome | isolation source: 100 cm soil or saprolite under Garry oak tree replicate 1 | place: USA:California | collected 2016-06-15 | reverse complement strand
GGGACCACCACGCCGGGAGCGCGGGTCGTGATCGAGGCGGCAGACACCGACACCGGACCACCCGCCCAGCTGGCGCCCACGACCGCCGGCGCTGACGGGTCGTTCGCCGCGGATGTGCCCATCGGGTTCGGCACCAACGTGCTGACCGCGACGGCAGCGGCCGGAGGGGGCACCGGCTACGCCCAGGTCACCGTGGTCGGCGACATCTCGGGCGGCACGACGGTGATGGATGTGACCGATCCCACGGGTGACGACAACGGGCCCGGCACGTTCCAGTACCCGACCTCGCCGGACTTTACGGCCGGCTCCTTCGACATCACCAGATTCCAGGTGATCACCGCAGGTTCGCAGGTATTCCTGCGCACCACGCTACGCACGCTGACGCCGACGTTCGGCAATCTGATCGGCGCGCAGCTGCTGGACCTTTACGTGCACACCCCCGGCGCCGCGACCACGTCTACGGCCGCCCCATTCGCGACTCGCAACTATACGATCGCGCCAGCCGACGCGTGGAGCCAGCGAATCGAAGTGCAAGGATTCGCGGCGCCTGTCTGGGTGGACGCGGCGGGCGGCTCGGTTGGCAGCGCCACGGTGGTCGCCTCCGCCGCTGCCCGCACCATCACGGTCGCGCTGCCGTTGTCCGCCTTCGGCACGCCGACGTCCGGCTGGTCGTTCGCGGTCGTGCTGACCGGGCAGGACGGGTTCAGCCCTGACCAGGCGCGTGGTTTCGCGCCAACGCCGCAGTCGTTCCTGTTCGGGGTCTGTGCGCCGGGCGGCACCAGCCCGATCTGCTCGGCCGATCCTGGCACGATGCCCAAGGCCATGGACGTGCTGACGCCGACTGGGATCGATCAGTCCACCGAACTCGACCCGACCCTTGGTCCCGTGGTGATCCGGGGGATCTCGGTGCCGTAGGGCAACGTGTCTGGCGCGCCCAATGGCCCGTTGGGCGCGCCAGAGAACCCTCCAGCGGCGCCCTCGCTTAGGGGTCCCAACGCCGTCGGTGGTAATCCGGCCTCACCCCGGCGCACCCACGCCGTAGCCTGACAGTGCCGAGCTTGTGCAGGAAAGGTGCAGGCCGCGGATGAGGCTGACACGGACGCTTCGTTGTCTGGCAACGGCGGGCAGGTCATTCTTGGTGGCCCCTGTGGTGGCCAGGACGACCCGGACCGCCTCGGGACCCTGATCCGTGATCTACGGTTGGCCCTCGGGTGGTCACAGGGCAGGCTCGCTGCCGAGTTGTGCCGGATTGCCGCTTATCAGACTGTCACCCGCGAATGCGTCTCCCGCTGGGAGAACGGCACGCGCATGCCTGGGCCGTTCTGTGGCTGCCGCATCTTGCCGAAGCGCTCCAGGTGCCGGCATGGGAGTTGGAAAGGGCGAAGATGCGGCGAAGGGACCTGCTCAGAATCTCCGGTGTGGTGGCCGTGGGGGCTGGGGTGGCGCAGGCGATCCACGCGGCCGGCCGCGACTTGTTCGACGCCATCGCCATGGCCGACGCCGGGCCGCTCGGCATCACGCAGACGTCTCACGAGACGGACCTCATGCTCGCGGGGATGTCTGCCTGCGACCGGCCGAGCATGCTGCACCTGGCGCGGTGGGCCGACGAGGGAGTGTCGGCCGTCCTGCGGGTTAACGCGGTGGGCATCTTGGCCAAGACGCCAGACCTGGATGCGGCCGGTTCGGCCGTTGGTGCGCTACGCCGTGATCCCGGAGGTACGGGCGCGCTATCTGTCGGCCGTTTCCGCCCGGCTGGCCAGGGGTGCGCGGCCAGCGGCGGCTGAGTTGTTCAACGCTGGCGACGCTGGGGCCCGTTGGTGTTCCGCCTACCTGCTCGCCCGGGACGGTACCGCTGCCGCACGGGGGCACTGGCCCGCGCATTGCGCACCGAGCCCGTTGCTGAGGTCGTGCGGACCATCGGCATGATCTTGAACGGAGATAGCCCATGCACGTGATCGAGGTCCGGTGAATTGCTCGACGGCGCTGATCTGTGCCGTCGACTCGTTCACGGTCTCCACGATGCCAGTCGCAGACGCCACCAAGGACACGGTCACGGACTACTTTGTGCCCGCCGAGATGACCGGAACGGATGAGATCACCGCTGGCATGCCGCATGTGCACGCTGTGATGGCGGTTGAGGGTGACCGCGCTATCGCCGGGCATCTGCATGCCGCGCATATCGGGACCTGGTTCGCCCGCGCGTATGTGCTGCCTGCTGACCGGTAGCTGGCCACCCCTCTGGCCACTCCCACCGCACAAGATGTACTTCTAGCGTCACCTGTATGACAGAGAGTAACAGTGTCGGCACGGCTGCGCTGGAGAAGCTGGCCGCCGAGTTAGATGCGCAGACATACGTGGCACGGCTGGTGACGCCGCAGGGGCGGCGGCCGTATCTGCATGTGCGGAACCGGGCCGCTGGGGTGCTGACCGAGAATGATCAACGACCGGCAGATGGAGCCGTGATGGCGATCACCGATGACGAACGCGCTGAACTCGCCGCGCTGGGGGACCGTTCGCCGCCGTGGCGTCGCTGGGTTGGCGTCAACGACCGGCTGGACGCGCGAGTGCCGGACCCGATCGTCAAGGTGCAGGCGGCCGGCACGGTCAGCGAACTGGAAGCCCCGATGAGAGCCGGGCAGGCGACGTGGCGGTGAGCGGGCAGGCCGCAGCGCGCGACTGGGCGGCCGAAGCGGAGCGGATCGCGTTCATCTACGCGCGGTGGAAGATCGGCAAACGCGTGGCCGGTCCTGGCTGGGTCGCCTGGTGCACGTTCTGGGACGGCGCGACCATCTCGATCGAGGCACCGGACCTGGTCATTCTGGAAACCCGGCTGCGAGACCACCGCGAGCAGGAACGCCGCGCGCGGGCCGTGAAACGTGGACGGGGCGGGCTAGCTGGCGGGTGAGCTGGTCTGCTTGGGCGTGCAGGATACGCTTTGCGGTGGCCCATTCTTTGCGGGATCTGGTGCCTAACGGGCCATCGACGGTGGCAGGCTCGGCAGTGGTCCCTAATCTCATGATCACGGAACCTTTTCCCGCTTATTCCGGGAAAAGGTTCCGTGATCATGAGAGCTGCATAACGGTGGCGGCGATATTTCCATTATGTGTTCGGGAAAATCGCCGCGATAGCGGATCATCCCACTGGGGCGCGCGCGAGCGGAATGGTACAAGTTTGCAGGCGCGCCAATGGCAGTATCGATGGCGCATCAGGCGCCACATCTGGTGCCTAACGGGCCATCGATGCCATGGCAGGGCTAGTCGGCGGCCGCAAGCAGCTCGCTGGCGCGGCGCAGGGTGGCGTTGATCCTGCCGAGGGCCTCGGTGTCGGCTGGCACCGGCTGGTAACTGGTGCCGCGCCTGGTACCCCAGCGGCGTGCCACGTCCGGTGCGCGCTCGCCGCTGAGCGCCGCGGTGGCCTGCGCCGCCGCACCGAGCGCGACCAGCTCGTGGGCGTCCGGCACAAGTACGCCGCGCCCAGACAACCGGCGGACCGTGTCGCGCCAGGCCGTGCCTCTCGCGCCGCCACCGATCAAGATGAGAGGCGCCTCGGCGTCGATGGCATCGCCGGATTCCGATACCCGCTCGAGCGCGGTGAGCAGGGAGCATGCGGCGCCGTCATAGCCGGCCTGCAGAAGCTGCCCCGCGGTTGTGTCGTGGCGCAGGCCCGTGACCAGGCCGGAGGCGTTCGGGAGATTGGGCGTTCGCTCGCCATCGAGGTAGGGCAGCACGACCATGCTGCCACCGGGCTGCACCGCCTCGCGGTCCAAGCTCAGCAGCTCGGCCAGCCGGTCAATTGCCTGGGTGCAGTTGAGCGTGGCGGAAAGCGGCAAGAACGCGCCGGCCGCGTCGGCGAATCCTGCGACCACCCCGGACGGATCGGCCGGCCGGCGGCTCGAGACGGCGTATGCGGTTCCCGAGGTACCAAGGCTGATCACTGGCTCGCCTGGCAGCAGGCCCAGGCCGAGCGCAGCCGCCATGTTGTCACCGGTGCCGATGCCAACCACTGTGCCCGCCTTCATGCCGAGCTCCGCTGCGACCGCGGCGGTCATTGTGCCCGCGGTCGCTTCCGGCCCGCGCACCTCGGGGAGCAGCGCGGGATCCAGGTCCAGCATTGGCAGCGCAAGGATCTCGGCGTCGTATGCGCCGATGGCGGCGGAGAACCATCCGGTCCCCGACGCATCACCCCGGTCGGTCACCGCCTCGCCGGAAAGCCGCTGGGTCAAGTAGTCATGCGGGAGACGGATGGCGGCGACGCGGGCGGCCGCCTGCGCCTCGTGCTTGCGCAGCCACGCCCATTTCGCCGCGGTGATGCTGGCGACCGGAACGGTGCCGATGCGCTCCGCCCATGCGGCCGCGCCGAGCGCCTCGGTCAGCTCCGCAGCCTGCGGCGCGGCACGCACATCGTTCCACAGCATGGCCGGCCGCACGGGGTCGCCGCGCGGGTCCAGCGTGACCAAGCCGTGCTGCTGGGCGCCCACCGAGATCGCTCCGATGTCGGCTGCCATGCCGGTCGCCGCCAGCGCTGCTGCCAGGGCATCCCACCACGTCTTCGGGTCGCTTTCCCTGGCGCCGCCCGCGCCGAAGACCACATGCGGCGCCGAGCCCCGAGCCAGCACGGTCCCAGCGTCGGCATCGACGACGAGCACCTTTGTTGACTGGGTGGAGCTGTCCACACCCGCCGCCAGCCGCCTGTTCACGGTCGGGATGCTACTTGAAGGCGCTCCCCCGCGGTCCCGGGCCGTCGAGTTCTTCAATGGTCGCGAGCGACGGGCTGCTGCGGGCAGAAAGATCACGGCTCACGGCTTCCGCGTCACCAAGCACGCGCAGGATGTTCCCGCGTGTGAGGTCTGCAAGTTCGCGCTCGGCCCAGCCGCGCCTGCGCAGTTCGGCGATGAGGAGCGGATAGCCAGCTACGTCCCGCAGGCCCTCCGGCTGGGTGAGCGTGCCGTCGTAGTCGCCGCCGATGCCGACGTGGGCGGCGCCTGCGACCTCGCGGACGTGGTCAACGTGATCGGCAACATCGGCGATGGTCACGACCGGAGGCTGGTGGTTCACCGCCCAGCTTCGCAGGAAGGCTGTTCCCGCGATGTAATCGCGCGGGTCGACGCCGGCCTGTTCGGCCTGTGCCATTGCGTGCTGCTTCCACTCGGCGCGCCTTGGCGAGACGAACTGGGGGACGAATGTGACCATGCATACCCCGCCATTGGCGCCAAGCTGCCCGAGCACGTCGTCTGCGACGTTGCGTGGGACATCGCAGATCGCCCGTGCCGAGGAATGGGAGAAGATGACGGGTGCGGATGTGACCCGGATCGCGTCCCGCATGGTCGTGGGCGCGACATGGCTCAGGTCGACAAGCATGCCGAGCCGGTTCATCTCGCGGACGACCTCCTCGCCGAATCTGGACAGCCCGCCCGCCGCTGCCTCGTCGGTCGCCGAGTCAGCCCAAGGCACGTTGTCGTTGTGGGTCAGCGTCATGTACCGCACGCCGAGCGCGTAGAGCATCCGCAGCGCGCCGAGCGAGCAGTCAATCGAGTGACCGCCCTCGGCGCCCAGCAGTGAGGCGATCTTGCCCGCGGATGCCGCCGCATCGACCTCGGCGGCAGAGCGGGCGAGCCCAAACGTTTCCGGGTAGCGGCTCACCATGGCGTGTACGCAGTCGATCTGTTCCAGCGTGGCGGTCACAGCGGTGCCGCCAGAAAGCGACGAGGGAACAAACACCGACCAGAACTGACCGCCCACACCGCCCCCGCGCAGCCTGCCGATATCGGTCTGCAGGCCTGGCTGCGGACGGGAGATGTCGAGCTTGGTGAAGTCGTAGTTGACCCGCGTGCGCAATTCCCACGCCAGGTCGTTATGCCCATCGATCAGCGGGTAGGCGGCAAGAAGCTCGCGCGCCCTGGCCAGGTCGTGGTCACTCGGATCCGGACGGGGAGAGCCAGGGCGGTCGGGGGTCATCCCCCGAGTCTGCATGACTCACAGGCGCCGCGCATCACGGCATCGAGACCAGGCGGGCGAAACGGCGCAGCGACGCCTGGAGCCCCCAACCGACCACCGGCCGGATAACCGCGCGGCCGACAGCGTCGGCGAAGATGCGCGGCAGCTCGAGCCGTTCTGTCCAGCGGAACTCGCACTGCTCGCCGTGCTGCACGACCTCGAACACGCCGCCGCCGCGCACGACACGGCCGGTGTGACGCACCACGCACCTGCGCGGCGGCTCCCACCCCGTTATCACCATCGTGTCGGTGAAGCCGATCGGGCCGATCGCTGTCCTCGCGACCACCTCGGAACCGGCGCTTTGGCCACCGCGCGCGTGTGTCGCCCACATCCACTCATGGTGGCGGGACCAGTCGACGGCCAACTGCCAGACCTGCTCCGGGTCCGCCTGAATCATTACCCGCGAGGTGATCTCAAGCAGCGCCGGCATGCCATCAGGCTATCCTCGGCAATCTCGACGGCGCTTGCCCTGAGTGCCCGAGCGTAGGGAGCAGTGATGCAGTGGGTGACCTATGTGTCTCCAGCGGACGGCCAGGAGCACCCAGGGGTGCTGCGCGACGACGCGGTGCACGGCGTGGCGGGCGCCGCTCGGCTGCTTGACCTGCTCGGCGACGACGGCACCCGGCTGGCGCAGGCGGCGGAAGCAGCGCTGGCGGATCCGGCCGAGGTGCTACCGCGCGGGCAGGTGCGGCTGCGCGCGCCGATCGGTGTCCCGCCCTCCATCCGCGACTTCATGTCCTTCGAGGAGCACATCGCCAATGCCCGCCGCGCTCGGGGGCGGAAGGTGCACCCAGGCTGGTATGAGCTTCCCGTCTTCTACTTCACCAACCCGGCCTCGGTTCATGGCCCGTACGACGACGTGGCCATCACGCCCGGCTCACAGCGGTTCGACTACGAGCTTGAGGTGGCCGCGGTCATCGGCAGGGAGGGCTCCGACCTCAGCCCCGCGCAGGCGGAGGAGCACATCGCTGGTTACCTGATGCTCGCCGACTGGAGCGCACGCGACCTGCAGTTCGCCGAGATGACCCAGCAGCTCGGCCCGGCGAAGGGCAAAGACTCGGCGACCAGCCTCGGCCCCGTGCTCGTGACACCCGACGAATTGGCGCAGTACCGCAAGGGCAACGCCTTCGACCTGGCCATGACCGCATCGGTGAACGGACGCCCCTACAGCGCGGGCAACCTCGCCGACGTCTACTGGTCATTCGGGCAGATGATCTCTTATGCGTCACGGGGCACACGGGTGGTTCCCGGCGACGTGATAGCCAGCGGCACGGTAGGCACGGGCTGCATCCTGGAGCTGTCCGGGCTCCATGGCAGCGACCGCTACCCGTGGCTGGAGCCCGGGGATCAGGTCCGGCTTGAGGTTGCCGGGCTCGGTGTCATCGCCGCGCGTATCCGCCCCGCCAAACCGGTCGTCCCACTGCGCTGAACCGCGAGCCGGACACTGAGGATCCCGCGCGCAAGCCGTTAAGGTGACATCGTGAGCAACCTTCGCGAACCCGCGGACCGCGACCGGATGCGGGTATCCGATGCGGACCGCGAGCGCGCCGCAGAGACGTTGCGTGAGGCGGCCGGTGACGGCCGGCTCACTTTCGACGAACTCGATCAGCGCCTTGGCCTCGCCTATGCCGCCAAGACCTACGCCGACCTCGAAACCGTCACCAGCGACCTTCCTGCGACCGGCACCGTCGCCCCCACCGCTGCCCGTGGGACCACGGTGGGCGCCGCGGGCGGCTTCCCCGCCGAGCGGATGGGCGGCACGCCGAGCAGCGCGCTCTCCCTAGCGATCATGAGCGGGGCGCAGCGGGCCGGCGCCTGGGTGGTCCCCGAGCGCTACACCGCCGTCGCGATCATGGGCGGCATCGAACTCGACCTGCGGCAAGCCAGGTTCAGCGCGCCAACCGTCACCATCCGGGCCTTCGCCTTCATGGGAGGCATCCAGATCACCGTGCCCGAAGACATCGACGTGGACGTGTCGGGCATCGGGTTCATGGGCGGCTTCGATCACCGGGCGAGCGGACCCGGTGTGCCAGGCGCGCCGTGCGTACGGATCATCGGCTTCGCCATGATGGGCGGCGTCGACGTGCGGCGAAGGGCCACCAAGACGCAGCGCCGCGACGGCATAGAAAGGCAAGAGCGGCACGGCATAGAAAGGCAAGAGCGGCACGGCATCGAAGGGCAAGAGCGGCGCGGGATCGAGGACTCATAGCGGGGTGGCGACGTTCATCACCCGGCTGCCGCCAACTGACATCACCCGGCGGCCGCCGGCTGGCCGGGGCGTCCGCCTGGCGGTGAAGGATCTGATCGACGTCAGCGGTGTCCCGACGACGGCAGGATGCCGGGCCGTGGCCGACACCGCCGCACCCGCTGCCGCCGATGCGGCGTGCCTGGCCGGCGCGCGCGACGTCGGGGCGGTCATCGTAGGAAAGACGAACCTCCACGAGCTGGCGTTCGGCGGATCTGGTGTGAACCAGTGGTATGGCACGCCGCGCAACCCGCTGGATCCACGACTCGTGCCGGGCGGATCCTCGAGCGGGTCCGCGGTCGCGGTTGCCTGCGGTGAGGCCGATATCGCCTACGGCTCTGACACCGCGGGCTCTGTCCGTATCCCCTCGGCGTTTTGCGGCACGACGGGATTGAAGACCACCCATGGCCGCATCGCGACCACCGGCGTCTGGCCACTGGCGCCGAGCCTTGACACCGTCGGGCCGATGGCGGTGGACGTGGCTGGCGCCGCCGAGGGCATGAGGCTGCTTGAGCCAGGGTTTCGTGCCGATGTTCCGCCCGCGGGCCGAGTGGGCCGGCTTCGCCCGCCGGATGTCCGGGTCGATCCACGCATCGACGCCGCGGTGGACGCGGCGCTCGACAGGAGCGGGCTGAACGTGACCGATGTCGCACTGCCGCGCTGGCGGGACGCGCTGCGCGCGGGAAACGCGATCATCTTTGCCGAGGCCGCAGCGGCTGACGGGTATCTGCTCGCTGCTCCCGCCACCCGCGCCAAGATCGGTGCGCAGGTCAGAGAATGGCTCGCCATGGGCGCGGACATACCCGCCGACCGGCTGCGGCAGGCAAGGCTGTTCCAGCAGAGCTGGCGAGCGGCGGTCGCCGAACTGCTGCAGCTTGTGCAGGTGCTCGCGCTGCCCACGGTGCCGATCTATCCGCCTCCGCTCGGCGAGGCGGCGAAGGCCGCCGAGCGTCACTACATCGCCTGCACGCTTCCTGCCAATCTCGCCGGAGTGCCCGCTCTGGCCCTGCCGGTGCCAAGCAGCCACCGGCTGCCTGCGAGTTTGCAGCTGATTGGGCCGGCAGACGGCGAGGCACTGCTGCTTGCGACCGGCGCGGTAATCGAGGCTGCAGCCACGCACTGACGCCGGCCAAGCCGAGGCCAAGCTGGCCAAGCCGGGCATCCCGGCCAAGCCGGGCAAGCCGGTCAGACCCCGGCCCTGACGGCGGGGATCACCTCACCCGCCAGCCGTTCTGCCTGCTCATCGGTGCCCGGCCCAACCGGGGCAAAGCTCAGCGCGGTGAAGCCCAGCTTCAAGAAACCTCTCAGCTGCTCGGCCACCACGGCCGGGGCGCCGGACACCACCGAAGGCGACGTGCTCGCACGCTCGTCGACCCGGATCTGCATGTGGTAGGCGCAGGTGATCGCCGCAGGATCACGGCCGGCCTCGCGCGCCGCGGTGAGGACACGCTCCCGCATGGCGGGCACCCGCTCGGGCGGCATGTACCCGTGGGACGGGATCCATCCGTCGGCCAACTGCCCGGTGACCGCCAGCGCACGATCGCCGAACGTGCCGAGCCAGATCGGGATCCGGTGAGCCGGTTTCGGCTCGACGTCAGCAGCTTCGGTTTGGTAAATGCGGCCATCGAAGCTAAAGCCGGGCTCCGACCATAGCCCCCGGACGATGCGCACGGCCTCGGCCAAGCCGAGGACCTTCTCCCGCGCCGAGGGCACACCCAGGCCGAACGCGCGGAACTCCGCGTCGGAGTAGCCGCCACCGAGCCCGAGGATCAGCCTGCCACCCGAGAGCCGGTCGAGAGTCTCGGCCATCTTGGCGACCATCGGCGGCGGCCGGTACGGCACGCCGAGTACCCGGGTGGCTACGCGGATTCGTGAGGTGGCGGCCGCGACGAAGGCGAGCATGGTCGGTGTCTCATACGTGGGGTGCGTTCCGCATGGGTGATCGGACGCCGAGACGAAGTCAAAGCCAAGCTCCTCGGCCCGGCGGGCACCGGCCACCGGGTCGGCGCCCTGCGCCGCCGAGGTAGAAAGACTCAGCCCGAACGCCACGTCGGTCACGTTGCCTCCTTCTTATGCAGGGAGATGGAAACGACACGGGCCGCTCATCCGCCCGCTAGCGAGATCACGCCCGCCACGAGCAGCCAGGTGCCAAGGCCAGCCAGCAGTATGGCGAGGGCACGGCGGATCCAGCGTCCGGCGCGGTCGCCTGCCCGGCGCATGCTGATGCCACCGACAAGCACCACGGTGCCGTCGCCTACTGCGATGCCCGCGATCACCACGGCCGCGACGAGGAGCGCGCTCCCTGTTCCGCCGTGCTGGTCGGCAGAGGCGAACAGCGGGGAGGCCACCGCGGCGAGGAACAGCCACGCTCCCGGGTTGAGCAGAACCGCGAGCGCACCACGCGCCACAGGCGGCAAGGCGAAACGCCCGGCCGCGGCCCGGTCGATCTCACCGCCCGACCGGAAACCCTCCACCGACACCCAGATCAGGAAAGCGCCGCCCACCACCTGCAGCGCCCCGAGCGCCGCGCCGCGCGGCGCGACAAGCGACATCCCAAGCGCCAGGCAGACGAGGAGCATCCCGAACGTGACGTTGGCTCCGGCGAGGGCGCGGAAACCGCGGGTGACTCCACCACGGACCGATTCGGCCAAGAGCACAGCCTGCACCGGCCCGGGCGCGCTGGCCAGCGCGATCCCGACGCCAAGGCCGGCCATCACCGGCGAGAGCGCCGCACCGCCCATCACACGACTCCGCCTCCCTGCGGGAATGGCCGCATCAGCAGGAAAAGCCACACAGCCAGCAGTCATCATCGTGCAAGACAGGAGTCCGTTAGGTAAAGTTAAACTTTCTAATAACAAGGGTAATGTATTGTGAATGGACCTGGATGTGCGCCGTCTGCGGATCCTGCGCGAGGTGGCCCTGCGCGGCACGATCACCGCGGCGGCTGACTCGCTCGGCTTCACCGCGTCCGCGATCTCACAGCAGCTGAGCGTGCTCGAACGGGAGAGCGGAACGGCGCTGCTCCAGCGCGACGGCCGCGGGGTCCGGCTTACCGATGCCGGTGAGGTGCTCGTGCAGAGCACAGAACCGGTTCTGGCCGCGCTTGAACAAGCTCAGGCGGCACTGGAGGAGACGCGTGAGGCAATCGCGGGCGAGCTTCGCGTCGCGGCATCCGGATCGGTCGCGAGGGCCCTCGTGATCCCGGCCGCGGCCGAGATCACCTCGGTGCGCCCGCATCTGCGGGTCACCGTGGGTGAGTACGAGGCCGACGAGGGCCTCCGCGAGCTGCGGCTCGGCCGGCTTGACGTCGTCGTGGCTCACGAGTACTCCCGCGATCACCGAAGGCCGCAGCACGAGGTGGCACGGGTGGCACTGTTCGCCGAGGACATGTGTGTCGCAGCGCCCGCGGGCCGGTTCGCGGCTCCGGTCGACCTCCCGCGCCTCGC
>WNGG01008959.1_pt1 | contig 11684 bp, 5 predicted proteins | sample 5400661 | NCBI WGS metagenome assembly WNGG01 (sample SAMN13153372, study PRJNA577476) | soil metagenome | isolation source: 100 cm soil or saprolite under Garry oak tree replicate 1 | place: USA:California | collected 2016-06-15 | reverse complement strand
CCTGGATTCAGAATTTCGTCCAGGATTTGCACATTGGTCTGCGCATGTTGCGCAAATCTCCCAGCTTCACGGCGGTCGCTATCCTGACGCTTGCTCTCGGCATCGGTGCCAACACTGCGATATTTACGCTCCTCCACGTGTCTCTGTGGACGCCGCTGGCGGTCAACGATCCTAAGGAAATCTTTCATGTAATGCGCGCCTCTTCGGAAGGCGACTTCGCTGGCGAATTTAGCTACTCCTATCCGCTCTTTCAGCAATTCGCCAAAACAGCCTCCGCTTGGGGCGAAGTCTTCGCCACAGAAGTTGTTGGGGCGCGCAAATTTGGACTCAACGGAGTTTCCGATCAGCGTGTTGCGGGAGAGGCCGTTTCGGGTAATTTCTTTTCTGTTCTAAACGTTGGGCCAATTGTGGGTCGCGTCCTCGAACCGCAAGACGATAACGTCCTGGGAGGGAATCACGTTGCAGTCTTGAGTTATACGTTCTGGAAGAGCCGCTTCCAATCCGACGCATCGGTTCTCGGTAGGACAATTTTTTATGACGAGACGCCCTATACGGTCGTTGGCATCGCCAGGCCCGGGTTCACCGGAATCGAACCGGAGGTCTCAGTAGACATGTGGGTGCCCGCGACCGCTGCGGGCGCTGATCGAGGATGGCGACCGGACCCGAACCTCAATTGGCTGCGCCTCCTTGTACGGCTACATGACGGAGTTGATTCCTGTGCGAACATAGCCAACCTAATATTGGCGCGCAACGCCGCCCGTCACCGTGAGATCGTGGTCCGCCTAGCTCTCGGTGCCAGCCGTACGCGGATTGCCTGGCAATTGTTCACAGAGAATTTGACCCTGGCGCTCTCCGGTTGCTTGGTCGCCGTACTCTTGTCGGCCTGGGGCACACGCCTACTAGTTTCTCTGCTTCCTCCATCTTCGCTGCCCGTAGCGTTTAATCTCCGGCCGGATTTTGCCGTGTTTGGCTTTACAGGCGGGGTTGCCGTTGCGACGGCCATACTATTTGGGCTTGGCCCGGCACTGCGCGCTTCCAGAGAAAAACTCGAGATGAGCTTGCATGGTGGCCAGCGTGTAATTGGGTCAGGCTGGCGGGGAAGACTTCTCGTCGCTGGTCAACTCGCTCTCTCCTTGCCCTTGTTGGTTGGCGCTGGATTGTTTGTTAAAACCTTGCACAATCTCAAGAGCAGCGACCTCGGCTTCCACGCCGAAAACGTCGTCACGTTCGACCTCTCTCACCCGAAGGGAACTTCCCAGGACCGTCTTCGTCAAGCTTGTGCAGAAATTAAACAGCGCTTGGAATCGCATCCCGGTGTGATCGTTGCAAGCTATTCGTCGGGTAGCATGTACGGGGACGGCGGCTGGTCGGGTAGTGTTGATGTAATTGGGAACCCATCGCCTGGAAAAGATAATGACGTGGGGTTGATATCGGCGGGACCTGGATTCTTCGAGGCTATTGGCTTGGGCCTTTTACAGGGTCGCTATTTGAACTTCCAAGATCAGGCCGAGAAGCCCCCGGTAGCTGTGGTCAACGAGAGCTTTGCCCGCCACTATTTCGGTTCAGAATCCGCTATCGGACAGCGCATCAAACTCGACTTTGAACCGGAAATCGTTCGCGAAATTGTCGGTCTGGTCCGTGATGCCAAGCATTATGGAGTTCGCGAGAGGGTATGGCCGATGGTGTATTTGCCGGCTCGGGAGGGCGACAGTTTTCTCGTTCGCGCCAATCTCAATACGCAATTATTGGCAGGTATCGTAAGGACGGAAGTAAGGGCAAGCGACAAGATTTTGCAAATTCAGGAGATGCAACCCTTTGACACGGTCATCAATGGCATGATTTCCCAGGAGCGCCTGACTGCATTGTTGTCGTCAGTATTCGGGGTGTTGGCTTGCCTAATCGCAGCGATTGGGCTCTACGGGGTTGTTGCCTATGGCGTCTCACGCCGAACGAATGAGTTCGGCATTCGCATGGCTATGGGAGCTCAGCGAAGGGATGTCCGAATACTCGTGTTGCGCCAAACGCTCGTAGTCATCCTCTGCGGCGTTGCGATAGGTGTCGGCGGCGCTCTTGTGGCCGCCCGTTTGCTGTCTTCGGAGATCTACGGAATGCTCTACGGCATCAAGCCGACGGACATTTCGCTGCTCATGGGAGCAACGATCTCCTTGGTTGCAATCGCACTGCTTGCTGCGTTTCTGCCAGCGCGGCGGGCGTCGCGAGTCGATCCTATGGTCGCGCTGAGGTACGAGTAACTCATGGCTCTCGGAGAGCCACAACGAAGGATGAAAATAGCCGCTCACTGTTGAGCCAATCTTTTCAATGAGATACGCGGCTATTTTCATAGGAGTAGAGGAGGGCCGGAGAATGCGACCGGAGCATTGGCTGTTCACGATTCCCCTGCGGCTCCGGTCATTGTTTCACTGGGCGCAGGCGGACCAGGAATTGGACGACGAGCTGCGCGACCACCTCGCACGAAAAACCGAGGAATACGTCGCACAAGGGATGACGCGAGAAGAGGCACACCGTCGCGCGCGACTGGACCTAGGTGGTATCGAGCAGACCAAAGAGAAATGCCGCGACGCGCGGCGTGTAAATCTGATTCAGGACTTCGTACAGGATTTGCAGTTTGGTCTGCGCGTATTGCGGAAATCTCCCGGGTTCACAGCGGTCGCCGTGTTGACACTGGCGCTCGGAATCGGCGCAAACACCGCGATCTTCAGCCTGGTGGATTGTCTTGTTCTTCGGCCTCTCCCCCTCAGCCACCCGAAGCAGATGGTTTTTCTAGCGTCTACCGGGAAGGATGGCGGCACTGGCACGACGTTTTCCTACCCGGACTATCTCGAGATTCGCAAAGAGACGCGGGATGTTTTTTCGGACGTCTCCGCATTGCAGATGTATCAGATGGACGGTCTGAGCGTGGACGGCAAGAGCCAGCCGATGTGGGCGTTCTACGTGGCTAGTAATTTCTTCGACCTCATAGACATCAAGCCTGCCCTCGGGCGTTTCATGCTTCCCTCGGAAGGACAAGTCGCCGGCGCCGGTCCCGTTCTTGTTCTGAGTTACTCCTACTGGAAATCGCGGTTCAATGCCGACCCTGGCATTGTCGGCAAGAAAGCCTCCGTCAACGGCCAGCCGGTAACCATCATCGGCGTCGCCCCGGAGAGTTTCCATGGCCTTAATGCCTTGCTCGACACGCAAGGCTATCTGCCTGTGGGAATGGCAGCGGTGCTGGGAGACGCGTCGAACGACTTTCTCACCGCGCGTGAACCAAGGTTCACGCTGGTTGCACGGTTAAAACCAGACGCCAACCTGCGGCAAGCCGATTCAGCCATGCAAGTGGTCTCACAGCGCCTGACTCTGCAAAATGCGAAAGCGGATGCTTGGCTCACGCTTCGCGCCATCCAACTTGGCCCGGTTAGCATGTCGCTCGGCCCCGCTGGTCCGCGCATACTGGCTCTTGCGAGCGCGTTGTTTCTGATTCTCGCGGCTTCCATCCTTGTCCTCGCCTGTATGAACATCGCCAGCCTTTGCCTGGTCCGCGCGGCGGCGCGCCAGCGCGAAGTCACCATGCGAGCGGCCCTGGGAGCGACGCGCGGCCGGCTCATCCGCCAGTTGCTCACCGAGAGCCTTCTGCTCGCCGCACTGGGCTGCGCCGCCGGAATCATTCTCGGAGTCGGCGGCAGCCGCTCGTTCAGCTCCATCTCGTTCCACACGGCGCTCCCCATCGTGCTCGATTTTCGTTTTGACTGGCGCGTATTCCTTTACGCTTTGGCTGCCGCTGCTTTGACTACTTTGCTCGTCGGACCGGTTCCGGCACTTCGCACTGCGCGTGGCGACGTGAACAAAGTCCTTCATGAGGGGGGACGCACCTTCAGTGTTAGCGGCCATCGTCTGCGTAGCGCGCTCGTCTCCGCGCAAGTCGGCGGCTCGCTCATGTTGCTGATTGTGGCTGGCCTTTTCACGCGTAGTCTCGAAAACATTCAGCACTCGGACCTCGGCTTCGATCCCACGCATGTTCTGAATCTGTCCATTGATCCGCACGAAGCAGGTTATGACGAAACTCATGCCCGCAGCTTCTTCCAGACTCTTCTCGACCGGGCCCACGCCATCCCGGGCGTTCAATCCGCCAGCCTCGCCGCCGCGGTGCCCATGGGTTATTACGATTACGCTGCCGGACTGAAGGTTGATGGCTATGAAGCCCCTCCAAACGAGGGAATTCCTTTCGCGGGCTACAACGCTGTCACACCGGATTATTTCCAGACGATGCGCATCCCGTTGCTTAGTGGCCGAGATTTCCGCAACTCCGACACTCGGGACTCGCAATTTGTAGCCATCGTCAACCAATCCATGGCCGATGGCTTCTGGCGCGGCCAGGATCCCATCGGCCGGCGCTTCAGCACCACCCATGATCCGAGCCACTCCGTGGAAATCATTGGCGTAGTCAAAAATAGCCGGGGGGCCTCCAGCGGTCTTGACGACCTCACGGAAATCCATCCCTTCTTCTACGTCCCACTCGCCCAGCACATTCATCCCATTGCGACTCTTCAAGCCCGCACCGCAGCCGCTCCCGAAGCGCTGGCGCGGGAAATGATCAGCCTGATCCACTCTCTCGAGCCTGCCATGCCGGTTTTCGACGTGCAAACCATGACCGACGCGCTCGACACTTGGAATGGTTTCCTACTGTTCCGATTTGTGGCGGCCCTGGCTGGTGCCTTGGGAACTCTCGGGCTGCTTCTCGCCGTCGTCGGCGTCTACGGCGTGATCTCCTACGCGGCGAGCCAGCGCACTCACGAGATCGGCATCCGTATGGCGCTCGGTGCTCAGCCATTTCAAACCTTGAAAATGATTTTTGCTCAGGCACTCGCCATCGTAGGCGTTGGCGTTATTGCGGGAGTTCTCGCCGCGGCCGCAATGGCCCGGCTCGTCGGCAATTTGCTCATTGGCGTGCCGCCCCTTGATCCGCTGACCTACTCCGCCGCTTCGCTGTTGTTGGCGGCGGTCGCGCTCGCCGCGAGCTACTTGCCCGCGCGGAGGGCCATGCGCGTTGATCCCATGGTTGCATTGAGACATGAGTGAAGGAGGGTCGTGTCGTGCGACCTGAACATTGGCTGTACATGTTTCCTCTTCGGTTGAGGTCGTTATTTCGCCAAAGAAAGGTTGACCAGGAACTGGAGGAGGAACTCTGGGATCACATCGAACAGAAAACTGAGGAATACGTCGCCAAGGGAATGGCGGCGCAAGCGGCGCGGCGGATCGCGCTGCTTGAAATGGGCGGAGTCGAACAAACAAAAGGTGCCGGGATATGCGCAAAATGAATTGGCTGCAGGATCTCGCGCAAGATCTTCGTTTCGGCCTCCGCATGTTGCGCAAGAGCCCGGGATTCACCTCGGTTGCGATCATCACCCTCGCCCTCGGCATCGGCGCCACGACCGCCATCTTCAGCGTGGTCGACACCGTGCTGGTCCATTCGGCGCCTTATGCGAGGTCCGCCGAACTTGTGGCGATCACTGAAAAGGGCCCCACGACGGCGCCCGGTGAGATCAACGAAGTGTCCGCCGGAGACTTCACAGACTGGCAAGCACAGGCCCCGGTGTTCACAGGAGTCGCTGCGTATCAGTCGTGGGAATTTCACGCGCTGACCGGCGGCGGCGACCCGGACGAAGTCTGGGCGTCGCCGGTGACACCGAACCTGTTTCAAGTGCTGGGCGTCAACGCCTTCCGCGGCCGTACGTTCGCTCCGAACGAGACTCAGGCGGTGATCCTGAGCCATCAGTACTGGCGAAGTCACTTTGCGTCTAATCCCCGGATCCTTGGGAAGGCGCTTGCGCTCGACGGCAAGTTGTACTGGGTTATTGGAATCGCTCCAGCGGACTTTGAGTTTCCGGCAGCCAACACGCAGATGTGGACTCCGCTGACATTCAGCGCGGCGGACCGAGCGAACCATGAGGATCGCAGGCTGAGCGTGGTCGCGCGCCTGAATCGAGGCGTTACGCTCCGGCAGGCTCAGGCCGTCATGGACACCGTCGCAGCACGCCTCGCGGTACAGTACCCCAAGACAAACTCCGGGTGGAGCGCTCCCGTAGTTCCCTTCAGGAGTCCGGAGGTTCGGGGAATGCTCCGTGAGGCGATCTTCGCGCTCCTCGGCGCGGTGGCTTTCATGCTGATGATCGTCTGCGCGAATGTGGCGAGCATGCTGCTCGCTCGGGGCACGGCGCGTCAGGGCGAAATAGCGGTTCGTGCCGCGCTGGGCGCTGGTCGGCCGAGATTGGTCCGGCAACTGGTGGTGGAAAGTGTGCTGCTTGCGGCTGCAGCCGGCGTCGGCGGCGTGATGCTGGCGCGCTCGGGCCTCGCCGTGATCGTCAGTCTGGTTCCGCAGTACAACCTGGTTGAGACCCAGGCGCTGCACCACATTTCGATGAACCTGGCGGTTTTTGGCTTTGCGGCGGCCCTCTCCCTGCTCACCGGAATCGGCGTCGGATTGCTGCCGGCTTTGAGGGCTTCGCGCATCGACATCAGCGAGTGGCTGAAGGAGCACGGAAGGGCTGCGGCCGGCGCTCGCGGAACGCGTCTGCAGAGCGCGCTGCTGACCTGCGAAATCGCGCTCGCCCTGGTGCTGCTCGTCGGGGCGGGCTTGATGGTTCAAAGCTTCCGGCAGCTGGCCGCCACTCCAACGGGATTCGATCCCGATCACCTCCTGACCGTACGCGTGCCGCTGATGAACTACAAGTATTCGCCCCCGCAGTCTGCCGACTTCTACCGCGGCGTGTTGGCACGTATCCGGGACATTCCGGGCGTAAAGTCTGCGGGAATGGCGAACAACCTGCCGTTCACGGGATTCCATGTCTCGCTCGCATTTCCCTCCCCGCCGAACTCCCCTGGCGGTCCTGGCAGCACCGTCCTGGTAGCCGGACGCGGCGTCAGTCCGGAGTACTTTCAGGCCATGGGCACGCGCCTCGTCGAGGGACGCGATTTCACCGAGGCCGAAAATCGGATTGACGCTCCCTGCGTTCGGATCGTCAATCAGGCGATGGCGCGCCTCTACTGGCCCGGAGAGGACGCCCTCATCCAACAACTGCCCGGCGTCTGCCCGAAAGGCGCGTCCGCCACGATCGTGGGCGTGGTTGCGGACTCTAAACAGGACTCGGTTGAATCGCAGGCGCAGCCGGAGTTGTACGAGCCCTACGCTCAGCACCCGTTTGCTTCCTTCCTGGTGACCTTCGCCATCCGCACGGTGTCGGACCCGCTCGACGTGGCCATGGCCGTGCGCCAGGCGGTGCAGCAGGTCGACAGCGATCAGCCAGTGATACAGTTGCGAACCATGCAGGAGGTCATTTCCGAGTCAATCTGGCGCCAGCACGTCTCCGCCTCCGTGCTGGGCATCTTCGCCGCCATCGCTCTGCTTCTGGCCGGCATCGGCATCTACGGGGTGATTTCTTATTCGATCAGTCGCCGCACGCATGAGCTCGGCATCCGCTCGGCTCTCGGCGCCACCCGGCGCGACGTTTTGGGGCTGGTGCTCCGGGAGGGGCTGCGTCCCACCTTGATTGGCCTGGTTGCGGGCATCATTCTGGCCTTGGGCCTCACACGGTTGCTGGCCGGCCTGCTGTACGGCGTTCGACCTTACGATCCCCTCACCTTCGCTGCCTTGTCGCTGCTGCTGGGTGGAGTCGCGCTCGTTGGCACCTACATTCCAGCGCGGCGGGCAATGAGCGTCGATCCGATGGTCGCTTTGAGGTATGAGTAGAGGAGGGTCGGAGTATGCGACCGGAACATTGGCTGTTCACGATTCCCCTGCGGCTCCGGTCATTGTTTCACTGGGCGCAGGCGGACCAGGAATTGGACGACGAGCTGCGCGACCACCTCGCACGAAAAACCGAGGAATACGTCGTGCAGGGGATGACGCAAGAAGAGGCGCACCGCCGTGCGCGGCTAGACCTGGGCGGCGGGGAGAAGGTAAAAGAAGAGTGTCGCGACGCGCGCCGAGTTAACTGGATTCAAGACCTGATTCAGGATTTGCGGTACGGGTTGCGGACTATGCGCAAGTCTCCCGGCTTCACCGCCGTCGCCGTTCTCACACTGGTCCTCGGCATCGGTGCCAGCACGACAGTCTTTAGCTTAATCAATGCCGTTCTGATACGTTCGCTGCCCTACCCGCATCCCGATCGCCTTGTATATCTATGGTCGCCCAATCCGCGATTTCAACTACCTATCGAATATCTGACACCGATGAATGCAGACTTCTTCGACCTGCAAAAGCAGAACCGCTCATTCGTGAGCCTCGCTTTATTTGGCACTGCAAAATTCAATGTTGCGGCGGATGGGCGCGCGGACGCCTTGGGTGGAGCAAGGGTTACAGGAAGCTTCTTCGAGACGATGGGAGTGGCGCCAGAGTTGGGACGCACGGTTAATTCCGAGGACGACGGACCCGGACACGAGCAAGTCGCAGTAATCAGCCACAGATTGTGGCGAGAACGATTCGGAGCGGAGAGGGGCGTTTTGGGCAAGACACTTCTCCTCGATGCGAGACCTTATCGGATCATTGGCGTTATGCCCGCTGGCTTTGCGTTTCCGCGAGCCACGGATGTACTCGATGCGCCCAAGGTAACCGACATTTGGATCCCCTGGGCTATGCCAGCCGAGCAAAAGGCCAATCGCGAAGACAGCGCTGGAGACGCCATTGGCCGATTGCGTCCGGGCGTTTCCGTGGAGCAGGCACAGGCAGAGATGAGTTCGCTCATGGCGAGCATTGATTTGCTGCGCCCGCCAAAGGATCGCGGGTTCGGGGCGCAAGTCCAGCCCTTGTTCGATTCCGTCACCGCTGGTTCGCGACACGCGCTCCTGCTTCTGATGGGGGCTGTAGGACTTTTGTTGTTGATTGCTTGCAGCAACGTTGCAGGATTGGCGATGGTGCGTGGTAGCGCTCGAATTCGTGAAATGGGAGTGAGGACCGCCCTCGGTGCGGGGCGGGCACGCTTGCTTCGCCAGCTTCTCGCCGAATCTCTTTTTCTAGGTATTTCTGGGGGGACGTTGGGAGTCCTGTTGGCATTCGCCTCGATTCGCGTTCTCGTGCGACTCGATCCCGGGAACATTCCGCGGTTGGAGGAAACATCCGTTGACGTGCGAGTTCTGCTCTTCGCGCTGAGCATTTCCATCTTGACAAGCCTGTTGTTCGGTTTGTTTCCTGCGTTGGCCGTTTCGCGTTGCGATCCTGCCCAAGTCCTGACTCAAACGGGAAATAGAAGCGTCAAAGGCACGCGAAGCCGGTTTCGCCAGGGACTAATCGTTGCCCAGGTAGCGTTGACAGTTGTGTTGCTAACGGGATCCGGGCTGCTCATCCGCAGTCTCGTCAAAGTGCTGTCCGTCGAAAAAGGCTTCGACCCACATTCGACGGTTACCGTGAGCCTTTCCCTCGACGCAAGATACCAACCCGAGCGCCAGATCGCCTTTTACCGGGACCTGCTCGACAGGATCAGTGTCTTGCCGGGCGTACAAGCAGCCGGGGCAGTGACGAACTTGCCTCTCGGACACTCGGAAGGCCTCAGCTGGCTGGCGGTAGAGGGGCACAATTTTGACGAGAAGGTTTTTTTCCAAACGAGGTCCGTTACGCCCCACTATTTTGCGGCAATGGGGATTCGCCTTCTTGAAGGGCGGTATTTCACAGATATCGATTCCGCAGGCCATCCGAATGTGGCTATTGTCAGCCAGACATTCGCAGAGAGATATTTCCCGGGCCAAAGTTCGTTGGGGAAGCGCTTCCACTTTATTGATGGCGCCGCTCAACCGACGTGGTGGACCATCGTTGGCGTTGTTGATGACATCCGCAATGCAAGCCTGGAAGAGAAGCCGCGGCCACAAGCTTACCTGCCATTCTGGCAATCGACCTTCCCAACGGCATCGATTGTTATTCGGACAACCACGAAACCGGAAACGATTACTGCCGCCGTTCGCAGGGAATTAAGCGTGCTCGACCCCGCCTTGGCGGTCGCCGACACTCGGACCATGGACCAGCTTGTCTCCGAAGCAACCGAAGAGCGGCGCTTTCAGACGACGCTCCTATCGTCGTTTTCTGGTATCGCTCTGGTCTTCTCCCTGGTAGGGTTGTACGCACTGCTCGCATACTCTGTCCGTCAAAAAACTGCTGAAATAGGAATCCGGATGGCCCTCGGAGCTCTGCGCGCCAGCGTATTGTGTTTGATCATAAAGGAAGGCTCAGGTCTTACTCTTGTTGGTGTTGCAGTGGGCCTAGCAGGCTCCTGGGCTTTAACCCGCTTGATGACAAACCTTCTCTTTGGGATCAAGGCAACCGACACCTCAACATTCCTCGGAGTCGCTATCTTATTTTCGGCAGTGGCCATGGCAGCGTGTTATATTCCCGCGTGGCGTGCAATGCGTGTCGATCCGATGGTCGCTTTGAGATACGAATAGCTCACCGAACGTTCTAATTCCACAATCCCTTTCGACACACAACAGACTGACAAGCGGAACGGTCACTGACCGGTTCCAGTAGCAAGCACGCCCCCACACCCCTACCTCCCACGGTCTCGGTTCTCAACCCACAACTCGTCCCCGGATTGCTCCACCGTCAAGATCGTTGAGAAGGCTTGGGGTTCGGAAGTGCACGACTTCCTGAAAACCGCAAACGGTGAACGGGAAGTGGACCTTCATCCTTCGATGGCGGCCATGCTACGGGAGTACATTTCGCGGCGAGTGAGTGCCAAGCATGATGCCGAGAGGAAGTCTGGCCTGCTGTTCTGTTCGCGGAACGGCAAGCCGCTCCATCAGTCGAGCATCCTGCGACGCAAGCTGCACCCAGTCTTCTCCAAGCCGGGTCAGCCCAAGTGCGGCGTCCATGCATTCCGGCGTTTTCGCAACACGTACCTGCGGAACTTCACGACGACACCTCCGGGACTCATCAATTTCTGGATGGGCCATGCCGGAGAAGGTATGTCCGACCTCTACGATAAAATCAAAGAGGACGTGGCGTTCCGCAAACAAGTGGCAGAAGAGGCGGGCTTGGGTTTCCACCTTCCGTCCAAAAAGTGCGTTGAACCGAAGCAGTCTTCGTCAAAAAAGCGCTCAATTGGACCGAATGGAGCGAAACGCGAATCCGCGCCCGTTTTAGAAATGGCTGCAATGGCTTGAAAGGAATAAGGTAAGTGGTCGGGGCGAATGGATTTGAACCATCGACCTCCTGGTCCCGAAAAAGGCGGGAGAAAACATCTAAGTGCCGCATCTGGTGTCGCTTACGGGACTCCACGACCATTTACCCTGCTCTTGAAGTGGACCGAAGTTGGACGGAAATTCCGCCCGCAAAAATCTCACGGGCCATCACAGGCCAGGAAATGAATGACGGAATGCCCCCGTTAGTCCATCCGTTATGCAATTTCGAATCTTTTTCGAATTCCAGCCTGCTCAGCCATGTCCGGCGCGTCTGCCAGTTGTGCCACGTCCGGCTTCTTAGTTTTTGAGTGTACCCATAACCCCGGCAAAAGGTCACATTGCCATTGCGACAGCGATCCAGAACAAAGCCGTCACTGTCGCGCAGACCAGAGTTACTGACCGAGTTTTTCCCTTTCCTAAAGCCGCCGACGCGAGCGCCAGCACGGAAAGCCAGAACCCGGCCCGTGACCAAAGTACGACAGGTCTGAGATTGTTCCCGAACCCCCCGAGTAGACAAGTGTGCA
>WNGG01016497.1_pt1 | contig 11685 bp, 10 predicted proteins | sample 5400661 | NCBI WGS metagenome assembly WNGG01 (sample SAMN13153372, study PRJNA577476) | soil metagenome | isolation source: 100 cm soil or saprolite under Garry oak tree replicate 1 | place: USA:California | collected 2016-06-15 | reverse complement strand
TTTACCAAACGGCAACCACCTGGCCGGGATTGATTATCGTAATTACCGGCATTCCGGTTTACTTCATTTGGAAATACTTTGGCACGGCGATGCCTGAGGAAGGATCGATCTCCGAAGCGGCGGCCGAAGCCAAAGGCGAATACTAAAAACGCGGAGGTTCATTGATGGCTAACCAACTGTTTAGGACAAAACCGCTCAGCCTGTTACTCGAGGAGATGAAAGGCGAGAACCGCCTGCGCCGCATTCTGGGGCCAGTGCAATTAACCGCGCTTGGCGTTGGCGCGATCATCGGCACCGGCATCTTTATTCTGACGGGTGTGGCCGCGCATGATCGCACTGGACCGGCGCTGATGCTTTCCTTCGTGCTGGCAGGACTGGCGTGCGTCTTCGCAGCATTGTGTTATGCCGAATTTGCTTCGATGGTTCCAGTCGCGGGATCGGCTTACACCTATGCATACGCAACTCTTGGTGAACTTTTCGCGTGGATCATCGGTTGGGATTTGATCCTGGAATATGCGGTCGGATCGGCAACGGTCGCGCATGGATGGTCGGCGCACTTTCAGGAATTCATTCCCATTTTTCACGAGGGCCTCGCGTGGATTCCCGCGAAGATACCGCACATTTTTCACACGGCACCGATCAATTATTGTGTGAACGTTGACGCCGCCGGAGGATGTCCGCGGCCCGGAATTGTCTCGACCGGAGCGTACTTTGATTTGCCGGCAATTTTGATCACTTTCATTCTCACGGTCATTCTGGTCAAAGGCATAAAAGAGAGCGCCAGTTTCAACGCGGTGATGGTCGCGATCAAACTAGTCATTGTGCTGATGGTAATCGCTATCGGCGGCTATCTGATCCTTACAGTTTATGGCACCACCAACTGGCATCCGTTTGCGCCCTATGGACTCACAGGCGTCAGTTTCTTTGGCAAGACTCTTTTCGGCGGAGTGTCACAGAGTGGTGTGCCCGTGGGAATGATGGCGGGCGCGGCGATTATCTTCTTCGCCTACATCGGATTCGATTCCGTCTCAGTTCACTCAGAAGAAGCCCGAGAGCCGGCCAAAGACGTTCCTAAAGGCATCATCGCATCGCTGATCATTTGCACCATTCTCTACATTCTGGTCTCAGCAGTACTGACCGGCATGGTTCCCTACAATAAGATTAATATCGATGCACCGGTGGTTGATGCTTTCAAGCGCGCAGGCATTGTATGGATGCAGTATCTGGTTGCCGCTGGAGCCATGACCGGCATCACTTCCGTTCTGCTGGTAATGATGTTGAGCCAGCCTCGTGTGATGTTGGCACTCGGTCGCGATGGCCTGGTGCCGAATAGTTTCTTTGGCGATATTCATCCGAAGTTTCGGACGCCCTGGAAATCGACGATTCTCACCGGTTTGTTCGTTGCCGCCATGGCCGGTTTTCTGCCGCTCGGTATTCTGGCAGAGATGACCAGCATCGGTACTCTCTTCGCTTTCGTGATCGTTTGCGGTGCAGTGATGGTCATGCGCAAGACGAATCCGGATGCTACCCGTCCTTTCCGCGCGCCGCTGGTTCCTTTGGTTCCGATACTCGGTATTGCGACCTGTTTGTTGCTGATGTTTTCGCTGCCGGCAGAGAATTGGTACCGGCTGATTATCTGGCTGGTGATTGGTTTCAACATCTACTTCGGATACGGCCGTTATCGAAGCGTAATGGCCGTAGTCGTGACTGGTTCACCAGCGCCTTTGGCAGCTCTCCTGGGTATACTTGATGGCTTGGTGGCCGGCGTCGCGACCTATATGTATCTTGCCACGTCACCAAGCTCAGAACGATTGACTTACACGGTTGTGTTCGCCGTCATTGGAATCATTATCGGCGTGGTCATTGCTTTTCTGGGCCATTCAAGAGCGGGCAAGCGGCCACCACCTTCTCGCCCGGGATCGCTCGCGCACGAGATCAAGACGCACGGAATTTCACCAGCGGGCCAGGCGGTCGGTGATCCGGACGCGCCCCCGAGCAGTCCGGCGGGCGATGTCGACTCGCGAGTGCCGTAGCCCAATCTCAACGGCGTACTAAGAAAGGCTGAACGTTGACTCGTTCAGCCTTTGTTTTTTAGGAAACTCGAGAAGATGGTGCCGGAGGAGAGACTCGAACTCTCATGAGGAGTGAACCTCGCCAGATTTTGAGTCTGGTGCGTATACCAATTTCGCCACTCCGGCGACGTGCGTGGCGGACGCCATATTAAGGTAGCTCCGCCGAAAGGGTCAACTCGAACCGACCTCATACGGTCAAAAACTCCTTCAATTTGGCCTGAATTGTTGAGTAAAATAGTGTTTGCCATCGACAGGTCATCGTTGTACAATGGCTACGCCGGTGAAAACCGGCCGGCCGATCCCTCGTCCCTCCCATTCAGTCTGTTCTGAACAGGTCTTTTAGTCCGCGAAAAATCTAGTTATTCAAACCATGACCGAAGCCATCGCGAAGCCGCGAATCTTGATTGTCGATGACGAAGCCGAAGTGCGCGGTGTGCTGCACGATCTGCTCTCGTTTTCCTATGAATGCGGTGAAGCCGCATCCGCCGAGGATGCGCTCGCTCAACTTCGCGCGAGCGAATATCAATTGGTCATCAGCGACATCACGATGAGCGGCATGAGTGGCTTGGAGATGATCCCTCACGTGAAAGTCATTTCGCCGGACACCGTCATCGTAATGATTAGCGGCATGCAGACAATCGAGAGTGCGATCAATGCGCTGCGGTTGGGCGCGTTCGATTACTTGATGAAGCCGTTCGATCTGCGCCAGGCCGAAGCTGCTGTTGAACGCGCGCTCGAACATCACGAGCTAATCGTTGCGAAGCGCCGTTACGAGAATCATCTCGAGGAACTTGTCACACAGCGCACCGCAGAGCTTGACGACGCGCTTGGTTCTCTCGAGAACGCATATCGATCAACCCTGCAAGCATTGACTGCCGCTCTTGAGACGCGCGATGCAGAGACGCATGGTCATTCCGAACGTGTCGTCACTTTCAGTTTACGACTGGGCCGTGAATACGGATTAACTGGGCCGCAGATGAAAGCGCTGGAGTTCGGATCATTGCTTCATGACATCGGTAAGATTGGCGTGCCGGACGCGATTCTGCGCAAGCCTGCGAAGCTTACTGATGAAGAGTGGGTGCGCATGCGCGAACATCCTGTGCATGGCCAGCAGATTCTGCGCGGTATCAAGTTTTTGGAAGGCGCGGCGCGCGTGGTAGCACAGCACCATGAAAAGTGGGATGGCTCAGGTTATCCGCTCGGATTGAAAGCCGAAGAGATCGACATCTGCGCGCGCATCTTTTCGGTTGCCGACGCGTTCGACGCTATCACCAGCAATCGCGTGTACCGCGAAGGCCGATCTTACGATGCGGCTGCGCAGGAATTAGATGAGTGGGCCAGCCGGCAGTTCGACCCCAAGGTTGTCGAGGCGTTTCATCGCGTGCCGCCCGAAGATTGGGAAGAGTTGCGACGCAAGTCCCTATTGCGAAAGCCGAGCGAGTCTGAATGGCAGCCCGTCGCTGCCGGCATCGAATCGCAACTGAATGCGTCGGCGAGCTAGGAGTTTAGAGTCTAAGCGTTGTCATCCGTGACGAAGCCTAAACCCTGAACTTCGCTCAAGGCACCACGTACCCGCGACGACTGCGGAGGTACAAGCCCACGCGCCGCGAGGCCACTTCCACCTTTCGATACTCTCCAGCTTTAGCCGCAGCCAACGGATGAGTCGGCCGATAGGTCACGACGTACTGCGAGCCGATATCGCGCGAAACAGTCTCAGCCTGGGCCAACACATCGTTGGCCGAGGCTGGGATCAAAATCTGGCCGCCGCTTTCCTCGGCAATCGCCGACAGGTTCGTGCGAGCACCGTGTAGCTGATGATATGCACGCTCGCTTGAATCGCATTTAGTTGCTTCAAAGCATTCGTCATTGTCACTCGACCACCCGGCGCTTCGACACCATCGGTGATGATTACGAGATGACGCGTCCCCGGTAGCGTGTCTTTGAATTGATCGGCCGCGGCTGCAATAGCATCCGTGAGACGGCTGCCCTTGCCTGAATTCAGTTTCGTCTTCAACACCTTTGCGACCGCCGTCTTGTCTGAGGTCCAACTCTGCAACAGTTCTGGCTTCATGGCGAACTGCATGACCGCGATGCGATTGCCGGGAAAAAGAGTCGAGACAACACGCAGCGCCGCGTCGCGCGTCAGATTTGTATCCTTCAATCCAAGTTGGTTGCCGACGTCGAGCAACAACAGCACGTTGGTCGGTAGATGTTGAATGCTTCGGATCTGCTGCGGCTGACCATCTTCGAGCACCATCACATCCTCGATGTCCAACGTTGGATCGTAATGGCCGTAGGTATCCGTTGCGGCGACCGGCAGCCGCACCTCTTCCGTGAATACGCGGATTGGTTCCTGATCGTCTTTGGGAATCGGCGATGGTTTCGGATTGACTTGCGCAGAGGAAGAAACAGCAAAAAACGCGAGCAATAAAATGGTTAACAGATAAGCGCGCAAACTATTTAACTCCGGCGAATTGATTGGCGTACGGCAGGTTTGATGCCGAGAGTTGTACGTTGACGTTGCCCGCAAAATAATAAGTTGCGGCACAATCAGCGCGCAGCCTTGCGCGCCTGAGCCTGCACCGCAGTGATTGCGATGGCATCGACGATGTCTTCCGCTTTGCAGCCGCGCGACAGATCGTTTGCAGGTCGATCCAAGCCTTGCAGGATTGGACCAATGGCAGTCGCTCCTGCGAGTCGCTCCGTCAATTTGTACGCGATATTTCCGGATTGAAGATCGGGAAAGATCAAGACGTTCGCGCGCCCGCCGATCGACGATCCTGGAGCTTTCGATTGGGCAATCGCCGGCACAAGTGCCGCGTCGGCCTGCAACTCGCCATCGATTTCGATTTCCGGCGCGCGGACGCGAACGGTCTTGGTTGCTTCGACAACTTTATCGATCAGACGATGACGCGCCGAGCCTTTGGTCGAGAATGAAAGCATCGCGACGCGCGGTTCCGCGCCCAGCAACGCGCGACATGAATCAGCAGACGCAATTGCAATCTCGGCCAGCTCAGCCGCGCCAGGCTCAATGACGACGCCGCAATCCGCAAAGATCATCGCACCGTTATGGCCGAGGTCAGGATCGCGCAACGCCATCAGGAAGAAACTCGAAACCAGTTTGAATCCCGATCGCACGCCGATGCAGTGCAGCGCCACTCGCACGGTGTGCGAAGTTGTGTTCGTCGCTCCGGCAACTGATCCGTCCGCTCGTCCGTCACGCACCATCAGATTTCCGTAATACAGCGGATCGCGCAACGCAGTTCGCGCTTCATCCGTGGTCATGCCCTTTGCACGGCGCGCTTCGTAAAGCAGCGCAACCATCTTCTCGAAATCGCTCGAACGCTTGTGATCGATCAGCGCAACGCCCCCGAGATCCGCGCCCGCCTCTCGCGCCGCCGCACGAACTCTCTCTTCGTCGCCAAGCACCGTGATACGCGCGAGCCTCTGACGCGCGGCACTGCTGGCGGCGACGACTGTGCGCGGATCTTCACCTTCGGGAAGGACGATGTGTTGCGGATTTGAAGCTGCGCGCTGGCGAATTTGATCGAGAATATTCACTTCGGTGGTCAGTAGTCAGTGGTCGGTGGTCAGTTGCAAGAGCGACGGCAATTTATCATGAGAAGGCCCAGCCTGAAAGCTTGCCCCGAATCATGTCGCTCGGATAGACTTTCCCCGAACGCGTAGGAACGAATTGTCAACACCGGACGTAAATACAACTGCCGACGAACCAATGTCGAAGAAATCGAAACTTGAACTCAAGAGCCGAATGAAGAACCTGCTCATGTTCTTTCCGAACATGGTGATTCTGACGGCGCGTTTGATGGTTGATTCGCGAGTGCCTCGAACTGAGCGCGCGCTGTTCGCGGCGGCTTTGATTTACGCAATCATTCCATTCGACTTTATTCCGGACATGATTCCCTTCGTTGGACAGATAGACGATCTGTTTCTGATTTCGCTCACCATACTTCGCTTGATTGATCGCACCGACGACACGATAGTGCGCGAGCATTGGCGCGGCGGCGGCGACATCGTCGCGCTCGTGGAATCAGCCGCGACCATCGCTCCCTTATTGATTCCGCGACGCATCAGCCGCGTTTTGATCTCTAAAGTAAGGCCCACTGCTGAAGGCACCGGCCTGCTTGTGAATGCTTCGAAGTTTGAGCCGCTGATGGTTGAGGTTCCGGAACAGAGTCACAAACCCGGTCTTAAAGAAGTTTCACGCCGGCGAGGAACTGCGCGTAACAAGAAATCCACTTAGATCTTTATCTGAAAAGATCAGCAACATTACAACTAAAGCCTGGAAGCATGGGCGAGGTAATCGCTTCGTCGCTAACGAAGGTCGTAAAGAACTTGAGCTTTCCCGCTTCTCGTCTGTAAACCTCGACTGCGCGCGCACGCGTGTCGACGATCCAATATTCATCGACGCCGTATTTGTCGTAGAGTTTCAGTTTGAGCTTGCGATCCCTCTCCATGTTCTGCATTCCGGGCGAAAGGACTTCAATCACAAGGTTTGGCGCGCCGTAAATCCGTGTTCCTGTTGCGATCTGATCGCGCCGCTCATTACTGAGGTAGACGAGATCAGGAATCACGCCGTCGTAATCGCTGAGTATCACTCCAGGACCGTACAATATTTCCCCGATCGGATTTTGAACCAGAAAATTGGCGACAACAAAGTGGAGTCTTCCGATGGTGCGTTGGTGTATTAATTCGGGAGCGGTTGACACGTACAGTTCTCCTTCGATGAGCTCGTAGCGATTCCCATCTCGCGGCAAGCCCTCAAGGTCTTTGTTGGTGAGTAATGTTTCGAGTTGTGCGGACATCAGATCTCCTGATGATGAAGGAACAAGCCGATTGTAGCACGGCGAAACTCTTAGGCCACGGTCATGACTTTGAGTTCGCGGTTTGCGGGCGGCGAGGCGGTTTCGGTTTCCGGCCGACGGTCGCGATTCACATGCCGATACAAAATATCCCGCTGCTGCGGAATAAATCCCGCCTCGCTAATCAGATAGCGCAGCGTTTCTTCTGAAGCGCGGTTGTGCGCGCCCGCGGCTGAGACGACATTCTCTTCGATCATGATCGAGCCCATATCGTTCGCGCCAAAGCGCAGCGCAACCTGTCCGAGCCGCAATCCCTGAGTTAGCCACGACGATTGAATGTTGTCGATGTTGTCCATGAAAAGGCGCGAGACGGACAGCATCTTGAGGTAATCGATTCCTGTTGGTTCTTCTTTTATCTTTCGTCCCAGCGCCGTGTTTTCTCTTTGAAACGTCCACGGAATGAAAGCGAAGAAGCCGCCGGTTTCATCCTGGAGATCGCGAATCCTTTGCAAGTGACGCACGCGATGTTCCGTTGCGTCGCCGATACCGAACATCATCGTCGCGCTCGATCGCAAACCGACCTTGTGCACCGCTCGCATCACGGCCAGCCATTCATCAGTCGTGCACTTGGTCGCCACACGCTTGCGCACTTCATCGTCGAGAATCTCCGCGCCGCCGCCTGGCAAACTATAAAGGCCGGCGTCCTTCAGGCGCTGCATGACGCTCGCGTAATCGAGACCTGAGATCAGATGGATGTTGTGAATCTCGGGAGGCGAAAAGCAGTGAAGCCAAAACCCGGGATACTTCGCGGTCAACGTGCGCAGAAGATCTTCGTACCACTCAATTCCAAAATCGGGATGCAGTCCGCCCTGCATCAAAACGCCGGTGCCCCCAAGCGCGATGGTTTCGTCGATCTTTTCGCAAATCTCGTCGATAGTCCGAACGTAAGTGTCAGGCGCTCCGGGACGGCGATAGAATGCACAAAACGTGCAGACAACATTGCAGACGTTTGTGTAATTGATGTTCCGGTCGATGATGTACGTGACGATGTTGTCCCTGTGGCGCCGTTGGCGAATTTCGTCTGCGGCTGCTCCAATCGCCGCGACCTCGTACGATTCGAGCAAGGTCGTGCAATCGCTGGAACTCAGACGTTCGCCTGCCAAACTCTGGTCGAGAATTTTTTGAACTTGCGGATCAGACATCGGCTTTAGTCTATTGATTTACGGAACAATACTCAAAGTCAGGCGTCAAATCTCAAAGCCGGCTTCTTTCAGGGTCGCCGGGAAACTCCGGCAAGTGCTTACGCTTCAAACCTGCGCAAACCGCGCGTAGAATTAGCGAAGTACCTTCGGCTGCGTTCCGCAATTTAAGCCGAGGCAACCGATTGGCGAGCGCATCAAGCCGCTCCGCTTTCCTAATGGCTTTTACAGAAAGGACGTAGCCATGAACCGCCCACTAGTGTTGTTCCTCTTCTCTACGATTGTCTTCCTCGGCTCAGACATTTCTTATGCGCAACTTGTTGAGCTTCCACCGCCGCCCGCTGCCGCGCCGCCGACCAAAATTGATCCAGCGACGGAGAAGAAAGCGCTCGACCTCCTCGAAACCTTGACTGATCAAGTGATGAATCTTCACGCGCCATCGAACCGGATGCGCGCGGAGATCGCCGTTGGTGATCTGCTTTGGTCCCGTGACGAAAAGCGTGCGCGTTCACTGTTCACGGCGGCGCTGGCGCAACTCGCGTCTCGGATTTCCGAATTGGATTACAGCGATCAGGAAGTCTATGCCGAGATCACGCGCATCACTCAGTCGCGTCAGGAATTGCTGATGCGGATCGCGGCGCACGATCCTGAGTTGGCAATTACGGCGCTCCGCCAGACTCGTCTGCCGGACAACAATGCGCGTGCGCGCGGCGGCTGGACTTTTCAGAACGAAGCAAACCTCGAACTGAGTCTGGCCAATCTGATCGCGGCAAAGGATCCGGCAGCAGCGCTCAAGCTGGCCCGTTCGAGTTTGTCACGCGGCGTGTCGTGGAATGTGATCTCGTTTCTCTCGCAGCTTTATCAGAAGGATGCAACCGCCGCGAAGAGTCTGTATCAGGAAATCGTCGGGAAGATTAAGGATGACAACATGGCGCGCAGCCCGGACCTTGCCAACAACGCCTGGAATCTCTTGACATCGTTTCAGCCACCGCAAGCCGACGAAGACACGTATCGCGACTTGTTGAATACGACACTGGGTTATGTCCTGGGCGGCAATCGCGAAACACAAACCGGAATGAGCATGGCGCAGAACTTTTATTATCAACTCGAGCGGATGAAGCCGCTGGTTGAAAAATATGCGCCGGCCCGCGCGGCAGAATTGCGTGATTGGTCGCGAACGGTCGAGCGCACGCTCGATCCTCAGGTGAAGATGTATCAGGACCTTCGCAAGATCAGCGAGAACGGATCTGTCGATGACATGCTCGCGCTCGCGGCAAAGTATCCGCCCGAGTTTCAAAACCTGCTCTATCAGAATGCCGCGTGGAAGGCGTTAACCAATGGCGACGCGAATCGAGCGAAGGAAATTATCGACATGATGCCTGATCCCGTTCAGCGCCGGCAGATGCTGGATCAGATCGAAAATCAAACGGCGAATGCTTTGGAAGGCAACAACAAGATCATCGAAGCTCGCCGACTGGCCGACAAAGCAAAGACAATCGATCGGAAGATCGACATCCTCATTCGAATGGCCGGCGAAGTAGCGGCGAGCGGAGACAAGAAGGGCGGTTTGGATTTGCTGAATGAAGCGAAAGCAATCGTAGCTTCAACTCCGCAATCAGCGGGTCAACTCAATGCTCAGTTGCGCCTGGCCCAAGCCTATTTGAAAGCTGACCCTGATCAGAGTTTCGCGCTCTTACAACCGTTGGTTACAAAAGTGAACGAACTGGTAGCCGCGGCGGCATTGCTCGACGGCATCGATTTCCGTTATCTGAGCGAGGGCGAGTGGCAGATGCCGGGTGCGAGCAATCTCGGCAACCTGGTCAATTCGCTGGATCAGACCGTGGCGGCGCTGGGCCAGACAGACTTTGATCGCGCGCGCACGCTAGCAGATCAGATTGAACGGCCCGAGATGCGCGTGCTGATGGAAATCGATCTGGCGCAAACCGCGTTAGGAATCAAACCAATAAACGCGCCGCCGTTTGGCGGGCGCATAATGTCGGGCGGGATGATGATAATTAACCAATGACATTGTATTAGCATTCTTACCAATGACATACGAGATTGAATTGAAACCTCGCGCAATTCGCGATCTCAAAACTATCGACAGGACAATGGCTCGACGAATCACGGAAAAGATTGGCCATATGAAGCAAGATCTCGCTGGTGATGTTAAGCGCCTGACGAACTCTACGCCTGAATTTCGGCTTCGCGTCGGTGACTATAGAGTTCTATTCGAAATCGAAGGCAATAAAGTGATAGTCTATCGCGCATAAGACATCGTAAAGATGCTTACTCTTAGCGAGGTGCGACCAATGATCGAACTGCATCCAGAGATATTAGTCAAAGATGGCGAGAAGCAATTTGTGATTCTGCCGTACGAAGAGTTTGCCGCGATTCAGGAAGCGCTGGCTGATGCAGACGACTTAGCCGCGTTGAGGATTGCTAAGCAAGAAGAACACGATGCTCCGACGGTTGCGTTGGAACAAGTTGTCGACGATTTAGGGCTCCACGGTTAACGACCTCACGAAGTTCTCGAAGAGACTTTCAAAAAGAACCGTGACGCGCAAATTCGATCTGCACACGCATTACTACCCGCCCGTCTATTTCGACAAGATTAGCGAGCTTCCTTCTGAGTTTTCGTTCGACAAGAGTCCCTCCGGTCAAACGATTATCACCTATCGCGGGGCACGTTTCTTTGGCGTAACTCCGCCGATGACTGATGTCGCGAAGCGACTCGAAGATATGGATCGCGTCGGCATCGACGTTGAAGTCGTGTCGCTTTCTACCCCGAATGTCTTTTTTGCTGACGCGCAGCATCAACCGGAAATCGCGCGCATGGTAAACGATGCTTACGCTGAGTTAATGGTGAAATATCCGACGCGCTTCAAGGCTTTCGCTTCGATTCCGATGGATTCAGCGGATGAAGCATTGAAGGAACTGCATCGGGCGATCAATGAGCTGAAGATGAACGGCGTAATTCTCTTGAGCAACATCGGCGGAAAAGCGCTGACTTCACCCGAGTATCGTCCTTTCTTCGCGGAAGCGAATCGCATGAAGCTTTGCATCCTGCTGCATCCGATGCTGCCTGCGAACACCGATCCGTTTCGCGAGTACGTGCTGGGCCCAATCGTTGGATTCATGTTCGACACGACGTTGGCAGTCGCGCGCATGTGTTACGACGGAATGCTGAAAGACTTTCCTGACATTCGCTGGATCGTCGCGCATCTCGGCGGCGCGGTTCCTTACCTGATGGAGCGAATGGACAACGGCTGGCGCGATTTTGTTGAATGCCGCGCGAAGATCGATGAACTGCCGAGCACTTATCTGAAGAAGCTCTACTACGACACAGTGAATTTCAATCCGCACATGTTGATGATGGCTCGCGAAATGATCGGCGCGGATCACATGGTGATGGGCAGCGACTATCCACACCTGCTCGGTTCTATCGATCGCGCGGTCTCGTCGATTGAGAGTTTGGACATTGCTGACGAAGAGAAACAAAAGATATTTGAGGGCACGGCGCTGTCGATTTTGAATAATGTGTGACCCGGCGCGGTGGCGGCCCGATGCCTCAATCCAGTTTCATCACCACCG
>WNGG01007988.1_pt1 | contig 11688 bp, 12 predicted proteins | sample 5400661 | NCBI WGS metagenome assembly WNGG01 (sample SAMN13153372, study PRJNA577476) | soil metagenome | isolation source: 100 cm soil or saprolite under Garry oak tree replicate 1 | place: USA:California | collected 2016-06-15 | reverse complement strand
CCGTACGCCCGGAGGACGGTCGCCATCGGCTCCGCCTCGAACAGCACCTGGGACGTGAAGAAGTCGCACCCGGCCTGGGTCTTCTCCATGAGCCGATCGATCTCCGACTCGCGCTCCGGAATCGTGATGTTCCCGAGTGCGACGTCGGCCCGGCCGCGGAGGGCCGCGCGCAGGACGCGATTCGCCTCGACGACGGACGGGCCGGGATAGCGGATGCGGCCGCTCGTGCCGCCGACGAGGACGAAACTGCGGACCCCAAAATCGGAGGCCGACTCGCCGACCCAGCGACGCAACGCGGCGGCGGACGGCAGGTGGGCCACCACCTTGTTCACGATTGGATCGACGCCGAGGTCCGCCCCGAGTCGCGTGACGAAGTCGCGCGGGTCCAGGTTGCGGTAGAAAGGCTGGCCTTCGTGGTTCTCGTCCAGGACCTCGGGCACGTTGACTGCATCGAGGTCCGGGATCACACGCGCCGCCTCCCGCACCCGCTGAACGAAACCCGCGATCGACTTGTCACTCGCTCGCCGGGAGGGCGGCACGACCTCGAGGACGACCGGCGAGGAGCGGAGCCGCTCCCGGAACGCAGCGGGCATCGCGGTCGAAATGGCGCATGGCAGCACTTGAAACGTTCGCCCGAGCCGCCCGAGGGGGCAAGCATAATGTATTCCTCACGATTGTGGTCTCCGAGGCGAAGGGTTGGGCGAGCGGTTCCGGCGGCGGTCCCTCCCGTTCCCGCTGCACGACATCCGCCTGAGGGACGCATCGCCGCGGGACCTGGCCGACGTCTCCGAGCGGATAGGGCTCGCACTCAGCGTCGACGAGATGCGCCGCATCCAGGAGTACTTCCGCGCCGCCGGCCGCGACCCGACCGATGTCGAGTTGCAGAGCCTCGGACAGGCGTGGTCGGAGCACTCCTGCTACAAGTCCTCGAAGACCATCCTGAGGGAGTTCATCTTCCCCGTCCAGGCGCCGTGGGTGTTGGACCGCGGCGACGCGGGCGTCGTGGAGTTCGACGTGGACCACGCCTATGCGCTGCGGATCGAGAGCCACAACCATCCGTCCGCGGTCGAGCCGTACGGCGGCGCGAACACGGGGATCGGTGGGATCCTGCGGGATGTGCTCGCCATGGGCGCGCAGCCGATCGCCCTCGCGGACCCGCTCCACTTCGGACCGCTCGACACGCCGATGGACGCCCTGCCGAAAGGAGCGAAGCATCCGAAGTACCTCTTCGGCGGCGTCGTCGCGGGCATCCGCGATTATGGCAACCGCGTCGGGATCCCTACCGTCGCAGGGTGCATCGTCTTCGACGAGGGATACCTCGGAAACATCCTCGTGAATGTGGCGTGCGTCGGCTTCGCGAAGAAGTCGCAGCTCCTGCGGAACCGGGTGGCGTCCCCGCGCGACGTCTTCGTCCTCGCCGGAGGCCGTACGGGCCGCGACGGAATCCACGGGGTCACGTACGCGAGCCTCGAGCTGACGGAGAAGTCGGTGAAGGGATGGCAAGCGGGCGCCGTCCAGCTCGGGGACCCGATCCTGAAGGAGCCGTTGATCCACGCGTGTATCGAGTCCGCACAGGCGGGACTGCTCGACGGCCTGAAGGATCTCGGCGGCGGCGGTCTTTCGTGCGTCGTCGGGGAGATGGCCCTCGCCGGCGGCTGCGGCGCGGAGGTCGACCTCGAGAAGGTCCCCCTGAAGGAGGAAGGTCTCGCGCCCTGGGAGATCTGGGTGTCCGAGAGCCAGGAGCGAATGATGCTCGCGGTGCTCCCGGAGCACGTCGACAAAGTGATGCGGATTTTCGACCTGTACGATGTGCCCGCGACGGTCATCGGTCGTGCGATACCGCAGAAGATCTGCCGGGTCTCGTACGATGGGAGGGTGGTGCTCGAGATGGATCTCGAGTTCTACACGGGCGGACCCGAGTACACGCGCGAGTTTCGGCCCGCCCGTCCGCCGCCGGGGGACGAAGTCCGGCTTCCGCCGGAGCCGGGGGACTACCGAACGACGATCCTGAAACTCCTCGCGGCCCCGAACATCGCCTCGAAAGAGTACGTGATCCGGCAGTACGACCACGAGGTCCGTGCGTCGACCGTTCTGAAACCGATGCAGGGAGTGATCGGCAAAGCGGCCCACGGGGACGCGGCCGTGATCCGACCCCTCGTCGACTCGTGGCGGGCCCTCGCGATCGCGGTCGCGTCGACGCCGCACATCACGTCCATCGACCCGTTCGCCGGAGGCGCGTCCGCTGTCGATGAGATGTGCCGCAACCTCGTGGCCGTCGGCTCGAGGCCCCATTCCCTGACGAACTGCCTGAACTTCGGGAACCCGGAGAAGCCGGACCGGCTGTGGTCCTTCCGCGAGGCGGTCCGCGGGATCGGGACGACGGCGAAGGCCTTGGGCATCCCGATCCCCTCGGGGAACGTGTCGTTCTACAACGAGTCCCCCCGTGGACCCTGTCCGCCCACTCCGGTCGTCCTCGGCGTCGGGATCGTGGACGATCTGCGGCGGTGCGTGACGTCGGACTTCAAAGGGCCGGGCGATCCGGTCGTCCTCGTCGGGGCCACGGGGCCGGAACTGGGAGGTTCCGAATATCTCCGGCTTCGGGGCAAAGGGCTCGCGCCGGTCCCCGGCGTCGACGCGCTATGCCTCCGGGCGTCGATCGACCATCTCCTCCAGGCGATCCGCGCGGGAACTGTTCGCGCGTGCCACGACCTCAGCCACGGCGGTCTCGCGATCGCCGCCGCGGAAATGTGCCTAGGAGGCGACGTCGGCGCCGACCTCAAGATGTCCGCGATGGAGCCGTTCCGCTGGGACGTCCAACTGTTCTCGGAGTCGAACGGACGGTGGCTCGTCGAGGTCGCGAAGGATCGATACGAGGAGGCCATGCATCTTCTCGAGGGCGTCCCAACGACGTACCTGGGGACGACCGGCGGCGGCTCCTTGCACCTCGGCCGAGGCCGGCAGTGGACGTCCCTCGCGATCCCGGTGATGCGGAAGGCGTGGACCGAGGCGATCCCGAGGCAGGTGGTCGTCGCATGAAGCGGTCGGCGATCCACGTGGGGGTCGTGTACATCGAAGGCACGAACTGCGAGGACGAGTCCGTCGCGTACTTCCGGCTGCTGGGCGCCGACGCCGAGAAAGTCCATCTGAAGCAGTTGACCGGCGACGTGGCCGCCGAACTCCGGCGCGACCTCGACGACTACGACATCCTCATGATTCCGGGCGGCTTCGCCGCGGGCGACTATGTCCGCGCGGGCACGATCTTCGCAGCCCGGCTTCGATCGAAGCTTTCGGAGGACCTCGTCGACTTCGTGAAAGCGGGCAAGCCGGTGTTCGGGGTGTGCAACGGGTTCCAGGTCCTCGTGGAGGCGGGCCTGCTCCCCGCCCTCGGGGGCGTGATGACGGACGAGCCGGAGGCGGTCCTCGCGACGAACGACTCGAGCCATTACGAATGCCGGCCCAGCTTCCTCCGCCTCGAAAACGGCGGGTCGTGCGTCTTCACGCGGGGCCTGAAGCGAGGCCGCGTCGTCACGTTCATCTCCGCGCACGCGGAGGGGAAGTTCCTGTTGCCAAGAGCCCGGGAGAAGGCGATCCTGCGGGAGCTCGTTGACAACGACCAGATCGTCTTCCGGTTCGTCGACGACCGAGGGAAGTACGCCGGCTACCCGTGGAACCCGAGCGGGACGACGTTCAACATCGCCGCGCTGTGCAACCGCGACGGGAACGTCTTCGGGGTCCAGCCGCACCCGGAGCGCTGCTTCTTCCGCCACCTCCATCCCGACTGGACGCGCCGGGACGATGGCGATCCGGTCTACGGCGATGGGAAAGAGATCTTCGACGGGGTACTTCGATACGTGGAGAAACGATTCTAGCCGCGCCGCAGATCCGACGGGCCGCAGGAGTTGTTCCGCGCGGTCTCGCGGAGCGCGAGCGGCTTGACATAGTTATATGCTCTCGGGATTGGCATGCGGGGCGGCATGGAGGGACGCCCCTATCGGTCGGGGCTCGACCGCGTCTACCTTGTCGGCTTCGCCGCGGTCGTCGTCCTCCAGCTGTCAGCGGGAGTGGCCCAACTCGTCACGGGCATCCCCGTCCCCGCGGCGACGGTCGTCGCGACGGCCTTCGTCATCGCGTGCATGCTGCGGGTGCACGGCCTCTGGGGCACGATGGCGTTCCTCGGCCTGGTGGTCGCGATCCCGTTCGCGTCCGAGTTCCTCGGAGTCTTCACGGGCGTCCCGTACGGCGCGTACGCGTACCTGGACGCGCCAGGGCCCTACGTGCTCGGACTCGTGCCGATCTTCATCTTCATCGCTTGGATCCACGTCGGCTACCTCGCGATCGCCTCGACGACGGCGGCGCTCGGTCGCTCGTCGCTCTGGCTTGCGCCGATTGACGGGCTCGTGGCCACGGCGTGGGACCTGCTCGTGGACCCGGTGGCGGTCCGGTCTCGATTCTGGACGTGGCTCTCGCCCGCGACGGTTTACGGCGTACCGATCTCGAACTTCCTCGGCTGGTTCCTCGTCGTCACGGCGCTCTCCCTCGCCGCGCGGTGGACATGGGCGCGCGATGCCCGGGCTCCGGCCGCCGCGCCGCGGGTGGTCCTCTCGATCCTCCCCGGCGTCCTCCTAGCGTCCGGCCTCCAGTTCGCGATCCTCGCCACGGCCTATGGATTCGTCGGAAGCGCGATCATCGGCCTTGCCGTCCTCTTGACGACGATCGCAATCGGATGGCGCCGCTTCGCGACGACCCCTCGCGAGCGTCTGTCGCCGAGCCCGTGGACCCGACGCGAGGTCGCGCGGCCCGCACGAGAATCGGCGGAGGGCGATGGACGGGCCTGAGGTGCGGGGCACATCCGCCGGAACACGAAACTCGGGCCGCCTCGAGTCCAGGCTGAATCCGGCGCCTATTGGACGGAAATCTCGGCTCCGGATGTCAAGGCCTCGACAGACGGGGTTCCGCCGAGCGCGGGCAGGATGACGTAGGTGTGCCCCAAGGCAATCGGACGACCGAGATCATCGACCTGGCCCCATGTAAACGACCTCGATTCACTCCACCCCGGTTGGAGCGTCGCGGGAACGCCGCCGCGAAGACAATTCAAGGTGAGCTCGGTCGTGAGGGAGTGGTATACGGCCTCGCCGCTGTCCGTCACGACGACGAATCCGAGCTCATAGGGGATGCAGCCGGTCGCGATCGATACGGGCGCGTTTCCACCCACCGTCAGGACGACCGAGACCGTCACAGGTTCACCGGACGCGTACGTGATCCGGTCCGTCCCTGCAGTCAGCGAGAGGCTTTGGCGCGGATAGAACGCTACCATTGCGACGACGAGGACGAGCGCGATACCAACGAGAAGCGGCGCGATTGGAGGCGCTCGGGGCATCGGCGAGGTCTACGCGCCTCGGTTCCTTATGGTTTCGGCGTTAGAGCGTCACGGTCAACTCGGCGATGTCCCCGTCCTTCAACCCGACGGCGCTCCGCAGGTAGTGCTTCGAGATCACCTCGAGGACGTCCGTGTGGTGCGTCCGGATCGGCATGATGACCGCGCAGTCGACGTGGCCCATCGAGGCGAGGAAACATTTGGCGCCCCCGAACGTCCGGCCGGCGGCTTCGAACCCCGAGATCTCGATCCCCGGGTTCTCCTCGAGGATCCGCAGCTTCGCGAGGTCCGGGCCTCCGACCTTGAGGTTCAGCGTGCCCTCGTACGGCTCGAACCAGAGCTTCTTGCGAAACTGGTCCTTGTAGCCTTTCTGTCGCATGTAGAACGCGCCCTCCCCGAGGCCGCTCGCCACGCTCCCGGCGATCGTCAGGGTCTCCTTGATCTCGAACACGCGTTGGTAGTCCGCGTACTCCTTGCGCAGGACGTCCGCGCCTTTCGGCGTCAGGCGGATCCGCTGACGGCGCGTCGCGAGGTCGCGTGCCACGAGGCCGTCGCGGATTAGCTCGAGGATCCGCTGGGACGCGCTCTGCTGGCTCACCCCGACGAGCTTGCCCAGGTCGCGCGACGACAAGTTGACGAAGTCCTTGAGCCCGCCCGTGAGGGCGATCGCCTTGAGCGTCTCAACGTGGTACGGCTTCAGCGGCGCGGGACAGGCCGTCCCGGGCTTATGCCTTTCTCAGGGTCACAGGCCTTCCGCGACGAGGTGATTGCGGGATCGCAAGAAGACGCGCGGGACGCCCGCCGCCCGGAGTCGTTCGAGGAGCGGTTGGTCGTTCGTCACGACGATCGCGCGTCCGGAAGTCGCGAGGTCCAGCAAGGCGTCGTCCGCGGAACCGTGGCCTTCGATCGCTCGATACTTGTCCGCGAGCCGCCGCGCCGAGCGCGCATCGCGATCCGTCTCCGCAAGCATCGAGAGCTCGGCGAGCACCGGCGTCGGCACGGCGACATCCGCGTCCCCCACGACCCGTCGAAGCTCCGCGTCGAGGTGGACCTGGAACTGGAACGGCATCAGCAGCGCGTTCGCGTCGAGGAGGACGAGTCGAGACACCGTTTTCGTGCAGGGATGCCGAGCTATATGGGGGTGCGCTGAGAATCGGCCCGATGGGCTTAAGTACAGATAGTATCATAGCGACACTATGTCCGTAGTGAGGCGATATATCGTCTCACGAGGCAGGTGAACGCATGCGCACGATGGTAGTGGCATTGGTCGTGGCGGCCTTGCTCGCGGTTCCCCTCGGCTTGGTGGGGTCGGCGAGCGCGGCAGCGCCCCCGCGCGACCTCACGCCGGTCGTGATCGGTCCCATTTCGACGGATCGGTTCGGCGGCGGCGATCTCGTCGCGGTGAAAGCCGGGGACACGGTCTTCGGCGTACGGTATGGAACGAGCGATCACGTGAACGACGTCGTGATTTTCGCGGAGTACAAGCGATTCTTGGGCGGCGCGGAGATCGTCGACGAGCAAGGGAATTACATCGCGACGCGCGGTGTGCCGGTGTACACGGTCCTGGCCCAGAGCCTGAGCCGGTTCATCGAATTCCGGACCGTGAACGCGAGCGACGGATTCGACCTGATGAGCGTCGACACGCCCCTCGGAATTCCGGTGACGCAGAACATCCCAATCAAGGCGCGCAGCCTGACGACCGCGTGGACACTGAGCGGCTTGACAAACGAGACGTCCGATGGCGTGACGTACGTGAACTTCACGGTCGGCGCACCGGACCTCCCCTATACGCGCGTCCTCGACAACACGAGCATCGGAGACGGGATGCTCAACTACGTCGCGTTCACGTTCCACTTGACCGTGGACACGCGCGACAAGAGTGCCCAGATCCCCTGGTTCAAGGTGACCGTGAACGACGGCAACAGGTACGACATCACGGACGTCGACTTCCTCGGTTACAGGAACGTCACCGGCCCGACGGTCGCGATGGGCGCGAAATACGACCACCTGATCGAGGGCTGGGACTTCGCGTACCCGGAGAGCCGGCTCGCGCTCGAGACCCACCTCATCTTCGGGAACTACATCCCGGAGCGCACGGCGGACTTCCTCCACGCCCTCCTGCGCGAGCGCGCGGATGACGGGAACAGCACCGTGGGCGACGCGCGCACCCTGAACGACACGCTCCGGACCCGGCCGCGCCTCTACACGCGCGACAGCGTGTACCTCGACGACAACTACACGCGGATCGGGCGGTTCGAGTGGGCGACTGGCGTCACGGTCGACGGACGGCCGTCCACGATGACGTTCAACCTCCAGGGCGGCGGGCGGTTCCTGATCGAGCACGCGGGCGCGTACTTCGTGGGCTTCTGGCTCCGAGGCGCGTTCGTTTATCCGCAGGGCCAAGTCATCGAGCACGACCCGCTGATCTCGACGGAAGTCCTCGCTGATCTGCCGTCGGCGGTGAACCTCACTCCCCTCACGGTCCTCGCGGCACAGCTGGCGGTCGTCGCCATCGCCATGGGTCCCGCCCTGTATCTGCGAGCGAAGGCGAGGCGCCCGAAGTAGCGCCTCCCCTCCCCCTTTTTCTTCCCATTCCAATGCGATGATCGAAATCTTCGGAGGGATCCCCGCCAATGACGGATCGACTCTCGCCCGACGAATCCGGCCCCGAAAGCCGAAATAGCGAGGTCCGGATACGAGGCCCCGCGCATGCCCGACGTCTCGCCGGAGTGGACGGCCGAGCTGAAGAAAGGCTCGATTCAGCTTTGCCTCCTCGCGCTCCTCGCGAAGCAGGAGAAATACGGATTCCAGATCCTGCACGAGCTCCGGGACAAGTCGAACGGGTTCTTCGATCTCAAAGAGGGCACGTTGTATCCGGCGTTGCGGCGGCTGGAGGAACGGGGATTCGTCGAGAGCCGCTGGCAGGAACCGGAGACGGGCGTCCCGAGGAAATACTACCATCTCACGGACCGCGGGCGGAGCGCCCTCTCGGAGGCCCTCGGGATCTGGGACGCGATGACGGCGGGCGCGGCGCGCGTCCTGGAGGACGCCCGATGACGCCGCCGGACGAGTACCTGAATCAGGTGCGGCGAGCGATGGCCGGGATGGAGCCTGCGGTGCGAGACGACATCGTGCGGGAACTCCGCAGCCATGTGGCGGAATCGATGGCGGCAAACGGGGGCAATCCGGCCGCCGCGTTCGCCGGCCTGGGATCGCCCGGGGAAGTGGGTCGCCACTATCGCGCGATCTACGGATACGGTCGCCTGTACCGGACGCTCTTCGCGTTCATCGCGTTCCTCTTGGCCGTCCCCTCCATTCCCGTGTTGGTCGCCGGGAACGAGCGCATCTTCCCGTATGGCCTTTCAATCGTCTTCCTGATTGTCGTCGCCGCATGGGTCGTATGGGTCGACGTCGCGGCGGGATCGCGTGCTGGCCTGATTGCCGGAATCGCGGCGTTCGCGGGTCGAGTCCTCGCCTTTGCAATTGCCGCATCGACTCAGCCGGGCGCCGTCGTGACATCGGAAGGGATCGTAATTCTCATCGCCGCCTCACTAGCTCTCGTGCTCCTTGGATGGATGCCGGGGACCGCGAAGCAGATGTGGTCCGGGCCTCGGGCGGAGCTCTAGCCGTCCCGCCATCGCCGAACGATCTCACCGTGGTCGAAGGCCATCTTCGGAAGGTCGTGCGGATCGACCAGGGTCACATTCGCCGCATCGCTCCCGGCTTTCAGGACGCCCCCGACCTCTTCGAGCGCGTACGCAATCGAGACGACATGACCCCTCGGGTCTCGGGACGGATCAGAGAAGACGCCGACGAGTCGGACGACGCGCGTCTCGAGCCCCGTCTCTTCGCGGACTTCCCGCACCGCCGCGTCCTCGGCCCGTTCCCCGAGTTCGATGAAGCCGCCCGGGAGCGCAGGCATCCCACGGAACGGATCGTTCCGCCGCCCGATGACGACGAGCTTGCCGTTTTGGACCACGAGGCCGTCCACCGCGACGCGGGGAGCGCCGGCTCGCGGCATGGGATCACTCGAGCGACGGCATCCGGATGTCGTGGTCCTTCGCGAACCGGATCGCGTCCTCGTACCCTGCATCCGCGTGGCGCACGACGCCCATCCCCGGGTCCGTCGTGAGGACCCGCTCGATCCGCCGCTCGGCGTCCTCCGTGCCGTCGCAGACGACCAGCGCGCCGGCGTGGGTCGAGTAGCCGATGCCGACGCCCCCGCCGTTGTGCACCGCGACGAGGTCGGCGCCTGCGGCGGTGTTCAGGAGGGCGTTCAGGATCGGCCAGTCGGCGATCGGATCGGACTTGTCCCTCATGCCTTCCGTCTCCCGGTACGGGGAGGCGACGGACCCGGCGTCCAGGTGGTCGCGCGTGATGACGATTGGCCCGCTCAACTCGCCCGACGCCACCATCCGGTTGATCACCTTCCCGAACCGCGCCCGCTCTCCGTACCCGAGCCAGCACACGCGTGCCGGGAGGCCCTCCCACGGGAGATGTTTCTCCGCGAGGCGGATCCACCGGGCGAGCGTCTCGTCCTCCGGAAACTCCCGCAAGACGACGCTGTCCGTCTTGACGATGTCGTCCGCGTTGCCCGTGACCGCGACCCAACGGAAGGGACCGCGGCCTTCCGCGAAGAGCGGACGGATGAACAGGGGGACGAACCCTTGGAACGCGAACGCGTCCTCGACGCCGGCCTCCTTCGCCTGCCCCCGGATGTTGTTCCCGTAGTCGAAGACCACGCTCCCGCTCCGGAGGAACGCGAGCATCGCCCTCACGTGGATCGCGATTGACTCTCGCGACCGCCGCACATACTCGTTCGGATTCGAGGCCCGAAGCTCCGTCGCCTCCGTGACGGTCAGGCCGCGCGGAATGTAGCCGCCGAGCGGATCGTGCGCGCTCGTCTGGTCCGTGACGACGTCAGGCCCGATGCCGCGCTTCACGAGCTCCGGATGGACGTCCGCGCAATTCCCGACGAGTCCGATGGACAGCGGAGTGCCGCTCGCCTTCGCCTCAAACGCCATGCCGAGCGCCTCGTCGAGACGGTACACGATCCGATCGCAGTACTTGTTCGCGACCCGCCGCTTGATCCGAGCCTCGTCGACCTCGACGTCGAGGCACACGCCCTCGTTCATCTTGATCGCGAGCGGCTGCGCGCCGCCCATGCCGCCCATCCCGCCCGTCAGGACGAGCCGGCCCTTCAGGGAACCGCCGAAGTGTTTCCGCGCGCACGCCGCGAACGTCTCGTACGTCCCCTGGACGATCCCCTGCGAGCCGATGTACGACCACCCGCCGGCCGTCATCTGTCCGTACATCGTCAGGCCGAGCCGCTCGAGCTCGTAGAACGTCTCCCAGTTGGACCACTTCGGCACGAGGTGCGCGTTCGCGATGAGGACCCGCGGCGCGTCCCGATGCGTCCGGAAGACCGCCACGGGCTTGCCGCTCTGCACGACGAGCGTCTCGTCGTCGCGCAGGCTCTTGAGCGTCTCGACGATGCGGTGGAACGCGTCCCAGTTCCGCGCGGCCTTCCCTGTGCCGCCGTAGATGATGAGCTGGTCCGGCTTCTCCGCGTTCTCGAGGTTGTTCTCGAGCATGCGCAGGATCGCCTCCTGTCGCCAGCCTCGGCACCGAAGGCCGGGACCGCGCGCGGCCCTGATCCGCTCCATGCGGACGACCATACGTTCGGCGGGGTGTAAAGCCTTTTCGCGCACATCGGGGCTCAGCTCCGTCCTACCGATATCGCAAGATACTTTGGGGCGAGGCGACGATGGGGAGCCGTCCATGGCGTTCACCAACCGCCGGCTGATCGCGATCCTCATCGTGCCCTTCGCCGTCGTGCTCGCCACGGTCGTCGTGGCGACGTACGTCCTGCCGGCGGTGACATTGCAGGTCGATCAGGCGACGTACCACATCGGCGACGTGGTCCGCTTCTCCCTGCACAACGGGTTGAAGGAACCGGTGTACCTCGAGTGCACGGCCCCGTGGCAGATCTCTCGTGAGATCGACGGCAATTGGCACCCGGTCGAGGCGCATGTCTGCCTTGCGGTGATCGTGGCCGTGGCCCCCGGCGAGGCGCGGAACTGGAGCTGGGTCAGCCAGAGCGCGCGGGACCGTCCGGACCTCGCGCCCGTGGAGCCGGGGCAGTACCGCATCGAGATGTCGGCGTTGACGGCGTGCGAATCGCCGGCGCAAGGCTGCACGAGCGTCCACCTGACCGCGTTCTTCCGGCTCCAATGAGCTACCCGCAGATCAGAGCCGCGATGACACGACCGCCATCGCCTCGTGCCCGATCGCGTCGGCGCGCTTCAGCAGCC
>WNGG01007987.1_pt1 | contig 11688 bp, 9 predicted proteins | sample 5400661 | NCBI WGS metagenome assembly WNGG01 (sample SAMN13153372, study PRJNA577476) | soil metagenome | isolation source: 100 cm soil or saprolite under Garry oak tree replicate 1 | place: USA:California | collected 2016-06-15 | reverse complement strand
GCGGGCAGCTCGATGACGTGGTGCGGCGCGCCAACGCCGAGCCGGGACCGGCGCTGGTGGAGTTCGTCATCGCGCAGGAAGCGAACGTCTACCCGATGATCCCGCCGGGGGGCTCGCTGTCCGAGCCGATCGAGGCGCAACCCGCCCAGCCCGCCGAGACACCGGCGGACTGACGAGCGATGCAGGCGTCCCACGGCGTGGCGGTGCTGCTCGACGACGACCTGCTCGCGTTCAATCGGGTGATCGGCGTGGTGCGCCGACGGAATTTGCCGGTCGCGGGTATTACGGTCGGGCCGACCGAGCGACCCGGCGAGCTGCGGTTGGCCTTTTTCTTGCAGGCGGACGACGGCAGCGCCGAGCGCTTGCTGCGCCAGCTCGAGAAGACGCACGGCGTGCACGCCGTGACGCTCGTTCCCCAACCTTCGGAGGCAGTGCCATGAGTACACCTGTTGTGCGCGCCTTTTACGACAGCGACGCGGACCTCCGCCGGCTGGACGGCCGCGTCATCGCGATCATCGGATACGGCAGCCAGGGTCACGCGCACGCGCTGAACCTGAAGGAGAGCGGAGCGCGGGTCGTCGTGGGGCTGCGGCCCAACGGCAGCTCCTGGCAGCGCGCCGCCGCGGCGGGGCTGGACGTGCTCCCCGTGGCCGAAGCGGCGGCGACCGCCGACATCATCATGATGCTGGTGCCCGATCAGGAGGCGCGCGCCGTGTACGAGACGGGCGTAGCGCCGGCCTTGCGTCCGGGCAAGACGCTGATGTTCGCCCACGGCTTCAACATCCATTTCAAGGAGATCGCCCCGCCCGCGGGCGTGGACGTCTCGATGATCGCGCCCAAGTCGCCCGGCCACCTGGTGCGCAGCGAGTATCAGGCCGGCCGCGGCGTGCCGGCCCTCGTCGCCGTGCAGCAGGACGCGAGCGGCCACGCCCTGGTGGATGCCCTCGCCTACGCCGCCGGCATCGGCTGCACGCGCGCCGGCGTGCTCGAGACCACCTTCCGGGAAGAGACTGAGACCGACCTGTTCGGCGAGCAGGCGGTGCTGTGCGGCGGCGTAACCGCGCTCATCAAGGCGGGCTTCGACACGCTGGTCGACGCCGGGTACTCCCCCGAGCTGGCGTACTTCGAGTGCCTGCACGAGCTGAAGCTGATCGTCGATCTCATGTACCGCGGTGGGATGAAGTTTATGCGGTACTCGATCAGCGATACCGCCGAGTACGGCGACTACACGCGCGGTCCCCGCATCATCAGCGACGAAGTGAAGGAGGAGATGGTGCAGATCCTGTCGGAGATCCAGAGCGGCAGCTTCGCCCGTGAGTGGATCCGCGAGTCTCGTGCCGGTGGTCAGCGCTTCCAAGCGCTGAAGAAGACGGAGAACGATCACCTGATCGAGCGGGTAGGGGCGAAGCTGCGCGCCATGATGCCCTGGTCGGAAGAGGGCAAGGCGCGGGCCGCCGCGAAACCGGACCGCTCCGCCCCCGAGACGACGCGAGCCGCCGCGGCGCGATGACGCGGCCGACCGCTCCGCGCACCTTGTTCGCCAAGGTGTGGGAGGCCCACATCGTGCACCAGCTCGGCGACGGGCCGGTGCTGCTGTACGTGGACCTGCACCTGGTGCACGAAGTGACGTCGCCCCAGGCCTTCGGCGGCTTGCGCGGGGCGGGGCGGCGGGTGCGACGGCCCGATCTCACGCTCGCCACCGTGGACCACAACGTCCCCACCGGCGACCGGGCCCTTCCCATCGACGACGCCGTCGCGCAGCGGCAGCTCGAGGCACTCTCCGCGAACGCGCGCGATTTCGGCGTCGAGCTGTTCGACCTGCGCTCGCCCAACCAGGGGATCGTGCACGTGATCGGCCCCGAGCTCGGCGCCACCCAGCCCGGCATGGTGATCGTGTGCGGCGACTCGCACACCTCGACGCACGGCGCGTTCGGCGCGCTGGCCTTCGGGATCGGGACGAGCGAAGTGGAGCACGTGCTCGCGACCCAGTGCCTCGTGATGTCGCAGCCGCGGACGTTCGAGGCGCACTTCCACGGACGTCTCCCGGCAGGCGTCACGGCGAAAGACCTCGTCCTCGCCTTCATCGGACGCATCGGCACGGCCGGGGCGACGGGCCACGTGATCGAGTACACGGGCGACGCTATCGGCGCGCTCTCGATGGAAGAGCGCATGACCGTGTGCAACATGTCGATCGAGGCGGGCGCACGCGCCGGGATGATCGCCCCCGACGAGACCACCTTCGCCTACCTCGCGGGCCGGCCCCGCGCCCCCACCGGCGCGGCGTGGACGCGCGCCATGGCCAGATGGCGCCTGCTGCGGTCCGATCCGGGCGCGACGTACGACACGCGGGTGAGCATCGACGCGTCGACGCTCGCTCCACAGGTCACCTGGGGGACGAGCCCCGGGATGGTCACGGAGATCACGGGGCGGGTCCCCGACCCGGCGGACTTCCCGAGCGAGGCCGAGCGCGCGGCGGTCACTCGGGCGCTCGCCTACATGGACCTCCCGGCTGGGGCTCCGCTCGAGGGACTGCGGATCGACCGGGTCTTCCTCGGCTCGTGCACCAATGCCCGGATCGAGGATCTGCGCGCCGCGGCCCGCGTCGTCCGCGGCAAGCGCGTGGCGCCCACGGTACGGGCGATGGTGGTCCCCGGCTCGCAGCAGGTGAAGGCCCAGGCGGAGCACGAAGGGCTGGACCGCGTGTTCACGGAGGCCGGATTCGAGTGGCGCAACGCGGGGTGCTCGATGTGCCTCGGCATGAACGCCGACGTGCTGCAGAGCGGAGAGCGGTGCGCGTCGACGTCGAACCGCAACTTCGAAGGGCGCCAGGGCCGGGGTGGGCGGACCCACCTCATGAGCCCCGCGATGGCGGCCGCAGCTGCGATCGCGGGCCACCTGGTGGACGTGCGGGGTTGGGAGCTCGGCGACTGATGGAACCCTTCGTCCGCCACACCGGCAAGGCCGTCGGTCTCCCGCGCGACAACGTGGACACCGACCAGATCATCCCGAAACAGTTCCTGAAGGGTCTGGAGCGCACCGGCCTCGGGCCCGCGCTGTTCTACGATTGGCGCTACCGCCCCGACGGCACGCCGAACCCTGACTTCGAGCTGAACCGTCCCGCGGCGCAGGGCGCGAGCGTCCTGATCGCCGGCGCCAATTTCGGGTGCGGCTCCTCACGGGAGCACGCCGCCTGGGCGCTCGCCGGCGCCGGGTTCCGCACCATCCTCGCGCCGTCGTTCGCGGACATCTTCTTTGCAAACTGCTGCCAGAACGGGCTGCTGCCGGTGCGCCTCTCGCCCCACGAGATCGACGAGCTGTTTCGTCGCGCGCGCGTGCTCGTCCCCGGCGGCGACTACACCGTGACGGTCGATCTCCAGGAGCAGCGCGTCGAGGACGCACACGGCTTCAGCGCTCAGTTCACAATCGATCCCTACCGCCGCGAGATGCTGCTGCGCGGCCTCGACGAGATCGGTCGCACATTGCTCGAGGAGCCCCGCATCGCCGCCTTCGAGCGGCGCCGCGTCATCGGAACCGCCGGACTCAAGTCGTGACCGAGCTCACGATCGCCGTCCTCCCCGGAGACGGCATCGGGCCGGAGGTGACGACGGAAGCGGAGCGAGTCCTCTCGGCGGCGGCGCAGCGTTTCGGGATCGGGCTCGCGCTGCGCCACTATCCCATCGGCGCGACCGCCGTCGCCGCTGCCGGGAGCCCTCTCCCCGAGGCTACACGCGGCGCCGTGGTCCGCGCGGACGCGGTGCTGTTGGGCGCCGTGGGCGACCCGTCGCTCGACAGCGCGCCGCGCGAGCTCAAGCCGGAAACCGGGCTGCTGGCGCTGCGCGCGCTGCTGGGCGTCTACGCCAACCTCCGCCCGGTATCGATCCATCCCGCGCTCGCGGGCCACTCGCCCCTGCGCCTCGAGCGGCTCAGCGGCGTCGATCTCCTCATCGTGCGGGAGTTGACGGGCGGGCTGTATTACGGCGAGCCGCGGGGCAGGAACGCGCTCGAAGCGGTGAACACCCTCAAGTATTCGGTGGGAGAGATCGAGCGCGTGGCGCGCGTGGCGTTCGAGTCAGCGCGCCGCCGCCGCCACCTGGTGACCTCCGTGGACAAGGCGAACGTCCTCGAGGTGTCGCAGCTGTGGCGCGAGACCGTCACGCGGGTGGGACGTGAGTATCCCGACGTCCGCCTGGAGCACCTGTACGTGGATTACGCGGCGATGCGGCTGGTGGCCGACCCCGCGAGCTTCGACGTGGTGCTGACGGAGAATATGTTCGGCGACATCCTGAGCGACGAGGCGGCGGTGCTGGTCGGGTCGCTCGGGCTCCTGCCCTCGGCGTCATTGGGCGCGGGGCCCGGACTGTTCGAGCCGATCCACGGCTCGGCGCCGGGGATCGCCGGGCAGGGCATCGCCAATCCGATCGGCGCGATCGCCTCCGCGGCGATGCTGCTGCGCTATGGCCTCAAGCTCCCGGAGCCGGCGGACGCGGTGGACGCCGCCATCCGCGCGGCCTTGGACGCCGGGGCGCGGACGAAGGACATCGCGGGACCCGGGGAGCAGGCGCTCGGAACGCAGGAGATGGGGGCGCGGATCGCGGAGCTGGTGAACTCGACGCCTCACCCGCGTTCCCCCTCTCCGCGACGCGGAGAGGGGGTCAGGGGGTGAGGTCCGTCACCGCCCCCACGCTCGCGCTCGACACCAAGCGAGCGTACTTCGCGAGCACACCCGCCGTGTAGCGCGGCGCTGGCGGCTGCCACCGCGCCCGCCGCCGCTCGAGCTCGGCATCGCTCACATCGAGGTGCAGCACGCGCCGCTCCGCGTCGATCGTGATGGCATCATCTTCTTGGACGAGCGCCAGTGCCCCGCCCACCGCGGCCTCGGGCGCTACGTGGCCGACCACGAGGCCGTACGTGCCCCCCGAGAAACGCCCGTCCGTGATGAGCCCGACCGAGTCCCCCAGTCCCGCGCCGACGATCGCAGACGTAGGCGACAGCATCTCGCGCATCCCGGGCCCGCCTTTGGGGCCCTCGTAGCGGATCACGAGCACGTCGCCGGCCGTGATTCGTCCCCCCAAGATCGCGTCGAGGCACGCCTCCTCCGAGTCGAACACGCGCGCCGGGCCGGTCATGCGGAGCCGCTTGGCACCGCTGATCTTCGCTACGCTGCCCTCCGTCGCCAGGTTGCCGCGCAACACCGTGAGGTGGCCTTGGGGGTAGACCGGTCGATCCCACGGGCGGATCACCGCTTGATCGTGGCGCGGCTCCGCGGGAACGTCGCGTAGCACGTCCGTCATCGTCCGGCCGGTGACCGAGAGCGCGTTGCCGTGCAGCACGCCGTGCGCCAGCAGCATCTTCATCACCTGCGGAATGCCGCCCGCGCCGTGCAGGTCGGTCGTCACGAACCGCCCCGAGGGCTTCAAGTCGCACAGCACGGGGACGCGGGAGCGGAGCGCCTCGAAGTCGTCGAGCCGGAGCGGCACGCCGGCCGCGTGCGCGATCGCCAGCAGGTGCAGCACGGCGTTGGTCGAGCCGCCGATCGCCATGGCAACCGCGATCGCGTTCTCGAACGCCGGGCGGGTGAGAATCTGGCGCGGCCGCAGGTCGCGGCGGACCGCCTCCACCAGCACCTGCGCGGAGCGGGCCGCGCTCTCGGCCTTCTCGGCGTCCTCGGCCGCCATCGTGGACGAGTAGGGGAGGCTCATCCCCATCGCCTCGAAGATCGAGGACATGGTGTTCGCGGTGAACATCCCGCCGCAGGAGCCGGCTCCCGGGCAGGCACGGCGCTCGACCTCGAGCAGCTCGGCGTCGTCGATCTTGCCGGCGCTGTGCTCCCCCACGGCCTCGAACACGCTCACGACCGTGAGGTCGCGGCCGGCGTAATGTCCCGGCTTGATCGTGCCGCCGTACACGAACACCGCGGGGATGTTCATGCGGGCGATCGCGATCATGGCGCCGGGCATGTTCTTGTCGCAGCCCCCCACCGCGAGCAGGCCGTCCATGGCTTGCGCGTTGCACGCGGTCTCGATCGAATCGGCGATCACCTCGCGCGACACGAGCGAGTATTTCATCCCCTCGGTTCCCATCGAGATACCGTCGCTCACCGTGATGGTGCCGAACATCTGCGGCATCACGCCCGCGGCCTTGAGCGCCGCCTCGGCGCGGTGGGCCAGGGCGTCGAGCCCCAGGTTGCAGGGCGTGATCGTGCTGTAGGCGTTCGCCACGCCGATGATCGGCTTGTCGAAGTCCCGGTCGCCGAACCCCACGGCCCGGAGCATCGCCCGATTGGGCGATCGCGCCACGCCCTGGGTGATGCGGCGGCTGCGCAGCTCTGTCATGCGGTCCCTACTTCAGCAGCATGTCGTGCGGGCGCGCCTCTCCCGTGGCGAAGTGCTCGAAATCGACGTCGAACTTGGGATCGAGCGACATCCCACCCGGCCCGACGTTGATCAGGCGGACCCGGTAGGGCACCTTGCCGTCGAGATTCGAGAGCAGGGAGTTGCTGATGTAGAGCCGGCGGTTATCCGGCGTGAGCTTCATCATCTGAGCCTGCGGCACCGCGACGCTGCTCACGAGGGTCGGCTTGGCGGGGCTGGAAATGTCGTACTGCTGCACGCTGCCGGCCCCGAACAGCGAGACGAACAGGAACTTGTTGTCGTAGGAGATCCGCATATCCGCGGGGATGGAGCCGTCGGCGAGCTGGAGCACGCGACTGAACGCGAGCTTCCCGTCCTTCACCTCCCAGTACCACACGCTGTTGCCGAACGCGCAATTGATGAATCCGCCGCGCGCGGCGGCCCCGTGTAACCAGCGAACCTCGAGTGGCGCTTTGTCGAGGTGCGCCTGCTGGAGCACCTTGCCCGTCGTGAAGTCCCACCCCACAACCTCGTCGCCCACCTGATCCATCGGCGCCGGCCCTTTCATGATGTTGTGGGGATGCGCCCAGCTCGACGTCACCATGAGGTTCAGCTCAGGCTTCACGCCGACGTCGTACATGTACTCGGGCGCCGGCATCGCTCGCACGAAGTTGCCGTCGTTGTCGAGCTTGACCACCGCGCCCGGGGCGCCGCCGTCCTTGCCGCCGAGCATCGCGACCAGGACGCCGCCGGGCACCGCGTAAAACGTGTGCGGGCCCGAATAACCGGTCGTCGCCGCGAGGTCGGAGATAGTGCGGGCGAGCCGCGGGTGCCGCGGATCGGTCTTCACGTCGTAGATGAAGAGCCGGTTCGAAAAGAGACCGCCGGCGAAGATGCGCCCGGCGTCGGCCGTGTATCCGAAGTGGTGGGCCTCGTTCCCCGCGGCACTCGTGGCCGCGGTGGCGATCACGGTCGCGTACGTCGACGATGTGGGATCGGCGTCGATCACCGTCACAAAGTCGGGATCCTTCCCGTCCGCGTCGCTCGTCCAAACGTAGAGCAGTGACTCATGCTGGTCCGGCCGCAGGTTCTGCACGAAGACCGATTCATCGGATGAGCCTGCCGGGGCGGGCGCGGTGGCCCAGAACGGCAGCGTGGCGAGCAAGACCAGAGCGGTGGCTTTCATACAGACCTCGCGGAAAGGGTGGTGCGTGGAGCAACGTCGCCCGGGCCCATGCCCGGGTCAAGGGCCGCGTCGGCCGAGACGCTCCTAGCCGATACCACAACGGTGCGCTACAATCGCGGAGCCTCATGCCCCCGATCCGACGCGCGATCACGCTGATCGTGGCCGCCTTCCTGGCGGCTGCCCCGCTCCACGCGCAGCGGCCGGTCGCCGCCTCCGACACTGCGACGCCGAAAGACTCGCTCACCCGTTTCCTCGAAGCCTTCACCTACCGCAACCTCGGGCCCGCCGCCTACAGCGGCCGGGTGACCGCCCTCGCCGTGGCGGGGCCGCCCAGTCCCGCGCCCAAGACCATGTACGTCGGCGCCGCGGGTGGGGGCGTGTGGAAGACCGCGAACGGCGGGATCACCTGGCAGGCCATCTCCGAGGGACTCGGCGTCCAGACGATCGGCGACGTTGCCGTCGCTCCTTCGGACACGAACATCGTGTGGGTCGGGAGCGGCGAGCGAAACTCCCTCCGCTCGCAGTGGTGGGGCGACGGCGTGTACAAGTCCAGGGACGGCGGCAAGACGTGGACGAATATGGGGCTGGGCGACACACGCTCCATCGGTCGCATCGTCATCCATCCCACCAATCCCGACGTCGTGTACGTCGCAGCGCTCGGCCACCTCTGGGGACCGAATCCCGAGCGCGGCGTCTTTCTGACGAGCGACGGCGGCAAGACGTGGCGCAAGATCCTGTTCGTGGACGACACGACCGGGTTCGTGGACCTGGCGATGGACCCCTCGAACCCCGACGTGCTGTACGCCGCCGCCTGGCACCGGCTGCGCTGGGGCGGCGCGTTCATGCAGGGCGTAGGGGCGGGGAGCGGGATCTACAAGACGACGGACGCCGGCAAGACCTGGAAGAAGGTCACGGACCCCGCGCTCAAGAACGGTCTCCCCACCGACCGCATGGGCCGCATCGGGCTCGCCGTCTCGGCGCGCGATCCCAAGGTCGTATACGCCATGATCCAAGTGGACCGCGGCGTCACCGATCCGGCGCAGGGTCGCTTCGGCGGTGTGTTCCGCTCCGACGACGCCGGCGCGACCTGGACGCAGGTGAACGACCTGCAGGCGGTGCCGCATTACTACTACGACGAGATCCGCGTCGATCCCACGAACTCGGACCACGTGTTCGTGGCTGCGTCGCCGCTGCTCGAGAGCAAGGACGGCGGCAAGACCTTCGCGCGCGACTCCCTCCCGCGTGTGCACGTGGACAACCACGCCCTGTGGATCAACGCGGCGGATCCTGCCCACCTGATCCTCGGCAATGACGGCGGCGTCTACATCACACGCGATGGCGGGAAGGCCTGGGAGCACATGGCCCTCCCCATCGGGCAGTTCTACACGGTGATCGTGGACAGCTCCGTCACGCCCTACCAGGTGTGCGGTGGATTGCAGGACAACGGAGTGTGGTGCGGGCCCAGCCGCACGCGCGACACCGTCGGGACCACCGACGCCGACTGGTACCCGGTGAACGGCGGGGACGGCATGTGGGTCCAGATCCCACCACGCGATCCCTTCACGATCTACTCCGGCTGGCAGTACGGGCACGTCTCGCGGCTCGACCTCCGCACCTGGAAGCGCGACGACATCACGCCCCTCTCCCTCGACGCGGGCCGCGACTCGGGATACCCGTTCAGCTGGGGCTGGACCACGCCGCTGGTGCTCTCACCCCACGACTCGACGGTGCTCTACGTCGGGGCGAATCACCTCATCCGGATGACGCATCGGGGCGAGGATTGGGAAGTGCTGGGCCCCGACATGACGCGCGCCAGCCGCGAGCACCCGGCGCCCGAGGTGGGGCACACCAGCTACCACGCGGTCTTCGCGATCGCGGAGAGTCCCCTGTCGGCGGACGTCCTCTGGACGGGCTCCGACGACGGCCTCGTGTGGTTGACGCGGGACCGCGGCAGGACGTGGGCGAACCTCACCGCGAACTTCCCCAGGGTCGCGCCCACGGAATGCTGGGTGGGCGCGATCGCCCCGTCGCACCACGCCGCCGGCACGGCGTACCTGACGTACGACTGCCACTTCCGCGACGACTACCGGCCTCATGTCTACCGCACCGACGACTACGGGAAGACCTGGACCGAGATCGTGCAGGGCCTGCCCGCGACCGCTGGCAGCCTCACGATCGTCGAGGACCCGGTCAACGCGCGGCTTCTGTGGCTCGGCACGGCCACGGGGGTGCAGGTGACGGTGGATGGTGGCAAGCACTGGCGACGCTTCGGGAAGGGCCTCCCGCCGGTGCCGGTCGAGGGCATGGCGCTGGCCTTCGGCGCGCGGGAGCTGGTCCTCGCCACCCACGGGCGCGGCATCTGGGTGGCGAGTGTCGGCCCACTGGAGGAGATGTCGGACACGCTCCTTACGGAGGCGGCGCACCTCTTCCACGTGCCGACGGCGTACCAGTACCGGCGCAGCGACACCTATCCCAGCTTCGGGAGCCGGCCGTTCCTCGTGCCCAATCCGCCCAAGGGCGCGGCGCTCGCCTACTACTTGCGAGAGGCGCAGTCCGAGGGCCTGAAGCTCCTGATTACCACCCCCGCCGGCGACTCGGTGAAGCAGCTCACGGGGCCGGCCTACGCGGGGCTACAGCGCGTCACGTGGGACCTGACGCGCGACCGTCCGCGGCCTCGCGAGAAGGGTGGGCCGACCGACCTGACTGACCTGAAGCAGGTGCTGCCGGGCAGCTATGTGGTCCACCTGACGGTCGGCAAGATCAAGCTCGAGCGACCGATCGTGGTGCAGGACTGGCCGACTGACCAGCTGGGGAGGGTGCGGTAGTAGTCCTCTTGCCCGGCGCGCGTCACGGCGAATTTCTGACGCGCAAGTGCCCCCCACCGCGACGAGCGATGGGGGGCACCTTGTCCCGGACTCAATTGGCTTCAGCTTTGGACGAGGATCAGGAACCTCGAGCCCGACCAGAACCTGTCGGGATTGGCGATTTTCAGGCTGCCCGAGATCTGGCCTCCGTCGCCCGGCGGAGTGGCCAGGCCTTCCAGATTCTGTCGTGAGGCGATCCGGTAGGCCTTGTCCGGGGCGGGGAGTGGGATCTCGGTCACCACCCGCTTGTTGATCGGTGTGAAGTCCTTGGGATCGATTTGCCGCGCGGGCATGAGGACCTGGCCGAGCTTCGCGAAGATCAGCGGGAAGCGGCTTCCGCCTTCCTGTACGATGATCCCCCGCTGCATTAGCTCGTCCCGGGTTCCGATGATGTAGTACACCGTGTTGTTCTGCGTCTTCAGCTGGCCCACCGTGTCGGTGAGCGCTACGGTCTGCGCGGTCAGCTGGTTGATCTGATCGGTCAAAGCGGCGATCGTCGCCTTCTGCTGCGCCAGCACGCTGTCGTAGTTCGCGATCGTCGCCTCGAGGGTGTGACGCAGGCTGTCCGAGAGGGTGGAGAGACCGTGGATGCGGCTCTCGCTCTCGCGCAGCTTGCGCTCGCTCTCGCCGATTCGCGCCGTGACGTAGCGGATCTGCTGCACGACGCTGTCCCGCGCCGCGCCCAGCGGCGACTCGCTCGACACGTGCAGCTGCTTGCTCGGGATCCGGACCTTCGCGAGACTGGCGCTGATCTCGCTCATCATCCGGGCGTTCTCTGCCACTTCCTGTATCAGCCGGTCCCGCTCGTTCGAGACCTTCGACATCTCGGCTTGCGTTTCCACGCTGGGACCTTGCTTGCACGCATTGACGGCGAGCAGGGCGAGGGCGAGCCCCGTGCCCGTCGCGACGACACGGCTCATGCTGAACATTGCAATGCTCCCGGGCCTCGCGGCCCTCGTGCCAGAAACAGCGTGACGTGTGTCACGCCCTGTGAGGTTGTGCGTCGGCGCTCCGGAGGATGCTCCGTCGCCGATCGGGACGTGTTCTACCCCGGCGATGCGTCGGCGTTCAGGATACAACGTCGCGCTTAATCGCGATGTGATCCCGCCTACTAGCCCCGGGCCCTCATCGGGTCCGCCTCCGTGAGACCTCGGCATGCCGGAAGCACGTCACGAGGTGGTCGTTGACCAGCCCCGCCGCCTGCATGTAGGCGTAGCAGATCGTCGAGCCCACGAACGTGAAGCCGCGCTCCCGCAATGCCTTGCTCAGCCGGTCCGAGTCCTTGGTG
>WNGG01007980.1_pt1 | contig 11691 bp, 5 predicted proteins | sample 5400661 | NCBI WGS metagenome assembly WNGG01 (sample SAMN13153372, study PRJNA577476) | soil metagenome | isolation source: 100 cm soil or saprolite under Garry oak tree replicate 1 | place: USA:California | collected 2016-06-15 | reverse complement strand
GGCCGGTGAAGATCACGCTCAGCCGCGAGGAGGTCTTCTACTGCCACCGCGGGCGGCACCCGGTCGCGATGTGGATCAAGACCGGCCTCAAGAAGGACGGCACGATCACCGCCATGCACTTCCGCTCCGCGCTCGACGGCGGGGCCTACGGCAGCTACGGCGTCGCGAGCCTCTACTACACGGGCGCGCTGCAGACGGTGACGTACCGCATCCCGCGCTACAAGTTCGAGGGTGTGCGGGTCTTCACCAACAAGCCGCCCTGCGGCCCCAAGCGGGGCCACGGCACGCCCCAGCCGCGGTACGCGCTCGAGTGCCACATCGACAAGTTCTGCCACGACCTGGGCCTCGACCCCGCGCAGTGGCGGCTGCGCCACGCGCTGGCGCCCGGCGCCATCACCGCGAACCAGATGAAGGTGCGCACGATCGGCCTGCGCGAGTGCCTGGAGCGCGTGGTGGAGGCCAGCGGCTTCTCGGCCAAGCGCGGCCGGCTCGGCGCCGGCCGCGGCGTGGGCCTCGCGGCCTCCGCCTACATCAGCGGGGCGGGCCTGCCCATCTACTGGAACGCGATGCCGCATTCCGGCGTGCAGATCAAGGTGGACCGCAGCGGCGGCGTGGCCGTCTTCTGCGGCTCCACCGACATCGGCCAGGGCTCCGACTCGGTCCTCGCCTACGTGGTGGCGGAGGAGCTGGGCATCCGTCCCGAAGACATCCGCGTGGTCACCGCCGACACGGACCTGACCCCGGTGGATCTCGGCTCCTATTCCTCCCGCGTCACGCTGATGACGGGCAACGCCGCCATCCAGGCCGCCCGCCGCGTCCGCGAGCCGATCTTCGCCGCCGCGGCGAAGAAGCTGGGCGTGCCGGCCGAGCGGCTGCATGCCGCCGGCCGGCGCGTGTTCGACACCGCCGATCCGTCGCGATCGCTGGGGTTCGCGGAGGCGGTGGTGCTCGCGGAGTCCGAGTTCGGAACGCTCGGCTCGGTGGGGTCGTACACCCCGCCCCGCTCGGTCGCGAAGTGGAAGGGCGCCGGCGTGGGGCCGACGCCGACGTACTCCTACTCGGCGTGTGTCGTCGAGCTGTCCGCCGACCGGGAGACCGGCCTCGTCCGCATCGACAAGGTGTGGATCGCGCACGACGTGGGCCGCTCCATCAACCCGCTGCTCGTGATCGGGCAGATCGAGGGATCGGTCTACATGGGGCTCGGCGAGGCGCTGATGGAGGAGCAGGCCTTCCGCAAGGGCCGCCACAAGATCCCCTCGATGCTCGAGTACAAGAGCCCGACCACGCTCGAGATGCCGCCCGTGGAGTCGATCCTCGTCGAGACCCTCGATCCGGAAGGGCCCTACGGCGCGAAGGAGTGCGGGCAGGGGCCGCTCCTGCCCGTGATCCCCGCGGTGGCCAACGCGCTCTTCGACGCTCTCGGAGTGCGGATCGACGAGGTGCCGATCACGCCGGAGAAGGTGCTGGCGGCGCTGGAAGGCCGGCTGCGCCGCCCGCGCATGCCGGAGTTCACGTATCCGGAGACGGTGATCGTCCCGCCGCTCGAGCCGGCGGCTCCGGCGCGTGTACCTCAGGAGACGCGTTGATGTTGAGGCTGCCGCCGTTCCGGTACGAGGCGCCGCGGACGGCGCAAGAGGCGGCCCGCATCCTGGCGGATCACGGTCCGGAGGCGATGCCGGTGGCCGGGGGAACGGACCTCTATCCCAACATGAAGCGGCGGCAGTTCACGCCGAAGGTGCTCGTCGGCCTGAGGAACGTCGAGGAGGCGCGCGGCGTGAGCGCCAACGGCGGCCTGGACATCGGTGCCCTGGCGACGCTCAGCGACGTCGCGGCCTCTCCGGTGGTGAACGCGCGCTGGCCGGCGGTGGCGCGCTCCGCGGGCCTCGTCTCCTCGCCCCCCCTGCGCAACGCGGGGACGATGGGTGGCAACCTGTGCGTCGACACGCGCTGCAACTACTACAACCAGTCCGAGTTCTGGCGGGCGTCGATCGGCTATTGCATGAAGAAGGACGGCGACGTGTGCCTGGTGGCGCCCGGCTCCGACAAGTGCTGGGCGCTCTCGTCGTCCGACACGGCGCCGGTCATGATCGCCCTCGGCGCGGCGGTGACGCTCGCCGGCCCCTACGGCGAGCGGCGGATCGCGGTCGGCGACCTCTACGGACCCGACGGCATCGCCTATCTCGCGAAGAGGCCGGAGGAGGTGCTGACGCGGATCCACGTCCCGAACCGCGACGGCTGGGCCACCACCTACCGCAAGGTGCGCCGGCGAGGATCCATCGACTTTCCCGTCCTCGGCGTGGCGGTGGCCGTCCGTCTCGGGACGGCGCGCGTGGTCGAAGAGGCCCGGATCGTGCTCGGCGCCGTCCACACCGCGCCGGTGGAAGCGAGCGACGCCGGGGAGTTCCTGCGCGGCCGGCGCCTCGATCCCGAGACGATCGAGATGGCGGCGGGCATCGCCTACAAGCCGGCCCGGCCCCTCGACAACGCCGACCTGTCCTACGCGTGGCGCAAGCGAATGGTCCGCGTCGAGGTCGCGCGGGCGCTGCGCGAGCTCGTTTGACCCCCCTCCGGCGCGGATGCTAGCCTCCGCAGACCGGCTCCCGCCGCGCCGCCACGGAGGGTCATGGGCAAGGACACCCTCACCGTCACCGACAACCGGACCGGCAAGACCTACGAGCTCCCGATAGAAGACGGGACGATCCGCGCCATCGACCTGCGCCAGATCAAGACCGCGCCCGAGGACTTCGGGCTGATGACCTACGATCCGGCCTTCACCAACACCGCCGCCTGCCGCAGCCGGATCACCTTCATCGACGGGGACAAGGGCATCCTTCTTTATAGGGGCTATCCGATCCAGGAGCTGGCCGAGAAGAGCAACTACCTCGAGACGGCCTACCTGATCCTGAGCGGCGAGCTTCCCACGAAGGCGCAGTACGACGAGTGGGTGCACAACATCACCCACCACACGATCGTCCACGAGAACATCAAGGAGCTGATGGGGAGCTTCCGCTACGACGCCCATCCGATGGGCATGCTCGTCTCCACCGTGGCCGCGCTCTCGACCTTCTATCCGGACGCGAAGCACATCCACGAGGCGCAGAACCGCCGCACGCAGAGCTTCCGGCTCATCGCGAAGATGCCGACGATCGCCGCCTTCGCCTACCGGCACTCGGTGGGGACGCCCTACGCCTACCCGGACAACGAGCTGAGCTACTGCGGGAACTTCCTCCAGATGATGTTCAAGCTGGCCGGGAAGTACAAGGTCAACCCGGTCCTGGAGCAGGCCCTGGAGGTGCTTTTCATCCTCCACGCCGACCACGAGCAGAACTGCTCGACCTCCGCGATGCGCGGCGTGGGCTCCTCCGAGGTGGATCCCTACTCGGCCACCGCCGCCGCCGTGGCCGCGCTCTACGGCCCCCTGCACGGGGGCGCGAACGAGGCCGTCTTGCGCATGCTGCGGGAGATCGGCAGCCGGGAGCGCGTGCCGGGCTTCATCAAGGAGGTCAAGACGAGCGGGGGAGAGGTCCGGCTCATGGGCTTCGGCCACCGGGTCTACAAAAACTACGATCCGCGGGCGAAGATCATAAAGACGATGGCCGACAAGGTGTTCGAGGTCACCGGCCGCAACCCGCTGCTCGACATCGCCCTCGAGCTGGAGAGGATCGCCCTCGCCGACGAGTACTTCGTGAAGCGGAAGCTCTATCCCAACGTGGACTTCTATTCCGGGTTGATCTACCAGGCCATGGGCTTTCCCGAGGACATGTTCCCCGTGCTGTTCGCCATCGCGCGCACCTCGGGCTGGCTCGCGCAGTGGGAAGAGATGCTGCAGGACAAGGACCAGAAGATCGCCCGCCCGCGCCAGGTCTACAAGGGCCCGTCCGAGCGCCATTACGTGGCCCTCGAACGGCGGGGCTGATCGCACCCGGCCGCCCCATCGTCCGGAGGACAACGATGAACGCCGCCCTCGTTCGCCGGACAGCCCTGCTCGCCGCCCTCGCCCTTCCCGCCCTCGCCGCCGCCGACGAGGGGATGTGGACCTTCGACAACCTGCCCCTGAAGCTGCTCCGTGACAAGTACGGCTTCACGCCGAGCAAGCAGTGGCTGGACCGCGTGCGGCTGGCCTCGGTGCGCTTCATGGACGGCGGCTCGGGCTCGTTCGTCTCCCCCGACGGCCTCATGATCACCAACCACCACGTCGGCCTCGGCTGCATCCAGAACATCTCCACCGAGCGGCGCGACTACGTGGCGGGCGGCTTCATGGCCGCCGCCCGCGATCAGGAGCCGGCCTGCCCGGGCTACGAGGTCAACGTGCTCGTCGCGATGGAGGACGTGACCGCGAAGGTGCTGGGCGCGGTGAAGCCGGCGATGACGGACAAGCAGGCGGGGGCGGCGCGCAAGGCGGCCACCGCCCGCCTGGAGAAGGAGTGCGCGGACCGCACCGGCCAGCGCTGCGACGTGATCGCGCTCTACCAGGGAGGCGAGTACCAGCTCTACACCTACAAGAAGTACACGGACGTCCGGCTGGTCTTCGCCCCCGAGCAGCAGACGGCGTTCTTCGGCGGCGACGACGACAACTTCACGTTCCCGCGCCACGACCTCGACATCTGCATCATGCGCGCCTACGAGAACGGCGCGCCCGCCCGCCCCCCCGCGTACCTGCCGTGGGGCCGCGGGGGAGCGGAGGACGGCGACCTGGTGTTCGTCTCCGGCAACCCCGGCTCGACCTCGCGCCTCGAGACCATGGCCCAGCTCGAGTCGGAGCGGCGCGTGATCCAGCCGAAGATCCTGCGCTCGCTCAAGCGGCGCATCGCCATGCTGAGAGCCCATGCGGCGAAGTCACCCGAGAACGAGCGGCGGTCGAAGGAGTACATCTTCAGCTACGCGAACAGCATCAAGGCGCGCGCGGGCATGCTGCAGGCGCTGCAGGACCCCAAGGCGATGGCGGCCAAGGCGGTGGCGGAGAAGGACCTGCGCGGCCGTTACGGCGCGGGCCGCCCGGCCGCCGCCGGGACGGACCCCTGGGAGACGATCGCCGCCGCCCAGAAGAGGTTCGACGCCCGCTTCTCCGAGTACCGCCAGATCGAGCAGGGGCTGATGCACGCTCCGCGCCTGCTGGGCATCGCCGGCGACGTCGTGCGCTACGCGGCCGAGAAGCAGAAGCCCAACGACGTGCGCCTGGAGGAGTTCCGCGACTCCAACCTCGACTCCCTCGAGAACGAGTTGTACTCGCCGGCGCCGATCTACGACGACCTCGAGGAGGTGATGCTCACCGACCGGCTGAAGGAGGCGGACGCGGAGCTGGGCCCGGGCAACGCGATCGCCCGCACCGTCCTCGGCGGCCGGACGCCGGAGGAGGTGGTCCACGAGGCGGTGGCGGGCACCAAGCTCAAGGACGTGGCGGCGCGCAAGGCGCTCGTGGAGGGAGGGCCGGCGGCGGTCGCCGCCTCCAAGGACCCGATGATCGTGCTGGCGCGGAAGATCGATCCGTTGGCCCGCCCGGTGCGCGCGTTCAAGGAGGACGAGGTCGACGCGGTGCAGAAGAGGGCGGGCGAGCGCATCGCCCAGGCCCGCTGGAAGGCGTTCGGCCGCACGCTCTCGCCCGACGCGACCTTCACCCTTCGTCTGGCCTTCGGCGTGGCGAAGCCCTACCCGGCGGAAGGGACCATGGTGCCGGCGCGCACGACGTTCCACGGGCTCTACGACCGCTCGGCCTCCTTCGGCAACCGGCCGCCGTGGAACCTGATGCCCCGCTGGATGGAGCACGAGAAGGACCTGGAGCTGAAGACGCCCTTCGACTTCGTCTGCACCGCCGACATCATCGGCGGCAACTCCGGCAGCCCGGTCATCAACAAGGACGGGGAGTTCGTGGGCATCATCTTCGACGGCAACATCGAGAGCCTCGCCTCGGACTACTACTACTCCGACGAGGTGGCGCGGGCGGTGGCCGTGGACGCCCGCGGCATCGTGGAGGCGCTGCGCAAGGTCTACGGAGCGGCGGCCCTCGTCCGGGAGCTGTCATCGAAGTAGCCGCGCTCACACCGGGGGCGCGTCCGCTTGACCGGGTCGGGGCCGGGGAGCACCATCCTGCGCGGACGAGGGATGAGCAGAGCCAACGAGATCCTGCGGTCCTACGTGCGCCTGGTCGCCCGGCTGAGCGGAGCGGTCTCCGTGTCCCTGTACGTGCCGCCGGTCGGAGGCGACGCGGAGATGCTGATCCACGAGGGCCGGCTCGGCCCGCTGCCCGAGCTGGCCGACCCCGCCGCGGCCGCCGAGTCGCATCGGCGGCTCGGCGCCGGTCCGGAGGACGACGGCAAGGGGCTTCTCGCGGGCGGCAACGCCGAGGGACTCGTGTACCGCATCCCCCTGCGGTGGCTGATGCCGAAGCCGGAGGAGGATCCGGCCGGCCTCCATCGGCGCAAGGGCGACCGCGCGCCGGTGCCCGAGCTGACGACCCTCATCGGCCTGCGCTTCGACCGTGACAGCGCCGGCAATGGCCGCGACCTCCTCTGGTTCGCCACCGCCGCCGACGCTCTCAGCGACGAAGGCTGGTGGAAGGAGTTCCTGGGCCTGGCCGCGGGCTTCGCCGCCCACGCGCGCAGCGTCTCCCGCACGGCGCTCGACCAGGTCACGGAGCTGCCCGAGCGGGCGAACTTCCAGGCCGAGCTGGAAGCCACGCTCGCCCAGGCGCAGGAGCTGGCCCTGCCCGCCGCCCTCCTCCTGCTGGGTCCGGACGACTTCGGCTGGGTCAACGACCGGCTCGACCGCCGCTCCGGCGACCAGGTCCTGCGCGAGATCGCGACCGTCCTGCGCGCGAACCTGCGCAGCGAGGACCACGTCGCGCGCTACGGCGGCGCCATCTTCACCGTGATCCTGCTCGACGCGACGGCCGAGGACGGGCGGAAGGTGGCCGAGAACCTCCTGCGCCGGCTGGGCGACCATCGCTACCACGCGGGGAGCCTCCGCCTGGAGTTCAGCGGCGGCCTGGCCGCGGCCGATCCCGCGCAGCCCATCGACGCGCATGAGCTGATCCGGCGCGCCGACCAGGCGCTCGTCGCCGCCAAGCGCGGCAGCGCGGGCAACGTCCGCATCTGGGAGAAGGGCTCGGACGTGGAGCAGGCCGGCAGCCTGGACCGTCTCCAGGGCATCTTCACCGGTGACAAGTCGAAGGACTACCGGAACATGAGGCTGCTGCTGGATTCGGTGGCGGTGGTGGCCGCCTCCAGCGAGCCCGCCGAGCTGGCGCGCAGCTTCACGCAGCGGCTCTTCGAGACGCTCCACGCCCGCCGGGTCGGCGTCCTGGAGCGCACGGGCGGCGGCGGCTTCGAGCTGCTGGGCGGCCTCCAGCGGATCGACGGCGGCGCAGGGGCCTTCCACGTCGACGCCCGCGACGTCGCGGTCGCGGAGCGGGCGTGCCGGGAAGGCAACTTCGTGGCCGAGGCCACCGGTGAGGCGGGAGAGATGACGCTATGCGCCCTGCCCCTCTCCCTCCAGGACCGCTGCCTCGGCAGCATCGTTCTCGAGGTGACCGCTTCGTACGTCTCGTTGGAGGGCTCGGATCGGAAGTTCCTCGACGCGCTCGCGTCCGAGATGGCGGTGGCCCTCGACCGGGCCCGTCTCATCGAGCGAGAGCGCGAGCGGCAGCGGGAGGAGAAGGCGCGCCTCGAAGCCGAGGTCACCGACCTGCGCCGGGTGGTCCACGGCTCGCGCCTCGCCTACCGCTCGGCGGCCATGGAATCGCTGATGACCACCGCGCGGAAGGTGGCCCGCACCGACACGACCGTGCTGATCACCGGAGAGAGCGGCACCGGCAAGGAGATGCTCGCCCACACCCTGCACGAGCTGAGCGACCGCCGCGAGCGGCCGGTCGTGATCGTCGACTGCAGCGCGATCGCGCCGACCCTCATCGAGAGCGAGCTGTTCGGCCACGAGCGCGGGGCGTTCACCGGGGCCCACGCCCGGAAGCCGGGCCGGCTGGCCGAGGCCGACGGCGCGACCGTGTTCCTCGACGAGATCGGCGAGCTGCCGCTCGACCTGCAGGGCAAGCTCCTCCGCTTCGTCCAGGAGAAGCAGCTCACCCCGGTGGGCAGCGTGGTCGCCCGCCGGGTCGACGTGCGCATCATCGCGGCCACGAACGTGGACCTGCAGGCGAGGGTCGCCGACGGCCGCTTCCGCGAGGACCTCTTCCACCGCCTGAACGTGGTGCGCGTCCACGTGCCGCCGCTGCGCGAGCGCACGGACGACATCGTCCACCTCGCGAGCATCTTCCTGCAGCAGTTCGCCGCGCTCTATCGCCGGCCGGCGCACCACTTCACCCCCGGCGCCGAGAGACAGCTCGAAGCGTATGCCTGGCCCGGCAACGTCCGCGAGCTGCAGAACGTGATCCTGAACTCGGTGCTGTTCTGCGACGCGCCGGAGGTCGACGTCGACGATCTGCAGGGCGGGTTCCAGGCGCAGGCCCAGGCCCTCGCTACCGCCGCCACGCTGAAGCCGGCCCTGCCTCCTCAGCCGCCGCCGGCCGCTCCCGCCCCCGCGGCCCTCCCCGCCGGGACGGACCCGGCGCTCAGGCTGCGGAAGGCGCTGGCGGTGGAGATCGCGGCGGTCGTGGGCCCGGATCGGACCGGGCTCGTTCCCTTCGGCAAGTGGCTGGCCGGCGACCTGGTCCTCGCCGCCCATCGGCTGTCGGACGGCGTCTCGCGCCGCGGCGCCGAGCTGCTGGGCATGCCCGACACCACCTATCGCCGCCAGCTCGGGTCCGCCGAGCGGCAGAGAGCCACCGGCCTCGCCGTTCGCTCGCCCACGTGGGCGAACGTCGTCGTGACGCTCGAGGACCTCATCCGCAGCCGTGGGAATGAGGTCGACGTCTGCCAATGGGCCGAAGCATGCCTCCTCGCCGAGATCGAGGCCGCCGCGCCCGGCGACGCGCCGACCGCGGCGGCGCTCCTGGGCGTCACCGAACCCACGGCCAGGCGCCGCAAGGCCGAAGCGCGCCATTCTTGAGAAACGGCGCGCCGCAATAATGGCGGTGCGCCGGTCCTAGGCAGGTCTGCGTAGCCCCCTTCCTCGCACGTCTCCGCTCAACTTATTGAAGATATGTGACATCGGCACTGGCGCACGCCGCGAGTCGTGTGTGGCATCGGCGTTGCTTATTGCCCGGCCCAAGAGCGAGCCATGAGCAACGTGTACATCTCGAAGTGGCGTCCGGTGGTGGCAAGCGTCCTTCTGGCGCTGGCCTGGGCCGGGCCCGCATCCGCGGACAGGCAGGGACAGCGGACCCACGGAAAGCTGAGCGCGAAGGCCCGCGAGGACGCGAAGGGCAAGGGCAACACGAAGGTGGACGTCATCGTGCGGTTCCGCCGCGCGCCCGGCGCCGCCGAGCGGTCCCTGGTGGCCGGGTCGGGCGGGCAGGTGAAGCGCGTGCATCGTTCGCGGTGGATGACGATCCGGGTTCCCGCCAGCGCGCTCGAGGGCCTGGCCAACAACCCCAACGTGGAGTTCGTGGCTTCGGACGCTGCGCTCGCGGCTTCGATGGAGGTTTCCCGCCAGACCGCCGGGGTGCCGTCGCCGGTGATGCCGGAGAGCGCGCTCAAGGGCGCGGGCGTCACGATCGCGATCGTGGACTCCGGCGTCGCGCAGCATCCCGAGATCCAGACGCTCGTGGCCTCGGTCGATCTGGTCGGCGCCTACGACCCCACCTTCGCCCCGGCGGGCAGCGTCGATCCCGACGGGCACGGCACGCACGTCGCCGGGATCATGGTCGGAAGCGGCATCCATTCGGATGACGGGCGGCTGGCCGGCGTGGCGCCGGAGGCCAGCCTGGTCTCGCTCCGCGTCCTCGACGACACGGGCCGCGGATCGGCTTCGACCATGCTCGCCGCGCTGCAGTGGGTGCTCGAGCACAAGGACCAGTACGGCATCCGCGTCCTGAACCTTTCGCTGGGGCACCCGGTCTACGAGCCGATGGACGTGGATCCGCTCGTGCAGGCGGTGAACGAGCTGTGGGATTCGGGCGTCGTCGTCGTCTGCGCGGCCGGCAACTCGGGCCGCGACGGGCACGGCACCGTGACAAGCCCCTGCAACTCGCGCAAGGTGATCACGGTCGGGGCGCTCAACGACCGCCGGACCGAAGACCTCACCGACGACACCGTGACCACCTACTCGTCGCGCGGGCCGACGCGCCTCGACCTGGTGGCGAAGCCGGACCTCATCGCGCCCGGCAACCGCATCATCTCGGCGCGCTCGGCCGGCTCGTACCTCGACCAGATGTTCCCCGGCAACCGCGTCGCGGGCGACTCCAGCCAGCCCGGCGTGTTCGAGCATTTCGAGCTGTCGGGTACCAGCATGGCCGCGCCGTTCGTGTCGGGAGCGGCCGCGCTCATGCTGCAGCAGGACCCGTCGCTGAACCCGGCCACCGTGAAGGCGCGGCTGATGCTCACCGCGCGCAAGGCGGGGGTGGGCGATCCCTTCGCGAGCGGCGCCGGCCTGCTCGACATCGAGGCCGCGCTGCTCAGCACCGCGAGCGCCGTGGCGGATGCCCCGTCGCCGCTGGTCGTTTCGACCGCCAGCGGACAGCTCACGATCGAGAACACGGCCGTCCTCTGGGCCGATGCGAGCTGCTCGCTGCAGACGCTGTGGGGGTCCGCGGTCCTGTGGTCGGACGCGGCCGCGGACCAGGCCACGCTGTCGTCGTACGCGGTCCTCTGGCCCGACACCGATATGGGGGCGCTCGCCACCCTGTGGCCGGACACGGAGGCGCTGGCGACGCTCTGGCCCGAGAGCACGCTCTGGAGCGAGGCCGTCCTCTGGCCGGACACGGACACCGGCATCGCGAGCTTCAGCACCGGCTCCGTCGTCGACCCCTAGCCCCGCAAGCACGGCGAGGACACGTGGCACTACCAGCAATGCCGGTGATCCCAGTCAGTGACGGCGCCGATCCGGCGCCGATCCTCGCGGCGGGCCGGCCCAGCCTCCGGGCGCTCGTCGCCGGCCTCGACTCGTCGAGCCGCAAGGAGGCCTCGCGCTGGCTGGCGAGCGCGGGCTTCGACGTGGTGGTCGCCGACAACGCCGCCACCGCGCTGGAGGTCGCGAGGTGCTGCCGGCTGGACGTGATCCTGGCCGACATGAGCCTCCGCGGCGAGGGTGGACGCAGCCTGGGCGAGCTGCTCCGGCCGCAGGCGGAGAGCGGGCACGTCCCCCTGATCGCGCTCTGCTCGACCCGCCGCGACGCGGCCGCCGCGCTGGAGGCGGGCGCCGACGAGCTGCTGGAGCGGCCCTTCGACTGGCGCGTCGCCTCGCGCCTGGCGGAGCATCTGGTCCACCTCGCCGAGGCCGCCGGGCACCTGGCGCGTCTGCAGAAGGCGACCGAGCGGCTGCGCACCGTGCTCGAAGAGGAGCGCCAGGAGCGCACGTGGCTCAACCAGTTCGACGCTCTCACCGGCCTGCCGAACGCCGAGCGCCTGGAGCGGGCCATCGAGAGCGCGCTTGTCACCGCGAGCGAGAAGAGCCAGGTCGCGGTGGCGCTGTTCGACATCGAGCACCTCGTCATCATCAACAGCCGGCTCGGCCGGGCGCGGGTCAACTCGCTCCTCCAGCAGGTCGCCCAGCGGCTCATCGGGGGCCTCCGCAGCGAAGAGGTCCTCAACGCGGCCGCGGGCCCGTCCATGTCGATGGCGGCCCGGGTCGGGGGCGGCCTGT
>WNGG01019069.1_pt1 | contig 11693 bp, 8 predicted proteins | sample 5400661 | NCBI WGS metagenome assembly WNGG01 (sample SAMN13153372, study PRJNA577476) | soil metagenome | isolation source: 100 cm soil or saprolite under Garry oak tree replicate 1 | place: USA:California | collected 2016-06-15 | reverse complement strand
GACCTTCGGCGCCATCATGCTGGCCCTGGTCGACGGCGCGCCGAAGGAGCTGACCCTCGTCGAGCTGCTGCAGCACTTCATCGAGCACCGCCACACCGTCATCACGCGCCGCACCCAGTTCGAATTGCAGCGCGCGCAGGACCGCGAGCACATCCTCGAAGGCTTGAAGATCGCCGTCGACAACATCGACGAAGTGATCAAGCTCATCAAGAAATCGAAGGACACGCCGAGCGCCGACGCCGCCTTGCGCAAGCGCTTCAAGCTCTCGGAGAAGCAGTCCGCCGAAATCCTCAACATGCGGCTGGCGCGCCTCACCGCCCTCGAGATCACCAAGCTCGAGGAGGAGCTGAAGGACGTCCGCAAGTTCATCAAGGAATGCAAAGAGATTCTCGCCTCGAAGCCGCGGCGCATGAAGATCCTCAAGGAGGAGCTCACCGAGCTGGCGCACGGCTTTGCTGACGAGCGGCGCACCGAGATCGTCGCCGATCAGGGCGAGTTCTCGATCGAAGACCTGATCGCCGAAGAGGACATGGTGATCACGGTGTCCCACGCCGGCTACATCAAGCGGCTGCCGGTCTCCGCCTACCGACGGCAGCGGCGCGGTGGCAAGGGCGTGATCGCCGCGCATCAGAAGGAAGACGACTGGGTCGAGCATCTCTTCATCGCGTCGACCCATGACTACGTCATGTTCTTCACCGAGCAGGGCCAGTGCTACTGGCTCAAGGTGCACGAGATCCCGCAGGCGGCGCGGTCTGCCCGCGGCAAGCCGATCCTCTCCTGCGTCGCGATGAAGCCCGACGAGAAGGTCGCGGCGCTCGTGCCGGTGCGCGAGTTCACCGAAGATCAGTTCCTGCTCTTCACCACCAAGGACGGCGTGGTCAAGAAGACGGTGCTGTCGGAGTTCGGCAATCCGCGCTCGGTCGGCATCCGCGCCATCAACATCGAGAAGGGCGACGAGCTGATCGACGTCCAGGTCACCGACGGCAAGAACGACATCGTGCTGGCGACGGGGCAGGGCATGAGCATTCGCTTTCACGAGAAAGACGTGCGCGACATGGGCCGCACGGCCACCGGCGTGAAGGGGATCGAGCTCGACAAGAAAGACCATGTCATCGACATGGTCGTGGTACGCCGCAAGTCCACGCTGCTGACGGTCACCGAAAGGGGCATGGGCAAGCGGTCCGAGCTCGACGAATACCGCGTCCAGCATCGGGGCGGCCGCGGCATCATCACGCTCAAGCGCAGCGACAAAACGGGCGACATCGTGGCGCTGAAAGAGGTGCTCCCCGACGACGAGCTGATGATGATCACCAAGAAGGGGATCATGATCCGCGTGCCCGTCGAAGGAATCCGGATTTCGGGCCGCAACACCCAAGGGGTGAAGGTCATGAACCTGACCCCCGGCGACCTGGTCGTGGACGTGGCGCGCGTCGTGAAGGAGGATGAAGAGGCGGATGTCGAGGAGGACGACGACGACGAGACGCCCGCGCCCAAGTCCAAGGCCAAGCCCAAACCCAAGTCCCCAGCCCCGAAGCCCAAAAAGTAGCGTGGTCACTTCCCGGGACATCCAGGAAGCCGCAGACGGCCTGCGGGGGATCGCGCGCCGCACGCGACTCCTCTACGTCGAGGAATTGGGCGCGCATCTCAAGCTCGAGAACGAGCAGCCGATCGGCGCGTTCAAGATCCGCGGCGCCTACAACGCGATCCGCAAACTTCCCGACCTCGCGCGCAAGCGTGGCGTCATCACGTTTTCGTCCGGTAATCACGGCCAGGCTGTGGCCTACGCGGCGAAGCAATTTGGCGTGCGCGCGGTGATCGTGATGCCCGAAACGACGCCCGCCGTAAAGGTCGAAGGCGTCAAGAAGTGGGGCGGCGAGGTCGTGTTGGCAGGCCGCACATCCGAGGATCGGCGCATCAAGGCAGAAGAGATCGCCCGCAACGAGCAGCTCGCGATCGTGCCGCCGTTCGATCACCCCGACATCGTCGCTGGACAGGCCACGGTTGCCCTCGAGATCGTCGAACAGCTGCCCGAGGTCGAGACGGTGGTCGTACCGGTGGGCGGCGGTGGTCTGATTTCCGGCATCGTGACCGGACTCGCCGCCGCGGGGAGTCGAGCCACCGTGTGGGGCGTGGAGCCCGCCGGCGCGCCCAAGTTGCACCACTCGCTCGCGGCCGGAAAAGTCGTGCGCCTCGAGCGCACCGGCAGCATCGCGGACGGACTGATTACGCTCAACGTCGGCGAGATTCCGTTCGCCGAGCTGACCCGTGAACGTCGCCGGATTCGCGGGGTCGTGCTGGTCGAGGATGACAGTATTCGCGCCGCCGTGCAGTTTCTATGGCGTACCTGCCGCCTCGCCGTCGAGCCGTCCGGCGCAGCCACGACGGCGGCCCTCCTCGCTGGCGCGGTGCCACGTTCCCGAACCACGGTGCTCGTGGTCAGCGGTGGTAACGTGGATCGCTCGCTTCTCGAGGCAATGGATTGATGGCTGCTCCCGCAACGCGGGTCCTGGTCGCCGACGACGATGCCTCGTTGGTCCAGACGCTCACCTGGATCCTGAAGGAAAACGGATACGAGGTAGCGGTCTGTCCGGGAGGCGACGGGCTGTTCGCCAAGCTCGAAGAGATCAAGCCCGCGATCCTGCTGCTCGACATCATGATGCCGAAGGTGGACGGGCTGCAGCTGCTGGAGCGCCTCAAACAGGACGAGCGCTACCGCGACCTGCCCGTGCTCATGGTGTCGTCCATGCCGCCCGAAGAAGCGACGGTGCGCGCGCTGGGCCTGGGCGCCGCCGACTTCATCTCCAAACCGTTCCGGGTGCGGGAGCTGCTCGCACGCGTCGAAGCGCATATCCGCGTGGGCCGCGCGCTCGCGCAGGCGCGCGAGGAAGCGCGCAGCCGGGCCGCGATGGTGGACATCCTCCATGAGGTGACCGACTCCCTCAAGCCGGACGAGATGTACCACATCCTCGCCCGCCGCGTGGCCCGGGCGCTCAACATCTCCAAGTGCTCGATGGTGCTCGCGAAGCCCGGCGATCAGCAGGGCGTCGTCGTCGCGGCGTACGAAAACCCGATGCTGCGCAATCTCCAGATCGAGCTGGCCAAGTATCCCGAGATCCGGAAGGCCGTGTCGAGCGGCCGGCTCGTCCTGGTCGAAGACGTGGGGACCGATCCTCTATATGAAGAAGAGCGGCGCCGCTGGGAGCGCGAAGAGATCAAGGTGCCGACCCGCTCCGCCGTCGCCCTGCCGTTCTGGATGAAGGACCAGCAAATCGGCGTCTTCTTCCTCCGGACGACCGGGGACGATCCGCCGCTCACGCGCGCCGACGCGCAGTTCGCCGAGACCGTCATCAAGACGGCGGTATCGGCGATCGAAAAGGCATACGATTTCGAGAGCGCCGTCTCCGACAAGCAGCGGCTCGAGAAGCTCGCGTCCACGGACGCGCTCACCGGCTGCATGAACCGCCGGGCCCTGGCCGAGGCGCTGGCGCAGGAGCTGGACCGTGCGCGACGTTACAATCTGGCGCTCACGATTCTCCTCGCGGATATCGACCGTTTCAAGTCGATCAACGACACGCGCGGTCACATCGCCGGCGACTCGGTGTTGCGGCAGGTCGGCGAGCTGCTGCGGCGGGAAGCGCGATCGGTCGACATCACGGCGCGCTATGGCGGCGAGGAGTTCGTCATCGTAATGCCGGAGACCGCGCCGCACGGCGCCGCGATCTTCGCCGAGCGGCTGCGTCGCCGGGTCATGGCGCGCGACTTCGCCGACCCCGGCGAGGATCCGCTCCACATGACGATCAGTATCGGACTCGCATCGTTCCCGGACGATCGCGTGCACAGTGCGGACAGCTTCGTGTCGCTCGCCGATCAGGCCCTCTATCGCGCCAAGAACGAAGGGCGCAACTTGGTCCGGCAATGAGCGAGCGCCGCTGTCCCAAATGCGGATCCGTGTATACCGACACGGGAGCCCGCTTCTGTCCGAAGGACGGCAGCATGCTCGTGGAGATCCAGGCTCGAAAGCCGCCGGCTCCCCCCCCTCCCTCCGCGGCGCCGTCGTCGGGAAGCGGTACCGGCGTCCGGACGCCACTCCCACCCGGGAAGGCGGGCCTGGACCGCGCCTCGAGTCTCTCCAATCAGATCCTGGACGCCCGCTATCAGGTCATGAAAAAGCTGGGCGAAGGCGGGATGTCGTACGTGTATCTCGCCAAGGAAATCTCGTCCGGTGACACGGTCGCCATCAAAGTCCTCTCGCCGCGCCTCGCCTCGGACAAGAGCTCGGTCGAGCGCCTGCGGCGCGAAGCGGGGCTCGCCATGCGGCTCGATCATCCGAACGTCTGCCGCATCCTGCGCCTCGGCGAGTCGGAAGACGGGCTCATCTATCTGGTGATGCCTTTCCTCAAGGGCGAGCTGCTCTCGGATCGGGAAGTGCGCGGCGGGCCGATGGACATGACGCTCGGCGTGACGCTGCTGCAGCAGATCGGCGTCGAGCGCGCGGTCGTGATGGACTTCGGTCTGGCCAAGGAGCGGCGCGCCGACCCGGCGATCGCCAAGCTCACGGCGACCGGGATCATCCTCGGCACGCCCGAGTTCATGAGTCCCGAGCAGATCCGCGGCAAGACGCTCGACGCGCGCAGCGATATCTACGCCCTCGGCATCGTGGCGTTCGAGATGTTCACCGGCAAGCTGCCGTTCCAGGGCCGGAACGCGCAGGAAATGATGATCGCGCGGCTGCGCAGCCAGCCCATCGCGATCCGGACGCTGCGCCCCGACGTCCCCGACGCGGTCGAGAAGGCGCTCACCAAAGCGCTGCAAACGAACCCGGACGATCGCTTCACGACGGCAATCGAATTCGCGGAAGCGCTCACGGGCTCCGCCCCCTCGTCGGGCAGCGGCTTCCTCGGCAAGCTCAAGGAGAAGTTCTCGTGATCGCGCTCTTGGCAGTGCTGGCATTACAGCAAGCACCAGCAGTTACGGCCATTCGCGCGGGCACCCTGATCGACGGTACCGGCTTGGCGCCGGTGAAAAACGCCGTGATTCTGGTTCAGGGCGATCGTATTACGGCGGTAGGAACAAACGTTCAGGTGCCGGCCGGCACGACTGTCATTGATCTGTCGGGCGAGACGGTGCTCCCCGGGTTCATCGACGCGCACGTGCATCTCGCGTCCCACGTGGTCGGCGACGGCGACTGGCAGCATGCCGGCCTCACGGAGCTGCCGAGCCAGATCGCGCTGCTGGGCGCAGCGCACGCGCAGCAGACGCTGGAGGCGGGCTTTACGACCGTCCGCGTGGTCGGCAGCGCCAACTTCGGCGACGTCGCGCTGCGCAATGCGATCAATGCGGGCTGGATTCAGGGGCCGCGCATCGTCGCGGCTGGCATTTCCTTCGGGATCCGCGGCGGGCACTGCGACGGAACGAACGGACTGCAGCCGTACGCGCTCGGTCGCGAAGGCGGCGTCGAAGTCGGCGTCGCCGACGGCGTGGAGGAAGTCCGCAACGCGGTGCGCTACGCGGTCAAGTACGGCGCCGATGTCATCAAGATCTGCGCCACCGGCGGCGTGCTGTCGCTGACCGACTCGGCCGGCGTGCAGCAGTACACCGAAGAAGAGATGCGGGCGATCGTCGAGACCGCAACGCAGCTGGACCGGCGGGTCGCCGCACACGCGCACGGCACCGCCGGGATCAAGGCGGCGGTGCGGGCGGGCGTCACGTCGATCGAGCACGGCTCGATTCTCGATGCCGAAGCCGTCGCGCTGATGAAGCAGCACGGCACGTGGCTCGTGCCGACGTTGCTGGCGGGGTTTACCGTCGAGTCGCTAGCGACTGCCGGCCGCCTGCCGCCGCCGATCGCGGCCAAGGCGCTCGCGATCGCGCCGCGGATGCACAACTCGTTCAAGATGGCGCTCGACGGCGGCGTGAAGATCGCGCTCGGCACCGATGCCGGCGTGATGCACCACGGCACCAACGCGCGCGAATTCGGCCTGATGGTCCGCTACGGCATGACGCCGATGCAGGCGATCGTGGCCGGAACGTCGAGCGGCGCGACGCTGCTCGGCCTGGAGCGTGATATCGGGACCGTTGCGGTCGGCAAGCGCGCCGATATCGTCGCCGTGCACGGCAATCCGCTCGACAACATCCAGGTCCTCGAGACCGTCTTGTTCGTGATGAAAGATGGACGCGTGTTCAAGCGCGACGGACAGGTCCTCGGCCGGAGCGTCGCCGGAGTGCCGTGAAGCGGTTCCCCGCGTTCGACCCACCGGAGTACGTCGATTGGAAACCGGATCCCGCCCTCGTGCGGGCCTTCCGCTCCACCATCGAAGCAAATCCCGAGCGTGCCGCCATCGTGAGCGCCCTGTCGCGCGACACCAAGCTCGAGCTGTACCGCGGCCTGCTGCGGGCCCGGCTGCATGACATCGAGCTGAAGCGCTGGGTCCGCACCGGCGTCATCTCCAAGGCGTGGTTGGGCACCGGCGAGGAAGCGACCACGGTCGGGCCAGTGCAGGCGCTCGAGCGCGGCAAGGACATCGTCGCGCCGATGATCCGCAACGCCGCCGCCTGCTGCGAGATGGGGATGCCGATCGCGGACATGCTGCGCGCCTATCTCGCCACCGCGGATTCGCCGAGCGGCGGCCGTGACCTCCATGTCGGCTCGTTTGCGCACGGCGTGCTCCAGCCGATCTCGCATGTCGGTGACATGGTTCCCGTGATCACGGGGATCGCGCTGACCTTCAAGATCAAGGGTGAGCCGCGTGTGGCGGTCACGTGGGTCGGCGATGGATCGACCAAGACCGCCGCGGCGCACGAAGGCACCAACTTCGCCGCCGTGCAGCGCCTCCCGGCAATTTTCATCATCGAGAACAATCAGGTCGCGTTGGGCACGCGTCTCGAGCAGCACCATCTGCCTGCCGATTTCAAGGATTGGCCCGCAAGCTACGGAGTTTGGGGAGCGACGTTCGACGGCAACAACGTGCTCGACGCGTACGCGGTCACACGAATTGCCGCCGAGCGGTGTCGAACGGGGAATGGGCCGGCGCTGCTGATTGCGGAAACGTTCCGCATGGGCGGCCATGCCACGCACGACGAGCGCGAGGCGCGCGACACGTTTCCGGCTGAGCTGTTCAAAAGCTGGGGCAAGCGCGATCCGATTGGGCTGTACGAGGAGTATCTGAAGGAAGAAGGCGTCACTGCGAAGGCTCTGGGCGAAATCGAACGAGAGATCGCGGAGCAGGTCGAGCGAGCCGCGGCTGAGGCGCTGGCGAGTCGCGCGAAGATGCCCAGGGGCGAGGCTGCGTTGGATGGCGTGTATGCGAAATAGGGAGTTTAGCGCCGCGGCTCTGGTGCTGGTTTGCGGGCTCACGGTGTCCATTGACCGCCAGCAGCCGATTGATGTCCTCGCGTATCAGTTCAACATCCAGCTGCCGGAGTCCGGCGACACAGTGCGTGTCGAAGGGTTTGTGAACTTCAAACGCGGCCCTGGAACACCCGACACCCTTCCGCTTGATCTTGTGGGGATGATCGTCGACACCGTCGGCGTCATTGATTGGGCCAGACCTGACACGGCGTGTGACAGGATCATGGCGCGCGCGCCCAAGAATTCCGGCACACTGTGCGCGATGCCGATCCCACCGAGTCTCTTCCAGTACGATGGACGCCGTCTCCGCATTCCACTCGGCAAGCGCCCGATTTCACCGTCGTTGGTCGGCCCCGACTACGAATCCGTGACGATCACTTATCACGGCGTCCCGCAGGATGGGTTGATCGTGGGCCGTAACGCGCATGGCCACCGCGTGGTGTTCGCCGACAACTGGCCACAGCGGGCGCGCTACTGGCTGCCGACGGATGACCACCCGGGGGACAAGGCGGAGTTCAGCCTGTTCGTGCAAGCCCCCGCGTCGTGGAAGGTGGTCTCCAATGGTAGGGAGGTTTTTCCCGACCAACGAAAACCTGGCCGCTGGTGGTGGCAGACTCGGCACCCGATCCCGACGTACACCATGGTCTTCGGGGCCGGCGAGTTCACGGTCTCAACGCACCGTCCGGTGATCAACGGCCGCGACACCATCCCCATCCAGGTGTGGACCTATCCCGAAGACTCGGCGTTCGCCGACTCGGTCCCGTTCCGACGCGCTACCGAGATCGTGGAGACGATGCAGCGACTGATCGGGCCCTTCCCCTACGAGAAGCTCGCGCACGTGCAGTCGTCCACGAAATTCGGCGGGATGGAGAATTCGAGCGCCATCTTCTACGCCGAGAAGCCGTACGTCGAGCGGCGGATGGGCGAGGGCGTTGTGCGGCACGAAACCGCGCACCAGTGGTTCGGCGACGCGGTCACGGAGCGCGACTGGCCCGATGTCTGGCTCTCCGAGGGCTTCGCGACCTATTTCGATGGCGTGATCGGCGCCGCGTTGGACGGTGACACGGTTCTTGTAAACAGCATGCGTGCGAATGCCGAGTCGTACTTCAAATCCGACGTCACCGACCGTCCGATCGTGGACTCAGGCTATGCGGCCGATCCGATCAAGCTCCTGAACGCGAACAGCTACCCCAAGGGCGCGTGGGTGCTGCACATGCTCCGGGGCACGATCGGCGATTCGGCCTTCTTTCGCGGGCTCCGGACGTACTACCGGACCTACCGCGACTCGACCGCAACGAGTGAACACTTCCAGCGCGTAATAGAGAAGGAAGCCCGAGCGAATCTTGGTTGGTTCTTCCACCAATGGCTGTACCAGCCGGGGTACCCCCAGCTCGACGTCACCTGGCAATACGACGCCGGAGCGCGGCGGGCGGTCGTGGGTATCACGCAACGCCAGAAACCGGAGTGGGGTCTGTTCCGACTCCCCGCGCTGACGCTCGAGTTCCGGGGAGCGGACGGCGCGACGATGCGGCGCGACGTCGCCGTCAGGGGCGACAGCCGCGAGACCACCACTCGCGTCGACCTGCCGTTCGCGCCTACCGGGGTCCGCGTGGACCCGGACGGCAAGCTGGTGCTGCGAGTCACCATCGGTCGGAGGTAGCCAATGCGCCAGCGCGTGTTGTTAGTCGCTGTTCTCGCCGTCGCCTGCAAGGGAACTCCCGCGGCGGGCCAGGGGCAGATGCGGAGCGACGACACGCTCCGTCTGCCGCCGGGGTTCAAGATCTCGGTGTTCGCGGAGAATCTCCGAAACGTCCGCTTCATGACACTCGGCCCCGGCAACGCGGTCTATGCATCGCAGCCAGAAATGGGTGTGATCGTCAAGCTGACCGACGCGAATCACGACGGCGTCGCCGACAGCGCGGTGACGATCGCGAGCGGGTTGAAGGGACCCTTTGGCATCGCCTTTCGCGGCGATACGATGTACGTAGGCGCAGAGAGCGAGCTCATGCGCTTCGATCCAGGCGCCCGCGATCCGGTGAAACTGATGGGGCTGCCCGGTGGCGGTCACTCCACTCGCACGATCGTGTTCGGACCCGACGGCAAGCTGTACCTGGCCGTCGGCTCCTCGTGCAACCTCTGCGATGAGCGCGACTCGATGCGAGCCGCTGTGACGCAGTTCAATCGCGACGGCTCGGGTGGTCGGATATTCGCGAAGGGATTGCGCAACAGCGTGGGCATGGCATTCAGTCCCAAGACTGGCGAGCTGTGGTCCGGCAACAACGATCGCGACAACCTCGGCGACGACGTCCCGCCCGAGCATGTCAACATCATCAAGGATGGACGGAACTACGGGTGGCCGGAGTGTTACCTCCCCGGCAAACCCAATCCCGAGTACGGATCGGCAAACTGCTCGAACGTTGAGCCTCCGGCGATCACGATTCAGGCGCACTCGGCGCCGCTCGGGCTCACGTTCTACACGGGTACGCAGTTCCCCCGCGAGTATCGTGGGGATGCCTTCGTCACACTGCACGGCTCGTGGAATCGCAGTGTGCCGACCGGCGCCAAGGTCGTGCGCATCGAGGTGGACAGCACTGGCCATCGCGCCGTCGGAGTGGAGGATTTCATCGTGGGCTGGCAGCGTCCCGACGGCAAGCGGTGGGGACGGCCGGTAAGCCTGCTGGTGATGCCGGATGGGGCATTGCTGGTAAGTGATGACGTTGGCGACAAAATCTGGAGGGTGACCTATGGACGGTAGGACAGTCGGACGGCCCGTCGGCCTGTTGGCATTGGTCGCATTGGGAAGTGTGGCGCTGTTGGCCGTCAGGCCGTCAAGCCGTCGGGCCGACATTCATTCGGAGTACGTCAAGTTCCTCAGTGGCAAGGACACAGTCACGGCCTACATCGCGTACCCTGAACGGCCGCAGCCCGCGCCCGCGGTGATCGTCATCCACGAGATCTTCGGCATGTCGGATTTCATTCGGCAGACGACCGAGCAGCTCGCGAAGGACGGTTTCGTTGCCATTGCGCCCGACCTGCTGTCGCGCCGGGGCGGCACGCCAGCCACGCCGGACTCGGCTCGGAAACTGATCGCGACATTGAACGCCGATACCGTCACTGCTGATCTCGATGCGACGCGCGCGTACCTCAAGAAACTGAAGCCGGTGCGTGGCAGCGAGATCGGCGTCATCGGCTTCTGTTGGGGCGGGGGCCAAAGCTTCCGCTACGCGACCAACGCACCGGAGCTCAAGGCCTTCGTGGTGTGTTACGGTCCGAGCCCCAAGCCGGAGGATATGGCGAAGATCAAGGCGAAGGGTCTCGGGGTGTACGCGGAGAACGACGCGCGCATCAACGCCGGCTTGCCCGATGCCGCGGCAGCCATGCGGACGGCCGGCAAGGAGTATCCGTACACGGTGTATCCGGGCGTCGGGCACGGTTTCCTCCGGACCCGGGAAAAACCGGAAGTGGCCGACAGCGCCTGGGGCGCCGTGATCCGATTCTTCCGGGCGCAGCTGAAGAGCTAGTGGTGCGCGGCGGCGGCCAGGTACGCGCGCGCCCGATCGAGCACCGCGTCGCGTCCGGTCAGAATGTCCTCGACGCGCACCTCCACGGGGAACTGCGGCGCGATCCCCGTCGGTACGAATTCCTTGCCGTCGGGAGATGCATCGCGGGACACCGTCAGGCGGAGCTTCCACCCGCTCGGCAATGCCAGGGTCGCCGTCTTGCCGGTGCTCCCAGCGGACGTCTCGCCCATGCTCGGACCGCGGCCGCCAGCTTGGAATGCCACGGCAAGATCTTCGGCGGCGCCACCCGTGCGCGGTGAAATGAGCACTACCACCGGCCCCGTGTACGCGACCCGTTCGTGCCGAACCGGCGGCCAGATCGTATCGGACGGCAGGCTGAACCAGGCGTTGAGAGAATCGGGGCGATACTCCGGGATCCGCCGTCGCGATCCGAGTAACGGCCGCTCGATGAGACGCGAGAGCAGCGCATAGGCTTGCTCCCGGCCGGACACCGTCCCGATGGCTTCCCGCAGATCGAGAATCAGACCGCGATGGCGCAGCCCTTCGCGAGGGGCATCTCCGAGCGCGCGATCGAACAGCGGGAGGACGTCGGGATCGGCGAACGAATTCACCCGCACCCAGATCGCACCGTCGGGCAGCGTGTCGGCTTCGAGCGCGACGCGTTCGAGCGGCGAGCGCGGGCCGAGCAGCGACATGCTGCGCGTGACGCTTGCGCCACGCTCGGCGCCGCTGGGCAGCCGCAGCAGCAGATGCAAAGCGGTGCCGCGTTCTCCTTCGAGCATTTGCGCCACGGCGCGATCCCAGCGACTTGTTTCGGTGGCCGC
>WNGG01033190.1_pt1 | contig 11694 bp, 7 predicted proteins | sample 5400661 | NCBI WGS metagenome assembly WNGG01 (sample SAMN13153372, study PRJNA577476) | soil metagenome | isolation source: 100 cm soil or saprolite under Garry oak tree replicate 1 | place: USA:California | collected 2016-06-15 | reverse complement strand
CTTCCAGAATCATGCGCAGCCCGCGTGCGCCAACCTTGCGAGCCATGGCTTGGCGAGAAACCGCCCGCAGCGCTTCTTCGCTGAACTTGAGCCGCACATTCTCAAATTCAAACAAGCGCTGATACTGTTTAATGATTGCGTTTTTCGGACGGGTGAGGATCTCGATCAACGCCGCCTCGTCCAAGTCCTGCAATACTCCTACTACCGGCAAACGGCCCACGAACTCGGGAATAAGACCGAACTTGATCAGGTCTTCCGGTTGTACATCGCTCAGAAGTTCATAGGTCTGCTTGCGAGCGACTTGTGCGTCCTCGGTTTCGACCTCTTCGTTGGCACGGAAACCCAGGGATTTCTTGCCTACGCGCCGCCCGATAATCTTGTCCAGCCCCACGAAGGCACCGCCGCAGATGAACAGGATATTGGTGGTATCGACGGGCGTGAACTCCTGGTGCGGGTGCTTGCGCCCGCCTTGCGGGGGAACGTTCGCGATCGTGCCTTCGAGAATCTTGAGCAGCGCCTGCTGCACGCCTTCGCCGGAGACGTCGCGAGTGATTGACGGGTTCTCGTCCTTGCGGCCGATCTTATCTACCTCATCAATATAAATGATGCCGGTCTGCGCCCGTCCCACGTCGCCTTCAGCCGCCTGCAGCAGCTTGAGGATGATGTTCTCCACATCCTCGCCAACGTAGCCAGCCTCAGTCAGGGTGGTCGCGTCCACGATCGCGAAGGGCACATCGAGCATCCGCGCCAGGGTCTGTGCGAGCAGCGTCTTGCCCGTGCCGGTAGGCCCGATCAGCATGATGTTCGATTTGGTCAGTTCGATACCGTCGCCATTGCGCTGGCGGTTCATATAGATCCGCTTGTAATGGTTGTAGACGGCTACCGCCAGCTTCTTCTTGGTCTGCTCCTGACCGATTACGTATTCGTCAAGAAATACCTTGACCTCTTGTGGCTTGGGCAGCTGATTGGGAGTCGACGCTGCGGGAGTTGCCGTGCGGTCATCTTCCAGGATGGAATTGCAGACTGCCACGCACTCATCGCAAATATAGGCCCGCGGGTAATCGCGGCTTACTCCGCCTCTCTTGCGAGACGTAGCAAGCTACGTCTCTACCACACCGTTCTTGCCAAAGATGCAGCCCGTGCTGCGTCTCCACTTGGGGGAGGAGTCGCTTTTCGCCGAGACCTTCAGGAAATTGATCGGCATCGGCCGATCATACCTCTTATCTCGTCTTGTAGATGATATCGTCTATGATTCCGTATTCTTTAGCCTGCTGCGCATTCATGATGAAATCGCGTTCTACGTCTTTTTCGACTTTGTCTAATTTCTGTCCGCTGTGCTTGGCCAGCAACTGGTTCGTTATCTCACGCATACGCAGGATCTCGCGAGCGTGAATGTCAATATCAGTGGCCTGGCCCGACAGTCCTCCCATCGATGGCTGGTGAATCAGAATGCGCGAGTTGGGAAGCGCCAGACGTTTCTTGCCTTCGCCTGCGGCCAAGAGCAGCGCTGCCATGCTCGCTGCCTGCCCGATGCAGATCGTGGTTACGTCATTCTTCACATATTGCATGGTGTCGTAGATCGCCATGCCCGCCGTGATAGATCCGCCCGGAGAGTTAATGTAGAGCTGGATATCTTTCTCCGGATCCTCCTGCGCCAGAAAAAGCATTTGCGCAATCACCAGATTGGCGATGTTGTCATCGATCGGGGTGCCGATGAAGATGATGTTATCGCGCAGCAATCGGGAGTAGATGTCGTACGCCCGCTCGCCGCGGCCGGTCGACTCGATGACCATGGGCACCAGCATCATTCGTGGATCGTTCACGTTCATCTGCCACACTCCTGCCCCGATGACATAATTCGCTTTCGGGGGAGAGTCGAAAGTGGTCCGCCTTTAGGCGGACTGTTGATACAGAAAGTTGAGGGTCTTCTCGCTGCGGATTCTAGACCGGATTCTATCCAGCGCCCCATCACGTGTCAAACGAGCACGGATGGCTTCCGAGGTCTGTTTTGACTGCTTGGCCAGCGCTTCGATCTCCTGATCCAGTTCTTCGTTACCGACTTCGATTTTCTCCTCGTCAGCGATTTTTTCCAGCAACAGCGATGCTTTGACTTCGTTCAGCGCCTGCTCCCTCTGCCCGGCGCGCAAACGAGCAAGGTCCATCTTCTTCATATCCTCGGGGCGCATCCCCTGCGCGGCCAGAGCACGCAAGCCACGCTCCAGCCGGATATCAATCTGGCGCTCCACCAGAGCTTCCGTTCGCTTCCTGACCTCCTCCAGATTGTCAAATTCGCCGAGCTGCTTGGCGAAAGTCTCGTTCAATTCGGGCAGATTCTTCTGCTTGATCGAGTTCACCTTTACGGTATAGGTGAAAGTTTTGCCTGCCAGGCGCTTATCAGGCGCGTCTTCCGGATATCTCACTTCGAAGGTCCGCTCTTCGCCCGCCGACGCGCCGCGCAGATTCTCGGTGAACTCCGGCATGGTATTCTTGCCGCCAATCTCCACCAGGACATCATCCATGTGCACGGTTTTTGTTCCCATATCGGGAATGCTAGCCGGTTCTGCTTCTTTCGGCTTGCCGTGGAATGACACTTGAGCGAAATCGCCGTCGGCCAGTGCACGCCCTTCTACAGAGGCAAACGTTGCATGTTGCTCCCGAAGATCATTTAACGCGTTTTCGACTTCTTCATCCGTGACGCTAACCTGCGGTTTTTCCGCCCGGAGTTCTTTGTAGCCCTCTACCTTCAGTTCCGGCATGATCTCGAAACTGGCCTTGAAACGTAGCGGTTGACCTTCATGAATGTGCAGGTCGGTGACTCGCGGCTGCGACACTGGCTTCAACCCCAACTTCTCCGCTTCGCTGCGAAAATAGCGCGGCACCAGAGCCTCAACCACTTCGCTCTTGATGTCTTCGGTAAAACGCTGGCGGATGATAGACGCTGGCACATGGCCACGCCGGAAACCGGGCAGGCGCGCAAGTTTCTGATATTTCTGGATCAGCGATTCGGTTTGACGGGTCACTTCCTCGGCGGGAATCTCGATTTGAATTTCCCGTTTGACACTGTCTCTGGTTTCGGTGGGGCTCACGTTTCCTCTTCCGTCATCTGTACCCGACTCTGCCCAATGGTCGAATCTCAGTCAAGATCTTAGCCGTTCCTTAATTCGTCAATTCGTCCGCAGGCGATCGAGCCGAACAGGCCCGCACTGCAATTCGAGTGTAAGGCTGAGGAAGATCAGCGTCAAACACTGAGGGTCAGGGTTCCGAACACTTTCGTGCCGGCTTTCGACCCAGACTGTTGCTCGAAAGAATCGGAGATCACCCCCAGATCACCCCCAGGCGCGAAGGATGCGACTGACCCGCCTACCCCAACTGCGCCAAAGCCTTTCTTACCTCGTCGGCATTCATGTATTTGGGGTTGATCTTCAGCACCCGTTCGAGGTGTTGCTTCGCGAGGGCCGGTTGCTTGGCCTTTTGATACGCCAATCCAAGATGATAATGGTAGGTGGCTTCCTCGGGACTCTTCTTCAAAGCCTCTTTGAAGAGATCGATCGCCATATTGTAAGCGCCCTTCTGAAAGTAGGCCCAGCCCAAAGTATCGGCGGCATTGGAAGAGTCCGGCATTCCACGGCGCGCGGTTTGCGCCATCGAGAGCGCCACATCGACATTGCCGCCTTGTTGTAGCATCACGTACGCAAGGTTATTTGAGGCCAGCGGGTTATCAGGCTGGATCTCCAGCGCCTTCTGATACATCTGCTTGGCTTTCTCCCAATCTTGTTTGGACTCGTACAGCTCGCCAATGAGAATGTAGAAGCGAATCTCGCGCGGATTGTTTTTCAGGGATCGCTGATAGGTGGCGATTGCCTGGTCGACAGATCCTTGGGCGACCTGCACCTGCCCCAGCTTGAGCAAAGCGTCGGAATTATTCTTGTCCAGTTCGGCCGCTTTCCTCAATTCTTCTTCGGCGCCTTTCATATCCTTCTTGTTGTTGAACAGGATCGTGCCCAGCAGATCGTGAAAAGCGCTGCTGTTGGGAACTTTCGCCAGCTGAGCGTTGGCAGCTGCGACAGCCTTGTCTGTCTGTTTCTGGGCCAGATAAGCGTTCATCAACCCACTAAGGCCCTCGGATGAATTCGGATCGCGGTCGAGAGCCTGCTGGTAATATTTTTCGGCATCGCCATATTGTTTTTGGAGCAGACGCAAGTTGCCGGTCTGAACATAGCCAGCAGGATTTTGGGGGGCGACTTCGATGGCCTTCCGGATGTCCTCCTCGGCCTTAGAGATTTGCTTGCGATTGATTTCAGCGACGGCGCGCAGCACATAGCCGTCAGGCGAGGCGGGCTGGACATGGATGATCTGATCCGCAGTCTGGGCCAGCGAGTCCATGTCTCCTCTGCGCAATGCGACAGCGGCGAGAGCCCGTTGGGCTTCTGATAAATCGGGACGCAAACGCACCGCTTGGCGCCACTCACTCTCTGCCCGGGCCAGATTGCCCATTTGATCGAATGCCACCCCAAGGTGATAATGCGCAACACCGTTTTCGGGATCACCTTTCAGCGCGGACTGCAGGGAATCGGCTGCGTCCCTGGCATGTCCGTCACGGAGCTGAATCTGACCTTTGAAAATCAGCGCCTCGGTATCCGACGGATTTGTCTTTACAACCTGGTCATTCAATTTGCGCGCTTCGTCCAGACGGTTCTTGAGAATTAAAAGTTGAATGTAGTTTTTCTTGACCTGAATGTCTTTCGGATGTGCCTGGTTGAGCGAGCCATACTCAGCAACTGCCTTGTCCAGGTCGCCGGTGGCAAAGTAGTAGTCGCCGAGCATTCGATAACCATCCGACTTGTCAGGCAAATCGCGCTTGACCTGTTTCAGGAAGTCCTCGGTCTCCGCTTTTTTGCCCTCGCCCATATACAAACGGGCCAGTGCGGCACGAGGGTCAGGATCCTTCGGGTCAACCTCGATGGCATGGCGGAACTGCTGTTCGGCCTCTGGGAGGCGATTGCGAGATTGATAGTAGCTGCCGAGCGCGAGTTGCGCGCTCATGGCTTTGGGATTCAAGGTGACCGCCTTCTTGAAATTAGCCTCGGCAGCGTCAGACTGATTGGCCCGGATTTGCAGAAGGGCGAGATTGAGATAGGTTTGCCAGCGATCAGGACCGAGTGCCACCGACTTCTGCATCTCCTGCAGGGCGACTCCGAGATTCTCCTGAGCGACGTTGAGATTGGCCACCGCGACGTGAACTTCGGGATTGTCGGGCTGCCTGATGATCAGCAGATCAGTGTGCTCCTTGGCCTGCTTCAGGTCGCGACCTGCGATCAGCAAGTTGGCGAGATCGATGTGGGCCTGATAATTCTCGGGTTCAATTTCAATCGTACGCGACAGCTCCTGATACGCGCGAGTCCACTCCTGCAGCTTCAGATAGGTCTGCGCCAACTGATAGTGAGCTTGGGCGAAACGAGAGTCCACCTGGATCGCGTTGCTGAACTGGATAGCGGCTTCGCGGTACTTTTCTTTTTCGAAGTAACGCTGTCCACTTTCAAAATACTTCTGCTTGCGCACGTTGGGGTCGCGCGAACAGCCAGTCAACAAGGACACTGTCAGTCCCAGAATCAGGAAGAGACGGTAAACGAAGGAATGCCTCATCACAAAATCTCCCAACGCGCAAAGCGCGCGAAATGTTAAGGGTAACTCCTACTAAGGTACTGCAATCCAGGAACCAATGAAAGTTACGGCGTACAGAAAAGTTTAGTCTTCAGATTCTGTCTATGCTAAGAGCGAGAGCGCGGAACACCAATTTGCCCGCTGAAGAGGCAACAAAGATAGTTCACACGAAAATTGGCTTGCTAATCGAGATCGGAATAGCGCTTGACCCCGGATTGTTTCGGGGTCGGCACCGCAGGTGGCGCGGTCTTTTCCCTGTAATGCCGGATCACTACTTCATCGTTGACGACACGGGTTTCCCCGGGAGGGACAGAGTGGTGCCGCAAGGGCTTTTTTGCGGAGTACTTTGCGGATCTAGAAATCGAGGTTGCTGCGGATGACCTCGACACAGACCTTGCTAATACGGTCTTTACGGTCGGTCTGGTCGCGACCGCTGCCTGTGAGGAATCGCTGTGTGCTCCGCTGTTCTTGGCCTTTCCCAGAGCAAATGGAACGCGCTGTTGGAGCTCTTCTGAACGCCGCACCATATCGGCAGAAAATGGTGTTCGGGGATGAATAATTCCTCCTGCCAACAAAACTAAGACTGCCAAGGCAGCCAAACCGGTCGCGAGCTTCCAGAAAAACACATCAGGCCTGCTCTTTGGTTTCTCGCTCCGTCGGAGCACGTGGTGCTTGGAACAAGCGGTGGTCGCACTGGCGTCCGCCAGCACCGCCGAGATGACGCGCTCGGCTGCCGGTTGCGCTTTTTCCGCAGTTTCTTCCGGGGAGGCCTCAACCTTATTGGCAGACACATCAATTTTTTCCCGGGGCAACTCTGGTTCGGCTGCGACGTTCCTAATCTCCCTGAGCTCAGGTTCGTGCAATTCGAGTGCGAGTTCCTCTACTGCGGCCTTCATGGGTTCAGAAGCAACAGGAATTTCTCCTGCGATTTTCTCTGTCGTCGCCGTGCCCTCGATCTCAGAACTTTGCGTAATGAGTGCGTGCCCAGCTTCCGCAGATCCATCTTCTGCGGTAGCCTCTCCAGGCCCAGCTTCAGCAAGCACAAGTTCGGAGAACTCAGATTCGTGTAGTTCAGACACAAAAACTTCTGTCTGGGTAGAGGCGACGGACGGATCAGCCATTTGCGTAAAGCCTTCGTGCACCACTTCAGCAGCTTCAATTTCAGCGCCATCAGCTTCGGCAGACGCAATTTCAGCACCGGCTTCGGAAAGCTCAGGCACGAAAATTTCTAGCCGGTCGATGACCGCATCAGATAATTCTGGCACCGATTCGGCGGATTGAATCTCGCTGTTAACAGCTTCGGTAAGTACAACTTCAGGGACATCAACTGTCGCAGGCGCAATTTTGGCGTCGGCTTCCGAAATATTGACTTCTGAGAGTTCAGGTTCAGAAGCCTCGGGCTGAGCTGAGGCGGTCACCGAATCGGTTATTGGCGCTTTTTCCCGCAGCAGTTCTGGTAGGAAGGGAATCACTGCAATGGGTCGCAAACCGGCAATTGCCCCGGGCGCAATATAGACACAGAGGTCTTCGCTACCTGACAGCGCGCCGGCACGCCTCAGCGCCTCCTCAGGCGCGCACTCCTCCACTCTCAGTTCCAAGTCCGCAGGCCTGGCAGGAGTGGCGAAAATATGGTGAAGAGAATTTCGGCACTCAAAAGTAACAGCGCGGAAAATTCCCGGCCGCCGCCTCCTGCGGCCAACAGAAGCCGCTAGGTCCACCTTATTTTACTGCAATCGCATCCATAGTCGGCAAAACAAATGTCTGCTCTTTTCCCGAAGTGAGAAATCCTGCACGATGTGTCAGCGATAGCTTTCCAGAACCTTCGCCGCCCGATTCAAGGCAGCCGCCAATGCAGCGATCTGCTGCTCGGTCCGCTCTGCATCGTTCTTATCAATGGCTTCGTTGACGCCCGGAATCACCACCGCCGCATATCCGGTGTACTGTCCCGGAGCATATATCGCATGGCGATACCACGGCCGGTTCGGCAGGCCTTCCGGAATGAGCAGCGCGCGCTCGGTTTCGCGTAAGATCAAGTTGAGCCTGGCCGCATCCGCCGGCACTTTCTTCTGCTTTTCGTAAATTCTTGCGCCCGCTGCCTGAAAATGATGCGCCGCCTCGGCCGCCGTCGCAAACTGAAGGGCACGACTGCCGAACTTGGTTTCTGCCTTCTTTTTCGCCGCGTCGATATAGGCCGCAATTTCTTTTCCGTACTCTTCATTGTCGTACGGCAGAACATCGCTATCGGCGATGCGCAGAACCTGCAGGCCGTAGACCCGCGCCATCTCCTGTTCGTAAATGAAATCGGGATCGCCGAATCTCTTGAACCAGTTGAAATTGTCGAAAACGGAATGATAGACGCCGTATGCGCCGGTGGAACCGATGTCAGTGGCCGGTACGCCCAGGTGCTGCAAGAACACCGTGTAGTCTGATCCGCTTCCCAGATCGCCCACCGGTACATCGGCCTTTGTCTGCGCCTCCGGAGGACGGTAAGTGCCGCCCGTGGCTTCTTCTTGGGGACCAAGTACGCTCCCCGTCTGATTCGCCTTGCGCCACGCCTCGTAGACCGTGCCGCCCTTGGGGCTCGGTACTGCTTTCGACACATCGCGAACAAACTGCTTCAGACTCGGATCGGCAGACGCGCCGAATTTCGGCCCTGAAACTGCCACATCCATGTTGAAATATGCCGCCGCCTTGGCCAGTTCGTCTGCGTGCTGCTCGCCCCATTCGGTCGAACCGATCAGACCTTGTTCTTCGCCGTCCCAACTACCGATAATGACCGTGCGTTTAGGCTTCCAACCAGATTTCAGCAGCTCGCCGATCCCGTGTACAGTCTCGAGCATTGCCGCGGTGCCGCTGTTGGGATCGACGGCACCGTACGCCCACGCGTCGCGGTGATTACCCGCGACCACCCACTCGTCGGGAAACTCACTACCGCGCACGCGCCCGATCACGTCCCAGATAATGCGGAACTGATAATCCTGCTTCAAATGCATTTTCACCTTCACCGGCCCGGGTCCCACGTGATAAGTGAATGGTAGCGATCCCTGCCACTCACGCGGCGATTCTGGCCCGCCCAGATGCTCCAAGATCGGCCACGCGTCGGCGTAAGACAGCGGCGTGGTCGGGACTTTCGGCATCTGTAGCGATCGCTCAGGCGAGACACGCTTCGATTCCGGGAGCGATGGCACGGACGCGATTCCCGGCGTTGTCGGATCGCCGGCGAACTCGAACATGTAGCCGATCGACCCCCGCTGGACTGCGGTATCCGGACGCCACGGGCCCTTGGGATACTTATCGCCGCGCCGCCAGCCGTCGTCCGCCGGATCGGAATATAAGATCACGCCCGCCGCCCCGTGCTCCTGGGCCACAAACGCTTTCACGCCGCGGAAGTTCTGCCCATAGCGCACCAGTACGATTTTTCCGCGCACGTCTACCTTCAGCTGCTCGAGTTTCTGAAAGTCCTCCGGCGAACCGTAATTTGCGTAGACCACTTGGGCTTCGACATCGCCCGAAGGCGACATCGCGTTGTAAGGCATCACTACCCGCGGATCATTCTGAAGACGATCATCCTGAAGCGGACCTCCGTCCACGTGTTCGCGCGTCGGCCCGTGCATCTTCAGGCCCTCAGGAGCGGTTACATCCACGCTGATTTCCGCGGGATAGTTAAACCACACGCGGTACTCGACAATTTCTGTATCCAGTCCAGCCTCGCGAAATTTGTGGGCCACGTAATCGGCCGTGGCTTTGTCTTCAGGCGATCCCGCGATATGGGGCGCCTGCGTCAGAGTGCGCAAGTGCTCCTCTGCCAACTTGGGATCGGGCACTGCGAGGAATCGCGATTCCAAATTCATCTCGGCGGCAGAATCCCGAAAACCGAAGATTGTCGACGGGGAATTTGCCGGCTGGGAGGGACGCTGTCCGGCAGCACCGGTTCTACTGGAGTTACAAAAAAGAAGAGCTGAAACGAGGAGCACTCCGGGAAAGGTTTTCATCGAGTTCCTATGTCGCTACTACAAATTCACAGCATTGGCGGCCCAATTCGATTGGGTGCTTACATTCTGAATACGGTGCTGAAGCTTTCGATTCGTATTAGGGCACGGCTTCGGCCGGGTCGCGAAAACTATTCTCTATGGTTGCCATTCCAGTGGGCTTTTCAGCCCGCGAGGAAGCTGCCGTTGCACGCCGAAGAGAAACTTCACAGGGCGAGGAATCGGGCTCCCGTTAGGATGCTCTCCGCTCACAACCTGCGAAGCGCGTCTAGTGTCTCACCGATCGCGGGCACTTGGTGCAGTTCATAGATTTTACGGAACACAATCGTGCCCCGCCTGTTCACGATGAAAATGGCGCGCTCGCTTGCCCCTGCATATGCCTCCTGCTCGCGGAACACGCCATATTTGCGGCTGACCTCGCCGTGTGGCCAGAAATCGCTGCACAGCGGGTAGTCGAAAGGTCCGATCTCACGTTCCCACGCGGAGGTATTCATGATCGAATCCACGCTGATGCCCACCACTTCCGCATGCGGCTCAGTGAATTTTTCCCGTTCCATCTGATACTGCACCATTTGATTCGCGCTGAGCGGTTCCCAATTGAGGGGATAGAAGGCCAGCACCAGGGTTTTCTTCGCGCACTGCTCGCTCAAATGGAACCTCTTCTTTACGCCTCCGATCAAGGCCGGAAGATCAAAATCAGGGGCCGCATCGCCAACCTGAGGCACAGCCAAGTGACTTCCCGGAAACACTCCTCTCACGCGAACCTCACGAGCAAAACGAGATTTTACTCCTTCACATAGGTGGGGGAGGAAAATGGCACGGGAACCTTTTCGGAAACCTTTATCTAACACTTTGCTTCTCCCGCGTTCATCTGCGAAACTGGGCAAAACCCTGGGCACAACCCTGACCATTGGCGATTAGAAAATCATGGGCAGAATCCACGTCCTTCCGGAGCACGTTGCCAATAAGATCGCTGCTGGCGAGGTCGTGGAGCGGCCTGCGTCAGTCGTCAAAGAACTTCTCGAGAACTGCCTCGATGCCGGTTCGACGCGGATAAAAATTCAAATCGAGGCTGGCGGCAAGAAACTCATCCAGATCACCGACAATGGGTGCGGCATGATGCGGGACGACGCCCTACTGGCCTTCGAGCGCCACGCCACCTCCAAAATCAAGAATGCCGAAGACCTGCTCACTGTGGCCACGCTCGGCTTTCGTGGCGAGGCGCTGCCGTCGATTGCTTCGGTCTCGCGTCTTCATCTCGAAACCCGTGCTGCCGAAGAGCCGGCCGGAACCGTCGTCGAAATTAATGGCGGCAAGATTTTCCGCGTGGAAGAAGCCGGCCTGCCCGAAGGAACTTCGATTACCGTCCGCGACCTGTTTTTCAACACGCCCGCGCGAAAGAAGTTTCTCAAGTCAGAGTCGACCGAGCTTTCCCACATCGCGTCACTGGTCACGCACTATGCGCTGGCGCATCCCGATAAGCACTTTGAGCTTCATTCAGCCACGAACGCCATGCTGGTCGCACCGCCTGTGGCTGGCTGCAGCGAGCGTATCTATCAAGTTTTCGGCAAAGACACTTTGGACCAACTGCTCCCGGTGGCCGCCATGCAGCCGCTCGCGCATATCGGGCTGCCGCAGCCACCACCGTGGCGCCGTGAAGCCGAGGAAGATGCGGGGCCGAGAGATCCGGGCGAACTCCGCGTCCACGGCTTCGTCTCCAAGCCTGAGATCCAGAAGCTCAACCGCAACTCGATCTACGTTTTCGTCAATGGACGCCTGATCCGAGATCGCCTCATCCAGCACGCGCTCACCGATGCTTATCGCAATATTCTGCCACCGACCGTCTATCCCGTGGTGTTACTTTTTCTCGAACTGCCCACGGCCGAGGTGGACGTCAACGTTCACCCTTCAAAAACAGAAGTGCGCTTCCGCCAGCAGACGGTCATGCATGATTTCGTGCGCGACTCGGTACGCGCTGCTTTGATGAAAGCGCGTCCAGTGCCGCAGTTCACGACTGCGATCAACGCCCACCCGACGGCTGGCC
>WNGG01020413.1_pt1 | contig 11694 bp, 11 predicted proteins | sample 5400661 | NCBI WGS metagenome assembly WNGG01 (sample SAMN13153372, study PRJNA577476) | soil metagenome | isolation source: 100 cm soil or saprolite under Garry oak tree replicate 1 | place: USA:California | collected 2016-06-15 | reverse complement strand
CCGCTCGCGCTGGCCTCCGCACTGGAGGACCTTGGCCGCGCATACCTCACCCGGGCGCGCAACGACGAGGGCATCACCGCCTGGGAACGGGCGCTCGGGCTGTACATGACCGCCGGTGCAACCTGGGACTCTGGCCGTGTCCGGGGACGGCTGCGTGCGCTCGGCGTGCGGCGGCGTTTCGTCTCGGCCGGCCGGCCTGCCAGCGGCTGGGCGGCGCTGACCGACTCCGAACTCCAGGTCGTGCGGCTCGTGGCCAACGGGCTGACCAACCGGGACGCCGCGGAGCGGCTCTTCGTCTCCCCGCACACCGTCGGCACCCATCTGCGGCACGTGTTCACCAAGCTCGATGTCAACTCTCGCGTCGAGCTGACCCGCATCGCCCTGGAGCGCGAGCCCGGAGCCTGAACGCTCTGCCTGCCGCCGTCCGGGACGAATACCGCGTTCACGCGATGTGCGCGGACTGGCCGGCTGTCACGCTCCCTTTACCTGCCAGTGATCGCACAGAAAGTTCAGGCCATGAGCACTGCAACGACCGTCCGCCCCGGCGGGCCGGCTGACGACGAGCGTGAGGTAGCGCGCGAATCGCCATCACCATCTCATCTCGACCATGGCCTAGGCGTGCTCGAGCTTGGCCTCGGCAACTACCAGACCGCGTACCAGATGCTGCAGCGGGCGGCATCCGGTCGATCCCAGCCGGACATCGTCCTGGTGGCTCCCGACCTTCTGGAGGCCAGCGTGCGCTGCGGCCGCAAGCTCGCGGCCGCCGCCCTTCTGAATACCCTCGCCGGGCCGGCCCGCGCCGCCGGCACGCCGCTCGCCACGGGCCTGCTGTCACGATCACGCGCGCTGCTGGCCAGCGACGACCTCGCCGAGGACCTCTACCTCGAAGCGATCACCCAGCTCGAACGCAGCCATGACGCCGTGCAGCTCGCTCGCGGGAACCTGCTGTACGGCGAATGGCTGCGCCGCCGCCGACGCCGCCGGGATGCCGGTGAACGACTCCGCGCCGCCCAGGACGTCTTCGCCGCGGCCGGCTCCTCCTTCGCCGAGCGCGCCCGTGCCGAGCTGGCCGCCACCGGCCAGACCGCGCGAAAACGGTCCGTCGAGACCCGGAACAACCTCACACCTAGGGAGCGGCAGATCACCCGGCTTGTCGCTCAGGGCGCGACGAACGCGGAAACCGCCGCCAGGCTATACATCAGCGCGGCGACCGTCGACTACCACCTCCGCAGCGTGTTCCGGAAACTCGGCATCCAATCCCGCCGGCAGCTGTTCCGCAGCTCATCCGCGCATGCCTGAGCCCCGCCGGCCGACAGCTTCCCTCGGCAGCGCCACATTCACGGGATGCGAAGGACGGCCAGCCCGCCGTACCGTCACCCCGTGGAGGAGCAACGGTGACGGCACGTATCAGCACGACGATGCTGGTCAGGTTCGAACCTGACCAGCATGATCGTTGCACTCATCTCGGCGCCACCCAGCTCGTTGCTCCCAGCGCCCCTGGCTGCGAGGACTGCCTGAGCATCGGCGTGGTATGGGTCCACCTCCGGATATGCATGACGTGCGGTCACGTCGGCTGCTGCGACGACTCGCGGAACCGGCACGCGCGAGCCCATCACGAGCTCAGCGGTCACCCCGTCGTCCGGTCTATCGAGCCCGGCGAATCCTGGGGCTGGTGCTACCTCGATGACACACTGCTGCCGTCTGCGCAGCAGACCCAGCCCAGCACCCCTCCCTCCGACGACACCTCCGGCACAGGCAAGGAAACGCGCAGTCCATGACCCGCGACATCCCGGCTATGCGGCAGGACATCGCAACCTTGCGAGGCGACACCAAACAAAAGGCAACAACCCCGCCATATAGAACCACTCCCAGGTAGCGATCACGGAGGACCCGCAACGCGAGGCGACCGCAGCCGCCGGCTGCATCGACCAGGTGAACGCACACGGCGCCTCGCACTGCTCAATCGCGCGGCCAGGTTCGCCAATGGCGTGGGGCCAAGGACGCGCCGAACTTGCTGATATGTGCTCGACGCAGCACCGACGCCTGAGCGTCGGAGCGCCGCGCCTAGTCGGCGATCTGTCTCCGTGTGAGCGCTTTGGGCGCTGAAATTGCTCACATACAGTAGCGGCAGGATCATGCGCCTCATAGCCGCCTCCGGCCAGAACAGATCGAGCCGTGCAGCCCCATATGCAATTCTCGGCTCCGGCCTGCTAGCCCGCGGCGCCGATCCCAGCGGGCTGGCGTCCGGGCCGGGATGACTCAGCAAGAGCCGACATTCTCTGCCAGGTACAGCCGCCGGGAATCAGCTCGCGGACGAATGCGGCGTTCCGGTGCCACATAGCCCGGCCAACGCCAAGATCATCAGCAACTTTGGCTCCCCGTTTGGCTCCCTAACGATCATCTCAAGCTTCGAAAGACAGTGGGCGCAGCAGGGTTCGAACCTGCGGCCCCTCGCTTGCAAGACGAGGTAATACGGTCGCTGGACATGGCTGCACGTGGCCCGGCGCGGCATCCACCAGCGATGACTGTGGCTGGACGTGGCCTGATGTGGCCTGGTGCCGGTGGTTGCTGGCTCCCCGTTTGGCTCCCCACGTTTCGTTAGCGCCGCTAACCTTCAGCGAACCCGAACGGCAGCCTGAAATCGCTACTCCCCGGCCATGCGGCCCCGGGAGCGATCGATGACCGTGAGCCCGATGTCCAGCCGCGAGGGCTCCGGGGTCAGCCGCCGAAAGACACCGCGACGCAGCACCGTCCGGTACAGGCCCGTGTTCAAGTCAGCCTGCCGGCGACTGCCGCGCCGGCAGATCGTTGTGAGTCCATAACCGGATCGGGAACGTGGCCTGGCAGCCCGTCGAGCCGACCGGTCATGCATGAGAAGCGAGCCATTGGATCTGGCCTTGTTCGGTCATTCCGTCACGACCGTGTGAGCCGCGCGGCCTGTCATGTTCCGGATCGGGTGCCGATCCCGCGGGTTCACCGCGGCGGTAGCCGAGTGGCCTGGAGTGCTAACACAAAGATGGTTAGCCTGCCAGTGCGGACGTTTCGGCGTCAGTCCCAGACCAGCGGAGGCAGCGCATGGGCACGATCACGACGACCGACGGCACGGAGATCTTCTACAAGGACTGGGGCTCGGGCCAGCCAATTGTCTTCAGCCACGGCTGGCCGCTTTCGGGCGACGACTGGGACACCCAGATGCTGTTCTTCCTACGGCACGGCTACCGCGTCATCGCCCATGACCGGCGCGGGCACGGACGCTCCGCGCAGACCAGCGACGGTCACGACATGGACCACTACGCCGACGACCTGGCTGCGCTGACTGCCCATCTCGATCTGAAGGACGCCGTCCATGTCGGGCACTCCACCGGTGGCGGCGAAGTCGTGCACTACATCGCCCGGCACGGCGAGAGCCGCGTGGCCAAAGCGGTGCTGATCAGCGCGGTGCCGCCGCTGATGGTGCGGACCGAGGCCAATCCCGGTGGCCTGCCCAAGAGCGTCTTCGACGACCTCCAGGCCCAGCTGGCCGCCAACCGGTCCGAGTTCTACCGGGCCCTGCCGTCGGGCCCCTTCTACGGCTTCAACCGGCCCGGCGTTCAATCCTCCGAAGCGATCATCGAGAACTGGTGGCGGCAGGGAATGATGGGCGGGGCGAAGGCACACTACGACGGCATCGTGGCCTTCTCCCAGACCGACTTCACCGAGGACCTCAAGAAGATCACGGTGCCCGTCCTGGTGATGCACGGCGACGACGACCAGATCGTTCCCTACGCCGACTCCGGACCGCTGTCCGCGCGGCTCGTGCAGAACGGGACGCTGAAGACGTACAAAGGATTCCCGCACGGCATGCCGACCACCCAGGCCCAGACGATCAACGCTGACCTGCTGGCCTTCGTGCAGTCCTGACCCGCCCGGCGGCCGGGCGCCGGCTGTCGCTCTGCACCCGGTGCACTCGAAACAGGACGGGGACTCATCCGAGGACCGAACGTCCTGACATGCATGTGTGCGCTGGCTCAGCGGCAAGCCGGGAGCCAACGTGGGAGCCACCCGGGCGAACGACTTCTCACGCCAAGCGAACCGGTCCGGACAGGCGGATGGCGATCATGTCAGCTCGCGGACCGATCCGGACGACGCTGAACGGCATACAGGTATCTACGAGGGACCCGCTTACCGCTTAAGAAGTGCCAGGACGGTCCCTACAGCTGCAGCCAGCCCCGCGTCATCTGCGCCTCGGGCGGCAGCACCGGGAAGACAGCGGCTATCAGGATGACCGCCAACAGGATCCGCTGATTCGCGCTCAGCCGGGCCGCCAGGCCACCTCGCGAAGCCTGGTCACTCAGGCCGTCTACATCGCCCTGGCGGGCCACACCGAGGCTTTCGGCCGCAGCACCCGTGTCCGCGGACACGATAACTGTTCCCGCAGGCGCCGCCACTGCGACACCTGCTGCGGGGGCGCCGATGGTGAGCGACCCCTCGCCGGCGCGAATCGCGCCCGCCTCCCATGGCCCGAGCTTCTGCACGGCAGCCAAGATCTCATCGAGCCCGATGCCCACCGCCTCACTGAGGCGCTGGGCCGGCCGACATAGCGCCTTCGCCGGCGCCGTGGGCGATGTACTGCCTAACCGTGCGCTCGATTGGGTCATCTGGCATGCGGTCAAGGGTGGTGCGTTCGTCTTAAACGGCACCCGCTCTTGCGCGGCACAGCTCGTCAACTACTTGGCACTTCCTGGCACGAGCCTTACCGGCACGCCTAGTTGCTGGCTCACTGCGTCATTGTCCTGGGAGCCTGAGCGCTTCGCAGGTCCATGCGAGGTACATCGCAGGTCTACGAGAGGTCGATCGCTAGGTGCGGCAGCGGGCCTCCCGGCCAAGTCGCCCTCGCCAGACGTTCGAGCACCAGACTCATGCGATCTGCCATGAGCTTCGCGCCGTCCTGGATGCCGGAACGGATCTAGCCAGCATGCACGCCAGCAGCGGCGACTACGGAACGTACTCATTGCTTCCGCGAGCTCTGGACCGTCGATCCAGCTCTGAAGACATTGCTGGGGTGCACCCGGTCCCGAAATCGGCCACGGCCATGTTTGCTCCATGTTTGCGATCATGGAAACCCAGGCGGCTAGAACCAGGACGGCCCGTGGGGCGTGTACGGCTCCTGGAGTGCGTGGATCTCGTCGTCAGTGAGGTGCAGGTCGAGCGCTGCGACGGCCTCGGTCAGGTGATGCGATTTGGTCGCTCCGACGATCGGGGCGGAGATGACGGGGTTGCTGAGCACCCACGCCAGCGCGACCTGGGCCATGCTGACACCGCGGGTTCCGGCGACTTGCTGGACGGCGTTGACGACTGGCTCGTCGAGGGGTGAGTCGAAGGACTTGACGATCTCGTCCACGGTGGAGCGGTGGGACTGCTGTCCCCATGGACGCGTGAGGCGTCCCTTGCCTTGCGGGGAGTAGGGCACGACGCCCACGCCCATGTCGGCGCACATGGGCAGCAGTTCGCGCTCTTCCTGGCGCCGGAGCAGGTTGTACTGGTTCTGCATGGAAACGAACCGGGTCCAGCCGCCAAGGGTGGCGACGTGCTGGAGCTTGGCGAATTGCCAGGCGTACATGGAGGAGGCGCCCAGGTAGCGGGCCTTGCCGGCTTTGACGATGTCGTGCAGGGCCTCCATCGTCTCCTCGGCCGGGGTGTCCGGATCGAAGCGATGGATCTGGTAGAGGTCGATGTAGTCGGTGCCGAGCCGGGTCAGGGAGGCGTCGGCCTGCTCGAAGATCGCCTTGCGGGACAGGCCCCGGCCGCCGGGGCCGTCGTGCATCTTGCCGAACACCTTCGTGGCCAGCACGATGTCCTCGCGCCGGGAGTACTGCTTGATAGCGCGGCCGACCAGCTCCTCGGAGGTGCCGTGCTGGTACACGTTCGCCGTGTCCCAGAAGGTGATGCCCGTCTCGACAGCCTGGCGGAAGAACGGCTGGGCTGCGTCGTCGTCCAGGGCCCAGCGGTGCGCGCCGGTACTGGTGTTGTCGCCGTAGCTCATGCAGCCCAGCGCGAGACGGCTCACTGTCAGGCCGGTGTTACCCAGGCGGGTGTACTCCATCGTGATCTCCTTTGTATACGGGTGAGGGGTCAGGCCGCCGGACCCGGTCGGTCAGTGAGCGGTGAAGCCGCCATCGACCGGGAGCGCGACACCAACGACGAGGCTGGCACCCGGACTGCACAGCCACAGGACGGCCGCGGCGATCTCGTCCGCGCGCCCCAGCCTGCCGATCGGCTGCTCCTTCATGATCTCTGCCATGGCGCTGGCCTGGCTCGCGAGCATGTCCGCGACCATGGGAGTGTCGATCACCCCGGGGCACACCGCGTTGACCCGGACCCCCTTGGGGGCGTACTCGACCGCGACGCTCTTGGTCAGGCCGATCACGCCGTGCTTGGACGCGTGATAGGCAGCCCGTTCGGGCAGGCCCACGAGCCCGCCCAGGGAGGAGCAGTTGACGATGGCGCCGCTGCCCTGCTTCCGCATCTGGCGCAGCTCGTGCTTCATGCTGGCCCACACGCCGCGCAGGTTGACCGCGTTCAGGCGGTCGAAGTCCTCGGCCGTCTCGTCGGCCGCGTCGCTGGGCGGCGCCTGCACACCGGCGTTGTTGAACGCCATGTCCAGGCGGCCGAACGTCGCGACCGCGCGGTCCACCATCGCGGCCGTCTGGCTTTCGTCCGTGACGTCGCAGGTGACGCCGACCGCCTGGCGCCCGGCCGAGGTCAGGTCCCCGGCCGCGGTCTCCACGGCATCCTTGCCGGCGTCCGCCAGCACAACGGCGGCGCCGGCACGGCGGCGCCGGCCCTGGCGAAGGCCCGGGCCGTGGCGAGCCCCATGCCGGACGCCGCGCCGGTGACGAGCGCCACCTTGTTCTCGAAGTTGTAGGCCGGATTCATGGTGTAGCTCCAATCATTGGTCAGCGTGGCGCCGGCCAGCCAGAGAAGTGATCACGTCGTCGCCGCCCGGGGCACGCGTGCCCGGCCCGAGCTGCCCGCTGCGGTGTGAGCTCAAGAGCTCGCGGCTACGGCAGGCACCGCGGTCATCGAGCCGGGTATGTCGAGCCGCAGCGGTCATGCCTCGCGCGAGAGGCATGATCTGTGGTCTCCGGAAAGGTAGTGCCGATGCGCTACGGGGGACGGGTGGGCCTGGGGCACAGGCACGGTGGGGAGGCCATGCTCATACCCCCCGGGGGGGCTGCTGCGTCAGGGGCGCAGCAGTGCCTTGATGGCGCGACGCTCGTCCATGGCCCGGTAGCCCCCGGCGACCTGGTCCAGCGGCAGGGTCAGGTCGAAGACCTTGCCCGGGTTGATACGGCCGTCCAGCACCCGGTCCATGAGATCGGGCAGGAAGCGGCGCACCGGGGCGGGCCCTCCGCGCAGGGCGACGTGCGAGTAGAACAGCTCCTCGCCGTCGATCTGCACGCCGTGCGGGACGCCCACGAAGCCGACGTTGCCGCCGGGGCGAGTGGAGCGCAGGGCCTGCTGCATCGACTCCGGCAGGCCGACGCATTCCAGCACCGAGTCCGCACCGATACCGCCGGTCAGCTCCTTGATCCGGGCCACGCCCTCCTCGCCGCGCTCGGCGACCAGGTCGGTCGCGCCGAACTCGGCCGCGAGCTTCTGGCGGGATGCGTGGCGGCTCATGGCGATGATCCGCTCGGCACCCAGTTCCCTGGCCGCGATGACCGCACACAGGCCGACCGCGCCGTCACCGACGACCGCGACGGTCGAGCCCGGCTTGACCTCGGCCGCGACGGCCGCGTACCAGCCGGTGCCCATGACGTCGGACAGGGCCAGCAGGCTGGGGATCAGCTCCCCGGACGGCTGCCCGGCGGTGGCGACCAGGGTGCCGTCGGCCAGCGGGATACGGGCCAGTTCGGCCTGGCAGCCGTTGATGAACTCACGGTGCAGGCAGGAGGTCTGGTATCCGGCCCGGCAGATCGGGCAGGTTCCGTCGGAGGCGAAGAAGGAGCCGATGACGAACTGGCCCGGCTTCACCGCGCTCACCTCGCCGCCGATCTCTTCGACGACGCCGGCGTACTCGTGGCCGATCGGGTGGGGCTCGCCGGCCGGGTTGATGCCACGGTAGTCCCACAGGTCGGACCCGCACACGCAGGTGGCGACGATGCGGATGATCGCGTCGGTGGGGCTGACGATCCCGGGATCAGGGACGTTCTCCACCCGGATGTCACCGGGCTTGTAAATGAATGTCTGGCGCATGATGCCTTCTCAGATCGTGAGCGCAGTACCGGGACTCGCGGGTGCGCGCGCCCCTGGCTCGTGCGGTCTCTCAGGGACGGGTGCGGGTGCTGACCCGCGGGCCGTTGTACTCGTCGCCGGCCACGTGCTCAAGCCAGGTGTTCTCCGGGCCGCCGTCCGGGCCCGGGTTCTCCCACAGGGCGAGGTGGATCATGAAGTGGTCCGGGGCGGCGCCGTGCCAGTGCTCCTCGCCGGAGGGCGTGTAGATGACATCGCCTGGGTGCGCCTCGATGATCTCGCCGCCGCGGGACTGGACCAGGGCGATGCCCTCGACGATGTAAAGGGTCTGGCCCAGGCCGTGGGAGTGCCAGGCGGTGCGGGCGCCCGGGGCGAACCTGACCATGTTCGCCCGGGCGCGGGAGGGCTCCTCGCCCCGGTAGATGACGTCGAACCAGACATCGCCGGCGAACATCTCGGCCGGTCCCTTGCCGGTCGGCGGCTGCTTCAGCAGTTCCATCGTGCTCTCTTTCTTTCGGGCTGTGCCGTCGCGCTCGTGTGCGGCGGCACGGGGGCAGTGGGCTCTGGCCGCGCAGGGCCGCGTCAGGCGCCAGGGCCGCCGGCTTCCTCGACGAGGCCCTTGAGCTGGGTGATGGCGGTCATGGCGCTGGGCCAGCCGGCGTAGAAGGCGAGGTGGGTGATCGCCTCGGCCAGCTCCTGCTCGCTCAGCCCGTTCTCCAGCGCCAGCTTGAGGTGGTAGCCGAGCTGCTCGGTGCGGTACAAGGCGGCCAGCGTGGTGACGGTGATCAGGCTGCGATCTCGCGGGGACAGGCCCGGGCGTTCCCACACGTCGCCGAACAGGACGTTGTCGGTCAGCTCGATGAGCTTGGGGGCGACGCCGGACAGGCTCTTCGGGGCGGACTGCTTCGGCATGTCGTAACTCCTTGCGCGGGGTCTCCCGCAGAAATTGCTGATGAGCTGGCCGGGTTCGCGAGGCGGCCGGCCCTGCTGGCCGGCCACGTTCCCGGCGTCCTCCATGTAACCCGTGACCGCGCGGCCGCGGGAGGTCGCGGTTATAGGGGTCCTAACGCAACCCCCCTGGGTGCGGCGAGCCGACGTAACGTTGGTGCCGTGGACAACCGAGCCGAGATCCGCGAGTTCCTGGCCACCCGGCGCGCCAAGATCACCCCGCAGCAGGCCGGGCTGCAGCCGGGCGGCGGGCGGCGGCGCGTGCCCGGCCTGCGGCGCGAAGAGGTCGCCGTCCTCGCCGGCGTGAGCACGGAATGGTACGTGCGCCTGGAGAAAGGGCATATCAGCGGCGTCTCCGACGAAGTCCTCGACGCCGTGGCCCGCGCCCTGCAGCTTGACGAGGCCGAGCGGCTGCACCTGTCCGACCTCGCCCGCGCCGCGAAACCCTCCCGGTCGCCACGGCGCCGGACCCAGCAGACCGTGAGACCGAGCGTGCTCCGCATCCTCGAGTCGATGACCAGCACGCCGGCGTTCGTACGCAACGGGCGCCTCGACGTCCTGGCCATCAACCCGCTCGGCCGCGCCCTGTACTCGCCCGTGTTCGACGACCCGGCCCGCCCCGCGAACCTCGCCCGGTTCTGCTTCCTCGGCCCGGCCTCTCGCGACTTCTACCCCGACTGGGACGACGTCGCGCACGTCACCGTCGCGCTGCTGCGCAGCGAAGCCGGCCGCGACCCCTGCAACCGCGAGCTGACCGACCTGGTCGGCGAACTCGCGACCCGCAGCGAACAGTTCCGCACCGGCTGGGCCGCGCACGACGTGCGGCTGCACCAGACCGGGACCAAGCACTTCCGCCACCCGGTCGTCGGCCTCGTCGACGTCGCCTTCGACTCGATGCCACTCCCCACCCGCGAGGACTGGGGCCTCACGATGACCTGCTACAGCGCCGAACCCGGCTCACCGTCAGAGGACGCGCTGAAGCTGCTCGCCAGCTGGGCCGCCACCGCCACCCCGCGGGAGGACATCGGCACCGGCCAGCACGCTCACTAGCCGATCACCCGCCGAAAGAGGCACAACGCGGGACACGGCCCAGCGCATCGGCAGCCGTCCTCACCGCAACTGAGGTGCTCTCTGCCCCGGCAGCAGCTCTCTCGCCGGACGCGCGCGCCCCGCGGGAGGCCGCAGCCCAGGAGCACCCGCCTGCCTGCCGTCCCGGGTCCCCCCGCGGTGGACACCGTGCTGGCCTGGTCAGCGCAGCGCGCCGGCGAGGTGGAGGCCGATGGCCGCGGCGGCCAGCTGGGCGGGCACGAGTACTGACCCGATGGCGGTGAACTGCCAGGCACTGAGGGCGGTGCCGGCGTTGCGGGCGATCCGCCGGCAGATCAAGGTGGCGACCGAGCCGGTGAGCAGCAGGCCCGGGCCGATGGCGGTGGCCAGGATGGCTGCCCACAGCCCGGCCGTCCCGGTCGGCCGGAGCGCCGCGGCGGCGGGCAGGTTGTTGACCGCGCAGGACAGCGCCGAGCCGACGATGAGCTGGACGGCCAGGCCGCCGCGCAGCGCGAGGCCTGCTGCGAGGATGGCACGGATCGCGGAGGCCGCGGCGAACATGGGGACCAGGTCGAGCGCGGTGCGGAGCGACGGCCTGGCGCTGGACGCGCGGGGAGGGCCGGTTCCGGCCCGGGCCAGCCATCCGGACAGCGGCCCGGCGGTCACTGTGACCATCAGCAGCCACGCCAGCCACGAGCCGCGCAGGTAGGCCAGCGCCGGAAGCGATGTCCGGCCGAGCAGGAGCAGGCTGGTGATGTTGGAGGTGGGCAGGAGGAACGAGGCGGCGTTGGCGGTGATCGCGACCGCCACGGCGAGCCGGCCGGCGGACAGGCCATGGCGGCGGGCCGCCTCCAGCGCGACCGGCATGGCCACGACGACAGCGACATCGAGGTTGACCAGCCCGCTGAGCAGGGCGGTGAACGCCAGCACCGAGGCTGCAGTCACGGCGCGCGGCGCCTGGCCGCGGATCAGGAACCTGGCCAGCGCGGCGAATACCCCGAGCCGGCCGGCCAGCACTGACCCGGCGATGATCGCGGCCAGGGTCGCGAACGGCCCCAGCGTTGCCCTGGCAGCCGGCAGCAGAGCGTCCGGCCGCAGGCAGGCGGCAGCAGACGTGAGGATGACCGCAGCCGTCCACAGCACCACCGGCAGACGGTCCCGAGGTGACGTGATCGTGGCGGATATATCAGGCTTCTCGGACGTGATCGTAGGCATGCCTCCCTGCATGTCGGTGAATTTCCTGGTCAATGATGATCGCGGCAGTCGGGCGCCTGGCTATGATGTTACACGATGATGTCACATTCTGAGCCAGGCGGAGAGCGGGACCGGGATGACGAGCTGATGGCCATACCCCGGCTCGCCGAGCGCATCGGGGTCACCCCGAGGGTGCTGCGGTACTGGGAAGAGCAGCAGCTGATCAGCCCCACCCGCGAGCACGGCAAGCTGCGCTACTCACCGCGCGAC
>WNGG01007975.1_pt1 | contig 11694 bp, 15 predicted proteins | sample 5400661 | NCBI WGS metagenome assembly WNGG01 (sample SAMN13153372, study PRJNA577476) | soil metagenome | isolation source: 100 cm soil or saprolite under Garry oak tree replicate 1 | place: USA:California | collected 2016-06-15 | reverse complement strand
ACGAAACCCTCAGCCCAACGATGCTCCCAGAGTCCATAGGCTTGGGAGGCCTTCCACGTTGGGGCAAACCGTCAGACATGATTGAATGGGAGGGACAGCCGCCGCCGATGAAGAAGGAACGCTACAAGAAACAGTAGCGCCTCTGCCCGTCTCTTGACCACCCAAGAAGAGGCGCCTCCCTGAACCAGTCCTAGGATCCGTTGATCTCGCTGTAGGGCCAGGGGGTTTGTGCTACTTTGTGTTCACAGTGCAATATATTGTGTTTCGATAATATCGGCCTTCGAAATTATCCCGGCTCAGAACATAGAATATAGCCACGACGACCCTCCACTCCCAATCCATGGATATTATTCGAAAAACCACGGACAATACACTGACAATAATCCTCATACTACTAACCCTCACAAGCGGCACAATCCTCGCGTCAGCAACCGTCACCCGAGCCAACGCCGCCTCACCCAAAGCCACGTTCGCTAACTACGAGCTAGCCGGAAACCCATTCGTAACCGGATACAATGTTGGCACCTCTTGTCCCAACACCGCGCGGACATGCCAGAACACCGAAGGCGAACCTCAGATCAGAGCTGACAAGGCCGGGAACTTCTACGGCTCATCAGAAAACGTGTTCTGCGTCATCGGAGGCCTCTGCGGAGGAACCTTCGCCTGGAGATCAAACGACAATGGGCAACACTTCACAACCCTGACACCTCCCAACAGCGTCTCAGCCGGACGCCCGGGAATCAGCCCCGCAGGAGGCGACACCGACATCGCAGTCGCCCCTGACAAGAACATAAACGGTCTCTACAACGTGTACGTGGCAAGCCTCCAGAGCAATCCACCGCTGCTCAACGTCTACGTGAGCACGAGCACAGATGCGGGCGCATCATGGACGATCAATCCTACAAGCGCCAGCGTCGCCGGGGACGACAGGGAATGGATAGCAGCAGACGGCGCCAACAAAGTCTGTATCTCATACCACGCGATCGCCCTGACAAATGATATCGTCGTGGACTGCAGCTACAACGCCGGCCTAGTCTTCACGCAACACACCTCCGCCTTCGACCCAGCCCACATCGCCTTCCTCGCAGGCTTCAACAACATCATCGGCAACCTAGCAATAGACCCGAGCAATCACGTGATCTACCAAGTGTTCAGCTCGATCGCCAACTCCGACGAGCTAGCATCGTGCACCATCGCATGCCACGTCCACACCGTCTGGATAGCCGTATCGATAGACGGCGGCAACACCTTCACCGACTACCCAGTCTACAACAACCCCAACACAAACGTCGATTACGGGCACCAGTTCATCAACGTCAGCGTCGATAGCGCAGGAAACGTCTACGCGGTCTATACCGATGACCACAACGTCTACTATAGCTTTTCAAGGACCTTCGGAAAGAACTGGTCCGGACCCTACCAGATCAACAAAACGCCATCCAATACCGCCATCTTCCCCTGGAGCACGGCCGGCAACGCAGGAGAACTAGACGTAGTCTGGTACGGCACCAACTTCTACAACGGAGTAGATCACCCCGATACATACCCGGACACTGCTGCATGGAATGTCTACTTCAGCCAGAACCTGAACGCTCTAGTGCCAGGCAGCAGCTGGACGCAGGCTACAGCTTCGAACATAATCCACTACGGCGGAGTATGTGAGGCAGGAGTCACCTGCACAGGCAACAGGGATCTGCTGGACGACTTCGGAGTCGCAGCGAGCCCAACCACCGGCAGCGCAGTGATCATCTACACATCCGACCAGTTCGTCAACAGCACCGCAGAACCCGCTACGAGACGCTCCTCCACATCCCCGTTCTGCACCCAAGCTACCAACAACGATATCGACTGTGAACACACGAATATTGCAGTCCAGACCGGTGGCTCAACCTTCTTCCAAACCAAGCACCACCTCCAAGTGAACTCAATAAATATTGACAACACAAACCTACAGGGAGGCAGCAGTCCAGACTTCAAGATCCAAGGCGAGAACACCGGGACCGTTCCCATCAGCTCAGTATCAGTGCAACTCTCTGGCCAGCCAGTGACATTCGCATGGAGCACTGCCTTCCCGCTGCAACCCGGTCAATCAGCATCAGCTGAGACAACCACTCTGCCACTACTGCTTGTTGCGGGCAACATCTACCAGGTGACGATAACAGCGACCCTGTCCGATGGAACAACGGAGACGCAGACGACCAGCGCCATCTACACTCTGGGCGCCGGACTCGGGCTCTAAGTCAGCCCGAACCCCCTCTTTTTCTCACAAAAATGCCATCACACTCAAGCTTGTTTCCAGCAATCTCTACATCTTTGAAGTCCTGCTGGCAATCCTAGAAAAGTGATAGTTTCCCGATACTCATCTCTTGTGGTACATTTCGTGGTCTGATGTTATTAGTCTACCACATGTCCCGCAGTATCGCGCGGCGTTGAAAGGGGCCGGATTCCACCCGAATGGGTACCTCTGTTCCGAGAATTGCCATAGGGGTTTGATGATGTGTCCGAAGGCTGCGAACGGAACATATCTTGGGATATCGGGGGTTGACGCGTATACTGCGAGTGCGAGAGCCCATAGTCTGTCGTCGTGTGTCCCGTTTGGGTGGGAGAACTTTGTCTGGTTTGTCTGTGTCTGTTCGTATCTTTCCACGTTGATCTCGTTGATTAGCTCCGAATCATACGGTATCCGTAGTTCACCCTTCTCCATTTTTCTCTTCATGCAGACCATGACGTTCTCTTTTTCAGGCAGACTCAGAATCACGCCTTTAACATCCTTCACGCCCTCTTTGCGTGACTGTTCGACGAAAAACTCGCCGACCCCGGTCTGATCAATGTACACTCTCCGAACAATCTGCAGTGATCTCTGCAATAGCTTCACGTAGCCTAGAACGACACCGTATTCGGTTCCTAGCTTGAACCGTTTCATATGGACGAGAGAGACGATATCCCCGTCTTTCCGGACAACTGCGATGGCGGAGTGGTCTACTTTCTGGCCAAGGTCGACCCCGATGAAGAATGTTCCGACGTTGAACGGTTTGTCCGCTGGTATCGCGCTCACCTCGATCCCAATCCCACGAGGTCGCTTTCGTTCCAATATTCTAGCTGCGAGTCTACTGCTTTCTCTATCAACGCATAGCTGAAGTATGCATCTTCATCGACAGCGAACTCTGCCTCCATCTCTCTCTGCCATCGCCACGGGTCCTCGACCATCTGAGCACGAATCGCGTCCAGGATCTGCTTCTTCAACGGTCCATTGGGCTCCAGGGCCTCCTTCCAGCCAACATGGTGACGCGAGAAGTTTCCGAACTTCTTGTCATCAGTACACATCTTGTAGAACAGGCTGTCGCGCGATCCCGGGGTGCTCGCCGCGATAAACCGGCCGTTCGTTGTCCCAAGCATGTAGACCACCGCATCGTAGAGATCCTCGTCGTTCAAGACGAACGATAATTCATCCACCAGAACTAAGTCAGCGGTTATACCCCGGACCGTCTCTGGGCTGTTCGGAAGAGCCTCAATGCTCGATCCGTTGATGAACTCTAATCTCGTCTTGTAAGGTCGTCCAGCTAGAAAATTCGTCTCCATTCCTGAAAGGAAGAAAGAGATCTTGGCGACCATCCTCCGGCTCTGTCGCAAGCTCGGCGCCAGAATCACAACCCTTCTATGAGACTGGGAGAGAACTAGATAGAGGCACAACGCTGCGATGGTGTGGGATTTTCCACTCTGCCTCGACCATCTCGCTAGGACAAACTGGTTGTTGTCTCGCAGAAACTTCTCCTGGTACGCGTAGGGCTTGAAGTGGAGATAGACAAGACAGAACTCGACAACATCTCCAACAATGAGCGGCTTACGCTCAGCCTCCCTTCGCTCCCGCTCTCTCTGCAGCTTCGCGTAGGCACGATCTATCTTCCCTTTGATAGGTGCTGACATCTAGGTTGCCTCGCCGGACCGGCTACTCTTGTCCTCCCACTTCGGCGTCCCGGGCAAACTGATTCTTCGAGGAATATGACCCGCAGCCTCTAGCTCCTTGAGGCGTTTCTCCCAATCTTTCGCTTGTTGATCCCTCAAAACTTGGTTCAATACCTGAGCCGTGTTTGTGTGAAGCTGTGTCCATCGTTCGCGGACTTTCGGCTCAAGCCTTTTGTCGACCATCATCTCTCTGGATCTTGCGAGGCTCTCAGTTAGCTGCTCTACAATCTGGGCACGCAGAGCGTCATCGCTTGATTCCTCGGCCTTCTTTACGAACTCTGTGCGCCTCCTACCTCTGAATTGTTCAGCTTCTGGGATAGGCGGTTCTCCGCGTCTTTCATCTCTGTGATGGAGATGCTTGTTCTTCCATCTCGCAAGGCCTCTTGCCAGAGACGTAGGGCTCGGAGTCCTAGGCTTCCAAGGAGTCTGACCTGTGCTATGCTGAAGGTTCGTTCCTTGGATCCCTCTTCCAGCCTCTCAATCACAATCCCAGTGAGCTTACGAATGTTCCCAAGAAGCTCTTCGCGTTGGTCCAATGCGTTCGAATTTTCTGCCAATTTGTTTCTTCCTTTGTTTCAGGGACTCTTCGCGCGTCACGTCCCGTGTCATCTGAGATCCTCAGAACCAGGGTAGATTGGGTTGGTTCTCTTGGGTGATGACGGGTGTGGGTCCGCTTCGCTAACGAAGATTTCCTATATGATATGACGAGGCTTGCCTTTGGCTTAAACTGTATCGAACTTCGTGTCCGAGTTCCGAGTTCAGGTTCCGAATAGAAGGTAAATGAAACTAATCCTTCGAATCCTTTAAAGGACGAGATTATCAATATTATTTCTGGGCTTATCAATGTCTTTCAGAATGGGGGAACTAGTGTGGTTGGGCTGCAAGGTCCACAAGGGAATGTTTCCTAGTGAACGAAACATTCGCGTAGAACTGGCGACTCCAAAGAGGAAGATAATCTCTGGATTTGTCCCGAAAGAGTTTGTGAAAGGATCCGTATCACACGCAACAGGTCAGGTTGCGGTAGTTGTCACGGGCAGACCTAAGAATGGAAGAGTCTCCGTACTTTTTCCCGGCGAAATTCTTACCTCCACAAATCCTGTGGAGATAGCGACCTCTTTGTTAAGCAAGCATGGACCGTAGAGAAAATCTTCACGCTTGATTCTCTCCCGCCCAGATCTTATCAGAGCTTGGAAAGCTAAACAAATCCGGTTTCTGCCGGATATTTCTGAAGACCAGATTGGGCTTTCATCAATCGATCTTCGACTGGGCTATGTTTCGGCCAGGTTGAAGAAGACCAGGCGTACGATTCGTCCTGCAGCAGAGGGTTTCGATCCCACTCATCTGGTGCAAAACTACCAGCATGAGCGTTCTAATCTCGTAATAAGACCGAGACAATTCAGGTTGGCCCTAACGCTGGAGAGGGTTTCCATCCCTGGCTTTTTGGCGGCTAACGTTCAGGGAAAGAGCAGCCTTGCAAGAGCCGGGCTCGCGGTTCACATTACGGCCCCTCACATTCACCCGGGATTTGCCGCTCCGATAGCTCTTGAATTGTACAATCATGGTCCCTGGACCCTAGAATTTCTACCGGGGCGGGACCTTGTGTGCCAGATAATCTTCTTCAAAGTTTCCACGAAGATTCCTTCCAAACAGGCGAAGTCTCTCGGAACCTACATGGATCAGGCTACGCCTTTCCCACAAAGAGAGCGGGGGGAACGGTCGAAACCTTTGACCAAAGTTGACTGGAAGCGGGACTCGCTGTGGAAGGCTCTTCAGAAGCCGTTTGACTGGAAGGTTGACACTCACGCGTCTCGCCTCGACGAGGAATTTGCTTGAATGACTTTTGACGCTAGCTAGTTTGGAACTATGTCATCTCTTTCGTTTCACCGACTATGAGATTCAGTTTCGTTCTCGTATCTGAGAAAAGTAACAGGGGACGCCTCAACCCTCTAGGTGTCGAGTCGTAACTGGCTTGAACGATTAGCTGTCAATCCTAGCCGCATGGAAACCGAGCTAGCGTTCAAACTACAATCTTCCAGGATCCATTACATGACACAGGTAGAGATACCGATTACAACGGTCGACTTCTATTTTCCAACGACGCCACGACCTACGATAGTATTTGTTGATGGTCTGCCGCATCTGAGAACCGTTCAGATGGCAAAGGATGAGGAGCTCAGAACTCTCCTGAGAAGGCGCGGATACACGGTTATGGAACTCATCTACCGCACCTATTCTGACAACAAACGGGACGAGCTGTATCAGGAAATTGTCAAGCAGCTGGGAAGAGAATAGAGAGGAGATCTTCGCGTCGCAGGGAAAATGCCCAGTTCTTGGTTCTGAGACGATGGGGTCAACGTCCTTCTAGAGTAGGAAAGTATAGGGAGAGATGGGAGAAACTGGAAGTGAAAGTGGTACCAGTATCCTGCCAGACAACAGTTTCAGTCCTGTAACGCTTATATGGGTGATGTTCAGAATTATGAACAGACGTTCGAAAAATTGAACGATATAAATTACACGGCGGCCACCTTGTCAATTCTCGAAACCCTGTCAAGGGATCCGGACAAAAGTCTCTACACCAGGGAGGTCGCAGAACGTTCCGGCATCAGCGTGGGTGCCGCGAGCATGATACTTAGAGTCCTTGAAGGGTCCCACATGATAGATGTCGATGAGAAGGGAGGGATGAAGTTCTACAGGATCAATCTGTTGAACCCTGTTGCCAGGGAGTTCAAGGTCCTGTTCAACGTTCAGAGAATAAGCCATCTCGTTGAGCCTCTCAAGGATTATTCCGATCGCATCATCTTGTTTGGCAGCTGCGCAGATGGAACGGATGGTCCGGAGAGCGACGTGGACCTCCTTGTTCTTACCTCAGAACCCCAGGCCGCCAAAGACCTCTTCCGCCTCTTTCAGAAGAAGATTGACAGACACCTCTCTCCCATAATAGTAGGAGCAGAGGGACTTGCCCGATTACGAAGAGATGACAAGGCCTTGTTTGAGCAGGTATATCGTGGCAAGACCCTTTGGGAGAAACAGTAAGCCCAGTCCTCAGAAAGCTCCTGAAGGAAAGGAGGATCATAAGATCCAGAACCTCTAGCCGTATGGTTGCCAAAGAACTCAAAGGTTCGGGGTCAGACCTCGCAACCGCCAAGGCATCTTATGAGGCGGGGGATCACAAGTGGGCAACGGTTCAGGCTTACTACTCCATCTTCCACGCCGCAAGAGCTCTATTGTACAACAGGGGGTTCAGGGAGCGCAGCCATAGAGGGCTCCTCAAGGCGCTCGCCGAGCTCTACCCTCGCAACACCATGTCGGGCATGCTGGTTGTGTTTGAAGAGTCAATGAACTTGAGAGAAGATGCGGATTATGGACTTGTCTACTCTGAGCAGGGGGCCGGCCAGGCTTTGGAAGATGCAAAGGTCTTCTTTGAGGAGTCCAAGATGATATTGCACGGTAGCATCGGCGATCGTCCTCCCGGCCGCGTCCGGGGAGAGGACCTCCTCTCTTATCTCGAAAAATCCAAGGCTTCACGGGGTACAATATCCAAGAGAACACCCAAGCATCAGGCATCTCACGGCCGCCGGCAAAGGCCGTAGCTTCGATTTCGACTCGGGCCCAAGAATGTGAGACCCTCTTCAATGCTAGAGGGGGTCCACCCTTATTGCCGGACAGCGGCTGGAGAATTTCTAAGCATTCTTTTTGATGGGGCCCCCCGGGGGTGGTCTTTTTTTCCCGCGCCCCGCCCCTCGTGAAACGCCGAGAATCCCACGTTCACCTAGTCCTGCCCTAGCGTCCTTCCTTCGTGGCGGCTCTAGCGCCCCAAGGAACCCAGCGGGACCCTAAGCCCGTTCGCTGAACATGTCTATACCGCCCTTCGAGTCAAACCGGATATTGAACCCATATTTCCTGCCCTGGAACAATGCCACGCACTCCCGTCCACGATAGTTGCCCGTCATCTTGATCTCGTCAACCGTCTTCCATCCTGTACGCTTCTTCACCTCGTTAACCATGTTCTTGAACTCGACCGCGCAAATATCACAACAGAAGAACATGCGTTGTCCCTCAACCGCCTCCCAGTAATCGCCCCAAGTAGCCTGGCAGATCGCACAGCCCTTCTCAGCTACTTTCAAACTGTCTACTCCTCTCCAACCTCGCCATCAAGTACCGGTCGAAGTAGTCGATCGATCGAAGAAACGTGGCCTGCACATCATCCGTGTTCCCGTACAACCTGGAATACTTCTCAACCAGCCCCAGCGCCTGTTCAGAATGGCCCATATCAGCCTCGTACCCCTCCCGCAAGAACGCCTTCGCTTCCTTCGATATCTCCTCATTCTTCAATATCACCGGATCAAAATATCCAATACTCGCACCCTCACCCTTCAACTTCCGATTCGCAATCAACTCCAGCCCATGCATCGCCGCCATCCCTTCCACCCAGTGATCATCCCGACAGATACTGTCCCAGACACGAATCGCCTCCCTCGTATCCTCCAACGGCGCCATCCGAAACACTTCTTTCCGATCTAGACCCAGACTTTCCCCCATCCTCAACAACAACTCATAATGGCTCGGCTGGCCCGTCCCTACGCCACCGTATTCCGTGTTGATATTATCCAGTTCATACAAGACCACGTCCATCTCGTCTGTCCGCGCCATGATGTAGCTGCACGACCGGACCCACTGACGGAGGAAATGCTGATGCTCAACAACATACCCCAGCAACACCGCGCGGCTAGGATGCTGCAACGCAAGTACGAAAGGATGCGGACTCGACCCGTAGAACTTCTCGATAAAACGCCCCTTAACCCACGACTCCAACCCTCGACCTTCCAGATCGAAGAACCCGCTCAACAACCCTGACAATGTCTTCCGATCAGATTTATTCTTCGTAATATTCCGGTTCAACCACATCACATGCCCCGCGTCACTCCGCCCCGCCATCGCAACAAAATGACCGGCAAGATCTTCCCAGTCATCATGCTTCTGAAAACCCACACCACAACACGGACACTTCGTCAATCTCTCTCGACCTCTATAATGGAAAATCCTTCGGCAACCGACCACGAAGCCTCTGATAATCAGCATCAGCCCCGTACTTCCCTCGAATATCCTCCAGCATACTCTTCACCTCGTCAACCGTCAAACCCCCGAGCATCACCAACCATTTCCACAGTACGCTCAAAGTCCTCGTGACATGAAGCATAACAGTTCCCCATTCCGGTCATAAGCTCTCGTTCTCTAGGAGTCAAAACCATCGTGCCCCAGAGGGATGAGCCTACAGGGAATCTTTGAATTTTTCCCCAGCGATAAGTGTTCTTAGCGTGGCGAGGCCGAGGACCGCGCGCTTGATCATGAATGCTGGATCGCTTCGCACGACGAAGATGGATTTCAGATCCGACGCAAATTTCGTTGAAGACATCTCCCTTATCGCAGATTCTATCTGCTCTACCAGTTGTTCCTTTGACCCGCACCCCGCACATCTCGCGACAGCTTTCCAGTCGACCCGTTCCGATAACATTACAACGTCTCCAAGATCTTCAGTCCTCCCCGTGTGCAACTTCATCGCGACGAGCAGGTTTCTCTGGGCCACTTTAGACGGGGTCGAGTCTGTGGCTCCCACTATGATTGCCTCCACAGAATTGTCCTGTATGAACCCGTAGGTCCATGTTCCCCGTGTTGTCGTGCTGACGACGCTGTCCACTAAGAGCTCCAAGGATGCTGTTTCCCCTCCGACCGATTTTCGGTATTCCCTGATGGTCACGCCAATGGGCGGCCGAACCTCGTTTCTTCGCAGCTCGTACCCCTCCCGCAGCAGTGTCGCGTCGATGACCGGAACATTGTCCCGGTCCGTTGCCAGGTCACAATCGACGGAGAACCGGTGCTGGCCGAGAGCGTTGACAGCATATCCCCCGACCACCACAAAGCCCTCGGTCGCTTCGGTCAAGACCCTGAGGATCCTTATGATCTCTGTCTCACGCGAGGTGAGGTATCCGGATTCGCTCATCATATCGATCACGCCGCACCACTAGCCCTAACCGGATATTGATCAGTCAAGATTTTCAACGCGGGACCTTTGATCGTAGTCTGCGGTAGGCTTTGTCGAACACATCGTAGATTTCCTTCCAGAACATGTTATCCGCCAGCTCCTCCGTCGTCTTCTCGTCAATACGCCACTTCAAAGGGTCCTCAAGATACTCCCGGCCCCTCACGGTCACTACGAACTTCGTTCCCAGCGAAACCAGCTTATCATCGATCAAGGTCTGAACTACGTGCTGGACGATCTCCCACGCAGTCTTCCCGGGAATATTCCACCCTGAGACTTTCCCGCAATCCTTGACAAGCTGCGGGAGCGTCATGCCATTCGAGACATCCTTCAGCCTCGTCAACAGTAGGATTCGTCTAATCTCGAGACCCGAATCAACCCTACTCTCCAAGAGGGAAGACCTCTATCAATTCGAAGCTACTGGCACATTAACAAACTGACACCGAGACTGGTCAGACGATCAGTTCTTCCAGGAGTACCGGCGACGATCAGCCTAGGCTAATCAGTCGTTGGATACGTTTCTAATCGCGAGCTAGACTTCTCCGCACTGGACTGTTGCGTTTGGTTAGCCTCTAGTTTGGCGAGTCTTTTTTCGAGTTCCCATATCATTTTGTGCTGGCCGAACAGCATCGAGAACATTAGCGGAACCTCCTTTACTACCGAGGCCATAGTACTAGCGTACGGTGCGTAGTGCTTGCACTGGCGCAGAAGATCGTCGAATATTTCCTTGTCTTCTACTCTGAGAAAGGACCTGAACCTTCCTATCCGTTCAATCTCACCGTTTACAACCAGCCGCCACGAAGGAATCGTACGCCCCACAGAACACTCCTCGAAACATTCAATGTCAGTGCTCTTAATGACCCAGAGTGCTCCCCGACAGTATCATCCTAGATGATGAAAGGTACGAGCCTTTTCGTCTTCTTCATGTAACTGGCATAGTCCTGGCCCAGCGCCGACAACAATGTCCGCTCCTCGACATACATTCTGTACCCGAAAGAGATACCGAAGAAGAGAAGCAGTACCAATAGTGCGCCTAAGGATTGCACTGCCAAGCCCAGTCCAATAGACGTGATAAGAACCCCAGTATACGATGGATGGCGAACCAGCCTGTAAGGACCCTTATCGACAACTTTTTGGTCTTCCGCTATCTCGACCGACAGCGAGAAGAACCGGCCAAGAATCGCGATTGCGTACTGACGCACCAGAACCCCAAGAAACATCAGAAAGATCCCCACATAGAAAATCCAATCCGGAAGTCCTCCAACGTTTGCGTACCCGAAGTAGAAGGCAATGAGCATCGAGACGAGTATTGCGAATGTGATTAGGACTCGAGAGCCCCGGTCTCTCTTGACGCGGGTAGCGCTTCGGCGTCGAAGCTGTGGAACTAGCGCCGCCCCGAAGATCTCACTAGCAATCAGGACGAAAATGGCAAAGTCGAAGATGACAAGGCCGAGCCCCGAAGCAAAAACCGGCAAACGCCATCAGCTATCCTCGGTGTGTGAGGCACGAGAATTCTACAGGTCTAGTTTCCATTGTTTTCTCACACCGTTCTCAATTATTGATTGAGGCATCAGGTGTTTTAGCCTCCTGTAACGCCCCTCCCTCCCCACAGCGTATTCCAGCTTCGGGTTTTTGCTCTCGATCATTCGAAGAACTGTCTCTCCAACGATCTTCGGATCGGCTCCATTCCGGAA
>WNGG01043490.1_pt1 | contig 11695 bp, 16 predicted proteins | sample 5400661 | NCBI WGS metagenome assembly WNGG01 (sample SAMN13153372, study PRJNA577476) | soil metagenome | isolation source: 100 cm soil or saprolite under Garry oak tree replicate 1 | place: USA:California | collected 2016-06-15 | reverse complement strand
CACATACAACTTCCCCGGGGGCAGGATGCCCGCTCCCGGACTTAAGGCCATTGTCGGATTCCCGCGGCCCTGCCTCCGCGAGGATTGAAACCTTTATCCTGTTTGCGCAGGTTCGGTGGTTTGTGTCCCCGGAGGACCGACTCCAGACCATCTTGCACGGCTCCGAGGAGGTCGTCACCCGCGACGAGCTGCGGATCCTCCTCGATCGGACCGCCTCCCCGCGGGCGTATGTGGGACTCGAGCCGTCCGGGCTGATGCACATCGGCACCGCGTTCGTGATCGGATCGAAGGTCGGAGACCTCATTCGCGCCGGCTTGCGTGCGATCATCTTCCTCGCGGATTGGCATGCGTACATCAACGACAAGCTCGGGCGGAACCTCGAGAACCTGCGCATCTGCGCCGAGTACTTCAAGGACGGTTTCCGGGCGGTTGGCGTGCCCGACTCCGTCGAATACCTGTGCGCGAACGAGTTCGTCCGCCACCCCGAGTACTGGCAGAACGTGATCCAGGCCTCGAAGGCCTCAACGGTCGCCCGGATCCGGCGGGCGCTTACGATCATGGGCCGGAAGGAGGAGGAGGCGGACCTCGATGCCTCGAAGCTCATCTACCCGGCGATGCAGGTCGCCGACATCCATTGGATGGACCTGGACCTCGCCCTCGGCGGCATGGACCAGCGGCACGCGCACATGCTGTACCGCGACGTGGCTCCGAAGCTCGGGTGGAAGCAGGTCGTCGCGCTGCACACCCCGTTGCTTCCGGCCCTCGACGGTGCGGGCCGGATGGACCTCGTCGCGGGGAAAATGTCGAAATCCCGACCTGACGCGAGCATCCTCTTAAACGATAGCCCGCGGGACGTCGAGCGAAAAATCGGCAAAGCGTTCTGTCCCGCGAAGGAGCCCGTCGGCAATCCGGTCCTCGAGATCGCGTCCTTCAACGAAGTGGCGAAGGCGTACGCGGACGGGGAGCTGCACCCGAAAGATCTCAAAGCGGGGGTCGCGGCAGGGCTGAACGAGCAGCTGGTCCCGGTACGAAAGTTCTTCGAGGCACACCCGCAGAATCTCGATGCGGTCAAAGCGATTCTGCGGAACGGGTGACGTTTCCGAGGCGCGTCCAAGACGCAACCCCTTCTGCGCGAACGGGGGTCGCAGTCTACGTGAGACGGCGGGCGATTCTCGACGTTCACAGGGGTGGAATCGGCGACGGACCCGCTTTCCGGGCATTCGCGACGCGGGGGCGTGCCGCAAGAAGCGCGATGAACCCGGCCAGACCGAGCACCCCTGCGAACAGGAACGGGATCGACGCCTGAGTCGCCGGATCGGAACCAAACGCGTTCGCGAGGACCCCCGCCAGATAGACTCCGATCGCACCGCCGACGAGTTGGAATCCAAAGACCAGGCCGAACGCGGCACCTTGCAGGCGCCGATGACTCGACTCGGAGACGAACGAGAAGAGTGCTGGATAGGTGAGGAAGAGCGCGGAGCCGAGCGTCCACATGACGACCAGCACCGTCCAGACGTTCCCGATGGTCCCGCCGACGAGCGTTGCGACGCCGAGCGCCGCGAAGGATGCCACGAGGGCCCGGTATCGGCCGAATCGGGCACTTAAACGGCCGAAGAAGAACGTGGCCACTGTCCCCGTAAGAATCCAGAGGGCGACCGCGACGCCCGCGAGGTTCGCAGGGAGTCCGAACTTCGAGTTCAGGAGAAGCGTCCCGAAGAGAGCGACGATGTTGAACACGGCCCCGACCAGCGCGAGAGGGAGCAACCAGCGGCGCACGTCTCGAAGGACGCCCACGTAGTCCGAGATCGACCGCGATGCGAGGTGGGGTGGTGAAGGTCGGCCGCGGCTGAGCGACAGGCCGACCGCGACACCCGCCAAGTTGATCCCTCCCCACAACAGGAACGGCCACTGCCACCCGAACGCAACCGCGAGGATCGCGCTGCTCGCGATTCCGAGGATGACTCCGGCATCCCCAAAGGCGCTCTGGAACCCCATCGCGCGGTCGAGTGCGGGCCCGTCAAACTCGCGTCCGATCCACGAGATTCCGACAGGGTGATAGAAACTGGCCCCGATTCGGGATAGCGCGACGAGGAACAGGAGCGACCAGAAGTTCCACGAAAGCGAGGCGGCGAGGGACCCGATGCCCAAGAGTACGATCCCGATCGGAAGGAATCGAGACGGATCGCGGCGGTCCGACATGATGCCGAACAGGATTTGAAAGACGGCGGTGACGACGAGTGTCGTTCCACCGAGGAGGCCGACTTCCGCGGGACCGAAGCCACCGAAGACGGCCTGCAACACGATGATCTGGCCCGCGAGCGCTGAGACCGCGCCGTCGTTCGTGAGATGGTAGATTGAGTTGGCCAGGAGGACCTGTCCCCTGTCGCGCACAGAAGCGCCATAGCTGTGGGCCTTAAATCGTTGGGCCTGGACCGAGACTCAACGAAATCCATCTTCAGCCGTCTCCATGCACGCGCGATATTCCCCGGACGGATCGCCAGAGGTGCGATTCCGAGACGCTCGCTTGCTTTCGACCCTTGCTAACTGTCAAGAGCGACTGAGGTCGGAGCAAGCAGGAGGGGAGCCCGAAGCAACACGCCGACGTATATGCCGATCCAGAGGGCCATCGAGGATGCATCCGTGAGAGCCGCCGCGACCGACAAAGTGGGCGAGATGTACGGGCCAAAACCGATCGCTCGAGAGAGGTCGCCGTAGGCCAATAACTGGAGTACACCGGAGACGATAGCAAACGCGAGGGCGACTGTCCCGAGCCACCGGGCCATCGTGCCGTTGAGCCGTTCCGCGGTCCAAAAGAGATAGAGGCCCAGCGAGGCGAGCAAACCGAGACCGAGCGCTGCCCGAACGAGAGTCCAGGGGTCCGACCCGGAGACTGTGTACGATCCGGCAATCGGATCGGATGCAATCAGAGCCGCCCCCGCGGCAATCCCAGACAGGATCGCGACTCGCTCGCGGTTCCACCAAGACCCGAGCACATCCCTCGACCGTCCATGACCCGCTTCGATTAGAGCAATCGCCGCCACACCGATGATTCCGGCTCCGGGAAGGAGCCGCTCCAGGATGAACGATACCGGCTGGACCGTGACGTGGGAAAGCAGAATCCGCATGCTCAATCCTCGATCGGCCGTCCAGATGGGGAAATACATGAGCTTCCCGAGAAGGCCAAGCCCAAGTGCGACGAGGAGGAGCCAAGTCCCTCCGCGTTCCACGGATCGTCGCGCTCGATCGGGCACCATTGAGACGATAGAGCATCATCCAGGTATGTTATGTTTACCCGCGACGGAAACGTCGTGCCACGGATCGGCCGGCAACTCCAAATAGGAACCTCGGGATGGCGCGGCCGGCCAGGAGACCGCGGACGGCCGACGGTGACCTTTGGACGTTGACGCGGGATCTGGTGAGACGGCGACACCCCACCGGAGCAAGTCCAAGCAGGCGCAATGCGCCAGGTAGGACGCTCAGTCCAATGCCGTCAGAACAGAAGGGGGCGTACGGCGGCCACCTGGCCCTTCTGTCGTTCGACCTGGAGAGAACGATCGCGAAAGATGAGCTCCGCGGCTGGATCAAGGCGCTCGAATGGGTCGCCCTCGATAATCCGTGGTACAATCCGTGGTACAGCGAGCCCAGGTGTCGAAACGTTTCAATCCTGATGCGTAGATTAAGGGATGGCCGGTTGGCTTGCCAGCAACAGTCCGGAGAGTCGATGCTAACCGATACTCTTGGGAGGACTCCAGAAGGTACATCAGCGCAAAGGACTGTCCGTCCGAGCCCGAGGTAATCAAAGCCTATTGCGACTCACATCTGCGGTCGGCGTGCTTGGGCGGCTATGGCTTCATGGGATGCCGCCCCGTCGGCCGGAAGCGGGAGGAGTTTGTTAGGTACGACTCGGAACGGTCATCTTACGTAAGGGTCGACGGAACTCTAATGGCTCCGGACGAGACGTATTGTGGAAGGAAGATCCCGAGCCGCACCTGGAAAGGCAGGCAGTACGTGGAGAGCCGGATCTGGTCTATGGCGAGGCTCGGCCAACCGGACATGATTGACGGCGACTTAATCGTCGAAGCCAAAGGAGGACTCCCTTCGCTGTCAAAGGCCCATACTGCCCTGGGACAGCTGATGATGTACCGAGAGCACGAGCCCCACTTCCGGTACGGATTCCTGTTCCCCGTGATATGGCTCCAAGCCGCCAATATCCAACAAGCGTTCCAGCTCTTTACGAAACAAGCGTTCGAGCTGATCGCCCAGGAAGCTTGAGGTTCAGAGCGAGATGGCTCCAGGGGAATCCTTACCAAACCTTGTCTGTGGGGAGCTTCGTACGAACCTACGGCCTCGTGATGTTCCAGGTCCCGTCAGCTTCGGTCACCGTGATCCCGGGGACGTACTCCTCCGGTTCGGTTGCGAGGAGAAGGTCAGTAACGGCGAGCATCGCTGCCATTCTGTGAACATATCGATATACTAATCCCTCCGCCTTCTCAATCGTGTAATCGCTTGGCAAGCACAGGTGCCCGTTCCCGAGGTCAACATACAGACCCGCTTGTTTGTCCTTCTCATACTCTGCTGTTGCCCTGACCAAGCCTCTCTTGACCTTCTTGAGTTTCTCAGCGGAAAGATCCTCTCCATTAACTTGGAGGATGTTCTCTTGGGGCTTGTGAATGATGCCGCCCGTCGTCAGAGCGACAAAAAGGAACGTCTTGGCTTGATGCCAGAGATACACTTCGGACCTGAACAAACCCCGCGAGAAAAGCTTCCTTGCGATCAGGGCGCACCAAGCCGCCTTGCAAGCCTCCTCGAAGGCCAAACAGGCATGGGACACGGCATATCCCAGTACCTCGTCCACGGACTTGCCTGCATTTCCCCGCAGGAGGTAGGCCACGTGGGCATGCCCGACGGCATTCTTCCGGCAAGCTTGAGCAGCAGAGAGGTAATCCATGGAATGCCAACTCTCTTGTTGCCCATAAATGGGCGGGCATTGGTGGGGAACGAGGGCTGTAACGACATGATCCGAACAGAAGGGGGCCTCTCGTCACCAGGAGAAAAACTCCTTGTGGACCGCCCAATCGGGGTCGTCCTGAATGTTCAGTTGGACCTCATGGGTAGTGACGCTCGTCCGGACGGTCTCAACCTTCTTTGCCACCATCTGCGGATTCGAGGTGTAGAACACGAACTCCTTCATGCCACTCGTTGTGATTGTGCCAACGAAGACAGCGTCGTTGTTCTCGCAGAGGGCACCCAGGAGAAGGTCCTCGATGCGGTCCACCTGCGCGTTCTCTGCCGCACTCGGGAGCCCTCGCTCATCGGGGGCCCGTAAAGGAACTGCCACCCCCACTTGGTGCCGAAACTCCGGATGACCTCGGAGCCGTTCGGCTGGTTTCCAAGAGCGGAGTATCGCAGTCTTCCCGTCGATGACCCCGGTCGCCACGCTCCAATCGGCCGCGTTTTGGTCGATTTTGACCTCCGACTTAGGAGGGTAGCGCTTCCTGAAAAGAGGCATGCGTCTGGAAACGGGACCAGAGGTAATAAGTCGTGCTGTCTGCGATCCCGATCCTGCCACTCCTGCGTTACGAGGAAGAGCAGCGGAGCCCTGCCAGAAAAAGGAAGGTGCCCGCCCGAATTGGGCGGGCATGCGTGGGGAACGAGGGCTTCAACGACATAATCCGAACAGAAGGGGGCGTACGGCGGCCACCTGGCCCTTCTGATGTCCGACAGGGGGGAAAATGATCCCAGCGGGCCCGTGTATGTTGCCGCCGACATAGAACCCCCTCGAAAGGTCTTCCGAGCGCTTCTCCATAGAGCAAGAGAGGGCCCGGTGTCTGCTTACCGCCGACCTCCCTCACCGAGCGAACGACCGGCAAGGGGATTCTCGTGTCGGCATGCGGGACGATGAGACGATCCGCGTCCGCCTTGAGCAGCTTCGTGACCGGTTCCTGCTGTGGGGAACGCCCGAGCTTCAGGTGTTCGTGATCGCAAAGGACGAACTCCGTGGCTGGATCCGGGCGCTCGAGTGGTGCTGGAGGGCCTAGCCGTTAAGTAGCGTCGGGCCACTTTAGACCGTGGTGGAAGGATGCGAGGTCTCGTCGGTCTGCTAGTCGTCGCGTTGGTGATCGCCGGAGCTGGAGGACTTGCACTCGGATATCTCGTGCACCCTGCAACAGTAACGCGGGTCGTGCCTCAAACGGTCGTGCTCACCAGTTACACCTTCTCGTGTGGCCCGTCTTCGCAGTCGCCGTACCTGGAGGGGGCGTTGCAGTTCACCTTGAGAAGCACTTACTCAACGGACATCATCGCCTCGGTGGCTTACCTCGGTGACTGGACCGGAGATACAAACCAACTCATGCATGCCAACGGCACGAAGCACGTCACTGTCACATGGGGCCCAGGAATGATGCAGCCAATCCAGGTCACTGCGTGTCCCAACGTGAGCGTAACGATCTGGCGGGTCGTGCAATTGTTGATGACATGCCCGAATCCCCCATGCGATGACGGAACGACTTCCGTCCAACCATAGTCGGTGATTCGATGGTGGACTTCGTGAAGGTGGGTGCAGTGCTGACCTTCGTCGGTTTCCTCTCAGTTGGTTCCGGGATTCTCTATGCTGCGTTGTCTTCACCAGCGACGCTCGAACAAGCGCAAGCCTTGGGGAAGAATTCGGGGGTTCTCCAGGGCTTGGGTTGGATCGTCGCAGGAATCGGACTCTACCTCGCCCTCTTTGGATCCGCAAAGAGCGACACGGCAATTGACACCAAGTCCGAGATACTTCTTGGAAGGTTGCCGCTTCGCAAGTCGAAATTCGTGTGCGAGAAATGCGGCGGCGATGTCTCCAAGGAAACGACGAGGTGTCCTCATTGCGGTTCGCCGCTTGAGGAGTAACTCGTTCCGCTCCTTTCGCTGGGACACCCAATGCCTAATTCCTTGCGGGCACGAGCCTTGGTTCTGAGGCCGTCTTCCACCGCGAAACCATGATGAGGCGCGCTCAACGGTTTCCGGCCTCTCTATCCCGTTCCATTCTTGCCCAATACTCCTCGAAGAGCTTGTCATCAGTGCCGACCTGTTTCCGAATGTCGAGGGCAAGCTGGCGGTCGGACCCTATCTTGGCCACTTTCTTGAGCGTCCACGTGTAGTACGCGAGCGCAGCTTGAACAATCCATGTCGCCAGAAGTGCGACGGACGTCTCAAGATCCATGAGTCCCCATCATTACCCATGGGGGAACGAGGGCTGTAACGACATAATCCGAACAGGAGGGGGCGTACAGCGGCCCCCTGGTCCTTCCGTCGCTCCATGAGGAAGAGGGCGAACCCGACGCGCATAGGTGCCGCAGGGCAAATCGCCGGCCGATTGCGACCCTAAGGGGTACCAGCTTAGCCCTCGGGCCAATTCCCGGTGGTCAGGTCCAACGTCTGGATGGCTGCGATCTGTGTCTTCGGGACGACCCTGACATGGAACCGATCATAGGAGTACAACTCCGAGATTCGGATGGACTCGGAATCCTCTCCCAGGAAAACCCCGACGAGGACCTTCAAGACTCCGCGCTGAAGCCTGATCCGAACGAGCTTGCCGGCGAACTGGCCCGCGTCGCCCTCATACATCGGATTCGCCCAGGAACGGATGGTGATTACCAGGCATCAATCCTCTTGGACCGCGAGAAATCCGAAATCCCGACGATGCACCGCACGACCGGGGGCAGGGACGCAAAGCGGAAATGAAAAGCCCGAGATGACGGGGCGATGTCGGGCAAGAGCTCCGGAGTTCGCCTCCGTCCCGCGACCCGGCAGGACATCCCCGCTATCGTGATGATATCGAATTCTTCGGTAGACGAGGCGAAGGATATTGGATTCGGCACGCCGCGGTCCGAGTTAGTTTTCAGTGATGAGGATCGGCTGTCAGCCGCCTGGGAAGATCCGAACTTCGTACGGGAAGAGGAGGTCTGGGTGGCCGAATTCGACGGTCGCGTCGTCGGCTGCGTGACGGTCGAGGATCGGGGCGAAGCGCTGGAGTTGATCAACATCGATGTTCCTCGGGAGTTCCAGGGCCGAGGGATCGGCACCCGGATGGTTCGACTCGTCGAAGAGAGAGCCCGGAGAGAAGGAAAGCGGTCGGTCACGCTCGGGACGAGTCGGAACGCGGCTGGGGTGGCCTGGAAGTCGTTGCCGTGGTGGCAATCTCGCGGCTATCGCATCACGGGCGAAGAGGAGAACGATTGGACCCGGTCCATCGGGGCGGGGGTCCGGGAGATTCGGATGGAGAAGGAGATTCCTCAGACCACCGAGATCCTCTTGCGGGACGTGACGGAAACGGACCTCCCGATCTTCTTCGAGCACCAACGCGACCCGGCCGCCAATTTCATGGCCGCGTTCACGTCCCGTGACCCTGCCGACAGAGATGCCTTCGCCGCGCACTGGAAGCGAATACTCAACGACGACACCGTCGTCGTGAAGACAATCGTGTTCGAAGGGAACGTGGTTGGTAGCGTCGCGACGTTCGTCGACAAGGAATTCGGCAAACCGGAAATCACCTACTGGATCGGGAAGGAGTATTGGGGGATGGGCCTTGCGACCCAAGCGCTCTCAAAGCTCCTGCGTGACATCCGAGTGCGCCCGATTTACGGCCGCGCGGCCAAGGACAATGTCGCTTCGATTCGAGTCATGGAAAAGTGTGGGTTCACGATTTCAGGGTACAGCAAAGGATTCGCGAACGCGCGCGCCAAAGAAATCGAGGAAGTCATCTTGGAGCTAGGCGGCCCTTCTGGACATTGAGGTCGTTTGGGCCGAAAGTCTCTCCGCGAGACTCGGTCGGTTCTCCTCGCCTCGTCAACGCGGATTGGTCCCCTCTGGCGGGGCGAAGAACACGAGGGCCGCCAGATTCTCCAGGATGTCATGGAATCGATGTTCGGCGCGCGCCGGGACGAACACCACGCTTCCGGGACGGACCTCGCGATCCTCTCCCCTCACTCGAATTCGTGCGCGGCCGCGAACGACGTAGTACACCTCGTCCTCGGCATGGGCCGATTGCTTGTCCTCGCCGCCTCGGGGGAGTTCGTACAGGCCACAACTCATCGACGCGACCCGCAGGAACTCGAGGTATGCCTCGCCCCGTCGCCGGCGCGCCTCGAGGAGATCCGTGACTTCGTGAGCCTCCATCAAAAATGCCTCGCTACCGGGCAACGAGTCCTCGGATAAAGCCGCGTCGGCGAACGCAGTATCATTAAGTAGGCCGGCATATTGACGAAGTTGCCCATGGCCGACAATTCATCCGACCAAGACGAGAAGAGACGGCAGAACCCTCCACCGGTCGAGTTCGTGCGGCCGTCGGAGGCCCAGGGACCGGCCCCTCCGCGGGACCAGCCTCCCGCGGCCTGGGTGCCACGACCCGAGGAATTCGGCCAGCCGCCGCAGCAGCCCTTCCCTCAGGCGTGGCCGCAGGTCGCCCCGAGGACCACCCGGCCCATCATCGGAGGCGCCCTCCTGATCATCTCCGGCCTGCTCGGGATGGTGAGCACGTACCTGATCTTCACCCAGCCGCTGACGGCTGCGGACGTCGCCGCGATTCAGAACATGACCGCGGGGGATCTGACGGCGAACGCGCTCCTCGTCTTCGCGGTCGTCTACGCGCAGGCGTTCGCGATCTTGGGTGGGATCATGGCGATCCAACGGAAAAACTGGAAGCTCGCGGTCGTCTGCGGCGTCGCATCCCTGCTCAACTTCGGGTTCTTCCTGATTGGCACGTTCCTCGGGCTCGCGGGCCTCATCGCCATTATCACATCGCGTCGAGACTTCATCGGCTAGATGCGTATTAGTCCCGCGCGGGACTCCGGCGACGGATCAGGAACCGGCAGACCGGATCACCCGCGACAACGCGGTGAGAGGTCTCGACATCGGCGTGGATCAGGTTCTGAAACATTTCGCGCTCGACGCCGCATGCCTCCGGGAACGTCTCGGCAACGGCCATGATCGGGCAGTTGTGTTCGAGCATCTCGACGACGTTCTTGCGGGAATTGCCCATCTCGGCCATGTAACCGCCCTCGTCCCGGATCTTCACGAGCTCCCCGACTCGGTCTTTTAGGCTCGAGTCGGGAATCCGGTTGCGGTTCGCATCGAGGACCTCTTGCGCCCGTTGCTGGAGGAGTCGCACGACCGCGTCGCGCCCAAGTTTTTCCTCGATGAAATTCAGCGCGCACAGGGTCATGTGGGTGTACGCCTCGGGGAAGAGAGTCGCGGAGTTCTTGCTCAAGTTGAAGAACGCGCGCGGTCGGCCACGGCCCCCTGCCCTGAACGAACGCTCGACGAGGCCTTTCGCCTCGAGCACGTTCAAATGCTTCAGCGTGGCCATCTTGGAAATCCGTAGCTCCGCCGACATGTCCGAGAGCGAAACCGCCCCGCGGCGTTTGAGGGTCAGGAGAATTTGCTTCTTCGCGGAGGAGAAGCCCGCCTCGAGGCCACCTGCATCGACCTCATTGACGACTGCCATGGACCGCTGATGGCCTTCCGATATCATATACCTGTTCGTATATAAAATGGGGAACTGGAGCTCATCCCTCTCCGATGCCGAGAAAATTCGAACGGGGCGGTCCTAGCACCGCCTCATTGCAGATCAAGGAGGAGGGGGACTGCCTTTCTTCTTCCGCCGGATCGCGATCGCCACAACGAGGAGGACGATCGCAATGATCACGACAGCTCCGATCGCCGCGACGAAGAGACCTCCGAAGGGCCCCGTCGCCCCGGGCAGCTGCAAGTCGGCCTGGACGTCGGTCGTCACGGTCGGGTCGTGGACGATCGAGGCGCCACCGAGGAAGCTCAGGCCGGCCAGGAGGGCGAATCCGATGAAGGCATTGCCTCCCTCACCGATGGCGGCAAAGCGGACGCCCGCGACGATCTGACCGTAGACCGGGACGCTCCCCCCGTCGACCACACTGTCGCTCATCCAGAGGAGGCGGCCGATGCGCGTCCAGTTGCCCCCAAAGTCGACGTAGGGACTCTGCAGCCGACGGGCCAGCAGATAGGTCCCGGTCGTGTCGTTCGCGGACTCCGTGCCGGTCGCCGTGGTGAATTGCGCGGTGCCGGTCTCACCCATCCGGGCGAGCACGCGGCTCTCGAACCAAGCATCCACAATCGCGGCGGGGATCAGGTTCCCCACGACGACCCCAAGCTCGAGGAGAATCCGACGGGACGCCACGGGGTTGTTCTGTGCCGCGTACGTCCAGCCCTCGATGTCCTGGTCCCACTTCAGGTCGTAGTGGAGCGCCTTCCCGCTGACGATCAGGTCGTTCAACCGAGAGATGTTCGTCACGACGATTCGGCCGCCGATCTGGCCGACCGTGACTTGCCACTGCGGGACGGTGGCGTTGTCGACCTGGGTGAGGGACGCGTTCAGGTGGAATGTGAACCGGACGAGGGGCAAGGTTCCAGTGACGCTCCCGGTGTAGTTCGCGATGGCGGCATAGGGGAGGTTCTGCGCGCTGAGGTTGAAGGTCCAGCTGCGGTAGGCCGTCCCGTTCGATTGGACGATCGAGCCGGCGGTCCAGCTCGTGTTGAGGTCGACTTTCTTGTAGAGGGTGTCGGCCCGGTTGATGTAATCGCTGAACCGGTCGGTCGTGCTGTTGTACACCCGCGCATAATTCGCGATGCCGTTGCCGTTCGAATCCTTGAACTCGACGAGTGAATCGAGCTTGACCGCGTAGAGGGT
>WNGG01018807.1_pt1 | contig 11696 bp, 10 predicted proteins | sample 5400661 | NCBI WGS metagenome assembly WNGG01 (sample SAMN13153372, study PRJNA577476) | soil metagenome | isolation source: 100 cm soil or saprolite under Garry oak tree replicate 1 | place: USA:California | collected 2016-06-15 | reverse complement strand
TCGTGTGATGGTAGTTCTCCACGGTCTGTTCGTGAATGGGGCCGGGCTTGCCCTCGACTCCCGCGTTGTTGAAGGCGGCGTCGAGCCGCCCGTAAGTCGATAGCGTTTTGGCCACGAGCGCGGCAACGTCCGCCTCGCTTGTCACGTCCGTCTTTACGAACGTGGCTTCGCCGCCGGCTTTCCGGATGAGCGCTACGGTCTGGTTGCCCTCGGTCGCGCGCCGTCCGGAGACGACGACTTTGGCTCCCTCACGGGCAAAGGCAACGGCCGTGGCGCGGCCAATGCCGCTGGTCGCGCCGGTGACGAGGGCGACGCGGTTGGTAAACGTATTCATGGAAGATTCCTTTCGTTCGATTATGGGTTGAGGTCAGTTTGTCGCCGCGAGCGCGCCGAGGTTGTCCACGATCCGCTTCTTGCTCGCCGCGCCGACCGTTTGATTCCGCACCTTTCCTCCGGCGAAGTAAAGCAACGTCGGAATCGATTGGATGCGGAAACGCTCGGCGAGCGCCGGATTGTCGTCCACGTTGACCTTGGCGACTTTTATGCGGCCGGCGTTTTCGGTCGCGATTTCGTCGAGCACGGGCGCCAGCATTTTGCACGGCCCGCACCATTCCGCCCAGAAGTCCACCAGGACGGGCTGAGTTGAATTGAGCACTTCGGTTTCAAAGTTCGTTTCGTTGATTTCAATAGTCGGTTTCATGGTAAGTCATGGTTTTCACTGCTTGTTCTCTTCCTCCGCGTTTTCCCGCTCTCTTGGTGGCCGCTCGTGCCACATGAAAGCGAAGGTAAAAGCGTAAACAATTACTACTACGAGCGATGTCAGCATGGCGAAGCTCCTTTCCGCTCAAGACGACGGGATAGCCAGCGCGCCTCTGGCGCTATGGCCAGACCAAATGGCACGGTCCGCGGGCGCACCGGAAAAGCTGCGAAGTCAAATTGAATTACCGGCAAGAACAATCGCTTCGGATGGCGAGTGCCGGCGGGCTTGGTATCAGTGATGTTCATGACAGGTTGGTTCCCTTTGTGGGGCGCTTCGATTTCGTGGTCAGGATTGTCTGGTGACGGAGTTTTCATTGCGGTGAAGCGGCTCTTCGTTTAACGACCTCGGCGGGGACAGCGGGCGGCGACGGGAGCGACTGTCTCCTTTTTGAAAAGGGAGCCTGTAGCCAGCAGGCTCGTTGTGGGGGATGGCTGTGTCGCGGGGTGAGAACCCCTGTCTCCGCTGAGGTTAAACTCGATGCCTGGCAAGGCAGCGTTTCGTTCATAGTTTTAGGTCTGAACAAAATCATTTCCGGGAAGAACTCGTCGCCGAGTTCGCAAAAAGCTCGCGCTCGGTCCAACCGCCGCCCAGGGCCTTGATGAGTTGGACCGCCGTGACCAGCCGCTGACCGGCCAGCTGCGCGTTGGCCCGCTCGGACTGAAGCGCGTCGCGGTTGGCGTCCACGACTTCCAGATAACTGACGATGCCGCCGCGGTAACGGTCTCCGGCCAGATCGGCGGCGCGGCGTGCGCTGGCCACCGCCCGGTTTTGCGCGCCCGCCTGGGTGGCGAGGTGGCGGATGCCGGCCAGGCTGTTCTCAACTTCGCCGAAGGCGACGAGAATACGCTGGCGATATCTGGCGGCGGCTTCTTCAAACGCGGCTTGGGAGCGTTTGTAGTTCGCGCGGTTGCGTCCGCCGGCGAAGAGGGGCAGCGAGAGGCTCGGGCCAATGGACCAGACGCGGCTCTCCCAATTGAACAAGTTGTCAATCTCGCCGCTGACGTAGCCGCCCGAGCCGGTGAGGCGCAGCACGGGAAAGAAGGCGGCCTTGGCGACTCCAATTTGCGCGTTCGCGGCGGCGAGCTGGCGCTCCGCCTCGGCGACATCCGGACGGCGCTCCAGCAGATCGGCCGGCAACCCGGCGGGAATCGCCGGCGGCTGCGGGTTCCAATTGGCGTTGGCGGCGGCGAGAACGGCCAGTTTGAAGGTCGCGGGATTGGCGCCGGCGAGAATGGCCAGCGCGTTTTCCAGCTCGGCGCGGCGTTTGGCGAGCGACGCGGCCTCGGCCTCCGTGGTCGCCAGTTCGGTTTCGGCCCGGGCAATATCCAGTTCATTGCCAATGCCACCTTCGAAGCGGCTGCGGACGAGCTGCACTTGTTCCAGGCGCAAGCCGACGGTATTCGTCACCGAGGCGATCTCGGCGTCGAGCGAACGGAGGAGGAAATAGTTTTGGGCGACGTCGCCGTGGAGGGTCAGCAAGACGCTGTAATACGCGGCGACGCTGGCGGCGGCTTCGGCGCGGGCGCTTTCAAAGCCCCGGCGGACACGGCCCCACAAATCAATTTCGTAGCTCAAGTCGAGCGGCGCGCGAAACGTGTTCGCGGTCACCTCGCCGAAACTGGGGACCTGGTTGGGCGAATAGCGTTGGCGCGCAAAGCTCGGATCCAGGTCGAGATTGGGAAGCAGCTCGCTGCGGGCCACGCGAGCGACGGCGCGCGCCTGGTCCACGCGCGCGACGGCAGCTTTGAGTTCCTGGTTGGCCGCGGTGGCTTGTTGCTCCAATTCGTTGAGCGTCGGGTCACCGAAAGTCTCCCACCAACTGCCCTTCGGCAACTGGTCGAGCGGCCGGCCTTCTTTCCATTCACCGAGCTGGACGGCCTTGTAAGCATTGGGCGGCGTATCGCGCGGGCGCTGGTAATCCGGGCCGACGGTCAACGGCCCACCCATGAGCGAGCCGGCCATGAGCAGCAGCGCCACGGCGGCGACGCGCGTGGCCGCGCCGGCGGAACCCAGGGCCGGGCCGTGGGGTTGGGAGGCAGGCGCCAACGCCTTCTGCCGCCCAAGTTTCATCAGCGCGACGTAGAAGACCGGCGTGAGGAACAGGCCGAACAGGGTGACGCCGATCATCCCGGCGAAGACGGCGACGCCCATCGCCTGGCGCATTTCGGCGCCGGCGCCGCGCGAGATCACCAGCGGAGAGACGCCGGCGATAAACGCGATGGAGGTCATCAAAATCGGCCGCAGCCGGAGGCGGGAGGCTTCAATGGCCGCTTCGACCGGCGACCGGCCCTCGTCTTGTTTGCGCTTGGCGAACTCTACGATGAGAATCGCGTTTTTGCAGGCCAGACCGACGAGCACGATGAGGCCGATCTGGGTGAAGACGTTATTGTCGCCGCCCTTGAGCCAAACGCCGGTGATGGCGAAGAGCAGGCACATCGGCACGATGAGAATGATCGCCAGCGGGAGGCGGAAGCTCTCGTACTGCGCGGCGAGGACCAGGAACACCAGCAGGAGGCAGAGCGGATAGACATAGACGGCGGTGTTGCCGGCGAGGATGCGCTGGTAGGTCAGGTCGGTCCATTCGTATCGCGTGCCCTTGGGCAGGTTTTCGGCGGCGAGTTTCGCCATGAGCGCCTCGGCCTGGCCGGAGCTGAAGCCGGGCGCCGGCGCGCCGTTGATTTCGGCGGCGGGATAGCCGTTGTAACGCATCGCGCGGTCCGGGCCGTGAGTTTCCTTGACTTTGAGGAGCGTGCCCAGCGGCACCATCTGGCCTTTGGCGTTGCGCGTCTTGAGGCGCGTGAGGGCCTCGGGCCGGTCGCGGAATTGCGCGTCGGCCTGCGCGATGACCTGGAAGGTGCGGCCGAAGCGGTTGAAGTCATTAACGTAGAGGGAGCCGAGGTAAATCTGCATCGTCTCGAACAGATTTTGCAACGGCACCCCCTGCGTTTTGGCCTTCACGCGATCGATCTCGGCGTCGAGCTGCGGGACATTCACCGTGAAGGTGGAGAAGAGGCCGCCGAGGCCGGGCGTCTGGTAACCTTTGCCGATCAAGGCCTGAGTGTTCTGATAGAGCGCGTCATGGCCGAGGTCGGCGCGGTCTTCGATAAACAGCTTGAAGCCGCCGATAGTGCCCAGGCCGTTTACCGGCGGCGGCGGCACCGTGAGGATGAACGCCTCCTGGATCGAGGCGAACTGCCGATTCAATGCGGCGGTGATGGCGGGGCCGCTCAAGTCCGGCTTGGTGCGTTCGTCAAAGGGCTTAAGCCCGAAAAAGACAATCCCGGCGTTCGGAGCGACGCTGAAACCGCTGATGCTCAAACCGGGGAAAGCCACCGCGTCCTGCACGCCGGGTTGTTTGAGGCCAACGTCCGACATCCTGCGGATGACCGCCTCGGAGCGGTCGAGCGAAGCCCCGTCGGGCAACTGCGCGAAGGCGACCAGGTATTGCTTATCTTGCGTGGGCACGAAGCCGGTTGGCACGTGGTTGAAGCTCCAGCCGGTGAGCAACACCAGTCCGGCATAGAGGACCAGCGCAATGGCGCTTTTGCGGATGACGGCGCCGACGCCGGCGGAATAATGGTTTCCCGACCAGGCAAAGAGCCGATTGAACGGCCGGAAAAACCAGCCGAACAGTTTGTCCATCGCGCGCGCGAGCGGGTCCTTGTGTTGCGTTCGACGTTTTCGACGACGACGATGGAGTCGTCCACCACGATCCCGATGGCCAGCACGAGGCCGAAGAGCGACAGGGCGTTGATGCTGAAGCCGAACGCGAGCATGACGGCGAACGTGCCGACCAGCGAAACTGGCACAGCCGCCAGCGGGATGATGGACGCGCGCCACGTTTGCAGGAAGAGGATCACGACGAGCACGACGAGCAGAATCGCCTCGAAGAGGGTGTGCACGACCGCTTCGGTGGAATGCCGCACGAAGACCGTGGGGTCATACACGACCGAGTAGTCGAGGCCTTCGGGAAAGTTCTGTTTCAGTTCCTGCATCGTGCGGCGGACGTCCTTGGAGAGTTGGATTGCGTTGGCGCCGGGCATCTGGAAAACCGGGATCGCCACGGCGGTCTTATTGTTGAGCAGCGAGCGGAGCGAGTAGCCGGCGGCGCCCAGCTCGACGCGCGCAACGTCCTTGAGCAGCGTCTTTTCGCCGTTCTCGCCGGTCTTGACGATGATCTGGCCGAATTCCTCCTCGTCGATCAACCGCCCTTTGGCGTTGACTTGGAGTTCCAGGGCCACCGGCTGGCTGACCGGCTGCTGGCCGACTCCGCCGGCGGCGACCTGAACATTTTGCTCGCGAATGGCGGCGACGACGTCGCTGGCGGTCAGCCCCTTGGCCGCGATTTTGTTCGGGTCGAGCCAGACGCGCATCGCGTAGTCGCCCGAGCCGAACAATTGCACGGAACCGGCGCCCGGGATCCGTGCCAGCACGTCCTTGACCTGCAAGGTGGCGTAGTTGCGCAGATAAATTTCGTCGTAACGGTTGTTGGGCGAGAAGAGATGCACCACCATCGTCAGGTCCGGCGACTGCTTGGTGGTGATGACGCCCAGTTGGCGGACTTCCTCCGGCAGCTTGGGCAGCGCCTGCGCGACGCGGTTCTGGACCTGGACCTGGGCTTTGTCGATGTCGGTGCCGAGCTTGAACGTCACGGTCAGCGCCATGACGCCGTCGCTGGTGGCTTGGGAGAACATGTAGAGCGAATTCTCGACGCCGTTAATGACTTGCTCGAGGGGGGCGGCAACGGTTTCGGAAATGGTCTTCGGGTTCGCTCCGGGGTAGGTGGCTTGCACGACGATGGTCGGCGGAACGACTTCCGGATATTCGCTGATCGGCAAGCGCCACATCGCGATCAACCCGATGATGAAGATCAAAGCGGAGAGCACGCCGGCAAAAATCGGGCGGCGAATGAAGAAGTGTGAGAAGTTCATGGGCCTGGGCGTTGAGGGTTGGCGCCTTAGTCGTCAGCGGCGCGCGGTTTGAACATTACCGACGACGGCGGCGACCGCGGTTTCCGGGGTTACGGGCATTCCGGGCCGGACGCGCTGGAGGCCGTTGACCACCACTTGCTCGCCCGGCTTGAGCCCGGCGCGGACAATGCGCTTGCCGTTCACACCGGGACCCAGCTTCACGGGCCGGTACTCGACGGTGTTGGTGGCGGAGAGCGCGAGCACGAACTTTTGGCCCTGGTCGGTTCCGACCGCCCGCTCTTCGACCAGCAGCGCGGAATGGCGCTCACTGAGCGGCACGCGGATGCGCGCAAACAAGCCGGGCACGATCCGGCCGTCCGGGTTCGGGAAGACCGCGCGCAACAAAATGCTGCCGGTATTGGGGTCCAGACGATTATCGAACGACTCGATGTAGCCGCGCTGGGGGAAGCCTTCCTCGTCGGCCAGCTGCAACTCGATGGGCACTCGATCTTCGGCCGCGGCAGAGGTTTTTCGGTCGTGGAAGAGCGCGTTGAATTTGAGCAGCGAATTCTCATCCACGTCCGCATAGACATAGATCGGGTCCACGGTGACGATGGTCGTGAGCACCGTGGCGGCGCCGGCCACGCCGTTGATGTAATTGCCGGCAGTGACCAGGGCGCGGCTCACGCGGCCGTCAATCGGCGCCCGGACCTCGGTGAAATCCAGGTCGAGCTTGGCGGATTCACGGGCGGCCTCGGCCGCCAGCAGCGCGGCTTTGGCCTCTTGGAAGCGGGCCTCGCGCGCTTCGGCGTCCTCGGTGGAAATGGCCCGGTTGGCGAGCAATTGCCCGGTCCGTTTGGCTTCGCGCTCGGCGTTCTCGCGATGGACTTTGGCCTGCTCGTACTCGGCCTGGCGGCGATCAAACTCAGCCTGGTGCCAGCGCGGATCGATCACGAAAAGCACCTCGCCTTTCTTGACCAATTCGCCGGACTGAAAACGGACTTCCTGAATGTGACCGGAGACGCGCGGCCGCACCTCGACCCTCTCGACGGGTTCGGTGCGCCCGGTGAATTCGTCCCATTCGACAAGTTCTTGCTGTTCGACGGTTGCGACGGTCACGGCGGGTGGCGCTGGCTTTTGCTGCGCGGCGCTTCGACCGCAGCCAGTGGCCACGAGGGTCAGGATGCCGAGCATCAGTGCTGGGAAGGAGAGGCGTAAGAATAGCCTGGGTGTCATAGTGTTGTGTGGTTGGGGTTGTTGTTTTGGCCGATCGAGACGCTCCCCGGCAATCAGCCGGCGAGCGCAAACCGGGGATTAATTCAGTGCATGGATTCGCTGCCGGGCGTGCCAGGTTGCGACCGCTTGCGCTTTCTCCGTGGCGAGGGCAGGGAAGACCAGGTGCGGATAGGCCGTCTGCCAGGCGAGGGCCTCGGCTTCGTTGAGGGCAAGGCGAAGGAGGTGATCCTGCGCGCCCAGGGCCTCGCGAAATTCGGCCAGGATCGCATCCTTGGTCTTTTGAATCTGCGTGACGAGTTTCTGGCAGGAAGCCAGGCATGCCTTCGCGAGGGTGGCGCCAGGGGTGGTATCATTACTGGTCGGATGAATCGCATTCATGGTTTTGTTCAGTTTTAGTAGTTGTCTGTTTAGTTAAGTATAGGAGCAAAAAAAATTTTAGGCTGCGACGGGCACGGTCTCCTTCACCCCGAGTATGGCAAAGACTCCACGGGCCGCCTCACGCAGCAGTTCGAGATCGTTTTGGATGCGGGCCTGGGTGAGCAGCCCCTCGAAATAGGCCCGGATCATGCGCGCTTTGAGGGCGGCATCGGGCGCCTGGATCAGACCGGCGGAATGGGCATCGCGGATGGCCGACTCGAAATACTTGCCGTGGTGTTCGAGGATTTCCTGGATCTTTGACCGTAGCTTCTGCTCTCGAGTGCTGACCTCGGAGCCGAGGGTGAAGAGCGGACAACCCAATACGCAGCCGCATTCCTTCTTCCTTTCCGCCTGTAAACGATAGGAAAACTCACAATAATTGCGAATTCGCTCCAGTGGCGGAATGGTCGGGGAGAACACCGAGTCCATTTCCACGCGCTTCTTGACAAATTCGGCGTCCAAAGCGGCAACCGCCACGTCCGCCTTCGACTCGAAGAAATAGTAGAAACTGCCTTTCTTGACGCCGGCCTTGTCGCAGATCTGGTCGATGGTGGTGCTGCCGTAGGAGCCGGTCCAAATCAACTCGGCAACGGCGTCCATCAATCGTTTTTTGGCATCACTGACGCGGCCCATGATCTTGTTTTTTTCGCTTTCGGAATCAGCTTTTTGCTGAATCACAACGCCAACATACCAAACTCGACTAAATAGTCAACTACTTTCTGAAAATTATTTTTGACCCTTTGGGCAAGGGTTTTGAAGTCGTGTGCCAGGAGGCGGGGGTGCCGGGTTTCGTTTCACTTAATTCACATTTCCCTCATCATTCCGTCGTGGCCCGGACGAGGTAGCCGCCGGACTTTTCGTCCGCTTCGAGTTTTAAGAGGCCGCGCTTCTGCGCTTCCAAAAGCAGATCGTTGAACGAACGGAACCCGTAAGCCCGCTCGTTGAAGCCCGGGTTCCGCCGCTTGATCGCCTGCTTGATCATCGAACCCCAGATGCTCTCGTCTGCCTCCCGTTCCTCGGTGATGGCTTCCAGGGTCTCCACCACGAGGTCGAGCGCGTCGGCGAGCGCGGGGCCTTTGCTGTCGCTGCTGCCTTCGGCCTTGGGGGCGGAGGCGTTCGAGGCGGTTCGCTTGCGCGCCTTGGAGGACTCGGCCCTGACCAGGTCGTCGTAATAGAGGAATTGATCGCAGTTGTTGATGAACAGGTCGGAGCTGGAGCTTTTGACGCCCACGCCGATGACCGTTTTGGCGTTCTCCCGCAGCTTGCTCACCAGCGGCGAGAAATCGGAGTCGCCGCTGATGATGACAAAGCTATCCACATGGCCCTTGGTGTAGCAGAGGTCCAGCGCGTCCACCACCATGCGGATGTCGGCGGAGTTCTTGCCGGACTGGCGCAGGTGCGGGATCTCGATGAGTTCGAAGGCGGCCTCGTGCAAGTCCCGCTTGAACTCTTTGTAGCGGTCGAAGTCGCAATAGGCCTTCTTGACCACGATATGCCCCTTGAGCAAGAGACGTTCGAGGAGCTTCTGGATATCAAACCGGGGGTAATGGGCATCACGAGCCCCCAGCGCGATGTTCTCCAAGTCCAGGAACACCGCCATGGTCGCGTTTGAATCGTGGGCACTCATAGTCGTGCCGCCGAGTTTACCATCGCCCCCAACGGCATCGCACCTGAAAATGTGAATTATTGTGGGCCATCGTTTTGCTCAGCTTGCCCAACGTCACGCGCGAGTGGCGGCATGGCGGACTACCCAATCGACGGCCCGTTCCATGATCGGCAGCGACAAAAGAACGCTGATGTGGCCGTGAGGCAAACGCCATATTTCCGGCTTCCGCCAGGCGCGCCACAATTCTTCGACCGTATCGGCCGGTGCAAAGAGATCGTGGGTGGATTCGATGAGCAAAATATTTTCCGGACCCGCAACGGGAAAATGTGCCCTTAAATCTAGCGCATCAAACCGAATGGCGGTGTCCTGGAGGCTCTGGCGGATCGGCTCGCAAAAAGCCAGTTCGGAAATGGCCCGGTCCAACCGGGCGATGGGGGTCAGCAGCACGGCAAAGGCGGCCCGCGGATCGTGGCCGGCCACCAACCCCGCCAGCCAGGCGCCCATCGAGAATCCCCACAAGCCCACGCGCGGCGAACCTTGCGCCGCGAGCCAGGCGGCCAAGGCCCGTGTGTCCGCAATGGCCTGCCGGGTGGCCTCGACCATGCGCAGCAGATCGTGCGAGATAAAATTGCAAATGGCGTTCGGACCCCGCGGTTTCCGCCGGCCATGATACGGCAACTCGATCATCGCGGCGTTGACGCCGCGGCGCGCCAGCCGCCTGGCCAGCAATGGAAATTGCCAGCGGTAGCTCAGTTCACCGTTCCAACCGTGGAGCAGAATCACCGCCGGTTTTTCCCGCCAGGCCTGGCCGGCGCGATGGAGTTTGCCGGGCACGATGTTGTTTTCCGCCCATGGCGTCGCCAACGGCGAGTTGAAACAAAAATCATGTTCGTTCGCGAAGCGCGCCTCCGCCGGCACCGCGAGGCCGCTGCAAAAAAAGCCCGCGCCTTCGAGCAGTATCCGGGCTTCCGCCGCGTGAGAACAACCGCCATGATCCGCCTGCCCGGAGCGGGCGGACCAGAGCGCGAGCCGGTCGAGCGGCGTGGTCAAAAAGCGAAACACCCGCCGCACTATACACCAGCGAGAAGGCGAGGGCAGTCGCAAGCCGACACGCGCGGATCACCGCCCATCATCTCCGTCGGCGGGCGCGAGGCTTGGGCGCGACGCGCGGTTTTCGACGCCCGCGGAACGTCATCTTGAGCGTCTTCCCCAACGCGGCGAGGAAGGATTTCTTTTCGGCGGGAGCGGCTTGCAGGATGGGTTCGCATTTGCCGCTGCAAGCCGGGCAGCATTTCACGGAGGCGCGGTTGCGCACCAGGTGGAGTTCGTGGATGCAGACTTCACAGAAGCATTTGTGGCATCGCGTGCATCTTTCGCTGGCGCGGGCCTGCGGATGATTGCAGCAACAAGGCGAACCATCGGGCAAATGCGTCGGCGCGGGCTCGTGATTGTCGAACCGGGGGATGGCCACGGTCGCCAGCACTTCCTCCAACACCAGTTGGACTTCCCCCAATTGCAATGTCGCGCCGGACTCCATCCGAGCTTCGGTGATCAATTTACCATCGATGAACGTGCCGTTGGTCGAGCCGCGATCGCGCACCAGCACCGAATCGTCCAGATAGACAATTTCACAATGGGCGCCCGACACGGTCGGATGGTCGATCTGAAAATCATTGGCCTCACTGCGTCCGAGCCGGTTCACCCCCAATTTCAGTTCCAGGGGCGGGCCGGCCATCTCCTTCGATTTGAAGATCAGTCGCGGCATGGTTCCTCCTTTTCGACAGCGAGTTGATGCGGCTAGTCCATATCGCACTCGCTCAGAATCTTTTGGTAGGCGAGCCGGGCGTGTTCGTACGCCTGTTTGGCATCCTCCAATTCCGCTGGCCGGATGTGCTTTTCCTTTTGCGACCAGCATTGGTCCACGCCTTCCAAGCACCACTTGGCGCTGCGCCGCGAAGCGCGAATCGGCTTGCCATCCACCAGCACGAAAATCGGGTTGGTGTGGGACGAAGGCAAAATGCGCAACCCCACCCAACTGCTCCGTTCGATCTTCACGTCGAACGCCACGTCCTGGATCGTCCCATCCGCCAAAAGGTTCTGCTTCGCCACCGCCTGGCCATTGACGATGAGTTCCACGGCCACCTCGCGAGTCTCGCCGAGGCGGGCCCGTTCGATGTCCCAGTAAGGTTTTTGGTCGTAGGGGCGCCTTTGCAATCCGGGATCTGGCTTCTCACTCAAGCGTGCCGCGGCCCTGGCGGTCACACGGACGCTGCCGGGTTTGGCCAGCTTGAGCTCGCTTTGGTCCTGGCCGAGCGCCCGCTTGCCAACCTTGAACTCCATCAGGTGGCTCCGGCCATCGCTGACGTAGTTTCGGCCCTGTCGAATGCTCTCGCACCATTGGTCGTAATCGAGTTTGCCATCGAGTTTGACATACGACCGGCCAATCCCGACCCGCTCGCCATAGATGCACGGAAAGTCCGTCTCGCCACTGACGCGCGTGCGGAAGCCGGCGTTCAGCGTTTGGTACCAGATATTCAGTTCCCAAATGGAGGGCGTGTCCACCATCGAAAGGAAATCGACGGCGGGAACCGGTTTGCCGTCGGGGCCGGGCACTTCGTGGGTCACGTCCACGATGTATTCATTGGCGCCGATGCCGTCGAATTTGGGCACGTTGTAATTCGGCAATTGGCTGCCTTCGACCTGCAGACCCCAGCCCGAATGGGCCGGACCGCAGACGGCGCCCTGCTTTTTGGCCCAGCGCAGCGTG
>WNGG01007973.1_pt1 | contig 11696 bp, 10 predicted proteins | sample 5400661 | NCBI WGS metagenome assembly WNGG01 (sample SAMN13153372, study PRJNA577476) | soil metagenome | isolation source: 100 cm soil or saprolite under Garry oak tree replicate 1 | place: USA:California | collected 2016-06-15 | reverse complement strand
GGGTCAAGCCGCCGTTCCTTGTGGGGCGTGATGGGGGATGGGGACTCTTGGCATGTATACGTCACGGTGATATACTGTATACGTATGGAACACGGGAAACGCTTTTCAATCAGGTTCCCTCTTGACCTCTTAGAAACGCTGAAGAAGTTAGCCCAAGAGGATAAGCGGTCAATTAACGGTGAGATCGTGTGGATACTCAGCGAGTATGTCAAGCATCGGAAAGGAGCCAAAAGGTCATGATGAAGACCTACAAATATCGCTTGTATCCCAACACCACAACGGAAAAGAAACTGCACTGGACACTCACCCGTTGTCGAGAGCTCTACAATGCCGCCCTTTCCGAACGCAAAGACGCTTATCAGCAGTATCAACGTGCCGCCATCATAGAAGGCCAAGAGCGGACTGTAGCCGCGACCATGATAGCGGGCTTCCAGGTGAAGCCCATGTCCTTCTTTGGACAGAAACATGACCTCGTCGACATCAAAGAGGAACGGCCTGAATATCAGGAGATAGCCTCTCACGTCTTGCAAGATGTCTTGCATCGCTTAGACAAGGCGTTTAGCGCCTTCTTCCGTCGTATCAGGAATGGAGAAACCCCAGGTTATCCCAGGTTCAAGGGGCACAACCGCTATAACTCGTTCACCTATCCTGATGGAGCTGGGTGGAAATTTGATGGTCAACACCTTCATCTCTCGAAAATTGGCAAAGCCAAGGTGAAGCTGCATCGACCCTTAGAGGGAAAAATCAAGACCGTGACCATGAAACGAGAGGTTGACCAGTGGTATGTCACCTTCTCGTGTGAAGTCGTTGATGCGGCTTGGTTGCCTGTTTCGGATGAGGACGTGGGTCTAGATTTAGGCGTCTCTCACCTGGCAACACTGAGCAATGGAGAGATGATTGAACACCCGCGCTATTATCGTCAAGCAGAGGCCACCTTAAAGCGTCGGCAACAGGCAGTTTCGAGAAAGAAGAAAGGGAGCCACAGGCGCAAGAAAGCAGGGAAGTTGGTTGGGAAAGCCCACCGCAAGATTGCCAACCAACGCCGTGACTTCCTTCACAAAGAGTCAAGGAAACTGGTAGACCGCTATCAAGTGATGGTCTTTGAAGATATCCAGATAGGCAACTTAACCCGCCGTCCTAAAACCAAGCAAGATGAGGTGACAGGGAAGTCACTGCCTAATGGGGCGGCAGCTAAAGGCGGTCTCAATAAATCCATTCTCGACGCGGGTTGGGGAATGTTTGTAGATATGTGTGAAGCCAAGGCTGAAAGTGCTGGACGCACACTGCTCAAAGTCTCCCCAACATTCACCTCTCAGATCTGCTCCGATTGCGGCGCGGTCAAGAAAAAAGACTTGTCCCAACGCTGGCACTCCTGTGACTGTGGAGCAGAACTGGATAGAGATGTGAATGCCGCTCTCAATATCCTCGTACGAGGGAAGAAAACGTTCTGCACAAACACCACACCGGCTCGGAAGGAGTCCACGTCGGCAACGGCGTAGAAGCCCCTGCGTTCACGCATGGGGTACTTCACTTAGAAGTCAACGAAACAGAGGTAGAGAAACACGACGAGGACTACATCGAAAGCGACCGCCCAGGCATCCTGGACAGGATACTCGAAAAGTTGGCTCCTGCAGCACCCATGCCTGGTGGGGGAGGGGTCTTCATGCGCCCTTCCTCACCGGGAGAGACACTTCCCTACCAGGAGACCATGCGCAACATCATCACCGCGGCTACCGCTACTGGACACGTCGTGATTGTCGGACGCGGTGGACAGGTGCTTCTGGCGGACAAGCGCGATGTACTGCATGTGCGGGTGGTTGCTCCGCTGGAGCAACGCGTGGCCTATGTCGTGCGCCGTGAAGGACTGGACACAGAAGCTGCCCGCAGGCGGGTTCAAGCGAAAGATCAGGCCCGCACACGCTACATGCAGACACAGTATGAGTCTCAGCATGAGGATCCGCACCTCTATGATCTCGTCATCAATACTGCCATCCTCCCGCTCGACAGTGTCGTGGATCAGATCTGTCTCGCTTTGGAGGGCAAGGCGAGCCGACTGAGCGTGCCGGTGGAGCAAGTAGGACCGGCAGCAGACGTGGCCCCCTATGTGGCCAAGCCGGCTGACTTTCGGGTGCCGGGACAGCCATCCAGCTAACACGGAGGAACCGCTATGAATATCGCTGACCAGCCAGAGATCATTCCTCTTTGGCCCCATGGTGTACCCGGGTCTGAAAACTGGTCCCATCAGGAACAGGAGACTATCCTTCCCCCGCCGTATGGTGGCAGGGTCATACGGAATGTCACTCAGCCAACTCTGACAGCTTTTCTCCCGCATCCCTCTATAGCTACCGGAACCGCGGCCATCGTCTGTCCTGGCGGCGCGTTCCACTTCCTCTCCATAGATAGCGAAGGCATAGACGTTGCGCATTGGCTCAATGAGCGAGGAGTAGCGGCGTTTGTGCTCAAATACCGGCTCGTGCCAACGGCAGTACGCGACGAAGACTTTTTTTAAGGAGGTGGATGAGGCTTTCTCGAATCACAACAAGATGAGAGAGCTGACCAGGCAGATCGGGCCGCTGGCCATTGCAGGCGGACAACAAGCCATGAAAGTGGTACGGCAGCCCGCTTCTCAGTGGGGCCTTGCCCCGGCCCGGATTGGCATGATAGGCTTCTCTGCGGGCGGCAGAGTCACCGTCGGTGTGGCACTTGAGCACGACGCGGAGAGTCGTCCCAATTTCGCGGCACCGATCTACGGTGCTCTGTGGGAAGATCTCGCTGTTCCAGCCGATGCGCCTCCGCTGTTTATCGCTCTTGCCAATGATGATGAGCTGGCTGTGGATCCAGGTATAGCCCTGTATTGTGCATGGAGGGCCGCTGGTCACCCGGTCGAACTGCACATCTATGCACAGGGCGGTCATGGCTTCGGCATGAGGAAGCAGGGCTTGCTTGTGTGTGCCTGTTGCGGGTATGCTTATTATGGGAAGCCAATCAGCCCCAGTGCAAGAAAAGGTCATCCACGCAAGTATGCCTATTATCGTTGCATCGGCTCGGATGCCTATCGCTTCGGGGGAGTGCGTTTGTGTTGGAACAAGCAACTACGAACGGATCTGGTGGATGAAGCCGTCTGGAACGAGGTCTGCAAGCTGCTGGAAGATCCCTCGCGCTTAGAACAGGAATACCGCCCGATCAGCATCCCCAAAGTTTGCACCATTGTGGGGGGCGTGGTCGCCCTGGTGCTGGCCCTCGTCTCGGCTGCCGTCATCGTGCCGGTCAAGCGCGTGCGCTAGCTGTCGGCTCGACGCCTAAGGTCCTGCTCGTCTCGGTCCGCGTGTTGCCCGCCATGTCGCGCCACGTACCCACGAAAGGAAGTCCTGATGTAGAATCACAACGCTCGAATCGTCGCCGCCCGGTCGCGGGAGGAGCAGGCCACCCGCCGCCGCGGCGTCGAACTGTCGTGCACGACAGTAGAGACAACCAGGAAGGAGAACTTTTATGTATCCACACCATCTCACTGCGGCGAAGGACGTAACGTGGGTCATCACCACCCAGACGGCGCCATGGCTCATGCGCAAGGGGCTCGCGGTAGAGACAGGCTTCGGCTTACCGGACGTGATAGTGCGGACGGACATCCCGCGGCAGGTGATCGAGGGGTTCGGCGCGTGCTTCAACGAGCTTGGCTGGACGTCGCTCGCCGCCCTCGACGCAGAGGTGCGGGACGGCATCCTTCGTGAGCTGTTTGCCCCAGGAGTGGGCGCCAACTTCACCCTCTGCCGCATGCCGATCGGCGCCAACGACATCTCGCGCAAATGGTACTCATATGACGAGACGCCCGACGACTTCGCCCTCGAGCACTTTAGCATTGCCAACGACCTTGAGACGCTCGTCTCGTTTATCATGAGTGCGCTCGCGCATCAGCCCAACTTGAGGCTCTGGGCGTCGCCATGGAGCCCGCCGACCTGGATGAAGACCAACAAGCACTACGCGGCAGCGATGCCTATACCCGGGTTGCAGAACGTGAGCAACGGTCTGCAGCCTGAGCAGGTCGGCAAAGAGGGGACCGACATGTTTATCCAGGAGGAAAGCTATTTCCGCGCCTACGCCTCCTATTTCGGTCGATTTGTGGACGAGTACCGCAAGCAGGGCATCACCATCGGGATGGTCATGCCGCAGAACGAGTTCAACTCCACGCAGGTGTTCCCCAGTTGCACCTGGACCCCCGAGGGCCTCGCGCGATTCATCGGCTATCTCGGCCCTGAGATGGAGAAGCGCGGCGTGGAGATCTTCTTCGGGACCCTGGAGCGGCCCAAGGCGGAACTGGTCGAGGTGAGTTTGCGTGATCCTAAGGCGAGCAAATACATCAAGGGCGTAGCCTTCCAGTGGGCCGGGAAGGGGGCGATCGTAGACGTTCGCCGCGCCCACCCGAACCTGCGGCTCTACCAGAGCGAGCAGGAGTGCGGCTTCGGCGGGAATGACTGGCGGTACTGCCGCTATACCTGGTCACTGATGAAGCACTATTTCGGCAACGGGGTGTCGGCCTACTTGTACTGGAACATTTCGATGCCCAAGAACCAGCTTAGCACCTGGGGCTGGCCGCAGAACTCGCTTGTGACTGTCGACACCACCGCGAAGAAGTTCGTCTACAACCACGAGTACTACCTGATGGAGCATGTGAGCCATTTCGTCAGGCCGGGCGCGCGGGTACTTGAGACTTCCAGCCACAACGGCTACGAAAACCAGCTCGCTTTCGCCAACCCAGATGGGAGCGTCGTGGTCGTCATGCAGAATGACCTCTGCGAGGAGATGCCGGTTCGCCTGATGATCGGCAACAGGATGATCGCGCCTACGCTGCCAGCCGACTCGTTCAATACCTTCGTCGTGCCGCCAGCGGAGCCGGAACTGTAGCGGGGCAATTGTGCTAGAACGCAAAACATACAAGTTGGGTGTATGAATTGGTTATAGGCAATCAAGAGGAAGAGACTGATGAGAAGAAAGCGGGGAGTCTCATGAAAGAACCGGTAGTAAAGACGAGGTGTGGTGCCGTGCGGGGAAGATACCAGCAGGGAGTTGCGACATTCAAAGGGATTCCTTTTGCTGCGCCGCCGGTGGGTCAGCGGCGATTTGCCGCGCCGGTTCCGCCACAGTCGTGGGATGGCGTGCGGGAGGCCCATGCTTTTTCCCCGACTCCGCCGCAGGGAGACCCTTCCTCACGAGTAATGCCAGGCCTGGACCTTCGCCCGCTCTTCGGCGAGGGTTGGCGCAGAGGCCAAGACTATCTGACGCTCAACGTCTGGACCCCCGATCCGGGCGCACACGGGCTCCCTGTCATGGTGTTCATCTATGGCGGCGCATTCGTTGCAGGAGCCAGTTCAACTCCCCTCTACGATGGGGCGCGTTTCGCCTGTGATGGGGTGGTGCTCGTCTCATTCAACTATCGGCTTGGCATCGAAGGCTTCCTCCCGCTCCACCGTGGAGCGACCAACGTGGGTTTGCGCGACCAGATTGCCGCGCTCACCTGGGTCCAGGACAATATTGCCGCGTTTGGTGGAGACCCCAACAAGGTGACGATATTTGGTGAGTCTTCAGGCGCGCTCAGCGTTGACACGTTGCTGGCTGTGCCGTCTGCCGCCGGGTTGTTCCGTCGCGCGATCAGTCAGAGCGGCGGCGGTCAGCACACTATGAGCATCGAGCAAGCTGCCCGTGTTGCTGCACGGTTCGGCGAAATCCTGGGCATCCTTCCTACTCGAGAGGACTTCACCTCGCTCTCCCCCGAGCAACTCATCGCCGCACAGTCCCAACTGCTGCCTGGCTCGCTCGACTTGGGCACGGCACAAGACGTTGACCCCACAGGTGGACTGACACTCTTCCTGCCTGTACGTGACGGCGACCTCATCTCTACCCAACCGGTGGATGCCGTCAGGCGGGGCGCATCGGCGACAGTAGACCTCCTGCTAGGCACCAACAGCCAGGAGATGAACCTTTACTATGTCCCAACCGGCGTTGTGAACCTCATCGGCAGCGACGAGAACGTCTACCAGAGCCTTCGCGGTCGTCATCCTGAGCCGGAAACGCTGGTTGCCACGTATCGCGCCAGTCGCCCAGATGCTCTTTCGGGCGAGTTGTTCTCAGCAATCATGACCGACTGGATGTTCCATATCCCGACGGTACGTCTGGGCGAGGCTCATGCTCCCCACGCTGGTGGCACGTACCTCTACGAATTTGCCTGGCCTTCCCCGACCTGTGGCGGTAAGCTGGGGGCCTGTCACGGTCTGGAACTGGGGTTTGTTTTCGATGCCCTTGATACTCCAGGGCTAACCGGCCCGAACGGTCTAGTTGGGGAGCATCCACCAGGTGAACTCGCCAGGCGCGTTCACTCCACCTGGATCACCTTCGCGACAACTGGCGATCCCGGTTGGCTCCCCTACAACACGCAGCAACGTTCGGTCATGTACATCAACACCACCTGGGAGACCATCACTGATCCTCACCGGGTCGAACGCCAGGCATGGGATGGCGTGCGCTGAGAAGAACGTCCTCTTCAGAAGGAATGAGCGAAATGGATGAGAGTATGCAAGGTGTACAAGAAAAGGAGGCAAATGGATGGAAGATTCACTAGAACAGTTACAGGCCCTGTTGGGTGATGGAAAGGTAAGCACAAGCCCATCCGTGCTTGAGCAGCATGGGCGCGATGAAAACTTCCCAGAAGTACGCCCCCCTCTCGCGGTGGCCTACGCAGAGTCCAGAAAAGATGTCCAAACCGTACTCGAATGGTGCGGCGCCCGGCGCATTCCTCTCATCCCATTCGGAGCCGGAACCAGCTTGGAAGGAGCACTTGTGCCTGCGCGTGCCGATGTCCCTGTCCTGAGCCTGGACCTCTCACGCATGAATCAGGTGGTGAGCATTCAGCCCGACAATTTTCTGGCAGTGGTCCAGCCGGGCATGACGCGCAATGCGCTCAACGAGGCATTGCGCTACACGGGTCTGTTCTTCCCAGTTGATCCCGGTGCAGATGCCTCGCTTGGTGGGATGGCGGCGACCAACGCGAGTGGCACGACAACGGTGCGCTATGGTGGGATGCGGCAAAATACGGTCGCACTCGAAGTCGTGCTGGCCAATGGTGAGGTGCTGCGGCTCGGACGACCGGTGCGCAAGACAAGCAGTGGCTATGACCTCAAAGACCTGTTCATTGGTTCAGCGGGGACGCTTGGCGTCATTACCGAGCTGACAGTGCAGTTGCATCCTGTCCCAGAGCATATTCACACCTTGCGCGTGTTCTTTCCTTCCATCCTAGCAGCAGCGCAGGCCGCCTACGCGATCATGGCGAGCGCGCTCCCTGTTGCGCGCATGGAACTAGTGGATGAACTGGGCATCCAAAGCATCAACCGCTATATGGGGCGAGGGTATACAGAGCAAACGGCTCTCTTCCTTGAATTCCACTCCTCGACAGCAACGGCGATTGAAGAAGAGGTCCACCTCGCGGAAGAGTTGGTGCACGATGCCGGGGCGACCGATATTAGTATCGCCCGTACCCAGCAGGAACGAACGGCGCAGTGGGAGGCTCGGCATCATCTCTACTGGGCCATCGTCAACGCTCATCCCGGTCATAGATTCGTCATCACGGATACGGCTGTGCCGCTCGTTCGTCTCCCAGAGTTGATCGCGTATGCCCAGCAGCTCCTGGCAGAAATGGGCATCCAGGGGAGTATTCTCGGACATGTGGGTGATGGAAACTTCCATACCATTATTGCAGCGAAGCCGGAGGACTACGAACGTGTGCAGACGTTTTCTGAGCATCTGGTTCGACAAGCACTTGCATGGGAAGGGACCGCTTCTGGTGAGCATGGCATTGGTCTGGTGAAGCGTGGCTTCATGGTCGAAGAGCATGGTGCGAGCGTGACATGGATGCGCCGCCTCAAGGTCCTCTTTGATCCAGAGGGCCTGCTGAATCCTGGCAAGCTTTTCTAGTTGCCCTTTGCCAAAATGGTTTGCCGTTTTGTGCCATAAGTTTTGCCACCCGCTTAGAAAGCATAGCGGAGCGGCCTGCAAAGCCAGATGAGAGGCAAAGTACTCATCAACTTTTGCAGCTGCGCTTGAAAGGGACGAAATATGACAAACCAGCCAGCAGAGCCAGTTGACAGCTTTTCGTCATCGCGGCAAAACTTATGGCACGATGCGGCAAATTATTTTGACAATCGGCACTAGTTCGCATCCGTACGGCAGGTAAGCGGCTCACTTTTCGGGGCATTTACCACGTCATCATAGCGTTCAGCGTGTGCTCGCTTCTGGCCCCAAGCCGTCCAGAACATCCAGGCGCTTTCCTCCCTATGGAGAGATTGCCGATAAGGACCTTGTGGAGCACGGCTATGACGTCCTGAACGTGGATCTTGTACCGCCACGTGAGCGCCTGAGTCCCTATCTCAAAACGGATCTGGGTGAGTTGGGGCAGGTTTTTGAAGTGCTCCAGGGAGCAGATGCCGTCATCCACCTGGCTGCTATTCCGGCACCTGATCTCCAACCCCCAGAGTTCACCTTTCGCCAGCTTGGCACCTAAACAGAAGGCGGTCATCATACACCGGTCACAGCCTGTTGAAACCGTCCTCTCCAAGCGCATCGGCAAAGAGAAATGCCTTGCTTCAGAAGCAGTGAGAAAGCTGAACCAATTGGCTAGCGTAGTTGCCCCCCGCGCCACCTCCAACCCAAGGGTGATTGGGAGATTGATCGAAGCGTGGCTACACATGACTAAAATGTGTGTTATCTGAGAGTTGGCTCTGAGGAGAACGGTGGGGAGAATGTAGAGCTTATTTATAACCCTACAGTACATATGGTCTCAGCAAAAACACTATACAAGCAAGACTTCAACCCCCAGTTTACGCGCCTGCTTCACCATCTGGGCAGGTGCCTCTTTATCCGTGATGATAAGCTTGAGGCGCTCGAGAGGGCAGAAGGTCGCGAGGGTGACCTGATTCCATTTAGTGGCATCGAGCACAGCGATCACCTCCTTGGCGGCCTCGACCATCGCCCGCTTGAGTTCGACCTCTTCGGCATGTACGTCAGTCAAGCCCGAAGGATGTCCGTTGTCAAGCTGAAGCTCCTCAAGGTGACATTCCTGAGCCTCGTGTCACCCCTCAAGCGGAAAAAAGTGATAAGAAAGAGAAGCATATGCAAGAAGTTTCAATGAAAGTCGCAAGAGCGATGTCAAACTATTGACAATTCACGTTTTTTTATTGTATCTTTTTGAAAGTACACGAAATCAAATGAAACATTAGCATGTTGGGCTCGCTAGTCGCTCCAAACAAACAAGCCGCCGTTACTCTGGGTGGTGCTATCCACTTCACCATGGGCATCCTCTTCGCCATTATCTACGCAGCCTTGTGGAGTATCGGGATCGGGAGCTCCACCCGGTGGTCTCTCAGGGGTAGGGTTTTTGGACAGTGGAGACACCACCTCGCGTAGGGGCGGGAGTGGAGCGGATGCGGGGCGTGGGCCCTTGTGGCCGCCCGCGGGGTGCAAGGGCCCACACTCCACCAGGTCCGGCGGGCAGCCACAAGGGCCCCAACCCCGCTCCACGCCGCCCCTGCCCCTACGCGCTTCCCCTCATCATGGCACAAAACCTACCCCTGAGAGCACCCGGTGGTGGGGGCTGATCTTTGGCGCCTTTCATGGCATACTGATCATCCTGCTGCTGTTAATGGTCATGCGCATGTTTCCTCAGTTGTCCGAATTCATCAACGGACCACGGGTGATGGTCGCTATCTTGCTTAACCACATGGTCTTTGGATTAGTCGTAGCAGTGGTCTACTCAACCTAGAGTGAGCATCGGAGACAGGGAAACAGAAAGATGTTGGCTTCAGGCCGTTTGTGCTGCCATTTTGCCGTGGTCATCGAGCCGAAAAATATCAATCCCTGCCCAATCTTTCTCACCTGGCCACTGCTGAAAACCTGTTCACGCACGAACAAGCAGCTTAGGAGCGACAAGCAGCCCCATTGGTTTCAACTGATATTCATAGGACCATGCATTGCCTTGCGTACGCCAGGCTTCGGGGCCAAACCAGACGCTGTGTTCATCAGCATTATGGACACAGCCAAAGGCATTGATACGATTGCCATACGTGGTGATATCAAGAGTATGCGTTCCCGAAGCCTGGACGCCTAGTTCGAGTTGAAACGGAGCGAATGCAATCTTGCCTACCTCATGCCCATCCAGGCCAACCGAGAGCAAAGGTGCCTTGAACTTTGGCGTTTGTACTGCCAGCTCGATCTCGCGGCCCTCGATGGTGCAGTGATAGGTGACATTGCCAGCATAGAATGGCAACCCTTGCCTGGTCCAGTCACCAAAGGTCAGCCTACGCACGGGTTCGATGATCCGCGCATGCCTGCCCCTGACCTCGACCCCAAAATCCCCCAGCAGGTAACACCACTCCAGGTTGGTATGGCGCCCATATAGCTTCATGAGCACAAGCTCATGGGTGCCAGCCTCAAGGTCAGGCAACGGTATCGTCTGAATTGCCTCATCGACAAACCAGCCATTCACCTGTTTTGGCACGGCGTGTCCATCGACGAATATCTCAACCTGCATAGCATCCTCCAGAGCCAGGAGTGGTGCCCGCACATCTATAGCAGAGTGAATCGCAAATTTGAGACTGACACGGTGCATCGGCGACTGGTGCTCACGGTCCACCCACGGTTGGGCAAATGCCTTCTGTTTCAAGGGGAAGCTCAGACGCTGTCTGAAGATGTTGTCAATACACAGCACTTCTTCGGCGGGACACCACTCCTCATTATCGAGTCGATACATGGCCATATCCAGCAACAGCACATTCGGTTCTGAGAGCGTCACCGATACAGCATCTCGGCAATACCCATATTCTTGCCAGGTCTGCACACTTTGGGGAACACCACGCAGGTCCCACCCTGGTTCAAGCAAGAGCAATAGGCTACCATGAGGCGGAAAACTCCAGTCAATCACTGTCGATCCATCCTGAAGTTGTGAAGTAAGTTGCATGGTCTCCCCAGTCAGCGTCTCCAACACCGTCACCTTCCATTCGCCTTTGATACTGATCCGCGTCCGTTCCCTTCCTTGCTCCCGATCGGTGTTGCAGAAAAACAGAAAACGCTTGTCTCCATCAACACGGATCTGGTGCAGGAGTGAGTCTGACTGGCGGCCATTGGCTAAACGGACGCTGACCTCACGGAACGGTGCGACGGCTTCCAGCAGGCGCCCGCGTGTCAATGCAATGTGCAGACACCTGGCCGCCAGGTCCCTGGCACGCGCCGACGGCTCCGCATCCACCAGAGAAGGGATCTCACCGGCAAAGATCACCATCCCTCCCGCCTCGTGAAAGCGTTCAAGCCGTTCAAGCGTTGTTGCACGGATAGTACGCATGGCAGGCACAATCACGACATCATAGCGTGCCTCACCAACCAGCAACTGCTCACCTTCTTGCTGAGGACAGAGCGACGGCAAGAGCGATTCGCAGATGAGGTCAAAATCGACGAGACCAAAGAGGAGCCAGTGCGTGAGATCAGCAAAGTTCTGCTCACGCTCCTCGCGTTCAACCGCTGTGTGCTCCAATGGCCCAAAACACAGCCAGAAAGATTCAATCGGATGAATCACCCCCACACGAACCAGCGCTTTTCCCCGGCTCAGAGCGGTTGTCAGACGAGCAAAATGGTCCTCGATCAGTGGATATTCCTGATACCAG
>WNGG01007969.1_pt1 | contig 11699 bp, 8 predicted proteins | sample 5400661 | NCBI WGS metagenome assembly WNGG01 (sample SAMN13153372, study PRJNA577476) | soil metagenome | isolation source: 100 cm soil or saprolite under Garry oak tree replicate 1 | place: USA:California | collected 2016-06-15 | reverse complement strand
AGTTGAAGGCGACGCAATAAGAGCTTCTATCGATGGCCGACAACTATTTGAGGTGAAGGACGGCTCTTACAAGCGCGGTGAGATCGGTCTTTTTTGCTACGCGCAGAAGGGTCAGGCGTTTGACGATGTCAAGGTTGTTGAGCGATAGACCGAGTTGAGGACTGCGTCCAGTAATACCACGTCCGCCCTCGCACAAACTTTTGGCGCTATAAAGTTGAACCATGCCACGCGTGCTGCCCAAGTTCACTGCACTGTAGACCGGGCGATTTCGTCGGTGGTATCGTCATAACCTGTCTAGCAGCAGGAGGACAAAATGACGAGCCAACCTAGACAATCGCCGTCGCCAAAAGGCGGCAGCTTTCTGATCGAGGATCGAGACTACAGTGAAATCTTCGCGCCCGAAGACATAACCGAAGAACAGCGCATGTTCGCGCGAACCGCCGAAGAGTTCCTGCGCAAGGAAGTCATCCCGCGCGAGGACGAGATCTACGCAAAAGATTACAAGGTCCAGCGGGAGCTGATGTTGAAGGCGGGTGAGCTTGGGTTGCTCTCGATCGACATCCCGGAGAGGTACGGCGGGCTCAGCCTGACCAAGGTCAGTTCCGCAGTGGTTGGCGAGCAGTTCGCGCTTCAGCCGTCGTTCGCCGGCACTCAAAGCGCGCACGTCAACATCGGCACTCTTCCGATAGTCTTCTTTGGAACCGAGGCCCAGAAGCGAAAGTACTTGCCCAAGCTCGCGAGTGGCGAATGGATCGGCGCTTACGCATTGACTGAACCGCACTCGGGCTCCGACGCGCTCGCCGCGAAAACAAAAGCAGTGCTCTCAGAAGATGGCCGGCACTACATTCTCAACGGTCAGAAGATGTGGATCACCAACGGGGGCTTCGCCGATCTGTTCACCGTGTTCGCCAAGGTTGACGGCGAGAAGTTCACCGCGTTTCTAGTCGAGCGCGGGCCGGGTCTTGTCAGCGGCCACGAAGAGAAGAAGCTTGGAATCGACGGCTCGTCAACCACCGCGCTGATGCTTGAGGGCTGTCGCGTGCCGGTTGAGAACGTGCTTGGCGAGATAGGTCGCGGACACAAGATCGCCTTCAACGTGTTGAACATTGGCCGATTGAAACTGGGAGCGCGCTCTGTCGGCACAATAAAGCTCTCGCTTCAGCAATCGGTGCAGTACGCCAAAGAGCGCCATCAGTTCGGCCAGGCCATCGCAAACTTTGGTTTGATCAAACACAAACTCGCCGAGATGACGATTCGCGCTTACGTGGGCGAGTCGATCCTCTATCGCACGCTCGGGATGATCGATGAAGCTTTGGAGCGCGTAGACAAAGACGACCCGCAACAGGTGCTTGGAGTGCTCGAGCAGTTCGCGATCGAGTGCTCGATCATCAAGGTCTGGGAGAGCGAAGCGCTGGCCTACGTCGTCGATGAAGAGGTCCAAGTTTTCGGTGGCTACGGTTACTCAAAGGACTATCCTGCCGAGCGAGCTTATCGCGATGCTCGCATCGCCCGCATCTACGAAGGCACGAACGAGATCAATCGAATCGTGATCGGAACCCAGTTGCTCCGACGAGCAGCCTCGGGTGAGTTGCCGCTGTTCGAAGCCGCCGAAACCGAAGCCGGGACCGCGCGAGTAGCGGCCGACACGCTGAGCATGACCCGCGCGAACGTTGCATTCAGCGAAGAGCTATTGCTGGTCAAGTCGGCCAAGGCGATGACGCTCGCGTCAATCGCGGCCGTCAACCGAGCTTATGGCGACGGCGCTCGCAACGAACAAGAGATGATCGCGCTGATAGCCGATATGGTGATGGATGTGTACGCGATGGAGAGCGCGCTGTTGCGAACGCAGCGCCTTTTGACCGACCGCGGCATCGAGAGCATGTCGGTGCAAGCGGACGTCACACGCGTGTTCGCCCGCGACGCAGCCTCGCGAGTCGAACGCGCAGCCCGAGCCGTTGCAAGCGAGATCTCAGACGAGAAATGCTCCTCGGTGATTGACGAGCTTGCGCACCGGTCGCCAATGAAATCAATCGCCGCCCGCCGCCGAATCGCGGATGCGGTAATCAATGCCGGGCGGTATTTCTTGAGCTGACTTTAGCCCAAGCAAGAAGCCTCGGCACCACCAACCTCCCAACGCTGGAGATAAACCGAAATAGTACGAACGCGAATGTGTCGATGGGCTCATCTTCGATGATGGCCAGCAACGTGCCGTTTGTAACTCCGGTGGTGCCCGCCTAAGTGATGCCCAATGAACCGGCGATGTTTAAACCCCTGATAACCAATCGAGCCTGCCGGACCAAACGCTGCGCCGATTGCGATTGGGGCCGCGATCGTCATCACTTTTTTGGCCGCTCTCGAGTGGTGATGCCGTGTAACGTAATGCACGCGATAATGACTAGCCGTCGCCGGCACGATCGACAGCAAACAAAGACCTATGGCTGTCAGAATGGAACATATCTTCCTCTTCATCGGTTTCACCCCCCTAACTAGATCGAGGCAACACCGATGCCAAACGAACGCGCGCGGTGAGCCCGGTAGCCACTTGCCGTGACCGGGTTCATAGACCGATGTGCGGAAACCGACGTTCGACCGTACCAATAGGGTTCGCTTTGCGAATGTTCTGCTTGTAGACACGTTCGGCTTCATTCACTTGACTGGCCGATAACGCTGTGAAAAAGTGTCGTTCGAACTCATAGCACTAGCGGCACTATCAACCTAAAAGGACGTTTGAAGATGAGAACTATCGCGATAACCCTGACTGCTGCACTGGTCTTTCTCGTAACGGCGAATACCAAAGCTGAACCGGCCGATGTCGTGTTCATCAACGGCAACATCTACACCGTCGACGACCGCCAGCCGCACGCCGAAGCGATTGCCGTCAAGGCGGGCAAGATCATCTTTGTCGGATCAAACAAAGACGTGAGGCCTTATGAGGGCAAAGCCACACGCATCATCGATCTTCACGGCAACACGGTCGTGCCCGGAATGACCGACTCCCATTATCACTTGGCTGGCGTGGGCGCGCGTGAGATGAATCTGAATCTCGAAGGCGCCACGACGCTCGAAGCTTTTCTGGCAAAGGTGAAAGAGAGAGTCGACCGAGCAAAGCCGGGCGAATGGGTGACCGGACGCGGCTGGATCGAAACGTTTTGGAAGCCGCCGGTGTTTCCGACACGATGGGACCTCGATAAGATCGCGCCGAACAACCCGGTTTCTCTGACTCGCGCGGATGGTCACGCGATTGTTGTGAACAGCGCCGCTATCAAGCTTGCCGCAGTCGACAGGAACACGCCCAATCCGTTCGGCGGCGAGATAATGAAAGACAAACAAACCGGCGAGCCGAACGGAATGTTTTTGGATCGCGCACAGGGCCTCGTCGCGAGTCATATTCCCGAGCGCGGCGCGGACGCGGCCGAGCAAGAATTACTGCTGGGCGTGAAGCGAAGCATCGAGTTGGGCTGGTGCGAGATTCAGAACGCGGGCAGTTCTTATGAGGAAGTCGCCCTGCTCAAGAAGCTTTACGGAGAAGGCAAGATCAAGCTTCGAATCTACGAGGCGATTCGCGGGCCCGGCGCCGATGCGCAGCGACTGCTCGCGGAGGGCCCGACCATTGGCGCCTTCGATGGTCATTTGACGATTCGTCACATAAAGCTTGTGATTGACGGGGCGCTGGGATCGAAGGGCGCGGCGCTGCTCGAGCCGTACTCGGATTACGATACCGCGGGTTTTCTGACGCTGAAGGAAGAAGCGGTAATGCCCTTATTGCTTGAAGCACTGCGAAAAGGGGTCCAGGTTGAAACGCACGCAATTGGCGATCGAGCAAACCGAACAATTTTGGACTGGTACGAGAAGGCACTTAACGCGGTGCCAGCCGATCAGCGCAAAGTTCGCGAACCGCGCTGGCGAGTCGAGCATGCCCAGATAGTGAATCCGGTGGACATTCCGCGGTTTGCAAAGCTTGGCGTGATCCCGTCGATGCAGCCTTCGCACGCGATAGGAGACTTGCACTTCGCGCCCAGCCGTTTGGGAATCAAACGACTAGAAGGCGCGTACGCGTGGCAAAGCTTCATCAAGTCCGGCTCGATCATCGCCGGCGGATCGGACGCGCCGGTGGAGCGCGGCGAGCCGATGATCGAGTTTTACGCCGCAGTCGCCCGCAAGGACCAAAAGGGGTTTTCAGGCGAAGGCTGGCATCCCGAACAAGCAGTTTCGCGCGAGCAAGCGCTGAAGATGTTTACAATCTGGGCGGCTTATGCAGCGTTCGAAGAAAAGCTGAAGGGCTCGATAGAAGAAGGTAAGATTGCCGACTTGACGGTGCTGTCGTCAGACATAATGAAAATCGCTGAGCTCGAAATCCTCAAGACTCGCTGTGTGATGACGGTGATCGGCGGTGATGTGGCTTACCAACTGAAGTGATTCGTGAAACGTGATGCGTGATTCCGGTCACGCATCACGCATCACGCTTCAGTGTCCTACTTCTTCTTGGCTTCCCACTTGCCCGTCATCTGGCCCGCAAAGTCGAACTCACCGGTCATCTTTCCGTCTTTCACCATCGCAGTCATCGTTATCGCGCCATTCGGCGTGTCGAGCGTGAAGCTAAGCTTATTAGCCGCAAAAGAGCCTTTGCTCAATGGTGCCGAGCCCTGCGCTGAGTCGGACGAGCCGGTGACCTTGTCGCCTTCGAGCTTCAACTTCAGGGTGAAAGGAAACTGCGTTCCACCAGCGTCGGCTACAGCATCCCAATCACCGCTAACGGGGTCGCCCGCTGCCGGAGCTGCTGCTGCTTTTCCCGTGCCCGAGCCCGCCGGAGCGGAAGCCCCTGCAGCCGCGCGCGTCAACTGGACTGCCCCGCCTTGGCCGCCGAGTTCCCATTTTCCGGTTATCTTGTCCCCGTCTAATGTGGCGGTGACGGTGCCTTCGTTTCCGCCCGCGTCGAATTTCATGACGATCTTGCCATTGTCGAACGTGCCGCCGGTGATCGCGGCAGGGCCTTGCGGAGTATCAATCTTGCCTGACAGTTTGCCGTTGTCGTTCTTTATCTCGACCGTTATCGGAATATCGCCGAGTTGGTCGCTCTTAGCCACGCCTTCGTATTTGCCCGACAGCGTGTCCTTGTTCTGGGTGTTTAATGAACCTGCTGACGCCAGCGCGCAGAGCGTCATCAACGTAACGATGAGCAGGGGAGTCGCGAACTTTCTTAACCGCATGTTTGGGTTCTCCTGATACAAATTTGGTTTCCGGAACTCAGGCCAATCTACGTCGGCAGAATGACAAAAGTTCGAGGCAATTACTTATACAGGAAAAGCGCCTGACACGAAAGCGAGCGAACGGACTTTATCAAGTGGGAACCTGGTCTTATGAGATATATATTATAAGCGCTCCTTTCGGTTGAATCGGGCTCACACTGCGGCTGGGCCGTTGTGTTGGATCAGCGCGTCGTAGAGTCTCGAAAGGTCATCGTCGGACGAAAACCTTATTTCAATAACTCCGCCCTTTCCGGCATTCGCATATTTGATTTTCACAGGCGCGCCGAGTCTTTTGCTCAGTTTGGCTTCGGCGGCAAGGATATTTGAGTCCTTCTTGTCGGGAGTCGATTTCTTTCGAGAGTCGCCGGAAGAACCGGCTTCGAGCTTCTTCACCATCCGCTCAACCTCTCTGACCGAAAGCGACTTACTAACGCTCTCACGAGCTATTGTGATTTGCGTCTCTATTGAGTCGATCGAGATCAGCGCCCGAGCATGCCCCGTCGACAGCTTCTCCTGCTCTAGGAGTTTTTGAACTTCCGATGGAAGCCTTAGCAGCCTGAGTGCGTTGGCAATTGATGAGCGGTCTTTTCCGACGCGTTGCGCTACCTCCTGCTGGGTCAGGTTTCTTTGTTCGAGCAGCTTCTTGTACGCGTTGGCTTCTTCTATTGGGTTCAGCTCTTCGCGCTGAATGTTCTCAATGAGTGAAAGCTCGAGAACGTTATCGTCCGGAATGTCTTTTACAATGCAGGGTACTCGATGTAACCCTGCCTTTTGCGCAGCACGCCACCGCCGCTCGCCAGCAATTATCTGAAAGCGCTCGCCGAGGCGTCTCACCACAAGTGGCTGAATGATGCCGTTGTGCTTTATGGACTGCGCGAGTTCATTCAGGCGGGCTTCGTTGAAGGCGTTCCGCGGTTGCGCATCCGACGCGTCTATCCGGTCGATATCCAACTCGATCAGTTCGTGATCGAGCGGAGAAACCTGTGTGAACAGCGCGTCAAGCCCCCTGCCCAGCGCCTTTCTTGACATTGTTAATAACCTCCTTTGCCAATCTGACGTAGCTTTCTGCCCCCTTCGACTTTATGTCATAGAGGATGATGGGCTTGCCGTAGCTCGGAGCCTCCGCCAACCTCACATTTCGGGGAATGACTGTTGAAAAAACTTGCGGACCGAGGAACTCTCGAAGATCGTTCATAACCTGGCTCGAAAGATTCGTCCTCTCGTCAAACATCGTCAAAAGGAACCCCTCGACGGCGAGTCCCGGGTTTACGCTTCTGCGGACTCTCACCAGAGTATCCCACAACTCGGAGACGCCCTCTAATGCAAAGTACTCGCATTGAATCGGCACCAGAACAGAATCGGCGGCAGCGAGCGCGTTTAGCGTCAATAGCCCTAGACTCGGTGGGCAATCGATCAGAACGTAATCAAAGCTTTCGGCAAACGGTCGCAACAGCGTCTTGAGTCTGAGTTCGCGATCGGGCAAATCGACCAGCTCGATTTCAGCCGCCACAAGGGCTTTTTCAGAAGGGATCACTCTTAGGTTGGGCAGCTCCGTCTCTAAGCTTATTGCGCTGAGGGGCTCGCCCGTTATCAGTGCGTGATAAAAACTCCTGTGGAATTTCCCCCGCAGCCCGAAACCGCTCGTGCTGTTACCTTGAGGATCCGAGTCGACTACCAGCACCTTCATGTCCGCGACTGCCAATGTCGCCCCGAGGTTTATCGCCGTCGTCGTTTTTCCAACACCGCCCTTTTGGTTTGCAATCGCAATAATGCGCGCCATATCGAGCGCAGCATATCACAATATTGTCCCGCTCGAAATGTTTCACGTGAAACAGTCTGTTCAGCCTTTCTGAAGGACGTGTCGGTCGCTAAAATCTATTTGGCGAAGGGCGGGGCGCTGTGTTATCGTGTTGCTCCTTTTTTGAATACTTTCTAAGTCTCGTCTTGAGAAGGGGATAAATGGAAAACGTTGGAACGGTCATACAGGTCATAGGTCCAGTTGTGGACATCGAGTTTGAAGACTCCGCATTGCCGCCAATCTATCAAGCGCTGCGCATCGACAGCGGCGATTTTGAGGTGCCGGCGCCCATAAACATAATTGTCGAGGTGCAGCAACACATGGGCGAAGGGCGCTGTCGCTGCGTTGCTATGGAGCCGACCGAAGGCATTATTCGCGGAATGCAAGCAATTGATACCGGCGGACCGATAACTGTTCCGGTGGGTCCAACCACTCTCGGGCGCGTCCTAAATGTGATCGGGCAACCAGTTGACAAGCTGGGACCGGTCGAATCTGAAACGCGGTATCCAATACACAGGCACGCTCCGGAGTTTCAGGATCAGTCGACAGAATTGGAAATGTTCGTCACCGGTATCAAGGTTGTCGACCTGCTGGAACCGTTTCTGCGTGGAGGCAAAATCGGGTTGTTCGGTGGCGCCGGAGTCGGAAAGACCGTGCTCATCATGGAGCTCATAAACAACGTGGCCTTGAAACACGGTGGGTTCTCGGTGTTCGGAGGCGTCGGTGAGAGGACTCGCGAAGGAAACGACCTTATACGGGAAATGGTTGAATCTAAAGTGGTTAACTTCGGTGACTCGTTCTACGAACACATGGAAAAGACCGGCGAGTTCGATCTTGAGTACGTTGACAAGAGCGCGATCGCCAAGTCGAAGGCTGCTCTGGTCTACGGCCAGATGACCGAACCACCCGGCGCTCGGTTGCGGGTGGCCCTGACAGCCCTGACCGTAGCTGAATATTTTCGCGATGAAGTCGGAACAGATGTTTTGCTGTTCATCGACAACATCTTCAGGTTCACCCAGGCAGGGTCTGAGGTATCCGCTCTTCTTGGGCGCATGCCTTCGGCCGTTGGTTACCAACCAACTCTCGCAACGGAGATGGGCGAGCTCCAGGAGAGAATTACGTCGACAAAGCGCGGCTCGATCACCTCGGTGCAAGCGATTTATGTTCCCGCGGATGACTATACGGATCCAGCGCCCGCGACCACCTTTGCACACCTCGATGCGGTAACTGCGTTGTCGCGACAGATCGCCGAGTTGGGCATTTATCCAGCTGTTGATCCTCTCGCCTCCACTTCCAGAATCCTTGATCCCAGAATTGTCGGCCATGAACATTACGACGTGGCCCAGGAAGTAAAGCGAATACTTCAGCGCTATAAGGATCTTCAAGACATCATCGCCATTCTCGGAATAGACGAGCTATCGGAAGAGGATAAGCTTACGGTTGCGCGCGCGAGAAAAATCCAGCGATTCCTCTCTCAGCCCTTCCACGTAGCTGAGCAGTTCACTGGATTGGAGGGCAAGTTCGTAGCTCTGGAAGACACGGTTCGCGGTTTCAAGGAATTGATCGCCGGTGAACACGACGATCTTCCCGAGCAAGCGTTCTTTCTGGTAGGTGGGATAGAAGAGGCGGTTGAGAAAGCGAAGACCATGTAACGCAAGTGCGGATCGAAAAATGCCGGAACTAATTCATCTTGAAGTTGTCACTCCCGAACGAAAGGTGTTTGAAGCCGAGGTCGAGCGCGTGGAAGTGCCTGGGCTAGATGGGGAACTAGGCATCCTTCCCGGACATGCCGACTTGGTGTCGCTGCTCAAGCCTGCCGGCCTGCTTACTTATCACATAGCCGGCGAGAGCGGAGAGATGGCTATCGCGGATGGGTTCGTTGAAGTGAACGCCGATCGGGTAACCGTGCTTGCCAATAAGGCCTCCCGTCCGGAAGACATCGACCTGGCACGAGCGCTCAAGCTGAAGCAGCGCGCCGAGGATCAGATGCAGCGCGCCTTGTCGGACCCGGACGCCGACATCGTGCGCGCGATGATCGAACTCGAGCGCACATCCATCGAGCTGACCGTCGCGGAGAAGGCCAGATAGAATAAAATAATAGCTTCAAGTAATTGTATTATTAATTACTGAATCAAGATTCGTGTTGTTTTTTTTTCAGGCGCATGCTAATCTTGGCCGGTCGCTCGGTTGGCTGAGCTGTTAATTCGAGAATTGTGACTCTCTCTTTCGGTTGCTGGGTTTCATCAAACCACGTGTGTGGTAAGCGGTTGGGTCCTCAACAATGCACGCGGACTTGCTTTCATCGATCCTCGAGGCGATATCAAAACGCGTAAACCAGCAAAGCTTCAATATGTGGTTCAAACCAATATCATCGGCTTCAAAGGACGATGCGAATGTCTACCTGGCGGTCCCCAGCGAGGTCTTCCGGGATTGGATAACCAACAACTATTTCGATGTCCTCGAGGAATCGCTAAATGAGGTAGGTCTGAATTCCCACCAGGTGAGATTTACGATCTCCGAAACCAAGCAGAGCGAGACGCTTCGAACAGAAAATGTTAGTAATGCTACATATGCTGTAAAGGCGGCTGCTGCCGGCGCGCCTGGTTTCGCCCTCGAGGCGGTAAGAACCTTGCAGGCGGAGCCGGTCGAGTTGTCGCTCAATCCCAAATACACATTCGATACTTTCGTCGTCGGCTCCTGCAACCAGTTTGCGCATGCCGCATCGCTAGCAGTAGTAGACATGCCGTCAAAGACTTACAACCCGTTGTATATTTACGGCGGCGTCGGTCTCGGTAAGACTCATCTCATGAACGCCATCGGCCACGCGATAAAGCAGCGGGACAAGACTCTTCGGCTCACTTATCTTTCATCCGAGCGCTTCATGAACGAGTTGATCAACGCCATCAGATACGACAAAACCATCATGTTCAGGGACAAATACCGCAACATCGATGTGCTGCTGATGGACGACATCCAGTTTCTAGCAGGCAAAGAGCGAACGCAGGAAGAATTCTTTCACACCTTCAACGCCCTCTACGATGCGCAGAAACAAATCGTAATATCGAGCGATTGTCCGCCGAAGGAGATACCTACGCTCGAAGAGCGGTTGCACTCCAGATTTGAATGGGGATTGATTGCAGACATCGCACCGCCGGACCTGGAAACCAAAGTAGCTATTCTAAAGCGAAAGGCTGAACTCGAACGGATAAACCTGCCCGACAACGTTGCTCTATTCATAGCCAGCAAGATCAAGTCAAACGTTAGAGAGCTGGAAGGATCGCTGGTAAGGCTGACCGCTTACGCATCGATGAAGGGCGTGGCGATGGATCTGGATCTAGCCCAGGAAGTTCTTAAGACGCTAATCACGGAAGAAGCCAGCGGCGTTTCTATTGATCTCATCCAAAAGACGGTCGCTGGCCGCTATTCGCTGAAGGTTGCCGATCTGAAATCGAAGAACAATTCCAGAAGGGTCGCAGTTCCCCGCCAGGTCGCGATGTACCTGTGCAAGATTCTTACCAAGGCCAGTCTTCCAGAAATAGGGCGGGAGTTCGGCGGAAAGCACCACACCACGGTCCTTCATAGCGTGAACAAGATCGCTCAGCTTTACGAGAAAGACTCTGATTTCCACAAATCCATCAACAGCCTAATCACTGATTTGAAATGAACTACTCAGAGTTTTCCACAATATCTGACCTGACGTTGTCTCTGGGTTGGAAGAAAAGCAAGCAGTCAAAGCCTAAAGGGCGTGTCGCGTTTTCTTATCGACATATTTTCCACAAATCCTTGCACAGCGACACACAGCAATTCGCGCTTTTCTTTTCAACCGGTTAGTTTAAGATATCCACTTTTGCACAGGCTCTACTACTTGTGCTAAGAAAATATCTTATTTCTTATCGAGTCATAGCAGACTTCAGTCGCGAGGATTCGCACGGAGGCATTGGATATGCAATTTGTTGTGAGCAAGGCTTCTCTGCTGAAGGAGCTGAACCTTCTCCAGGGAATCGTCGAGAAGAAGAGCACAATCCCGATCTTATCAAACGTGCTGATTGAAACGACGAACGGGTCGACGATTTCTTTGGTCGCCACGGACTTGGATGTGTCACTTCAGACGGAGTGCGCGGCAGAATCAAGTCGACCGGGATCGATCGTCCTGCAAGCGCGAAAACTGTTTGACATCGTAAGGAGTCTGCCCGAAGCCGAGATCAGCTTCACCAAGGAAGATAACGACTGGGTTAAGGTTGTTTGCGCGTCGTCGCAGTTTAGAGTAGTCGGCCAGGCGAAAGAGCACTTCCCCTCAACTCCGAAGTCTGAAAAGGGGGGTGTCATGATTCCCTCGCCAGTGATCAATGGGCTAATCAACCGAACTGCGTTTGCAATTACGCAAGAGGAATCGCGATATGCACTGAACGGCGCGCTCCTTTTGCTCAACGAAGGGAAACTGCAGATGGTGGCGACCGACGGACATCGGCTGTCGCTGGCGTCGAGCAATATAGCCGATGACCGCACAGATAATTTGCGCGTAATAATTCCAAAGAAAACCTTGATCGAGCTTGCCAAACTGACCGTCGGAGTGGAAGACGACTTGGAGCTGTCCAAAGACGAAAACCATTTGTACTTTGAGATACAGAATCGTCACCTGACTTCGCGGATGCTAG
>WNGG01010966.1_pt1 | contig 11701 bp, 9 predicted proteins | sample 5400661 | NCBI WGS metagenome assembly WNGG01 (sample SAMN13153372, study PRJNA577476) | soil metagenome | isolation source: 100 cm soil or saprolite under Garry oak tree replicate 1 | place: USA:California | collected 2016-06-15 | reverse complement strand
TATTGCCGAAATCGGGAAGTGCGTGAAGCCAGGGGCTTTTGACGCGATCGATGACGCTGACTATGAAGAAGGGGTCTTCGCTGACGGGATTGTCGTTTTCGAGATGGACTACGACACTCTTGGAGGCAGCGTGGTCGGCTATGGACTTGAGTCCTTCAGCGACGAGCGCGGGATCCGGTTTTGCATTTGCAGCTTTTGAAGCGGCAATATTGATGCGAATGCTGGGTGAGCCGAGGCGAGCCGCGGCGGCGACCCACGTTTTTCCAAACTGAATAGCACCTTGGCGTTTGGCGGAGTCTGGTGAATAGAGGCTGTTGTCCCCGTCGGCGGCGATGTTGGCGAAGGAACTGCCTGCTTTGGCGGCAGCGACGCGGAGTTCATCGAGGTAGGAAGGTTCGAGTGAAAGAAAGTGTTCGCTCCAAGGTTCGATTTTTCGAACCTCGAACTTCGCCGAGATGTGCGCCGCGAAGTCGATGAGGGGCATTTTCGCAGCTGTGACGGACTTGTCCTCATGCTTGCCACTGATAAATTCGCGGAACGGGTAGGATGCGACAGCGATACGCTCGCGGGGCTCGGTAGAAAATCGAACGTTGGGTCCGGCGCTTTGCCCGAGCCAATCGGAAATTCCGATCACGGACTTTGCTAGTGCCGGCGACAGGGCGACTGCGGAAGCGTGCTGCAGGAAATTCCGACGAGTGAATGACTTCATTGAGTTGCTCCGATTGGATTAGGCTTCAGGCCAAAGCCCCAGCGCAAAATCACAAAGGCGATTGGGCCAGTTGCTAGCAGCCATGGCGCCCAACGCCAGACGAACGGTTCACTGTAATAGATTTTCACTCCACAGAGGATGGCGGGAAAGAGGATGGCGCAGGCCAGGCCGAGAGAACCTCCGGGGACGCGAAATTCGCGATGAGCGTTGGGGAGTTTGCTACGCATGCCCCAGACGGCCAAAAGAGTGAGCATGGAAGTGGCAATGCGCGCCCAGATATAAATGTTGACAAGATCGGCTACCCGAAATCGCGCAAGCAGACAATACACGATTAAAGAGACGGCAATAGCACGGGCTGGCGTCCCGTAACGTGGATGAATTTTGCCGATCCAGGCTGGGAGGTAGCCATCCTGCGACATGGCGGCGGGGATCCGAGTGGTGTACAGAATTGTGCTGTTTGAGAGGGAAGCTGTGCCGATAATGGAGGCGAGCAGCATGGCGATGCCGAGCACAGGTCCGCCTATCCTTTGCGAGGCTTCGACTATGTAGCCAGTTTGCCAATCCTGCCAGTTGCCGAGTGCTGCGATGGCAAGCGAAGCCGGAAGTATGTAAGTGAGGACGTTCATCGGCGTGTTCCACAGCAGGATACGCGGAAAAGTTTTTTGCGGATCGCGCATTTCGGCAGTGACGCTGGACAGTTGCTCGTAACCTGCATAGTTCCACATAGCGAGAGCAAGCCCCACGCCGAAGATTGAACCGAATGGTTTGCCGGGCGGAGTCCAAGGGAGCAATGGGTTGTAATGCCAATGCAGGAGGGATACAGCACAAAGCCAAACGACGGGAATGAGGATAGCGACCAGCATGGCGACAGAGAGCCAGCCAGAGACCTGGATGCCTCGGATATTGAGATAGGAAAGGAAGCAGAGCACAAGACAAGCGCCGGCCCACTTTGCATTTCCCGTGAGTCCAGGAAAGTAGTGCACGAGATAATCCATGACCAGCACGCCGTAGAGGCTGTTCAGTAGAAATGTGCCCGTCCAGTTCCACCAACCGCATTGGAATCCCCAGAAGTCGCCGAACGCGGCGCGGGTCCAGCGATAGAAGCCACCCTGGACTGGGAGAATGCTGTTGAGCTCGGCGGAAGCGAACGACATTGGGATGCTCCAGAAGAACGGCACGAAGGTGAGGAACACCAGAGCCATGCCCGGTCCGGACTGCGAGAAAATATCTTCGTAGCCGAAGGGCCCTCCAGCGGTGTAGCCATAGAAAATCGCCAACAGAGGAAGGAAACCGATGGTGCGGATGGGGCTGGTTGAAGAGGAAGTTTTCGTTTGCTGGTCGGTCACGCGTATGCCTTGGCGAAGGATGCTACCTTGACGGCGGCGGAATTCAAAGCAGCGCGGGCCCAAGGGAGCGCGCAGGGCGTTCGTTGACACTCCGCGGCGTGTCCGTTACGCTTTTTTGTTCGAAGATACAAATTCTTTTTGCTGAGGAACGATAGAGCGCCGCATGGCAGAAGAAAAACTTCCTACACGAGCACAGGATTTTTCCGAGTGGTACAACCAACTGGTGTTGAAGGCGCAACTGGCGGACTACGCGCCGGTGCGAGGCTGCATGATTGTGCGGCCCTATGGTTGGGCGCTGTGGGAGAACATTCAGCAGGCGCTAGATGGCAGATTTAAGGCGACCGGGCACCAGAATGTGGCGTTTCCACTGTTAATTCCAAAGAGTTTTATTGAGAAGGAAAAACACCACGTCGAGGGATTTTCACCGGAGCTCGCGGTAGTGACGATAGGAGGCGGCGAGGAATTGGCCGAGCCGCTGATCTTGCGGCCAACCTCGGAGACGATTATCGGCCACATGTGGTCGAAATGGATTCAGTCTTACCGGGATTTGCCAGTGTTGATGAACCAGTGGAACTCCGTGGTGCGGTGGGAGCTGCGGACGAAATTATTTTTACGCACGCTGGAATTTTACTGGCAGGAAGGGCATACCGCGCACGCGACGCAGCAGGAAGCGATGGAAGAGACCCGGCAGATGCTGGATATCTACACGGATTTCGCGGTGAACGATGCGGCGATTCCAGTAATTCCTGGAGCGAAGTCCGACGCGGAGAAATTCGCCGGAGCAGACCTGACGTATGCGATTGAAGCGATGATGGGGGACGGGAAGGCGCTGCAGGCCGGAACGTCACATTTTCTGGGACAGAACTTCGCACAGGCATTTGAAGTGAAGTATCTGGACCACACCGGCGTGCAACAGCATTGCTGGACCACGTCGTGGGGACTTTCGACGCGCTTTATCGGCGCAATCATTATGGTGCATGGCGATGATCAGGGACTGGTGCTGCCGCCGAAGCTTGCACCGTATCAAGTGGTGATCGTGCCGATCTTCAAGAATGACGAAGAGAAGGCGGTGGTGCTTGGCGCAGCGAAGGAGGTGAAGGCGCAACTTGCGAAGGCGAAGATTCGTGTGACATTGGATGAGCGAGAAGGGCAGAGCCCGGGCTGGAAATTCAATGATTGGGAGATGCGTGGCGTACCCGTGCGAGTGGAATTAGGACCGAAGGATGTTGCAAAGCAGGCGGCGGTGGTGGCGCGGCGGGACCGTCCGGGAAGGGAAGGAAAGATTTCCGCGCCGCTTGCGGATTTGCCAGTGACCATCGAGAAATTGCTCGGCGAAATTCACCAGTCCATGTATGACAAGGCAATGGCGTTCCGGCGTTTGAACACGCACGCAACTGCGACCTACGATGAATTCAAAAAAGCGGTAGAGACAGGATTTGCGTTTGCGGGATGGTGCGGAAGCGGAGATTGCGAAGAGAAGATCAAGGAAGAGACGCGGGCGACGATGCGGTGCATTCCTGTCGATCCAACGGACGTGCTGGGGAACGGCGAGTCCCCGGCGAGTGGGAAATGTGTGTATTGCGGCACGGACGCCAGGGAACGAGCGATCTTTGCGCGAGCCTACTAGGCTCACCGCGGGAGCTCGATTGGGGAACTGTCCAGAAGACGGGGTTAGCCCCAAGAAACACCTGCCCGCCGGAAGTATCGACAGGTAAGGGTCGCGGTGCTAACTTCGGCATGTAGAACCAATCAGTGAAAAAGCACAGCAGGAGCGGACAATTGTCTCCGACTCAAAAACACATGCGCGGACAACGAGCACAGCGGGGAGAAGGTAAGCTAAAGGCAATCATTGTTACCGCGATTTTAGTGATTGGGATCATTGCCGCATGGAAGGTAGTCCCGCCGTACTCCGCGGAATACCAATTGGCGGACAAAATACAGGAAATCGCTCGCTTTGCGGTGGTGAATCGCCAAACGGAAGAGCAGATTCGCGAGGCGGTCTTCAGGACCATTCAGGATTTGGAAATACCGGCCAAGCGCGAAGACATAAAAATAACGGCGAGCATGTCAAAGGTAACGATCCTGGTGGATTACACCGTCCCGGTAGACATTCTTATGTATCACGTGGATCTGCATTTCACGCCATCGAGCGAAAACAAGTCGCTCACCTAATGGAGTCGTGGTTTTGCTCTTCTTCGCTGAGGAAACTGCGCCTTTCCTAGAATGGAACAGTAAGAGACAATATAAGTTCAGCCCGTTGGAGAAGCCTTGCGTATCCGCATACAAAAAGGGTTCTGGACGTCCAGGTACGGACTAACTCTGCTCGGTGTTGTCTTTGGCGGTGTTGTCATTGCGGCAAGCGTCTTTGGATATTACTACGTGAAGTACGGGCGCATGATCGATGCCCGCCTTTCGGGACATATTCTACAGAACACAACTCAGATTTTTTCAGCTCCAGCGCAGATTTCGCCTGGAGAGGTCTTGAGTCCCGATGATTTAACGACGTATTTGCAGAGAGTCGGCTACCGTCCGGAAGCCGATGACGCCTCGCTCGGACAATACATCGCCAAAGATGGAGTGGTATACATCCGGCCTTCGAAGCTGTCCTATTTTGCGGCGAGCAACGCGCTGGAAGTTCAGTTTCGCGGAAAGACAGTCCGCTCGATCCGCCCGCTAGGCGGAGGGTCCGAACTAGTGTCGGCTGAAATCGAACCGGAGCTCATCACCAACTTGTTTGACAGTGCCAGAGAGAAGCGGCGCGCGGTTCGCTATGACGACTTGCCACCGAACTTGGTGAACGCGATTCTGTCCGCGGAAGACAAGCGATTCTTCGAGCATCCGGGTTTCGACTTTATCCGCATTTTTGGCGCAGCCTGGGCGGACCTGCGGCACAGTTCGCACTTGCAAGGGGCGAGCACGATTACCATGCAGGTGGCGCGGACGTTCTTCTTGAGCACGGATCGCAACTGGCGGCGAAAGATCGCCGAAGCGATGCTGAGCTTTGAGCTGGAACAGCGCTTTTCGAAGCAGCGGATTTTTGAGATGTACGCGAACGAAGTGTACCTGGGAAATCGCGGAAGTTTTGGTGTTCGAGGATTTGCGCAAGCTAGCGTGGTCTATTTTGGAAAGGACCTCCGGCAACTGTCGTTGGGCGAATGTGCGTTTCTCGCGGGAATTATCCGTGCACCCAATTACTACTCCTCCGCCGACCGGCGTCCGGAGCGCGGGTTGCAATCGCGCGACCGTGTGCTGCCGCAGATGGTGGAGAACAAATACATCAACGAAGCGGACGCGCAGGACGCAAAACGCGAGCCGTTGAAAATTGTGCGTACCTCCGCGACGTCCAGTGAAGCGCCTTATTTCGTGGACATGGTGAAGGATCACCTGCTGGACAAATATTCGGAGAACGATCTGCTCAGCCAGAACTTTCGCGTATACACCACGCTAGACCCTGCATTGCAACGCGCCGCTGCAACTGCGGTAGAGAGCGGCGTAAAAAATGTGGACGCGCTGCTGGAGAAAAAGTACGCGAAGTGGAAGAAGGAGAAGGCGAAAAAAGGGAATACCGATCCGATTCCGCAGGTGCAGGTAGCGCTAGTGTCGCTCGATCCGCGCACCGGTGAAATTAAAGCGCTAATCGGCGGCCGTGATTATGGACAGAGCCAATTAAATCACGCGATCGCGCACCGGCAACCGGGTTCGGTGTTCAAGCCGTTCGTATACGCGGCAGCATTCGATAACGCCGTGGACGGGGTGCAGCCGATCATAACGCCTGCGACGCCGGTGGACGACGAACCGACAACGTTCGAGTTCGATGGGCAGGAATACACGCCGAATAATTACGGCGAGAAATTCATGGGGCATGTCACCGTCCGCGACGCACTGACAAATTCGCTGAACGTGGCGACGGTGAAGGTCGCAGAAATGATCGGATATGGTCGCGTGGTGCAAATCGCGCGGCAGATGGGTCTTGGAAATAATATTCGAGCAACTCCGGCCGTGGCGCTGGGCGCGTATGAGATGACACCTGTCGATGTAGCGGCGGGCTACACCGCATTCGGACAGGGAGGCGTACGCGCAGAGCCGCAATTCCTGCGGGAGATGGTGAGCTCCAACGGAGCCGTACTGGAAAGGCCTGCGCCGGAAACGCATCCAGTGCTCGATCCGCGTGTGGCCTACCTGGTCACGAACCTGCTGAAAGATGTGCTGAATAAAGGCACCGGTGCCACAGTGCGTGCGAAGGGATTCACCTTGCCGGCAGCCGGGAAGACGGGAACTTCTCGAGACGGCTGGTTTGCGGGATTCACGTCAAACCTGGTGACGGTGATTTGGATTGGATTTGACGATAATCGGGACCTCGGACTCGCCGGTGGCGCAACGGCTGCGCCGATCTGGGCGGAATTCATGAAGAAGGCCACCACGCTTCCTGGCTACAAAGCGGTGAAAGACTTTGATGCGCCAGATGGCGTGCAGTCCGTAATGATCGATCCGGAGACCTCGGAATTGGCGACTCCGAGTTGTCCAGCGACGCGATCAGAAGTGTACGTCGCGGGATCGGCGCCGACGCAGCTTTGCGAACTGCACGGCGGACACGGATTCGTTTCCTCGACCGGGTCCTTTCTATCGCACATTTTTGGTGGCGGGTCGCCAAAGCCGCCGGCTGAGCCGCTGAAAACTGGAACGTTTCCTTCGGCTAACGGTGAGCCTCCCGCGATGGGCCCTGATGGCAAGCCGCTTCCGACTGAGACCGAAGCCGCTCCGCAAAAGAAAAAGAACCCTTTACAGAAGGTTTTTGGTATCTTTGGGGGTAAGAAGAAGGACTCCGACAAGCAAAAACCGCCGGAGAAGGGAGAGTCGCCATGACGCACTATGGGATGGCGGTTCCAGCAGCACTGCTCCTCGTAAGCCTCAGCATTCCCTCAGCAGGACAAACGACTGACGACACAGCCGCCGCTTCTAATTATGTGGCGCCAGGGCAAACGCCTGTGCAGGTAACCGCCCCGGCCTTGCCTGCGGGACAGAAGCAGCTCACACAAGAGGAGCTGGCCGATATCATGATGGCGCGGAAGGACTATCGCGAAGCCGCGTTCTCGTACAAGAGACTGGTGAACGAGAATCCGCGCAACGCGATCTACTGGAATAAACTCGGAATCGCGCTACACCAGCAGTCGGAGTTGTCGAGCGCACTTAAGTTTTACCAGCAGGCGGTGAAGGTGAATCCGAAGTACGCCGACGCGCAGAACAACATTGGAACGATCTGGTACCAACGCAAAAAATTTGGCAAGGCAATCCGCGCCTATCAGCGCGCGATTAAGCTGCGCAACGACATGGCCGTGCTTTACAGCAACCTGGGATACGCCTACTTCGGAGAGAAGAAATACGAGGAGTCGATCGGGGCGTTCCGGCAAGCGCTGGCGCTTGATCCGCAGCTATTCGAGCACAGTTCGTCGCGGGCGGGATCGGTGTTGCAGGACCGTTCTGTAAGCGACCGCGGGCGATTTTACTTCCTGCTTGCAAAATCGTTTGCCGAAGCCGGCAACTTTGAGCGCAGCCTGATCTATCTGCGCAAAGCCAAGGAAGAAGGATTTGCGTCCTTGAATGAAGTAAAGTCCGACCCTTCCTTTTCGGCAATGCTGAAACTTTCGGAAACGCAGGAGATTCTTGCTCCGAAGGCTACCGATCCCACGTTGCACTAAGCGAAGGTTAGCGCCTCCGCTCGGCACAGATTCGCGCTCTGCTACAATTCACGGAATGAAAAGGATCTACGCAACGATAGTGTGTCTGGCCGCCTGCTTGCTTGGTTGCAGAATTGTCTCGGCCGGACAACAGCAGGCCTCTGTTCATCCAGCAATCGCGCCCACCTCGCAAGGAATCTTTCTGGTATTTCCGTTTGAGAACGATGGGACGAGCCCACGGCTCGATTGGCTTTGCGAAGGATTGGAAGAGTTGACGATTCAGAGATTGTCGGCCGCGGGCCAGCAAGTTTACACGCACGTGGGCCGAACGTCGGAATTGGACCGCTACGGATTGCCGCCGACGGCGCGATTCAGCCACGCAACCATGTTGCGAATTGGCGCGGACCTGGACGCGGACTTCGTAGTGTTTGGAAAATTCAATTCGGATGGCAAGGCACTGACCGTGGAAACGCGTGTCTTGCGAGTGAGTCCCACGATGCTTTCCACGCCGATTCGCGAAAGCGGGCAACTCGAAGGATTAATGGAATTGCACACGCGCCTCGTTTGGAAATTGCTTGCCGCGAATGACAAGGGGTTTCCGTTGAACATGGCTGAATTTTCGAAATTACAGCGTCCGCTGCGGTTGGATGCGTTCGAACACTACATTCGCGGGTTGCTTGCGAATGATGATGACGGACGACTGCGTGAATTACGGGAATCGGCCCGGCTGGAACCGGATTGGCCAGAGCCTGCATTCGCGCTGGGGCAGGCGTATTTTTCCAAGCGCGATTGTGAATCTGCGCTCCCCTGGCTTGCGCGCGTGCCCGCCAGCCATGCGCGTGCCACCGAAGCTATCTTTACAACCGGAGTATGCCGGCTGCTCATGAACCAACCAGACAAGGCTGAAGAGGTTTTTCTTGGGTTACAGGATCGACTAAAAAAACATCTGGTGGCCGGCGCCGAGTTGCCGGAGATACTGAACGACCTTGCGCTGGCGCAAGCCCGGCGCGGCAACACGACAGGCGCAGCTTCCAGCCTATTGCGCGCATTGGATCTCGATCCGGATGAGGACGATTATCCGTTCAATCTAGGATTGCTGTATCTGCGCGGAAATGATGCGACAACGGCCGCAAAATATTTTCGTGAGGCTTCGGATCGCGAGCCAGACAATCCCGAAGACCGCGCGCTGTTGATCTACGCGCTCGAGAAGACCGGAAATCGTTCCGAGGCGAATGAAGAACGTAGTGCCACGGCGGAGGCACTGGGTCCGAACGCGTTGCCAGCGGTGAAGCCCGAAACATTTGCGAAGCTGCAGCGCCTGACCACCGAGTTGGATACGGCGACGCTGCAATTGGAAGTTGCTTCGCGAGAATCCTCGAACGGCAGTGTCGCGACATCGACAGGGGCTGCTTCGTCATCTTCGCTTGTCCGCAAGGGCAGACAAGAGTTGGTGGCCGGAAGGGTGGATTCCGCGGAGGCGGCATTCCGTGCTGCGCTTACCGTCGCCCCGCACGACGCTTCCGCACACCGAGGAATGGCCGAAGTATTCCGGCGCAAGAACAAGCGCGTGGAGGCAATCCAAGAGTTGCAAGCTGCACTTGAGCAGCGTGACTCGGCGGTGGACCGTACGACATTGGCGCGAATTTATCTTGAGCAAAAGAAGCCTGAACTCGCGAAGACCGAGTTGGCGCGCGCCCTGAAGCTTGCACCAAATTATGCGGAAGCGCGTCAGCTGCAGGAGCACTTGCAGAACGGCAAGACGCAAGCCACAACGCCATGAGGCTGAACGTATTTGCGCGGCGGTTATCGTACGAAATTGGTTCCGCGGTTACCGCATTGGTATTTCTGTTGTTGTGCGCCGTTCCGCTGGGCGCGAATGACGAACACGCCGTACGACCGTTAGTGATGGATTTGAGTCTGGACGCATTTTAGGTTCGCCCGTGCCTGTCGCTGTGTATGTCGCGCCGACTGGCGCGCGTGGAGCGTCCGCCGGATTCTTCATTTTGCTGAGCGCTGATGTGGCAGCAATGGCGCCGGGAACGCGGACCGGAGCAGCTTCTCCGATTATTGCAATTGGTGGCTTCACGATTGGCGTGGATGAAACACTACGCAAGAAAATCATGAATGACGCCATGGCCTTTTTGCGCAGCTACTCCGAAAAGCGCGGACGAAACGCAACGCTAGCGGAAACGGCGGTGACCGATGCTCGCGCTTTCACCGAAAAAGAGTCGCTGGAGGGCAAGCTGATCGATTATGTCGCAGCGACGCCAGAAGAATTGCTGCGCAACTTGAATGGGAAAACGGTGACGAGGTTCGACGGGACGAAGACCACGCTTTCGCTGACGAATTATCAACGTGCGGCGTTTGAATTGTCGGCTCGGCAGAAATTTCTGGCGCGGATCGTTGAGCCGGACATGTTCTTTCTGCTGCTTCTCTTGGGCACACTGGGACTCTACGCAGAGTTTACGCATCCAGGCGCCGTAGTGCCCGGTGTGGTGGGCGGAATCTGTGCAGTGCTGGCGCTCTACGCGATGCACTTGTTACCGGTGAATGTGGCGGGAGTATTGTTGATCTTGATTGCGGTGACGCTCTTCGTGCTGGAGGCGAAGTATACGAGTCACGGAATTTTACTGGCGGGTGGGGCGATTGCGATGATTTTTGGCGCGATTTTTCTGATCAGATCGCCGCTGACGTCAGGAGGCGTGAGCCTCGGCATGGCGGTAGCGGTGACTCTGCCGTTCGCTGCGCTGAGCGTATTCCTGATGAGGCTGGTGTTGCGTTCACGCAAGTGGAAACAGGCGGCGGGAGCGGAAGAGATGTTGGGCGAACAGGGAATCGCTACGAACGGACTCAAGAGTGGAATCGAAGGAATGATTCGCATCCATGGCGAGACGTGGCGCGCGATCACAAACGAAGATGTTGCAGCGGGGGAAGCGGTACGCGTGCGGAGGATTGAGGGGCTGAAGTTGTACGTCGAGCCCGCAAAGACCCAGAGCGCGGCGAAGATTTCGAGATGACAGGATCAGAGAAGGCGGGAGGATTGTGATGAACATTGGCTTGCTGGGAATCGCGTTCATAGTTCTGGTGGCGCTAATCTGGGTGAAAAATTCGATTTATGTAATTAAGGAATGGGAACGCGGAGTCGTGCTGCGGCTTGGACGCTTGTTGCCACAGGCGAAAACGGGCGGCGTGAACTTTGTCTTTTGGCCGATCGAAACGCTATATCGCATAAGTCTGCGACTGGAAACACTGGACGTTCCACCGCAGGACATCATCACGCACGACAACGTATCGGTTAAAGTAAACGCCGTATGTTACTTCCGTGTGGTGGATGCCAATCTGGCGCTGTCCCAGGTGACGAATTTTCAATACGCCACTTCGCAACTCGCACAGACGACGCTCCGCAGCGTCGTGGGGCAATTTGACCTGGACGAAATTCTTTCGCAGCGCGACAAAGTGAACGGGAAATTGCAGATCATTCTCGATCAAGATACCGAAGCGTGGGGTATCAAGGTGACGAAAGTGGAAGTAAAGCAAGTGGATATACCTGAGCAGATGCAGCGCGCAATTGCGCGCCAGGCTGAGGCGGAACGTGAGCGCCGCGCGAAGGTGATTCACGCCGACGGCGAATTTGAAGCCTCACAAAAGCTTGCTGACGCCGCCAAAGTGCTTGAGACACAGAAGTCCGCAATCCAGTTACGTTATTTGCAGACTTTGACCGAGATAGGTGTCGAGAAGAACACAACGATTGTGTTTCCACTGCCCATAGATATTATTAATAGTTGGGTCGACAGTTTGGGGGGAGCAAAAAAGTAAGCAATGGCTTCTAGCAGGAGATCCAGCGCGGGGGAACGCGTCCTGGAGGGTCGGCACGTCATCGGACTATTTTTTCTGATGCTGCTGTTCTCCGGGGTGTTTTTTACGCTTGGTTACGTCATGGGACGCAATCAGCTGGACGCGCAGGTGCGAGC
>WNGG01008824.1_pt1 | contig 11702 bp, 8 predicted proteins | sample 5400661 | NCBI WGS metagenome assembly WNGG01 (sample SAMN13153372, study PRJNA577476) | soil metagenome | isolation source: 100 cm soil or saprolite under Garry oak tree replicate 1 | place: USA:California | collected 2016-06-15 | reverse complement strand
GCCACGTGGCGGAGATAGCGGGCCCGCGCCTGTTCCAGCCGCGCCCGCACCGCCTCGTCGAACAGCATGTCGCGCAGCGCCCGCGCCGGATCCCCTCCCGCGGGAACGCCGAGGGCCGCCCCCGCCTCGACCAGATCCCGCAGGTGGTTCGGCATGCTGAGGACGAGCACCGGCCGGCGCAGCACCAGCGCCTCGACCGCCGAGAGCGACTCCACGGTCACCAGGCCGTCCGCGGCATGCAGCAGCTCCATGAGGTCCACACCCGGAGGGAGGACGCGCACGCGGGCCGCGCCGGCCGCCCGCAGGTCGGCGGCGTAGGCGCTGTCGGGCTCGGCGGGATGGGGCTTGATGAGGGCCTTGACTCCCGGCAGCGCCTCGACCGCGCGGACGAGGGCGGGGAACTCGGCGCCGATCGATGCGTGGGTGTCCCGGATGCTGCGGTGGCGGCTGGCCACGATCACCAGCCGCTCGTCGTCGCCCACGTCGAGCCGCCGCCGGAGCTGCGTGCGGTCCCAGCGCGCCGCGGCGGCGACGAGGTCGTCGAACTTGGGGCTGCCGGTGAGGACCAGGCTCTCGGGCGGGTAGTGGCCCAGCTCGAGCAGGATCTTGCGCGCCGCCTCGCCGAAGAGTGCCGTCCGATCGGGCCGCGGGCAGTCGACCTCATCCGCGCCGTGGCGGTACGAGTAGTACTTCGGATAGAGGATGCCGTGCTGGATCGCGACCGTGGGTACCCCCGCCGCCCGGCAGGCGGCGATGGCCGCCCGTCCCCATCCGCTGGACTCGGCATAAAGGCACACCACCGCGGGACGGATGGCGGCCAGGGCCTCGGCCATCTCCTCGTACGAGCGCACCGCCCACGGGAGCTGCCGGAGCAGCGTGCCCGCGAGGTCGGGGGCCGCGAGATCGCCGAAGCCGACGCCGCGGTGCGTGAAGGCCTCGCCGAGGCCGGCCGAACCGCGCAGCGCCCGCCAGGCCCGGCGCGCCCGCGCCGCCGCGCGGCACATCTCCCCCAGGATGCGCGGGCTCGTGTAGCGGTTCACGTGGACGTAGGGCCCCGTCTCCGGGTGGAGGCGCGCCCACTCGGCCACGCGGTCGGCCACGCCCCGCCGGCGGAACGCGGCCCGCGGGCCCACCGCGAGCACGAACACGCGCAGGTCGCCCGAGGCCGCCACTTCCGGCAGGAGCCGGTCGAAGTAGTGCTCGTACTCCACCGCATCGCCCCGGTCGGGGTCGCGGCGCTCCCGCCAGAACGCGGCGTGGGAGAGGAAGAGCGCGAGCGGCCGCGGATCGGGGGGCGGCGCCGGAGGCGGTCCCGCGATCGCCGCCTTGCCGGCGGTCACCGCGCACTTCGCCACGTCCAGCCGCGCGCGCAGGGACACGTGCCGCGCGCGCAGGGCCAGGCGCCGGGCCCGCGGCCGGGCCGGACCATGAAAGAGGATGCCGAGCACGGTGCAGGCGCGGCCGAGCAGCACCGCTTCCTCCTCGCTCAGTCCCTCCGCCTCCACCTCGCCGGGGCGCTCGGCCTCGAGCACCTGGAAGAACGTCTCGATCGTCCGCACGTAGCGCGGGCAGGCCGTGGAGTGGTGCAGGAACAGCTCGGCGAACCACCAGAGCGAGACACCCTTCCACACGAGCAGGTCGCGGATGCTGCGACCGTCCCAGACGCTCCGCGTGCCCCAGCTCTTGGTCCAGGCGATGGCGGCTTCGTCGATGCAGTCCTGGTCGTCGGCGGAGACGTACTGCGAGACCGACTGAAAGGCGGCGCCCGCCTTCCGCAAGGCCCGGGCCGCCTCGCTCGTCCACGCCACCAGCACGGGCGCGCTGGGCGCGCCGTCGCGGGCGCGCGCGTGGGCCGCGGCGGCGGAGGCGACCACGACCAGCGTCTTCAAGACCGGGCGGCCTCGCGGACGGCGTAGCCGCCCACCTCGCGCAGCAGACGCGCCGCCTCCCGGTGCACCTCGTCCGCTTCGACGCGGCGCAGGCATTCGGGCGGCGCGCCGTCGTCGCATTCCGCGGGCGGCTTGCGGATCAGGTTGCAGGGGGCGCACCAAAGCTCCGCCCGCACGACCACGTGGCGGCCTCCTCTCGCACCGCCGCCTCCGGAGAAGTAGCGCGCGGGGTCGGACGGCCCGAAGACGCTGACCGACGGCGTGCCGACCGCGCAGGCGGCGTGCATGGTGCCGGTATCGGGAGAGAGGAAGAGGTCCAGCTCCGCGATGAGCGCCATCGTCTCCCGGATGCTCAAGCGTCCGGTCAGATCCACGGACCGGAACGGCAGCCGGCGCGCGACCTCCGCGGTCAGCGCGCGGTCGGACTCGGCGCCGGTGAGGAGGATCGCGGCCTGGAACTCCCGCTGGAGCCGCCGGGCGACGTCGGCCCAGCGGTCGAGATCCCACTGCTTCACCGCCCGTCCCCCCGCTGGATGAACGCCGACGAGAGGGCGCCGCGACGCCAGGCCGAGGTCGGCCACGAGCCGCCGGCCGAAGCCGCGCTCCTCGGCGGTGAGGAGGTCCACGGGTGCGGCGCGGCCGGGTCCCAGCACGGAGGCCACCGCCCGCCGGTTCTGCTCGACCCACGACACGGTCTCGTCGAGGGGGACCACGTCGGTGAGCAGCCACGCGCCGCCGGTGTTGGCATAGCCCACCCGCCGGCGCGCGCCGGTCAGCCGCATGAGCAGCAGGGCGCGCACGTCGCCCTGGAGGTCGAAGGCCAGGTCGAGCGGCGCATCACGGAGAGCATGCGCGCGGCGGGCGAGATCGGCGAAGCCGTCGGCGCCCTCGCTCGCGCGGCCGACCCAGGGCGCGCTCCACACGAGCACCTCGTCGACGGGCGCGCTGCGCGCGATCTCGGCGCTCCATCTACCCACCGCGAGCCGGATGCGGGCGCGGGGCAGCGCGGCGCGCAGGTCGGCCAGGGCCGGCAGGCACATGATCACGTCGCCGATGCGGTCCAGGCGCAGGACGAGGACCTCGCGGACCGCGGCGGGATCGAGGGCCGCGGGCGCGGGCCGCCGCCCCATCCGACGCGCGGCCCCCGCGACGAGGCGGCCGGGCAGGTCGAGGGCTCCGAGCAGCAGCCGCTCGCCCGGGTCGTAGATACGGCGGGCGGTGCCCTTAACCGGCGTCCAGCGCCGCCGCCTGGGCATAGCACTCCTCGAAGCTGCGGGCCGCGGCGTCCCATCCGTGACGCTCGACCGCGCGCGCCCTCGCCTGGCGGCCCAGCCGCTCCCGCTCGGCGGGGTCGCACGCCAGCCTCTGGAGCGCGGCCGCCAGCGCCGCCGGATCCCCCGCGGTGACGAGCAGGCCGGTGACGCCGTCCTCCACCACGTCGGGGATCCCGGCCACGCGGCTCGCGACCACCGCGCGGCCGGAGGCCAGCGCCTCCAGCACCGTGTTGGGCAGGCCGTCCACGTTGCCGGCGGAATCCACGACCGAAGGCACCGCCACCACGTCGGCGGCGGCCAGCGCGCGGGCGACCGTCTCGCGGTCGAGGGCGCCGACGAAGCGGACGCGGCTGCCCGCGGCGCGGGCCTGCGCTTCGAGCGCCGGCCGGAGATCTCCCTCGCCCGCGACGACCACGTGGAGATCCTCCACGCGACGCGCGGCCTCGACGAGGTGCGTGAAGCCCTTCTTCGCCACCAGGCGGCCGACCGCGAGCACCATGGTCGCTCCCGGGGGGATCTCCCAGCGCGAGCGCAGCGTGCGGTCGGCGCGGACGGGCGAGAAGCGGTCCACGTCGACGCCGTAGGGCACCGTCCGCGCGCGGTCGCGACGGGCGCCGAGGGCGATCGCCCGCCGCAGCAGGTCCACGCTGCACGCCGTGACCGCCCCCGCCGCGGCGAGGGCGCGGCGGGCGAGGACGCGCGCGGGCAGCAGCCGCTCGGCCAGGAACACGTCGCTGCCATGGACGCTCACCACGAAGGGGGTGCGGTGGGCGCGCGCGATCCCGGCGGCGAGGGCCGCGTTCGGCACCACCCAGTGCGCGTGCACGAGGTCGTAGCGCTCGGAGCGGAGGCGGCGGGCGACCTCGGCCCGCAGGGCCAGCGCGGCCAGGGGCGCGAGCAGCCACGTCACGGGTCTCACCCGAACGTCGGAGTGCAGGCTCTGGGCGTAGCCCCAGCGCGACCACGAGGGGTGCGGCGCGTAGCGGTAGGGGAAGAAGCGCACGCTCTCGTCGCGCGCCCGGCGCAGCTCGGGATGGTGGGGAAGGACCACGTCCACCGCGTGGCCGCGCCGCGCCACCGACCGCGCGATCGATTCCACGAACGGCGCCGTCACGTCCCCGGGGAACTTGGGGTAGGACGACGTCACCATCAGGATCTTCATCTATACCGGCTCCGGCGGGACCTCGCGGACGCGGGGGCGGAAGCCGTAGCGGAACCGCAGCGCGGCGAAGTTGAAGAGCGCCATGTAGATCTCCTCGAAGGTCAGCTTCGAGGCGGCGCGCCGCCGGTTGTGGAAATGGATGGGGACCTCGCCGAGGCGGAAGCCGTTGATCCAGGCCTGGTATGCCATCTCGCCGTGGACGACGTAGCCCTTGATCCGGATCCGGTCGAAGTCCGTGGCCTCCAGCACCTCGCGCCGGTAGCCGCGGAACCCGCTCGTCGTGTCCCTGACGGGTATCCCCGCCACCACCGCGATGTACTTGTTGGCGAGCCAGGAGAGCGCGGCTCTCACGACGCCCCAGTCCGACGTCCCGCCCCCCGGCACGTACCGCGAGCCGATGACCATGTCGTACGTCTTGAGCGCGCGCAGGAACTTGCCGATCTCCCGCGGGTGATGGGAGAAGTCGGCGTCCATCTCGAAGAGGTAGTCGTAGCGGCGCGGGTCGGCCAGCCCCGTCTTGAACGCGGCGATCACGGCCGCCCCCCGCCCGCCCTTCTCGTGGCGCTCCCGCAGGTCCACCTTGCCGGGAAAGGCCGCCATCGCCTCGCGCACGGCGGCGGCGGTGCCGTCCGGGCTGCCGTCGTCGGCCACCCACACGTGCATCTCGTCTCCCATCGCCATGGCCAGGAGCTCGCGGATCAGTGGACCCACGTTCTCGCGCTCGTTGTACGTGGGGACCACGACGAGGATCTTCTGGGGCGCGGGGCCTACGGCGATGGATCACCTCCGGATGCGGAACGGGACATTCTAGCGTGATGCGAACTTCGCCGCCCGCGACAGCTATCAGCCGAGGCTGCGAGCGGAGGCGAATTCACTTCGCCGGAGCGAGCGGGGGGTCTGGGGGGTGCGCCGCTAGCACCCCCCCGCTCAATCAAGGTTCGGAGGCGGATTCACTTCGCCGGAGCGAGCGGGGGGTCTGGGGGGTGCGTCGGCACCCCCCGCTCGACGTCGATGCGATCGACCTTCACCCCGAGATCGCGCGTGTCGTCGGCGCCGGGCAGGCTGTTCGCCGGGCGCCACGTGCGCGGCCGGCCGGTGACCGGATCCAGCACGTCGAGCCGCAGCCGCGGCGCTCCGCCGGTCTCCCGCGGCAGCGCGAAACGATGCACGGACCAGTCGGGACCGGGGGTGAAGGTGCCGAGCAGTGCGCGGGAGAGCGAGGCCCTCACCACGAAGGGCGGCAGGCTGGGCGGGCGCTGTCCGGCGGACGCGGTGATCGCCACCGTGCCGGGCCCGCCCCCGCCCGCCGAGGGCAGGTAGACCTCCGCGCACGGGCCCGTCCACCGGTAGGTCCTTCCGTCGGCGTCGCGCTCCTTCTGGAAGAAGCCCGAGACCAGGAAGTCGTCCGAGCCGCCGATGTCGACCTCGGGCAACGGCGGCACCTGCAAGTCCTGCGGCGGGACCACCCGGGAGATCGTGAACTCGAGGCCGCGCGGCTCGGGCCCTCGCGGCGGACGGTTGTAGGCCCGCTCCCACTCGTGGGTGCCGAAACGGTACGGGCTGCCCTCGACGTTCTGGAGGAACACGCCGCAGACCGGCTCCCGCCAGGTGTGGACGAAATAGATGTTGCGGTAGCGGCCGCGCCAGGAGGAGATGAGCTGCTGCAGGCGGTCGGGATCGGGACGGAAGCGGCTCAGCTCGAGGACGTTCACGCCGTGCACGGCCCACAGCGGGAGCGAGAGCAGGTGGATGCTCGACTGCTGCTCGAAGATCACCACGTCGTCGGGGCCGAAGCGCCGCGCGACGTCGGCCACGAAGGCGACCGAGCCCTTCCAGTCCACGTAGCGTCGGAGCGGCGCCGTGGACACGAGGAAGCTCGCGCCGAGGCCGAGCGCCATCCCCGCCGCGACCAGGCGGCGCCATCGGCCCGCCGCCGCCAGGCGGGCCAGGAAGTACGCGGCGAAGCCGAGGAGACACGGAAGGATGACGGGCACGAAGCGGCGCAGGGCGAAGAAGTAGTCGTTGTAGACGCGCAGCTTGTAGAAGTAGAACGCGGAGAAGGAGAGCGCGGTCAGGACGGCGAAGAGGTACTCGCGCCGCCAGTCGCGGATCATGGCCACGAGGCCGGCGACGCCCAGGGCCACGCCGAGCGGCGTCACGAACCAGCCCAGGCGCCGCAGGCTCTGCGCGTCGTGGGCGGCGAGGTGCGAGAAGCCGAGGCGGTCGAGCCACGGCTTGAGCGAAGGGATCGTCTGCGCGGCGTCGTTCCAATCGGCCCCCGCCCAGGCCGAAAGCGCGGGACGCAGGAACCAGGCGTAGAGGGCGAGGAGCAAGACCGCGAGCGCGAGCCCGCCCCGCAGGGCCTCCTGATGCGCCTGCGCCCGGCCCACCAGGTGAGGACCCACGTAATAGAGGATGAGCCCGAGGCCAAAGGCCGCCGCGCCCGCGAGCAGCCACACCTCGGCCGGCTGCCGCCAGTACGGCCGCGTGGCGATGCTGACCACGTACTTCCGGGCGAACAGGGCGGCGTGGAGGGCGGCGTGCGCGCCCAGCAGGCCGAAGGGAATCACGAGCGCCGCTGCCTGCTTGAGATCGAGGTCGCTGCGGGCGCGCCTCAGCAGCAGATAGGTGGCGAGGGGGGCGGCGACCAGGACCCCGTCGATGCGTACGAGCAGCGACAGCCCGAGGGCGGCGCCGGCAAGGACGCCGAACGCGGCGGAGCGGGAAAGCTCCGAGCGTGCCACCGCGAGGAAGGCCGTGAACACGAGGAGCTGCGAGAGGCCCTCGGAGACCGGGTAGCGCGCGAACCAGACCTGGACGACGTTCACGGCGAGGAGCAGCGCGGCCAGAAGCGCAGGCGCCGGACCCAGGATGCGGCGGAACGCGAAGAACACGGCCAGCGTCCCGAGGATCCCGAAGATGGGGGGCGCGGCGAGCGCGCCTTTCACGCCCATCGCCTGGAAGAGGTAGGCGCCGAAGGCGGGAAACAGATGGAAGAACTCGGGCACCACGCGCCCGGTCTCGGGGCGCTCCAGCGGGAACCCCATGAAGCGGCCCCAGTTGAAGTCGGCCGCGCCGGGCTCGCGGAAGAACAGGTCCACGTCCTCGCGCGGGATCGACAGCACGACGGGGTCCGTGTAGGCGATGCCGCCGGTGCGGGCGATCATGGCCATCGCGGCGACGTAAGTCCCGGGATCGCGACCGCCGAGCAGGTACTCGGTGGGACGCGCCTGCAGCCAGAGCGCAAGGGCCAGGACCGCCGCCGCCGGCAGCGCTTCGCTCCACGAGCGCGGGGCGCGGATCGGGAAGCCCAGCCGGCGGCGGCCGACAACGAGCACGGTGGCGCACGCCGCGGCCAGGATCGCGGCCGCGCGCAGGATCGAGAAGCGGCCCAGCTCGGCGAGCAGCAGGGCCAGCCACGCCGAGGCCATCACGCTCACCGTGACCGCGAGGAAGAGCGCCTCGTCGAACGGCGTCTCCTCGCGATCGCGCGGCGGCAGAAGCGCGAGCAGCGTGAGGCCGGGGGCCAGGAAGAGGATCGACCCGGCGAGGACGGCGAGTGCCGGGCTGGCGGGGCTCACGTCCGCCGTGCGGCCAGCTCCCGCACGGCGGCGGCCACGGCGAGGGCCTGCGCGTCGCTCAGCTCCGGATAGAGGGGCAGCGAGAAGACCTCTCCGGCCGCCTTCTCGGCGACGGGGAAGTCTCCGCGCCGTCCCCCGAGCGAGGCGAACGCTCCTTGCAGGTGCAGGGGTACCGGGTAGTGGATGAGCATGCCGATGCCGCGCTCGCGGAGCGCGGCCATCACCTGGTCGCGCCGCGAATGGCGGACGACGAAGAGGTGATGGTTCGACCGGGCGTAGGGCTGCTCGGCGGGAAGGACGATGCCGTCCGCGCCGGCCAGCTCGCGGCGATACAGCGCCGCCAGCTCGCGCCGGCGCGTGTTGGCGGCCTCGAGGTGCCGCAACCCCACGCGCAGGATCGCGGCCTGCATCTCGTCGAGGCGGCTGTTGAGCCCCGGCTCGACATGGTGATAGCGGTCGGTCTGCCCGCCGTTGCGCAGCCGGCGCAGCCGCGCGGCGAGGGCGGGATCGTTCACGAGGACCGCGCCCCCGTCGCCGAGGGCGCCGAGGTTCTTGGTCGGATAGAAGCTCAGCGCGCCGAGGCCGGACAGCGCGCCCACCATGCGCCCCTTGTATCGGGCGCCGTGCGCCTGGCAGGCGTCCTCCACGAGGGGAATGCCGCGCGCGCGGGCGAGCTCCAGGAGCGGGTCGAGGTCGGCGGGGTGCCCGTAGAGGTGCACGGGCAGGAGCGCCCGGGTGCGCGGCGTGATCGCGCGCGCCACCGCCTCGGGGGACACGTTCAGCGTGACCGGGTCGAGGTCGGCGAAGACCGGCCGCGCGCCCGCGGCCAGGATGGCGAGGCCGGTGAAGGCGGCGGTGAGGGGCGAGGTCACGACGTCGTCGCCGGCGCCGACGCCGGCGGCGGCGAGGGCGAGCTGTATCGCCTCCGTCCCGTTCGCGACGCCGACGGCGTCCCCGGCCCCGAAGGCGGACGCCAGCTCGCGCTCGAACGCCTCGCCCTCGGGGCCGAGAATGAACCGGCCCGAGTCGAGGACGCGACCCACCGCCTCTTCGATCTCGCCGCGCCAGGCCGCGACGCGCGCCCTGAAGTCGACGAACGGGACGCCGCTCACAGGTAGCGGTCCCGGTGGCGCCGGTAGTAGTCGATCGTGCGCTCGAGGCCGTCGCGCAGCGGCACCTTCGGGGCCCAGCCCAGCGCGCGCCGGATCTTCGTGGTGTCGGCGTAGAAATCGCCGATGTCGATGCGCTTGCGCTCGGGCGGGAACGGGCTCAGGACGTACGCGCCGTGGCCCGCGATCTCGACGAGCGTCCGGGCCAGCTCGAGGAGCGAGACCGGCGCGTCGCCGCCGAGGTTGAAGACCTGCCCGTCGGCCTCTTCCATCGCGCCCGCGCGCAGGAACGCGTCCACCACGTCGTCGACGTAGTCGAAGTCGCGCTTCTGGGTGCCGTCGCCGAAGAGCTGGATCGTCTCGCCGAGCACCGCCTGGCGGATGAACCAGCCGATGAACCCCTGGCGGTTGTGGCGGATGAGCTGGCGGGGCCCGTAGGTGTTGGTGAGGCGCAGGGACGAGGCCCGGATGCCGTAGACCGAGTGGTAGACGAGGTGGTACAGCTCGCCCGAGATCTTGTTGATGCCGTTCACGTCGGTGGGGTTCAGCAGGTGGGTCTCGTCCACCGGCAGCCGCTGCGGCTTGCCGTAGACCTGCCGCGTCCCCGCGTAGACGATCTTCACCTCGGGGTTGTTCTGGCGCACCGCCTCCAGGATCCAGAGCTGGCTCCGGCAGTTGATCTCCAGGTCGGTGAAGGGGTCGCTCATCGAATCGATGTGGCTGACCTGCCCGGCCAGGTTGAAGAGGACGTCCTGCTCGCGCACCAGGTAGCTCATGCCGTGGCCGCGCACGTCGGCGATGTTGATCCGGACCTTGTCCTCGTAGCCGGCGAGATTGAAGAGGTTGCCGCCGTAGTCCGGCAGCAGGCTGTCGACCGCCATCACCGTCGCGCCCAGGTCGGCCAGCGTGCGGCACAGGTTCGAGCCGATGAATCCGAGGGCGCCCGTCACCAGCACGCGCCGTCCCCGGTAGAAGTCCCGGTAATCCATCTCCCCGGTCAGTCCCGGCCCTCGCTCGCGCGCGAGCGCAGGCCGGGCTCGCCGTCGCGGGAGGCGAGGTGCTCCTTGCGCACGACCAGCTCGACCCACAGTCGCGTCAGGTCCACCAGCGTGCGGCCCACGCGCGGGAAGTTGAAGAACTGGCTCTTCCCGTACGTGCGGTGGTAGTGATGCACGGGCACCTGGGCGATCCGGAACCCGTGGTCCTGGACCTTCTTCATCAGCTCCACGCAGATCACGCCCGAGGAGCGGGTGAGCCGGACCTTGGTGAAGACCTCCCGGCGCATCAGGCGGAAGTCGCAGTCCACGTCCCGCAGGCGCAGGCCGAACAACGTGCGGACGAAGGCGTGGTACAGCTTGCCGATGATCTTGCGGTGCAGCGGATCCGAGCGGCCGATCTTGTAGCCGTTCACGAAGTCCACGTCCGGGCCCAGCGCCTCGTAGAGCTTCACCAGCTCCCGCGGGTCGTACTGGGCGTCGCCGTCCGTGTAGAAGACCAGCTCCTTGCTCGCGCTGGCGAACCCGGTGCGCAGGGCGCCGCCGTAGCCGCGGTTGGCGCCGTGATGGACGACCTTCAGCCACGGGAAGTGCGTGGCCATCTCGTCGAGCAGGGCCCCCGTGTGGTCGGGGCTGCCGTCGTCCACCACGATCACCTCGTAGTCGCTCGTCACCTGGCGGGCGGTCATGTGCGCCACCAGGGCGAGGCTCGCGATGGTGCCCGCGTCGTTGTACGCGGGGAAGAAGATGGACAGGCTCGGGCGGGAAGCGCTCAACGGGTGACCGTAGCACGCCGTTCCGCGGAGGGTCAACCGCGAGCTCCGCGCCGAGCGCGTCGCGTCTGATACACGAGCGCACCCGCGCCCGCCGCCGCGAGGGCGATGCCGGCAGCGAAGCCCTCGGGATGGTAGGCGAAGGTGACGCGGTGCCAGCCCTCCGGCGTCACCACCGCCATCTCGCCGTGGTTGACGCGCAGGCGCACGTCGATCCAACCGGGCCGCGCGCGCACGACCTCCGCCCGGGACGAGCGGCTGCCGGGCGGCAGCGTCACGCCGGCGAGGTCGCCCTCGGTTCCCACCGCCTCCCGATGGGGGTCCACGCCCGACCGCGTGAGGGCGGCCAGCGTCGAGAGAACCTCCGGCTCGCCCGGCAGCGTCCGCAGGCGCTCCACGACCGACGCGCGTCCCGAAGCAGTGGGTAGCTCGAACAGGCGCACCGCGGGCGTGGCCGCCGCCTCGCGGAAACGGCCGGTGTCGCTCACGAAGCCGGCGCTGGCCGAGGCGGCGGGCGCGCGGCCCGTGACGGCGTCGAAGACCGCCACACGGTGCAGCGTGAACACGCCCGGACCGGGCGCGCGCTCGAGACGCACGCCGTCGACCCAGTACCGGCCGGGCAGCCGCAGCGCCGCCTGGTAGCGGTGGCCCTGGAACGAGCCGTCGGGACCAGGAAAGCTCTCGGCCACCGGCGCGCGGTAATGGGCGATCCGCGACCTCACGTCGGGACGGTCCCAGGCCCATTCGGCGGTGTCGAGGCCGGCCCGTACGGGAAGCGAGATCTCCCGGCCCGAGGCCAGCCGCGCGTGCACGAAGGCCACGACACTCTCCTGCGCGACCGCCGCCGACTCGGAGAGCGAGCTTTCGAGGCGGACTTCCGTGGCCGGTCCGAGCGGCAGCGGCACGAAGCGCGCCCTCC
>WNGG01007966.1_pt1 | contig 11702 bp, 9 predicted proteins | sample 5400661 | NCBI WGS metagenome assembly WNGG01 (sample SAMN13153372, study PRJNA577476) | soil metagenome | isolation source: 100 cm soil or saprolite under Garry oak tree replicate 1 | place: USA:California | collected 2016-06-15 | reverse complement strand
ACTCCTGGCGAAGGACAAGACCGGCGTATCACTCGCCGCCGACACCAATCATGCGAACATTTATCACTTCGAGTTCGTGATCGAACAAAACCGGCAATACGAATTGGAGCTGGTCGATGACGCGGGGCGCACGAACAAGATCCCGCCGCAATTTGTCATCGAGGCGCTGAAGAACCGCCCGCCCGACTTGAAATTCGCCTTTCCACGCGGCGACCAGCGCCTTTCGGCGCTCGAAGAAATCGGGTTCCAGGCCGAGGCGTCGGACGATTTCGGCCTCAAGGAGTATGGCATTGCCTACACGCTGGCGGGCCAGGAGACGAAGTTTGTTCCCTTGGGCGCCAACTCCGGCCCGAACGAGAAGCGCGCGTTTAACCACCTGCTGCCGCTCGAAGCACTCTCCGCGCAACCCGATCAATTGCTGACTTTTTTCCTCTGGGCCGACGACATCGGGCCGGATGGAAAATTGCGCCGCACGTCGGGCGACATGTATTTCGCCGAGATCAGACCGTTCGAGGAAATCTTTCGCGAAGGCCCGTCGATGGCCGGCGGTCAGCAGCAGGGCGGCCAGCAAGGCGGGGGACAAATGCAAAAGCTCGCCCAGTTGCAGAAACAAATCATTAACGCCACCTGGACTCTCCAGCGCGGCAAAACACCGGCGCCGACGCCCGTCTCCCGATGAAAAGCAATCCGACGACACTCCTGGTTGCGGCGCTGTTGTTCGCATCGCCTCTGCTCGCACAGGAACGATCCGCCAGACAGGTGCGTCCGACGGCTCCGCGCGCCGTTCGCGACACCCAGCCCGGCCCGAAAACCGTCGGCGTCTATTCGAACGACATCGTGGTGGTGCGCGACGCTCAAGAACAGGCCTTGGACCAGGTGCGGAGCCTGCAGGAGCGCGTGGAAGACCCGCGCGCCCAGGAGGCGCTGGAAAGCGCCGTGAAAGAGATGGAGCATTCGCTGGCCATGCTCGAAGAGGCTAAGCAATCTCCCGAAAAACTGGCCGCGGCGCTCGCTGCCGAGCAGTCGGCGTATCAGGCGCTGCTCAAACTGGCGGCGCGGGAGTATCAGGTCTCACGCAGCCGCAACCAGCAGGGCGGCGGCGGCCAGCAGGGCGAGCGCGCGCAGCGGCAGCTTGACGAGCTGGAACTCAAGCAATCGGACAATCGTTACGAAACCCAGCAGCAGGCCTCGCCGCAACAGAACGCCGAGCAGCGCGAACAACTCCAGGTGCTGAACCGGCTCAAGGAGCTCGCGCAACGCCAGCAGGACCTGAACGAGCGGCTCAAGGAACTCCAGACCGCGCTCCAGGAGGCGAAAACCGAGGACGAACGCGAAGAAATTCGACGACGACTGAAGCGTTTGCGCGAAGAAGAGCAGGAAATGCTTGCGGACGTTGACGAGCTGCGCCAGCGGATGGAACGCCCCGAAAACCAATCGCGCATGGCCGACGCCCGGGAGCAGCTCGACAAAACCCGGTCCGACGTCCAACGCGCCGGCGAGGCGTTGGAGGACAATTCCGCGTCGCAAGCGCTCAGTTCCGGCACACGCGCGCAACGACAATTGCAGCAGCTCACCGATGATTTTCGCAAAAAGAGCTCGAATCGGTTTGCCGACGACATGCGCCAGATGCGCAGCGACGCACGGGAACTCGCGCAAAAGCAGGAGGAGTTGGCCAAAAAACTCGAAGCGCTCGCCGACCCGAAACACAAAACATTGAGCGACTCGGAGGAACGCAAAGAACTGGCCAATCAATTGACCCAACAAAAGGGCGGCCTGACGAACCTCTTCAACGAAATGCGCCGTGTCTCCGAACAGTCCGAGAGCGCCGAACCGCTGTTGTCGAAGCAGCTTTACGACACGCTGCGCCAGACGGACCAAAGCGACCCGGACAAAGCGATCGATCTTTCTGCGGAGCTGGTGAACCGCGGTCTTCTTTCGCAAGCGAGCGCGTTCGAGCAACGCGCGCACAAGGACATTGACGCCCTCAAACGCGGCGTGGAAAAGGCGGCGGAAAGCGTCCTCGGCGATGACGTCGAGGCCTTGCGCCTCGCCCGGCGCGAACTGGAAACCCTGAGTCAACAATTGGAAAAGGAAATCGCGCTGGGTGACACGAATAACGTTTCAACCAACCTCCTGGCGTCAGCGGCGGGTGGTTCGATGCAGCGACGGGATGGGGGTGTTGGCCGCCAACCGCAACCGGCGCCAGCGCCGTCCGCCGAGCCGGTGGACCCGCAAAATGGCGCCACTTCACAGGACAGTTCTGCACAGCAATCCGGGCGGGAAGGCGGCGGCGAAAGAGAACCATCATCGAGTCAGCAGCCCGGGTCGCGCGCCCGTCCGGGCCGGAATGGAAACCAGAACGCGCAATCACAAGAGCCCAATCCCGATGGAACCAATTCCGAGCAGCAACAAAGCGCGTCAGCACAGGGACAAAATGGTTCGCCCGGGTCGCAAGGCCAGCCCGGGAATTCCGAAGGACAGCGGGCGAACCGGGATGGTGGCCGGCAAAGTGGCCAGCGCTCCGCCCCCAGCCTGGCATCGGGTTCTCCGAACAACCGGACGAGTCAAGGCGGCGGACGCGGCGGAAATTTTCGTCAAAATCTCTTTGATGGCGGTGCGAGAACGGGCGGCTTTGAAGGCGGCGGCGTGTACCGTCCGCTGACGGGCGATGACTTCGTGGATTGGTCCGACCGTCTGCGCGATGTCGAGGAGATGGTCGATCTGCCGGACGTCCGCAACGAAGTGGCCCGCATTCGCGACCGCGCGCGGGTGATGCGGATGGATTTCAAGCGCGAAGGCAAGAAACCGGATTGGGCGGTCGTGCGGCTGCAAATCGCCGGGCCGCTGGTGGAGGTCCGCGATCGGGTTGCCGAAGAACTCGCGCGGCGCGAATCCAACGACGCGCTCGTGCCCATCGACCGCGACCCTGTGCCGCCGCAATTTTCGGAGTTGGTCCGGCGTTACTATGAGCAGTTGGGAAAGAGCGAGTGATGCTGGTCGCGACTTTGGTCATTTCCGGGCGCGAATGGCTGTGGCCGCTCGCCACGTTTCTGGCCGTTGCGCTCCTCGCTCTGGCGTGGGCCTATAGCCGCGCGGCCGCGGGCGGGACCATTCGCGGGGTTTGCATTTTCCTTAAAGGCCTCGGCTTGCTCACCCTGGCGGCATGCCTGCTCGAACCGCTCTGGAGCGGCGAGCGGGCCAAGCCCGGCTCAAACCTTTTCCTCATCCTCGCGGACAACAGCGAAGGCATGCAGATCAAAGACCGCGATGAAACGCGGAGTCGCGGCGAACTGCTCCACGCGATGCTCACGGCGGACAAAGCGGATTGGCGCGCGAAGCTGGATGAGAATTTTCAAGTGCGCCGCTACCTCTTCGACGCGCGATTACAGTCCACCAAGGATTACTCCGAACTGACGTTCGACGGGCGTGCCACGGCGATTGGCTCGGCGTTGCGCACGGTCGCGGACCGCTACCGCGGCCAGCCGGTCGCCGGCGTGCTGATCCTGACCGATGGCAACGCGACCGATCTGCCGGAAGGAAAGCTCGAGGTTGCCGGCTTGCCGCCGGTGTATCCGGTGGTCATCGGACGCGACGACGCCATCAAAGACATCGCCGTACAAAAGGTCGTGGTGAGCCAAACGGCGTTCGAAGACGCCCCCGTCACGGTTCAAGCCGAGGTGCTGGCGGCTGGATACGAGGGCAGTTCCATCGCCGCGCAGGTGCTCGACGGCAGCGGCAAAAGAGTGGCCGAGCAAACGCAGCGCGCGCCACGCGACGGCGAAACCATTCCGTTTCGCCTGCAACTGCGTCCGGAAAAGAGCGGCGTTTCTTTTTATCGCCTGCGCGTTTCGGCGAAGAGCGAACTCGACCAGTTCGACAAGCCACAGACTTCCACGGAGGCCACCCTGGCCAACAACAGCCGGGTGCTGGTCGTGGACCGCGGCCGCGGGCCGTACCGCATTTTGTATGTCGCGGGCCGGCCGAACTGGGAATACAAATTCCTCAATCGCGCGGTGGCGGAGGACGAGCAGATTCAACTGGTCGGATTGATTCGCATCGCCAAACGCGAGCCGAAGTTCGAATTCATCGGGCGGCCCGGCGAATCGAGCAATCCGCTCTTTCGCGGCTTCGGCAATCAATCGAAGGAAGAGGTCGAACGCTACGACCAGCCGGTTCTCGTGCGCCTCAACACGCGCGACGCGACAGAACTGGTCGGCGGCTTTCCCAAAACGGCGGAGGAACTCTACGGCTATCACGCGGTGATCGTGGATGACCTCGAAGCGGAGTTTTTCACCCGCGACCAGATGGCCCTGCTGCAGAAATTTGTTTCCGAGCGCGGGGGCGGATTCCTGATGCTTGGCGGCGCGGAGACTTTTCATCAGGGCAAATACGAACGGACGCCTGTGGGCGACATGCTGCCGGTCTATCTCGACCACGTCGCCGAAATGAAGCCGACAACGAACTTCCAGTTCAACCTCACCCGCGAAGGCTGGCTCCAGCCGTGGGCGCGCCTGCGCAACACTGAAAACGAAGAGAAATCGCGGCTCGAATCGATGCCCGCCTTCCAGGTGCTCAACCGCGTGCGCGAAATCAAACCGGGCGCCAGTGTGATTGCGACGGTGCGTGACGAAAGCGGCCACACTCTTCCTGCCCTCGCCGTCCAGCGATTTGGCAACGGACGGGTCGCAACCATGATGGTTGGCGATTTCTGGAGATGGGGCCTCCACGACGAAGCTTCACACCGCGACATGGACAAGGCCTGGCGCCAGTTGACACGCTGGCTGGTGGCGGATGTGCCGAATCGAGTCGAACTCACAGTCGAACCGAAACGCGACGACCCGAACCAGGCCGTGTTGTTGAAAGCCCGCGTCCGCGACAAGAAGTTTCAGCCACTCGATAATGCAACCGTGAGTTTGACGGTGCAGGCCGTCACAAATCTCTTCTCGCAAATGAAGTCCAACGCGGACGGCAAACTCCACAATGCCACGAATTCCATACGAATCATGGCGGAACCGGCGTTGAACGAGCGCGGGCTTTATCAAGCGACCTATGTCCCGCGCGAAACGGGTGGTTACCGGGCCGAAGGGGCGGTTGCTGATGAAGCCGGTGCAGAAGTCGGGCGCGCCGAAGCCGGCTGGACAGCCGACCCGGCGGCCGAGGAATTTCGTTCGCTCAAGCCGAATCGCGCCTTGCTCGAAACGATCGCGCGCCAGACCGGCGGCGAAGTCATCCCGCTGAACCGGCTCGACTCGTTTGCCGCGAGCTTGCCGAACCGCAAGGCGCCCATTGCAGAGAGCTGGACCGTGCCGCTGTGGCATCGCTCAGCGGTGTTTTTGTTTGCCTTTGTTTGCTTCCTCGCCGAATGGGGCTTGCGGCGCTGGAAAGGAATGGCGTGAAACGATTCCGACCCACCTTCAACTCCTCTGTGGAAGGGAGCGAGCGTTCGTGTCAGTTCCCCTCCTGGGAGGGGTTAGGGGAGGGTTCCCGGTCCGAAGGCATGCGAAAAAACGCAAAGGGCTCCATGAATCCCAGAGTGCTGCCGGCATCTTGCCGGCAGACCCATCGGAGAAAGGCACTGCCGGCAAGATGCCGGCAGCACCCTGGCGCCAGCGGCGCGCGCGCGATTTTCCTGAGCTTGTTTCTGGCGGCGCTGTCGGCGGCCGGTTCGAGTGCAACGAATGGGGAGGATTGCGCCACAGTGATCGTGGTGGTCGGCGCGCCGGGCGAGGAGCAGTTTGGCAAAAACTTCGAGCAATGGACCGCGCTTTGGGAGAAGGCCAGCCGCGAGGCGGGCGCGAAATTCGTCGCCCTGGGCCAGCGTCAGACCAACGCCGTGAGCGACTTGGAACAGTTGAAACAAACGTTGGCGATGGAGCCAAAGGACTCGTCGAGCGAACTTTGGCTGGTGCTCATCGGCCACGGCACGTTCGACGGCAAGGAAGCCAAGTTCAACCTGCGTGGCCCGGACTTTTCGGCCGGCGAACTTGAGGACTGGTTGAAACCGTTTCACCGCCCTCTGGCCGTCATCGATTGCGCTTCGTCCAGCGGGCCATTCCTGAACAAACTCTCGGCGACCAACCGCGTGATTATCACGGCGACGCGCAGTGGCTACGAACAAAACTACGCGCGTTTCGGGCAATTCGTTGCCGAGGCCATCGCCGACCCGCAAGCCGATCTCGACAAAGATGGGCAGACGTCCCTGCTCGAAGTCTTCCTCGCCGCGTCGCAGCGCGTCGCTGAGTTTTACAACGCGGAAGGCCGGCTCGCGACCGAGCACGCGCTGCTCGACGATAACGGCGACCGTCTCGGCACCCCCGCCGATTGGTTCCGCGGCATCCGCGCGGTGAAAAAGGCCGCTGACGGCGCGGCGCTCGACGGCTTGCGCGCACATCAGTTTCACCTGGTCCGCAGCGAGCAAGAGCGAAAGCTTGCGCCCGAGACCCGCGCCCGGCGCGACGAACTCGAACTTGTCATCGCCAGACTCCGTGACTCAAAAAGTCAGATGACCGAAGAAGACTATTATCAGGAACTGGAGAAGCTGTTGATTGAAGTCGCCAGACTCTATGACAATAGCCTGGCAAAGCCTTGACTGAGATTCGTCCAGCCGTGATCTTCCGGGATTTGGCAGCGGGCTGAACGTCTGGCTTAAAGCCGTTTGAGCTGGATGTTCCTGAAACAAACCGGGTCGTTGTGCCCGGCAAATCCAAAATGGCCGCTGGCGCGGTCTTTGCCCGGATGCGGGTGGTTGGCCATGAACTCAGTCACTCCTGCCACGTCGGCGTCGGTAATCACTGTGCCGTTCAATTCCACTTTGATCCTCGAGCCTTTGACCGTGACCTCCTCGAAGTTCCATTCACCTACAGGCCGCAAATAACCGCGGTGTGCCGCGACCATTCCGTAGATCGAACCGCAATACTGCCGCGGATCGAGTTTCCCGCTGTACTGCCCCGCTTCATCGTCCAGAATCTGCAATTCGCACATGCCAGTGTACGCCGTGTCCCCTTCGCCCGGGTAACGAATAGCCAGTCCGTTGTTCCCGCCCGGCGGCAATTTGAATTCCAGCCGCGCCACAAAATCCGCGAATTCCTCCTTCGTGTAAATGGTTCCGCCTTTTCCCTTCTGGCAGCAAATCGCGCTGTCGTTCGCTTCATATTCGCTTACTGGCCCGGCCCAGCCATCAAAGTTCCTTCCATTGAACGCCGATTGAAAACCGGCGTTGGCGTGCGATTCCAGCAACCGGTTTGCCTCATCCGCGGCAATCTCGTGGATGAGAATATTCCGCCAGCGAATTTCGCCGCCGTGGGTCTGGAGCTCGATCGGCCCTTTGGCCGGAACGGGCGTTTTTCGATCGTAGTCGTTTTCCAGGTTCGCGTGATCCACGACCGGCTTGCCGTTGAGCCAGACGCTCACGCGCGAGCCGACCATCAGGATGCGAAACGCGTTCCATTCTCCGAACGGTTTGTCCGCCAGCACCAGGGGATCCTTGCCTGCGGCGCCGGGACTGTTGTTCCAAAGCCCGCCTGAACCTTTGTCCGCGCCGTTCTTAAACTCTTTTTCGTTGGTATGATCCCAGATTTGCACCTGTGGCACACCGCGCAGATAAATGCCCGAATCGGCCTTGGGAACCGTTTTATACTCCACCAGGAGTTCAAAGTCGCCGTAGTCCTTCTCGGTGGTGGCGTATTTGCCATTGCCGTCGTTCACCAACTCCCGGTTCTCAACCCGCCAGTGTTTCTGCATGTCAGCGGTCCACTCGGCGTGCTTGGCCGCCCGCTCGGTTTCGGGCAGAGCGAGCCATTTCCGGTGATCGAATGTCTCGCCGCCGCGCCAGCCGGTCAGGTCTTTGCCGTTGAACAGTGCGACGAATCCCGGTGGCGCTTCGCTCGCCGCCAGAACCTGATCCGCGAAAGTTGAATAAATCAAAACGACCCAGGCCGCTGTCAGACCACGCAAGAGCGCCGATCCGTGTTGCGAAGTTGTTTTCATAAATGGATGGGTCAATTTCCTAACCGTTTTCCGCGGCCAGGTCAATGAATGAAGATGGCGACCATGAGTTTCACACAGTTTCACAAGGGGGGAGAGACTGTCGGTTTGCGCAAGCGTTCAGTTTTTCGCACGTGTATTTCGAGGCCCTTGATCGTGCGGACAGATTTGCCCGTGGCCGCATCCCAAATGACTGCGGTCTGGTCATGGCCCCCAGAGGCGAGGCGTTTGCCATCCGGGCTGAAAGCCACATTAGACACACCGCGATTATGCGCCTTGAGTGTCACCAGGAGTTCTCCCGTCTGGCTGTTCCAAATCTTTACTGTCGCATCGCCGTCGCCCCCCCCGCTGATGCGATGGGTGTCCCGTCGGGGCTGAAAGCCAGCTTATAGACGGGACGAACACCAATCACGGTTCCATCCACCACTTCATGTAAGCATCGTAGAACGGAATCCAATTCTGGATTCTATGCATCGGCGCATAAACGACTGTCATGACTGGAGCATAACCGGCTCACCCGGCAGCAATGCTCCTATTGTGAAAATAGACAGCAGGGCCTTGGCTTAACGCGTAAAGCAATATGAATATGACCGCGCAAACTACAGACCGTAGCACGATGCCCCCGACAAACTTTAGCCAATCGGTCGAAGTTGAGTTTTCCGTGGACATTGGATGCTAACGCCGGAACCGAGCTACGCCGGGCCCATGGCCGTAGCCAACCCGCGACCTCCCGGCAAACCCGAGGCGCTCCCCGGCGTTGGCTGCAGTGATTTTGATAGGCTTCATTGTCGTCGCCTATCGTCAGAGCTCACCGACCGCCGGGCCCTGACTTGTCAAAGCTCCAAAACTCCAAGGCGCCGGTCCCAAGCGCAAACGGCGGTTCGGTGCAGCGATCTGGTTCGGCGACATGCTCTGTATACTCAAAAAATATCCGGTCAAATCTTTCGCTACTCGCCGTGCGGCCCGGCCTCGCTGCGGCCCGGAACGATAACCGCGGACAACGCGGAATACACGAAAAGAAATCCGCGCATTCCGCGTGGTCCGCGGTCAAAAAAATCTCTCCGCCGACTCAACGTCAAGTTCTCACCTCCAAACTGCGGACGCCGCCGAACGACCCAAGCTCAGCGACCCGGCCCACGAGGGCGTTCGGTTGCAACCCGGACGCGATGGCCGGGTTCGCTGCAGCGCATGGCACATGGTCACTGAACATATCCAATCGTCGTCACAAGAATCGCGCGCAGAATCACAAGTATGATTCCGAACTGGAGCAACATCGCAAGCAGCGTAACAACCATCCAACCAATTTTGCGACCAACTGTCTTGCTGCAAGACCACACTGCCGACTCGCAAATGAGCAGAGCAACCACAGGAATGACAAAAAGCAGCAACCAGACAAACGTCTCGGGCAGGTTGATTTGCAACTTGTTGGCAAGAAGCAACAGCAGAAAACAAACAGTCGGGCTGAGGAATGCTGACAACCAAACGACTGTGCTCAACCAAACCGGCACACTTCGTCGAGGTTGTGGAATCGAAGCATTCACATGCCTAACGACTGAGATCAGAGACGGGCCAAACCGAATGAACGCAACCGACAACCCACTAATCCAAGGGCAGATTTCGAGTTCTCTGCATCGAATGGTAGGCCGTTCATGCCTCCACGGGCATCGTCATGCCGGTTTAACCAACTCCATGTCGTTTCTCGCAGCGGCGGCGGTCATCCGCCTCACCAGCTCTTCGGTGATCGGTAGTATTCAAGCAATTGCCGTGACCGCCTCACAACCCTGGTCGTTTCGTGGGTGGAACGTAATCTTTGTGCCAGTAAAGACTCCAGAGATGTTCAAGTTTCACCGTTTCCACGTGGCCGTCGTAAAAGGATATGTTGATTGCACCCGGAAGCGTTTGGTTCGGCGGATGGTTTTTAGAAATCTTTCGGGGGCGTGAACCGTGTCGCGGCATGTTGAATGTTCCCATTCCCAAGATAAGAGGATCGAAACCGGTTACAAGGTCGCGGGAAGGCGCATCGGTGGCTCGGCATCCCCAGCCAAAGCCGCCCCAATACCACCATCCCCCACTGCCATCAGCGAAAACGGGAGTTTGGGATGGATCGCGAATCTGAGATTCGGTTTGGAATGCTTCCCGTTCGAATGGATAGCTGTCGTACAAAAACCATTGACCGCCAGTGACCCATGTATTTCCGGCGTAGCTTCCGACCCGCTTTTCTGCAAGACGGCGATTTCGCGGATCGACGTCCCACCACCACCATGAATTACTGCGCTCGGGAAAAACCCAGGCGGTATCGACTGAACCAACGTAAGTGTCGGTGCCCACCTTCGCCGGTGGCACCCACTGGTTCGGGCTCCTTTCCGGCGCCGAAGGACAAATCCAACCCTGGCTGGGCATACCCCAATTGTTCACGTACCAATCGCCCTGCGCCGTTGCGGCATAGGCCTCCGTTGGACCGACAAACCACCCGACGTGGTACGCTGGCCAGAGCTTTCCTTCATCTGTATCCACCGCGACTGTATAGCTGAGCGTTATTTGCCTCAGATTGCTCATGCATTTGATGGAATGAGCTTTTGCTTTGGCCGAGGAAAGGGCGGGTAGCAACAGGGACGCGAGAACTGCGATAATCGCCACCACGACCAGAAGCTCAACCAGAGTAAAACCGTCACTCATTTTGAGTCGGGTCTTCATACCGAGCATTGAATCATACCTTAATCCTCGCTCTCCTCATCTACAATCATCTGTGAAAATGGTATGACAGGGCCTAACGGCAAGCTGACCGATGACGAGGAGCGCGCCAATGACGTTCGCATTGGAACACTCGGCTCACCGCGCTCCTCGTCATTCGGTCGAGCGCCTCGTTAGACCGCATGTGCCTCCGCCCTCTCTTTTCGATTTCGTGATAGACCGTAGCAAAAGAACATCCCCATGGCAATGAAAGCTGCGAGCCCAAATGCGGCCACGCTGGAAAAAGGTAATCGAATCATGGCAGAGCGTGGGCCGAAAACAAGCCGCGTTGCCCAGGGATAGCCTTGGATACCGTACCACCCGCTACAGATCTTCAGTGTCCAGTCGTGCTCTGGAACGACGACGATGTCAACGTCGCCGACCTTCAGCTTCCATCCGTCGCGGTCGCGCGCAGCCATCTTGGGCGTCTGCTCTTGGTAGGGAATGCTAGCGAAGATTGCAAGGTAAGTGAAACCGCCCAGCAGTAGCGACAGAGCGACCGCAACGAGAATGAGTAGCCAGAATCGTCTCATGGGGTCCTCTGCGGTCTAACGACCCAAGCTCAGCCACAGCCGCCGGAGCGAGATGTGACCGAAGCCGGTGACGTGATAATACTCATGACAATCAAAATGCCAAGCGCGGCGCTGCAGCGCATGGTTAGGCCACGTTTTCAACATGCCTGAAAAGCTCATGGAAGAATCCTGGCTCATCCTTGCAAACAGCACACGGTGCGTGCGATCCTCAAGCTAAGCCAATAGTACTGATAGCCGGGCCGGTTGCGAATGTCGCTTGGCACGATACTCGAATGTAACTCATCATAGCGAACCGGCTGAAGGTGATGTGCGAAGCAGGCTAACGTCCAAGCTCAGCGACCCGGCCGGCCAGACGCTGGGCAAACCTCAGACTCATGGCAAAACTCAAACGCAAAAGCCGGGTTCGCTGCAGCGCCTTGTTCGGCGTCAAATGGTTCATAAACTCCAAACTCTCCG
>WNGG01007964.1_pt1 | contig 11705 bp, 12 predicted proteins | sample 5400661 | NCBI WGS metagenome assembly WNGG01 (sample SAMN13153372, study PRJNA577476) | soil metagenome | isolation source: 100 cm soil or saprolite under Garry oak tree replicate 1 | place: USA:California | collected 2016-06-15 | reverse complement strand
CGTCTGGACTGACGAACGCCGCCTTGCTGAGCCAGCCCAAGTGCTGGCTCACGACGAACGCCGCCTTGCTGAGCCAGCCCAAGTGCTGGCTCACGACGAACGCCGCCTTGCTGAGCCAGCCCAAGTGCTGGCTCACGAGAAGCGCAGCGACGAGGGAAGACGTCGCCTGAGGAGCGTCGGGGCCGCGCGAGCGGAGGCGAGCGCCAGAGTTACGGCAGGCGGATTGCTTGGGTCGGGGCGTCGGCCATGACCGAGTTCGTGGGCGCGCCCGCGACCGGGCCGGTGGCGCGGTTCGCCCGGGCCAGCTCGACGCCCTCGTACAGCTCCACGATGTCCCACTCGCCCAGCGTCGTAACCTCGCCCCGGGCCAGCGGCGCCCGGCGGACGCTCTCCACCGGGCCGGTCCGCTTGATTACGGTCGTGCCGTTGGTGCTGGTATCGGTGACCTGCAGCGTGGTACCGCGCAGCTCCAACCGGACGTGGCTGCGGCTCACCCAGCACAGCCCGCGCTCGTCGAGCGTGAGCCCGATGCCCACCCCGTCCGGCTCCTCGGGTGAGCGCCCGACGGTGACCGGAGCCGCCTCGGTCACCACGAAGCGGTGCCACGCCACGTCCTTCACCCGGACGACGACGGTCATTGCGCGGGGCGCCGGGCCGGCGTCGCGCAGCGGTGCGCCGTGCCGCGGGCATTGCGGTACCCCGTTGACGACCTGCGGCGGCGGCTGGCTGCCCGGCTCGCGACGCTCCCCGGACTCGTCGGGCGGCGGGCCGAACGGGTCGGGCTCGCGGGCGCCGGGCGGGCCGAAGCTGGCGCAGTGCGGTTCGGGGCAGCGCCACGTCCGGCCCAGTACCGCGGCCGGCGCGGCCGGTCCCGGGCCGATCTTCTGCGTCGCGAGGGTCGGTCCGCTGGCCGCCGGTACCGGTGCGTAGGTGAGCCCGGGGTACCCGCCGGCCTGCCGGGTCAGCAGCGGCAGCCCGGTCAGCGCGGCGACCTCGCGGACCCGCTGCTGTGCGGCCGGGCCACCCATCCGTAGCACCTCGACCTTGCCGTCGTCGGACCAGCGACGGATCACCATCCGCTCGTTCGCGGTCAGGTCGGTGTCGGACAGCAGGGCCCGCTGGGCGACCGGGTACACGGCCACGCCACCGTCGGACATGTGCCGGGCGAGCGCGTCGATGACCAGGCCGAGGCGCAGCAGGTGCGCCGGCCGCCCGCCGTCCAGGTCGGCCAGGCGGACGACCTCGGTCAGGTCGAGGACCCCGCCCGCCGCCGTCGGGTCGGTGCTGATCCGCCGCTCGATCGCATCGAGCACATGGCTGACTCCGAATCGCACGGTCCCACCCTAGAGGGCGACGGCATCGCCGGGGGCGAGCCAGGCGTACTCAGTGAACTTGGTGAGCCTCACCACCATCACCCTAGTGTGGCGGAATGGGGAAGCTGGCGGTGGTCAGCGGAGGCGGCACAGGAATCGGCACGGCGATCGCCAGGGTACTGGTCGAGGACGGGTACCAGGTGGTGATCATCGGGCGTCGTGCGGAGGTCCTGGCGGCCACCGCGGGCGAGCTGGGCGATGCGGTACGCCCGGTGGTCGCCGACCTGACCTCGGTGTCCGATGTGGACCGTGTGGTGTCCACAGTGGACGGTGAGGTCGACGTACTCGTCAACAACGCCGGTGGCTTCGACGTCGAGCACGGGGACGGGCTCGCCGGTACCGCCGGCTGGTGGCGGCGGGTCTACGACAGCAACGTGCTGGTCGCGGAAACCCTCGTTGGGGGGCCGGGCGGCCGGCGGACATCGCGGCGGCGGTGCGTTACCTGGCCGGCCCGGACGCCGGGTACGTCACCGGGCAGATCCTGTCCGTCAACGGTGGCGTCGTGTTCGGCCGATGAGCTACGACGAGGGCCTCACGAAGGTCAAGACCGTACCGTGGTGGGGCCGGCGTTCGCGTTTGCTCGCGCTGGGTACGGTACCGTGGGTGATCTTCCTCGCGGTCACGTTGCCGAGGCATGCCACCTTCGCATCGCGAACCGCGTGGTGATCCTGGGCCGCCGGGTGCGCCGCGCCGAGCAGCGGTCCGCCCACCGGGGCGGCCGCACACGCGAGCGCGACCGCGACCGTCCGGCCGCCTGATGCCCTAAGGCCGCCCGTACCCGTAGATCGGGGCGTTGTCGATCGGCGCGATCTCCACGGCCTCGCCGTACGTGGGCGCGTGGATCATCTTGTCGTCGCCGATGTAGATCGCCACGTGATGGATGTCGCGGTAGTAGAAGATGAGGTCGCCGGGCTCCAGTTGGCTCCGGGACACGTGCGCCAGCTGCGCCCATTGCAGGGCCGCGCTGTGCGGCAGGGACACCCCGGCCGCGCGCCACGACGCCATCGTCAGGCCGGAGCAGTCGAAGTCGTCCGGTCCGGAGGCGCCCCAGGCGTACGGCTTGCCGAGCTGCGCGTACGCGTACCGGATCGCGACGCCGGACGGCCCGGGCCGGTACGGCGGGACGTACCGGTCGTGCGGCGTCGTCGGGTCCTGCCCGCCGTAGAGCGCGAACCGTAGCTGCCGCAGCCCGGCGATCTGCGACTCGATCCGGGTCCGCTTCGCCGCGAGGTCGGCCTGCTGGACGGCCTGCTGGGCGAGCACGATGTCGAGGTCGCGCTGCTGCTGGGCGTACCGGTGCTGTTCGCTGTGCAACTCGCCGACCTGCCGGCGGGTCACCGCGCTCAGGTGGTCGAGCATGGTCAGCTGGTCCAGCAGGTTGCCGGGCGACCCGGCGGCGATCAGCGCGGCGACCGGCCCACCGCCGATCCGCTCGTACAGGCCCGCCGAGTACTGCCCGATCTGGCCCTCGAGCGCACCGATCGCCGCCTCGACCGGCGCCATCTGGGTGGCCAGGGCGTCCCGCCGGGCCTGGCTCGCGGACAGCCGCACCTGCGTCGAGTTGTACTGCTCGATCACCGTTTCCAACTGCTGGGCGGCGGCGCTCAGTTGCCGGGACAGCTCGCCCGGCGTCGGGTTGCCGCTCGCGGCGGGGCCGGGCAGGCCGGCGCCCACGATGGCGGCGGCAGCCGCGCTCAGCGCGAGCCGGGAGCGCAGGGAAGCTGGCACGCCCGGCACAACGAGCCACGCCACGACCCGGATGCGCTCTTGATACCCCAGGGGGGTAGGATGAGCCGGTGACCGGATACGCCGCCGACAAGGAGGCCCTGCTGGGCCGGCTGCGCCGCATCGAGGGGCAGGTCCGCGGCCTGCACCGGATGGTGGAGGAGGACGCGTACTGCATCGACGTCCTTACCCAGATCTCCGCGGCCACGCGCGCGCTGCAGGCCGTCGCGGTCGGCCTGCTGGAGGGGCACCTGGCGCACTGCGTGGCGGACGCGGCACGCGACGGCGGCGATCCGACCGCAAAGGTCAAGGAGGCCACCGAGGCGATCGCCCGCCTCGTCCGATCCTGAAAGGCGCCTGATGACTGTTTGCGAGACCTACACCGTCAGCGGAATGACCTGCGGGCACTGCGTGCAGGCGGTGACCGACGAGCTGATCCGGCTGCCCGGGGTCCGCGACGTCCGGGTCGACCTCAACTCCGGCCAGGTGACCGTCGAGAGCGACGGCATGGTGCCGCTCGACGAGGTACGGGCCGCGGTCGACGAGGCCGGGTATGCGCTTGCCTAGACGGGCTGCGGGGGTGGCGCTCGCCGTGGTCCTGCTCGGCGCCGCCGTGGTCCTGCTGGCCAGGGCGCCGGTACCGGCGGTCTCGGGCCCCAGCACCGCGGCCCTCACCGGTCCCGAGTCGGTACCGCACACCCACGTCATGACCGCGCCCTCCGGTGCCCCGGTGCCGGTCGGCGGCCTGTCCTCGACGGCCGGCGGGTACTCGTTCGTGGTGACCGGTACCAGCCCGTTCACGTTCCACATCCAGGGGCCGGACGGGCATCCGGTGACCAGGTTCCAGCTCGTGCACGAGAAGCCGCTGCACCTCATCGTGGTACGCAAGGATCTGACCGGGTATCAGCACGTGCACCCGACCATGGCGCCCGACGGCACGTGGAGTATCCCGCTGGCGCTGCCACCACCCGGCCCGTACCGCGCGTACGCCGACTTCACCGCCGGCAACGGTACCGCGGTCGTGCTCGGGGTCTACCTGCCCGCTTCCGGTCCGGCGGCGCCATCACCGTCCACTATGGACGGCCAGGTCAGCTACGAGGGCCGGCTCACGGTCGGGGTCGCCGAGCCGCTGCTGTTCCGGACCAGGGAGCCACTCCAGCCCTACCTCGGCGCGTTCGGGCACCTGACCATGCTGCGCGAGAGCGACCTGGCCTACCTGCACATCCACCCGGAGCCCGCACTCGTCGACGGGGCCGCGAAGTTCTGGGTAGCCGCACCGTCGACCGGTACCTTCCGGCTGTACCTCGACTACCAGATCGCCGGGAAGGTACACACCGCGCAGTTCACCATGACGGTGGGCTGACGTGTCCACAGTGGACCTCCGCATCGGCGGGATGACGTGTGCCTCCTGCGCGACACGGGTGGAGCGCAGGCTCAACCGGCTCGCCGGCGTACGCGCGACGGTCAACTTCGCCACCGAGACCGCGCATGTCTCCTACCCGCCCGGCGTCGCGGTCGCCGAGCTGGTCCGGACCGTCGAGGCGACCGGTTACACGGCCGCCGATACGGCGCCACCGTCATTGGCGCCGCGGCTCGTGGTCAGCGCCGCGCTCACCACGGCGTTGATGGTCCTCTTCGGACGGTGGCCGTACCTCGCGCTGGCGCTCGTGCTTCCCGTGGTGACCTGGGGCGCCTGGCCGTTCCACCGGGCCGCTCTGGTGAACCTGCGGCACGGCGCCACCACGATGGACTCGCTGATCTCGCTCGGCATCGCGGTATCCGTGGGCTGGAGCCTCGTCGCACTGGTCCGCGGCGGCGACCTGTACCTGGAGGTCGGCGCGGTCCTCACGACCTTCCTGCTGGCCGGCCGGTACGCGGAGGCGCGGGCCAGGCGCCGGGCCGGTTCGGCGTTGCGCGCGCTGCTCGAACTGGGCGCCAAGGACGCGTCCCTGCTGCGCGACGGCGCGGAGGTCAGGGTTCCGGTGAGCACCCTGCGCGTCGGTGACGTGTTCGTGGTGCGGCCGGGGGAGAAGGTGGCCACCGACGGCGTGGTGGTCGAGGGCGCCAGCGCGGTCGACCTGAGCCTGCTCACCGGGGAGAGCGCGCCGGTCGAGGTACGGGTCGGGGATGCGGTCACCGGCGCGACCGTGAACGCGGGCGGGCGCCTCGTCGTGCGCGCCACCCGGGTCGGTGCGGACACCCACCTCGCCCGGATCGCCCGCCTGGTCGCCGCCGCGCAGTCGGGCAAGGCGCCGGTACAGCGGCTCGCCGACCGGGTCTCCGCGGTGTTCGTACCGGCGATCCTCGCGGTCGCCGCACTCACCTGCGCCGGCTGGCTGGCGACCGGGCACCCCGTCGGGCGCTCGTCGACCGCGGCCGTGGCGGTGCTCATCGTCGCCTGCCCGTGCGCGCTCGGCCTTGCGACGCCGACCGCGCTGCTCGTCGGTACCGGACGCGGCGCTCAGCTCGGCATCCTCGTCCGCGGACCGGAGGTCCTGGAGGCGACCCGGCGCGCGGACACGATCGTGCTCGACAAGACCGGCACGGTCACCACAGGTCAGCTCACCGTCGACGCCGTGATCCCCGAGGGCGTGACCGCCGGCGAGCTGATCCGGTACGCCGCCGCGGTGGAGCACGCCGCCGAGCACCCGGTCGCGCGGGCCATCGCCGCCGCCGGACCCCGGCCGCCGCTGCCGGTAACCGATTTCACCGCGCTGCCCGGCCTCGGCGCACAGGCCACAGTGGACAGTCGTCGGGTACTCGTCGGGCGGCCGGATCTCCTTGCGGCACAAGGCGTCGAGGTGCCACCCGTCAAAGGGATCGCGGTCGCCTGGGATGGCGTGTACCGCGGCGCGGTATCCGTCGCCGACACGGTGCGACCCACCTCAGCAGCGGCGGTGACCAGGCTGCGCGCGCTGGGCCTGCGACCGGTACTGCTGACCGGTGACTCCGCGGCCGTCGCGGCTTCCGTCGCCGGGCAGGTCGGCATCGACGAGGTGCACGCCGAGGTGCTGCCGGCCGACAAGGTGTCCGTCGTACAGCGGCTGCGCGCCGAGGGCCACGTCGTGGCCATGGTCGGCGACGGGGTCAACGACGCGGCCGCGCTGGCCGCCGCCGACCTGGGCATCGCCATGGGTACCGGCACCGACGTGGCGATCGAGGCGAGCGACCTGACGCTGGTCCGGGCCGACCTGCTCGCGGCTGCGGACGCGATCGCGCTGGCCCGGGCCACCCTGCGCACCATCAAGGGCAACCTCTTCTGGGCGTTCGCCTACAACGTGACGGCGGTACCGCTGGCTGTGGCCGGTCTGGTGGCCCCGGCCGTGGCTGCCTCCGCGATGGCGCTGTCGAGCGTCTTCGTGGTCAGCAACAGCCTGCGCCTGTTCCGGTTCCGTCCCGCCGGGCGGTGACGGTCAGGAGTGACTCGGGGTCGGGCTCGGCGAGGCCGGCGCGACCGGACCCGGCGGCCGTACCCACGGCCCGAGGCCCAGCCGGCGGACGTCCGGGCCGGGGCGCGGGTCGAACCGCGAATGCCCGTACCCACCGTGCCCGGTGAAATGGCCGATCACCAGCCCGATGCCGCCGCCGATGAGGCACCCGATGAGCAGGCCGGCGAGCGCCAGTACCACGGCGGGCAGCCAGGGTGACCGCCCCCGCGGCCCCCACGGGCCCCACGGCCGGCGCATCGGCGGGCCGAGCGGCGGCGCAGGAGGCGACCCCGGCGGCGGCCCGGGCGGCGGAGGCGGCGCCGGTGCCTCCGCCGCGGCCGGCTCCGGCTCGGTGGGCTGCGGGGTGTCCGGCGGCCGGACCGGCTCGGTGGGAGTGTCGTCAGCCATGGGCCAAGGATCGGTCGGGTAGATCAAAGGTTGCTGTGAAAAGCTGGACGGATGGACGACAAGCAGATCCTGCAGCGCATCAGCGAACTGGTCGACGAGGAGCACAGCCTCCGCGGCCGCGCCCAGGCCGGCCGGATCGACTCCGAGGAGGAGCGCACCCGGCTGGGGGACCTGGAGGTCGCCCTCGACCAGTGCTGGGACCTGCTGCGGCAGCGCCGCGCCGCACGGGAGTCCGGTACCGACCCGGAAGCCAGCCGGTCGCGCCCGGTCGGCGAGGTCGAGGGCTACCTGCAGTAACCGAGCAGGCGCGCCAGCGCCGGCGTCACGCCCCACGCCTCGACCAGCGCCGCGTACTCCGCGCGCTGTTCCGGCGTAGCGGGCGCGCCGGTGCGCCGGGCCCGGATGAGGACGTTGCGCGGAGTATGCCGGGACTCGACGAACTCGACCACGTCGACGCGGTACCCGTGCAGGCGCAGCAGAGCGGCCCGCAGGCCGTCGGTGAGGACGTCCGCGAGGCGCTCGCGCAGGATCGGCTGCCGGGCGATCAGCTGGTACCCGGCCGGCGCGCGCGCGTCCCGCAACTGCGCCCCGATGTCGTGGTGGCAGCAGGGCGCGGCGAGCACGTAGGGCGCCGCCCACCGGACCGCCCGGGCGAGCGCCTCGTCGGTGGCGGTGTCGCAGGCGTGCAGTGCCAGTACCACGTCCGCGCCGTCGACCGGCGCGTCGAGAATCGTGCCGGCGACGAACCGTACGCGGTCGCCGTAGCCCAGTTCGGCGGCCAGGGCGGTGTTGCGGTCCCGTTGATCCTCGCGGATATCCACCCCGACGACCTCGACATCCGGCCACCGCCCGGACAGGTACCGGTATGCCGCGAAGGTCAGGTAGGCGTTGCCGCAACCGAGATCCACGACCCGGGATACCGGACCGTCCACAGTGGACTCCAGGGCGCGCAGGAACGCGTCGACCTGGCGGCGCTTGGCGGCGGTACCGCCGACCACGGCGAACAGCGGGTCGCCGGGATCGAGCAGGTGCTCCTTCGGCCGGTCATGGGCAACCGGGGCCGGCGCGGCAACGGTTGCCGAACGGTGCATGGACGCCTCGCCCTTCTTCGTCACCCGAAGCTGTACCGTGCCGGTCGCGGTCTCCACATGCCAGTTGCCGAACGGCTGCGCGAGCAGCTCGTCCACCGCCGCCTCGGCCTCCGCGCCCCAGGCCACGTTGCGCGTGGCCGGGCGGGCGCCGTCGGACGTGACGACCTGCAACTGCCCGCCGCGCTTGAGCGCGACCGGGCGCAGCTCCACCCGTACCCACGAAGGGTTCTCCCCGCGACGGCGCCCGGCGGCGACCGCGCGCCGCAGCCCGGCGGGGTCCAGCAGGGCGGTGCGGATCTCGGCGAGCGCGTCGGCGAGCGGTTGCGGCATACCTACATCATCCGGGTCTCGCCTATGGCGAGATCCCACAGGTCCTTGCGGGCGCGACCGGCATCCGCCCAGGCAACGGCTGCTTTGCGTACCGGGTCGAGCAACGGCTCGGCGGACAGGACGAAGGTGCCCCAGTGCATGGTCGCCATCCGCGGGGCGCCCAGATCCCCGCACGCCTGCACGGCCTCGGCCGGGTTCATGTGTACCGGCTTCATGAACCAGTTCGGCTCGTACGCGCCGACCGGAAGCAGGGCCAGGTCGATCCCCGGGTGGTGGCTGGCGATCTCGCCGAACCGGTGCCCGTACCCGGTGTCCCCGGCGAAATAGATCTTCATGTCGCCGTCGGTCAGCACCCATCCGCCCCACAGGCTCTTGCAGGTATCGGTGAGGGAGCGGCGGCTCCAGTGGTGCGACGGTACGAACTCCAGCTCGACCTCGGCGAGGCGCACCGACTCCCACCAGTCCAGCTCGACGACCTGGGTGAAGTTGCGGCGGCGGAACCAGGAGCCGAGCATCGCCGGTACGAGCATCGGGGTGTCGCGGGGGAGCAGCCCGATGGTGGGGGAGTCCAGATGGTCGTAGTGGTTGTGGGAGATGACGACCGCGTCGATGCGGCCGATCCCGTCCAGCGGGATGCCCGGCGCGGTCAGCCGTGGCTTCACGCCGGGGATCTTCCGGGACCAGACAGGGTCGGTGAGGATGGTCAGGCCGCCGATCTGGACGACGAACGTGGCGTGGCCGATCCAGGTGACCGCTGTCTGTCCACTGTGGACCTCAGGGAGCCGGTCCTGCGGCGACACCGGGATGTTCGCCGCATCGGACAGGTCCTTCACGCCGAAGCCGCCCTGCCGCATGATCTTCGCGATGTCCCGGTACCCGGGCAGGGGGGCGGTGAGCCGGTCCTTGAAGGTGGCCGGCCAGTTGCGGCCGCCGTAGGTACGGCGCGCTTCTTCGAGGTCCTCGCGTACCCGTCGCGCATCGAACATGCGGCGCTCCCTCCCCGGAGGTCGTGTGCGACGAGCGTATCCGGCCGGGGCGGTGGGGCGCCTCGGCCGACGGGCCGACCGGGATCAGTCCGCTGCGGTGCCGGTACCCTCGGCGGGTTTGGCAGAACGGCGACGCCGGCGGCGGCGCGGCTGACGATCGCTGGCTGGTAGCCGCTCCGACAAGCTGCGCCGCTTGTCCGGCGCCTCCTCGGCCGCGGCCTCCACAGTGGACGGTTCGACGCGCCGGCGCCGGCGCTCCCGCGCGGGCCGCGGCTCACTCTGGGCGCGTCGCCGCCGGCCGCCGCCCAGGTCCTCCTCGACCTCGGCGGACAGGCCCGCCCGGGTCCGGTCGGCGGTCGGCAGCGTGCCGGTGGCGTCGGCCGGGATGTCGAGGTCGGTGAAGAGGTACGGCGAGGTGTGGTAGGTCTCGGCCGGCTCCGGCTGCTCCAGGCCCAGCGACTTGTCGATGAGCCGCCAGCGGGGCATGTCCTCCCAGCCCACGAACGTCACCGCGACGCCGGTGGCGCCGGCCCGGCCGGTCCGGCCGATCCGGTGGGTGTAGGTGTCGGGGTCCTCGGGGCAGTCGTAGTTGATGACGTGGGTGACCCCGGTCACGTCCAGGCCGCGGGCGGCGACGTCGGTCGCCACGAGGACGTCGACCTTGCCGGTGCGGAACGCGCGCAGCGCCCGCTCGCGGGCACCCTGACCGAGGTCGCCGTGCACCGCCGCCACCGCGAACCCGCGGAAGTCCAGGTCCTCGGCGACCCGGTCGGCGTTGCGCTTGGTCCGGGTGAAGATCATGGTGAGCCCGCGCTCCTGCGCCTGCAGGATCCGGGCCACCATCTCCACCTTGTTGAGCGCGTGGGTGCGGTAGACCAGCTGCCTGGTCAGCGGGGAGGTGATCGCTTCCGGGCCGTGGGTGGCGTGGATGGTCACCGGCGCGCGCAGGAAGCGGCGGGCGAGCATCACGATCGGCTCGGGCATCGTCGCGGAGAACAGCATGGTCTGGCGGTCGGTGGGCAGCATCGACAGGATCTTCTCGACGTCGTCGAGGAAGCCCAGGTCGAGCATGCGGTCGGCCTCGTCGAGGACGAGCTGGCCGACGCCGGTCAGCTTGAGCTGCTTGCCCTTGGCCAGGTCGAGCAGGCGGCCGGGGGTACCGACCACGATCTCCACGCCCTTGGCCAGCGCGTCGGTCTGCGGCTCGTACGCGACGCCGCCGTAGATCGGCAGGACGCGGATCCGGCGCGCCTTCCCGGCGGCGGCGATGTCGCGCGCCACCTGCAGGCACAGCTCCCGGGTGGGTACCACGACCAGGGCCTGCGGCCGGCCGTCGGCGCCCTCGTCAACGGAGCGGACCCGCTCCAGCAGCGGTACCCCGAAGCCGAGCGTCTTGCCGGTACCCGTCGGGGCCTGCCCGATCAGGTCAGTGCCGCGCAGGGCGATCGGGATCGCGTACTCCTGGATCGCGAACGAGCGGATGATGCCGACGTCGGTGAGCGCCGCCACGGTTTCGGGCCGGGCGCCGAGTTCGGTGAAAGTGGGACTGTCGGGTCGTACGGGGGCGGTGGCGGCGAGCTGGGCTGCCGCTTGGTTCGGTTCGATCGTCATGTAGTTGGGGCGTCCTTCTGCCGGTGCGCCCCGATGATCGTGCCGAGGGGCGCCGATGGATGTGGCGCGGGCCACACGCGGTGCCGTGAGCACAGCGGGCCGCACGCGCGGCGCGGGTGCAATCCGCACCCGCATACCTACCTATCGTACCTGGCAGCTTCGTTAGCAGCGAAATCGCAAGAGGAGACGCCCTACTGACAGACCCTCTCGGTTCGGTAGCCTTCGCTCGTGTCCGACCCCGCCTTGCGCTCCGCTGCCGTCGTGGATCTGCTCGCCCTGCTGGCGTACGGCGAATTGCAGGCCTTTGACCAGATGGCGGCCGATGCGCGGCTCGCTCCCGACCTGCACCGCAGGGCGGTACTCAGCGAGATGGCGGCCGCCGAGATCGTCAACTATCGCCGCCTCGCCGAGCGGCTGACCGCGCTCGGCGCCAACGCCGAAGCCACGATGCGGCCCTTCGTGGCGCCCCTGGAGCGGTACCACAACCAGACCGCGCCGAAGGACTGGCTGGAGGCGCTCACCAAGGCCTACGTGGGCGACGGGATCGCTGACGACTTCTACCACGTGGTCGCCCTGCACCTCGCCTCGCCCGACCGGGAGCTGGTACTTGAGGTGCTGCACGACAGCCGGTACGCGGACTTCGCCGCTTCGGAGATCCGCTCGGCGATCGCCGCCGATCCGAAGGTGGCCAACCGGCTGTCGATCTGGGCGCGGCGCCTCGTCGGCGAGGGGCTGTCCCAGGCGCAGCGGGTC
>WNGG01007962.1_pt1 | contig 11705 bp, 9 predicted proteins | sample 5400661 | NCBI WGS metagenome assembly WNGG01 (sample SAMN13153372, study PRJNA577476) | soil metagenome | isolation source: 100 cm soil or saprolite under Garry oak tree replicate 1 | place: USA:California | collected 2016-06-15 | reverse complement strand
ACCAAAGCGGCAGTAAAGAGCGCGCCGATGGCTCCCACCTCCAGCCCAAGGGCAGCGAGGTAAAGACCTAGCATCACCGATAAGAAGCCGTAGGCGAAGTTGCGCACACCGCAGGTTACAAAGAGCAGCCAGCCATCCCGCGAGAGCTCAGGGAGCCAACCCGGCTGCATGGATAGCTGGATCGATCGCCTCACAGCGCACCTAGCTTTTAGCGGTTAGCGCTCAGCTTTTAGCTGGAGGAGCTTGCATTAGGGTCTTCTTCTCCCCCACAGGCTCAGGGGCGGTGGCCCCAGAGGACTGCCTTGGAGGCGCAGGTGCAGGGCGATCACCGCCTCGCCCAACTGGCGCAGATGCTCCCGCACCTGCTCATCCGTGATCTCGGTTCCTTGCAGTTGGTTGCTGCGGACGTACACGCTGCCCGGCACCAAGTGCATATTGAACCACATAAGCACCGGACGGAGCTCCTGGTCGATGCTGAGGTAGTGGTGATCCGTGGCGCCGGTGGCAATCAGCCCCGCCACCTTGCCCATGAGCGCCTCGACCGGCAGGTGGTCCAACAGGTTCTTTAAAGAACCGGTGTAGGAACCACGGTAGATGGGCGTGCCGATCACATAGGCGTCCGCGGCCTGGATGCGGGCCACGACTTGCGGGGTGTCGTCTGTGTACTCCTGCAAGGGACGGCCATCACAAAAAGAGAGAGTCACCTCACGCAAGTCCAGGATGGCAGCGGTGATCTCCGGGTATCGTGCGGTGGCTGCCCGCAGGGCATACTCCACCACAGTGCGCGTGCTCCCGCCTTTGGTCAAACTGCCAGAAATACCTAGGAGCGTGGTTGCCATAAAGTATCCTCCTCCTCGCAGAGACACCTGGAGGAAGTCGGCTCAGGACTGCCTAAAAGGCGGCCTGAAAAGTGAAGAACTCCCTAATACCATTGCCCCGAAGGGGCAGTGGATATTAACCGGGGGTGCAACCCCCGGAGTACGCAACCCCTCACTCTTCTCTCCTCTGCACCCCAGAGGAGGGCAGGCCATGCCGAGCGCTGAGCGTCTTCTCTTCCACTTCTTCTCTCGCGCCCCTCCAGGGCGCAGGGGAGAAGGGGCATAGCCTGCCGGTGGTCACACCACCGGCTATCAGCCGCACGCCCCTCCGGGGCGTTGCTCTTCTTTCTTTGCGCAAAAATGGACCGTCTGGGTTCATACCCCTACGGGCAGGTCTGCACCCTGTCAGGCTAGCGCCCACGGAAGACCGGCTTGCGCTTCTCCAGAAAGGCGTTGACGCCTTCACGGAAATCCTCGCTTAGGTACGCCTGCACAACCAGGTCGTCACAGTCCGCAGCGCGGCGGTCAGCTTGGAGCCGGCGGATCGCCTCTTTAGTCACCCGGAGAGTGATAGGCGCGTGGTTGGCAATCTCGATTGCCACCTCCCGCACGTACTCGTACAGGCGACCGGCCGCTACGACCTCGTTGACTAGCCCGAGCTGGCGCGCTTCTTCTGCCTCGACCAGCCGGGCGCGGAAAATCAGCTCCTTGGCGCGGGCCGGCCCCAGAAGATCAACCAGCCGGGCGTAATTCGCCATCGACAAACAGTTCCCCAGTGTCCGGGCGATGGGCACGCCAATCTTGCTCTCCGGCGTGCAGTATCGGAGGTCACAGGCCAAGGCAATAGCCGCACCGCCTCCTACTGCGTAGCCCTCGATGGCTGCGATGGTGGGCTTGGTAACGGCTTCTAGCCGGCCCATAACCCGGTCAAGCCTGCGCTCGTACTCGAGCGCGTCCTGCGGTGTGCTAAACGCCCGGAACTGGCTAATGTCCGTCCCGGCCACGAACGCCTTGCCGCCCGCGCCACGCAGAATCAGGACGCGCAGATCCGCGTCAGCGTCTACCTTCTCGCAGGCGTCCATGAGCCCGTCGTACATGGCCCAGGTCATAGCATTGTAGGACGCGGGCCGGTTGAAGGTCACGAAGGCCAGTGGAACGTCTCGCTCAAAGAGGACCTCGGGCTCACTCAACTGCCTCACCTCCCGGCTGATGGGCGACGGTCCCGGCGGTGTCCCTGGCCGCGCCCACGATTGCAACCCCGGACTCTACCAACTCCTGTATGTCCCTGTCCAGGTATCCGAGCTCACGCAGCACCTCCGCGGTATGCTCTCCATACAAGGGTGAAGGGCGACTGAGGCACGCTGGCGTCTCGGACAGCTTGACCGCCGGCCCTAGAGCTTGGATGCGGCCGCCTACGGGATGGTCGATCTCCTGCACCATACCCCGCTCCTGCACGTGTGGATCAGCAAAGACCTCGGCGTAGTTCAAGATGGGCCCGCACGGCACTCCGACTTCATCCAGCACCTTGAGCCAGTAGGTGCGGGGCCGGGTAACGGTGACCGCTTCGATTTCCTGAGCAAGCTGGTGACGGTTCTGCATCCTGAGCTTGTCACTCGCATACTCCGGGCGGTCGATCAGGTCCGGCCGACCGATGGCCTGGGCAAACCGCTCCCACGTCCGCTGGTTGGCCGCACCTAGAGTGAGGTAGCCGTCCGCACATTGGATAGCCTGATAAGGCGCAACCATGCGGTGAGCCGAGCCCATAGGCTCGGGGACCCCGCGCCCGGAGAAGTACTGGGTCGACTCCCATACCGAGAGAGCAATCCCGGCCTCCAGGAGCGAGGTATCCACGTGCTGTCCTGTTCCCGTGCGCAACCGGTAGATGTACGCAGCGAGAATAGCCTGCAGCGCGAGGAGCCCGGCGCCTAGGTCGGTGATGGGAATGCCGCACTTCATAGGAGGCAGCCCGACCTCCCCAGTGATCGACATGATACCGGACATCCCCTGCGCCACCAGGTCAAACCCGCCCCGCTGAGCGTAGGGTCCGGTGTGGCCGAAGCCGGAGATCGAGGCATAGATGAGACCAGGGTTGACCTCGCGTAGATCCTCATAGCCTAGGCCAAACGAGTCCATCACGCCGGGACGGTAGTTCTCCACCAGAATGTCCACCCGGGCGGCTAGGGAGTGGAAGATCTCCTGCCCCCGTGGGTCCTTCAGGTTGAGGACAATCCCCCGCTTATTACGGTTGACGGCCCAGAAGCTGGGGCTTTCAGTTCCCACGCTGCCGACCATCTGGCGGGTCGAGTCGCCCCCTGGCGGCTCCACCTTGATCACATCGGCACCCAAGTCACCCAGGAGCATGGTACAGAAAGGGCCGGCCATCACCTGCGTGACGTCGAGAACACGTATACCGCTCAGTGCTTGCTTCACGCGATTGCCTCCTGTCGGCCCTGACAGGTTTCTGCTATTCAGTGCCGTTCCTGAAGACCGTCCATAGTCTCACATCTGTAACGACACCCGGATCGCCTTCCCTTCACTAGCAAAAGGAAACGCGGCGTTAACCTGGGCGAAGGGGAAGGTGTGTGAGATGATCTTATCAAACGGGTACACGTGCTTGCGGCGGGCGAGAAAGTCGAGCGCCCGCGGCAGGACCCAGGGTTCGTAGACAATGATACCGCGGATCGTCTGTGAGCCACGCACCACTGTGCCGGGATCAAGATTTGAGGGTAGACCAGGAGTGATATTCCCCACCCAGAAATAGCGCCCTGCCTGGCGCAGCAGGCGGATGCCCTCTTCGACCGCCTTCGGGGCACCCACAAACTCTGCCACCACATCAGCGCCCTGCCCGCGGCTTCTCTCCCACACCATCTCCCGGCGCTCTTTTTCTCCGACCTCATCGATGTTGACCGTCAGGTCTGCGCCGAAGGTCCGCGCCAGCTCCAGGCGTGAGGACAACTTATCGAACACGATGACCTGCCCGGCACCCATGTCCTTGGCAATAGCGGTCGCATAGAGCCCAAGTCCGCCCGCTCCCTGAATAACGACCGTGTCTCCAAGACGGACGCCAATCTGGTCAAGTCCATAGAGCGCCTCGCACAGCGCGCAGTTCACCGGTGAGACGACCGCGTCGCTTAACTCAGGTGGTACCTTACAAACGGTCTGACCCTTGCGGAGATAGTAGTATTCTCCATACGCCCCACGGAAGTGTGGGGGCTCATTCACATCGCTCAACCAGTGACGGTAGCGGTTGGCGCAGGCAGGCGAGCCGTTGAGACAGGCCGGGCAGGCACGGCAGGGAACGAAGTACGCGTACGCGATACGATCCCCCTCTTGCAGAGGCTGGCCCAGACAATCGGTGCGTACGTTCTTTCCCAGGCGGAAGACCTCGCCCACCATCTCGTGACCCGCCACAATAGAGAGGTTTTTGGGAAAGCTTGGACCATGCCCGCGCCAGATGTGCAGGTCAGAACCACAGATGTTGGCGCAGTGGACCTTGACCAGGATATCGTCCGGGCCCACCTCAGGGAGTGGATATTCCCGCATCTCCAGGGCTTTCATCGGTCCAGTAAAGACGGCAACTTGGCCTTTCATAGTAACCTCCCTTTCCCCGCGACGGTGGGCCGAGACTCGTCGAGCAACCTATGGCCGTCGCCGCGGCCGATATTAAGAGTGATACTCTCCCGCGGACGAAGGAGGAGTAACACTTTTTCTATCTTATGAGGATCAAAGAAGAGGGCAAGGGCCTCCGCGCAGAGGCAGGAAAGCTTGACAACTTGAATGGGTTTCTTTACGCTAGCGTACTGCTCTATGAACCAACCGCAGCAGAGGTCTTCCTGGCGCCGTTGGATCGCCCTCTTCGGGCTGCTGAGTCTGCTGTTTCTGTGCGTCGTCTCGGCGTCTCATATACACGGCACTGCCGTGGGAGGCACCGTACGGCCAGAGTGCAAGCTCTGCGTGACCGGAGGGGTGAGTCTGACACTGACCACGGAGGTACAGCTCTGTGCCGCGTTGGTCCTAACGTTGCTGCTGTTTCCGACCACGACGGCACAGCCGTGCCGCGCACGCTGTCATCACCCTGGCGATCCTCGCTCCCCTCCCGTGCTTTCCTAGTCTCCTGAGGGCCGTTGGCCCTGTGGGCACTGCGATCAGCGGTATTCCGCGTTTCCCGTAGCCGTCCTTCACCTAGGCTAGACCTCTTCTTGTGTGGCTGGGGGGACGTGTAGGCAGGCTGTTGGAAAGGAGGAAAGCATGCGGAGCACCACACAGGCGCTCATCGTCGCCATTATCTTTTCGTTCCCCGCGCACGGGTACGCGCAGACTGCCCCGCGCTCGTCTCGTACCCCCGATGCGGCACAGCAGCTCCGGCGCGAACTCGATGCGCTGAAGCAACAAATGCAACAGATGCAGGACAAAATTCTTAAACAAGAAGAACTGATACAGAAACTCAGCACCCCAGCGCCACCACCACCTGCGGCCGCACCCGCGACCACAGCGGCGGGTGAAGAACAACTCAAACGGGAGGTCAAGGAAGAGGTCCTACGCGACATTAGGCCAAGCCTGGCCGCTGCGAATAAAACCTTTCCCTCGCAGTTCAACCCGGCGATCGGTTTTATCATCGATAGTGTCGGTTCATATCGTGATAAAGAGCGGGGGAATTTCGAGTTTCGCTCAGGTGAGATTGGCATCTCCGCCAACGTTGACCCCTTCACCCGCGGCTACGCGATTATCAATGGCACGCCGGACGGCATCGAGGTCGAAGAGGCGGCCATCGTTACCACCGCGCTGCCTTACAACTTGACGCTCAAGGGTGGTCGCTTTTTTACCGACTTCGGCCGGCTCTCGAAGTTCCACGACCATGATCTGCCGTTCGTGAACCGACCGGTCGTGCTCGACCGTTTCATTGGCGGCGAGTCGCGCGGGGACGGCATCGAGGTGAGCTACCTCGCTCCGACGTCACAGTACCTGACGTTGACATACGGCATGTACAATAAACTCGGCGCGGAGAACGAGCGGGTTCAGGACACGGTACCGCGCGACTTCTCCCAGTTCACCTATCTGTGGCGCGCGGCCACGTTTCTGAATCTGAACGATGCGAACAGCTTCGACCTAGGCTTGAGTTATGCCTACACGCCTAAGGTGAAGATCGATCAGGGCTCGAACCGTCACCTGGCGGGAGTTGACCTCACGTTCCGCTACATCCCGCTCAGTCAGGCGTCGTATCGCGGCCTCACCTGGGGCAGCGAATTGTTCTACAACCGAGAGAACCGGCCGATTGGCGGGTTTCCGGAGGAAGGAACAGTCAGTGAAGAACTGCTCTCCTTTAAGCGTCGGGATGCCTTTGGACTCTACAGTTATGTCGAGGCACGGCTGACGCGCCGCTTCTACCCTGGCTTTCTCTTCGACTACGCACAAGACATCGATCGCGCTAGAGGCTCAACCCTCGCGTACTCGCCATACCTGACGATCTGGGCGTCGGAGTTCCAGCGTATTCGCCTGCAATACACGCGCTTCGAGGGCCCCAGCAATCACGAGAACCAGTTCTTCCTGCAATGGACGGTTGTGCTCGGAAGTCATGTCCATGGCTTCCGCGATCGATAAGGAGTCAAGCCATGAAGCGTGTTGCTCTTTTCTTGCTGTCCATCATGCTCATGCTCCCGACGCGCCCGAGCGAGGCTGAGACGAAGATCCGGGCCGTCGCTACTATCCCTGACCTAGCTGACATGGCCAGACATATCGGGGGCGACCTTGTCGAAGTCACGAGCATCGCCACCGGAGTTGAGGATATCCATGCCGTGCCGATGAAACCGAGCTTCGCCGTACTCCTGAATCGCGCCGACGTCCTCTTCCTTCTGGGGCTTGAGGCAGAGCACGCCTTTTTGCCGGGGCTGCTTGAGGCGGCGCGGAATCCCAAAATCTTGCGCGATGCCCCAGGCTATATCGACTGCTCAGTATATATAACCCCGCTGGAAGTACCGATCCGCATCGATCGTGCACTGGGCGACCAACACCCGCTGGGGAACCCGCACTTCAACCTCGATCCTGTCCTCGGCAAGGACGCGGCCCGAGCGATCGCCGATGGGCTCAGCCGCAACTACCCGGAATATGCCTCAACCTTCAAGACGAATCTCGACGTGTACCTCGCCCAGCTCGACGCCGCCATCGCGCGTTGGGAGCGTGAGGCTGCGCCGCTGCGCGGCGTGAAATTGGTCAGTTATCACCCGGATCTCATTTATTTTGCCGAGCGGTTCGGCATGGAAACGGTCGGCACGATTGAGATCCGCGCTGGCGTGGACCCGACACCTGGGCACATCACTGACCTTGAAGAACGGATGCGCAAAGAGAAGGTAGATCTTGTCGTACGCGAATTGCACTACCCTGCCAGTCTGGCGGAGACGATCGCCCAGGCCACAGGGGCCAAACTCGTCGAGCTCCCGGTTATGTCTGGTGGGCGACCTGAGACCAAAGATTACATCAGCTTCATTGACTACAACCTGCGCACCGTGCTCAATGCTATGCAGAGCGGGCCCAAAACGGCCATGGAACCTGCTTCGCATCAGTCTGGTCGTCAACAGCCAGGCTCCTAGGAACCTTGACAGACTCAAGAATCAGAAACTATTGGACAGGGTACTCATGCCGAACACTACGCTCCTTCAGCTCCGGGACTTGAGCCTCGGTTACGATGGCCGAGCAGTACTAGAAGGACTCTCTCTGACCATTGAACGTGGGGAGTTCCTCGCCCTGCTCGGCCCCAACGGCGCCGGTAAGACAACTCTCCTCCGGGGCATGCTCGGGCTCATTCCTGCGCTTGCGGGTCAGATTGAGTATGGATTCGACCGACTGGCGCATCCGCCAGGGTATGTCCCGCAACGAGAGACTCTTGACCCGATCTTTCCGCTGACCGTCTTTGAAGTGGTACTCATGGGTACGTATGCGCGGCTGGCTCCGCTGCAAAAGATTGGTCAACGAGAACGCCAGCTCGCCACGACCTGCCTCGAGCAGGTCGGGCTTGCTCAGCTCGCCAACCGTCCTTTCTGGGCGCTGTCCGGTGGCCAAAAGCAGCGCGTGTTAATCGCGCGGGCGCTCGCGGTGGAACCAGAGATCCTCATGCTTGACGAGCCAACTTCAGGCGTTGATCCCGGTGCGACGGCTGCCATCATGGACCTCATCGCTCGACTGAATCATGACCGCGGTCTCACCGTAGTGCTGGTGAGTCATCACCTACGGCTTGTCCGTTCTCTCGTTCGCTCAATCATCTGGGTCGAGGAGGGTCGCGCCACGAAAGGGGTGACTGAAAAAATGCTCGCGCCAGAACGGGTTGCTGACATCTTCGGAACGCTGACAGGGACAGAGTGAGCCAGAGCGCAGACGCATGAGGTATGAACGCTCTTTTTGAGATCTTGAGTCCTGACTTTCTCCTGCGCCAAGCGCTCATTGGCAGCGTGCTGGTCGGACTCGTCTGCCCGTTGGTTGGCGTGTACTTCGTGCTGCGACGAATGATCTTCCTCGGGGTGGCGCTGCCACAGCTTTCCGCGGCAGGTATCGCTTGCGCTTTTTTCGTTTACCGCGTGGTGGTTGGCCCCCATCAACATTTTGGGCTGACCGAACGCAGCCTGGCGATGATCGGTTCGTTCGCTTTTACCCTGACCGGACTGTTGATCTTGGCCGCCCTTGAACGCCACAAAGAGACGGTCGAAGCACGGATCGGCATCACCTATGCCGCCGCCGCCGCCGCGACCATTCTTTTTGTCGCGGCTGATCCTAGCGCGGATGCGCATATGGTCAGCCTCCTCAAAGGGGACATCCTTGCCACCACCAGTGCCAGCCTCGGAGTCTTGGCAGCAGTATTCGGCACCGTCGTGCTTGTCCTGCTCGCGTTCCGCAAAGAATTCCTCTTGGTCTCGTTTGATCGCGACCTGGCAATCGTGTTCAGCAAACGCGTCGGGCTGTGGGATAGTCTCCTTTATCTGCTGATCGGCGTTACCATCTCACTGGGCGTGATGACTGCCGGCCCGCTCGTGACGTTTGGCTTCCTGGTCGTGCCGCCTCTGACGGCGCGCCTCATCACCCACCGCATGCTCACGTTCTCGCTGGTAGCAGCAGGGCTGGGCGCTGCCACGGCATTTGTCGGGTTTTATTGCGCTTACCGTTTCGATACGCCGCTCGGCCCTGCCGAGGTCGCGGTCGCGAGTCTCGTGCTGATCATAGTCGTGGCGGCGGACGCAGTCCGCCGGGCAGTGGGGAAATGGCGAGTCACCTGAGCAGGCTGCTCTGGCTCTGCTTTGGGCTCTCGGGCGCCGCCGCTCTGGCTTTCGAGATGCTATGGCTGCGCTCGGCCGGGCTGGTGCTCGGCACGACGGTTCCTACCACAGCAACCGTTCTCGCCTGCTACTTTGCCGGCCTGGGACTCGGCGCTGCCTGCGCGCGCCAGGCCTCGTCTCGGCCCGTGCGGTTGTACGGCGGTCTCGAACTCGGAGCGGGAATGGGGGCGCTTTGGTCACTGGCAGTTTTCTGGCTGCTGAGGCACGAGGCCACGCAGGGCTGGCTTGCCACACTGGGAATTGCCGGGCGTGTTGCTGCCGTTGCCTTGGCGATCCTCCCGACTACACTCTGCCTGGGCGCCACGCTTCCAGCCCTCGGGCAAGCTCTTGCCAGTGTCGAGACCGTAGGGCGACACGGTGGCCTGCTGTACGCCATCAACACGCTCGGAGGAGTGCTTGGGGCCGCGGCCGCGGGTTTTGGCCTGCCAGCCTTGGTCGGTGTGCGGGCAAGCTACGGCATCGCCGCTGGCACTAGCCTGCTAGCCGGACTCACGGCAATCATAATCGGAGATCTGCACGAAAAGACAGAGGTCACAGAGTCGAGAAGAGAAAAGTTGATACGAATTCGCATTCCAAAGAGTACTTTTCGTCAGCCGCCGTTCACCCTTCGACTATGCCGCTGGCGCGGCTACGCTCAGGGCGAACGGGAAAACTCCACGCTACGGCCGCCTACCGTTCGTGCTGAGCGTAGCGAAAGCGAAGTCGAAGCACGGACGCGCCAGTCACCATATGGACTGCAACTTGGTATGGGCTCCTCGGCGCGACGCGGACGCTTGCGTCTCGTCGCCGCCGGTACGGGCGCCCTGAGCCTCGGCCTCGAAGTGCTCTGGACGCGACTCTTCGCCCAGGTCCTGCATAACTCGGTGTATTCCTTCACGGCGGTGGTGCTGGTCTTCCTGCTGGCAATCGCGACGGGCGCGGCACTCGCGGCTCTCCTACTGCGTCGCCTGGCACCGGCAGCCGTGGCAGCCGTAGCGTTGGTAACCGCGGCAGGAGGAATCATCGGGGGGTTGTGGTTTTTCGTGTACTGGACGGACGGGCTCGCCTACGTCGGGATGCGCACAGGGCTGGTCGAGTACCTGCTGCGGATCATGACCCTGGCTACAGTCACGGTAGGACCCACAGCGCTCGCGTCGGGAATGGTTTTGCCCGCTCTCTGGGCGGCCTGGGGTGATCGGACAAGTGCGGCTCACCCGCTGGGAGATCTCTCGGCGGCCAATCTCTTCGGTGGAGTTCTCGGCGCAGTCACTACGGGTTTCTTGATTGTCCCGACCCTTGGAGTTCGCGGCAGCCTGCTCGTCGCGGCAGTGGTGTATGTTCTGCTCGCTGATCTGCTGGCATCGCCACAAGGCCGCTTTCGGCCACTTGCCTATGCTGTCCTGCTCACCATCGTGATTGCCAATCCGCTGCGAGCGCCGCTTGTGCATCTCCGTCCTGAAGGCGAAACGCTGCACGACATAGTGGAGGGGGCAAGCGGCATTGTCACGGTCGTCGAGGCAGGTGGCGATCTGCAACTCCGGCTCGATAACTACTACGTACTGGGTGGCAGCGCGGCGGCAACCAATGAACGTCGTCAGGGTCTACTCCCGTTGCTACTTCACCCCAATCCGCGCCGTATCGCCTTTATCGGCCTCGCGACTGGCATCAGTGCGAGCGCGGGGCCTGCTCTCGGCGTGGAAGAGACGACCGTTTTTGAACTCGTGCCGGAGGTGGCGGCAGCAGCACGGACACACTTTGCCCCCTGGAACGCAGGGCTGCTCGAGCGACCTGAGGTTCACCTCGTGCTTGATGACGGTCGTCGCTCGCTCGCAGCCAGCCGTGAGCGCTTCGACGTGATTGTATCTGACTTGTTCATCCCCTGGCACGCCGGGACCGGGAACCTCTATGCACGCGAGATGTACAACATCGTGACCCGCCGCCTCGCGCCAGGCGGCCTCTTCTGTCAGTGGTTGCCGCTCTACCAACTGACGCGTGAGGAGTTCGACATCATCGCGCGCACCTTTCTTGCTGCCTTCCCGCAGGTGAGCCTCTGGCGTGATGATTTCTATCCGGACCGCCCGGTGGTCGGGCTGGTCGGTCAGCTCACACCGTGGTCCCTCGACCTGACACGGCTGCGCGAGCGCTTGCTGCGCTTACCTGACTGGAGCACGGACCCGCTCCTTTCCTCTCCCCGCGGTCTTATCATGCTCTACGTCGGTAACCTCACCGCTGCCGCTGGTCTCTTTGCTTCGGCGCCGTTCAACACGGACGACCGCCCGCTTATCGAGTTCCTGGCTCCACGGTTGACCCGTGTCACCGCAGTCGGCGACAAGGATTGGTTCACCGGCGAAACCCTGGCCGCGTTCTATGACACTCTGGAGACCCGCCTGGCAGGTATCCCTGACCCGCTTTTGCCGGTGTCTGATGAGACTGCCGCTGCGCGTCGTGCTGGGACAGCTCTCTACCACTACGCTCTTGCTGCTGCCCGGCACGATGACGTCATCGCCGCCCGGTTCCAAACGGAAGTGCGTGAGTTGGTGCCTGAAGTCATCCTTGCCGCTGAAGCAGGCAGCCCCAAGACGAGCTTAGC